>Ga0102595_100043_pt1 | contig 320393 bp, 321 predicted proteins | sample Araplaol_mTSA_r2_2_FD_76864 | JGI IMG/M metagenome (GOLD analysis project Ga0102595, IMG submission 76864) | Arabidopsis root microbial communities from North Carolina, USA - plate scrape MF_Col_mTSA_r2 (SPADES assembly) (version 2) | ecosystem: Host-associated > Plants > Roots > Endosphere... | reverse complement strand
CGCCGTGCGCCTGACCCTGACGGCCGGTTCGGGCGGGCGGGGCCTGGATCGCCCCGCCGCCCCGGTGCTCCGCCTGGCGGCGAGCGCCGCCGCGGCCGCGCCCGTGACCACGCCGGTCGACCTGGTCCTGGCCAGGACGCGCCGCAACGAGGGCTCGCCCGCCGCCCGGCTGAAGACCCTGTCCTATCTCGACAATGTCCTGGCCCGGGCCGAGGCCAAGGCGGCGGGGGCCGACGAGGCGGTGATCCGCAACAACCACGGCGACCTGGCCTGCGCCGGGGCGGCCAACCTGTTCTGGGTGGAGGGCGGCTCGCTGTTCACCCCGGCCCTGCATTGCGGCGTGCTGGAGGGGATCGCCCGGCGACGGGTGATCGCGGCGGCGCGGAGCCTGGACGTCGACGTCCACGAGGTGTCGACCGGCGCCGAGGCCCTGGACGAGGCCGAGGCGGTGTTCCTGACCAACAGCCTGATCGGGGTGCGCCCGGCCCGGCGCTTCGAGGGCGAGACCTTCGGCCCCAACGCCCTGGTCGAGCGGCTGGCGGAGGCGCTGCGCGAGTCCTAGGGGACGCGCGTCACCTGGTCCGAGAGGCGCGGCCGCAGATAGAAGGTGCGGCGGAAGGTCATGGTCTCGGGCACGACGGTCTTGAACACCGTGTCGTACTCGTAGCTGGCCTTGCTGATGATCACGCTCTGGCTGGCCGGCAGGACGGAGACCGGGATGTCGACCACGTCGTTGGCGGCGGGGCAGTTGGTCGGCGAGTTGGACTTCTCGACCCAGGCGACCGTGTCCTTGCCCGCGGCGTTGGAGACGACGCTGTAGACGCACATCCGCAGGGTCGAGGTCGGGAACGGGGCCATCATCACCTTGCCGGCGGTGAACACGTCGTCGCGGCGGGCGTTGCTGAACTGGGTGTCGCGGGCCACCACGTCGCCGATCGAGGCGGTCAGGTGGCTCAGCCGGCGCTGGGCCATCATGGCCTCGGTCAGCTCGGCCATGCCGAAATAGAACAGCAGCAGCAGCGGGGCGATCAGGGCGAACTCGACCGCCGAGACGCCGCGGCGATCGCGCCAGAAACGGATGAGGCGGCCGGTCATGAGCATTTGATCGCGACCGGAGTTTCCGAATACGGCTCGTTGACGAACACCGTGGCGAAGGTGACCTCGCGGTCGCCGGCCGTGCCGCCCACCGCCTGCTGCAGCAGCGGCGTGATCAGGGGCCACTTGTAGTAGCCGCGCACCAGCATGATCGAGCTGGGGCCGCCGGTGTCGAAACAGGTCGACCCGGTCACGGGCTTCTTCAGCTTGCTGGCGTCGGCGAACGACGGCAGGACGCGGACGTCCAGGGTGATCGACTTGGCGCAGGAATCGCCGAGCCAGGACATCTGGGCGCAGACGTCCTTCAGGTACTGTTCCTTGGTGGTGTTCTGGGCGTCGCCGGTGCGGATCTTGCGATCGGCCATGATCAGGGCGTTCTCCAGGCTCATCGACACCAGGAAGGCGATGCCCAGCTCGATGATCCCGAACACCAGCAGCAGGAAGGGGATCGAGACGAAGGCGAATTCGACCGCCGCCGCGCCGTCGTCGTCGCGCGCGAAGCGGCGCAGCAGGCCCAGGCGGGCCAGCAGGCGGCGATAATGTCGGGTTCGATCGGCCACGCGTCAGCGCCCTTGAGGAACGTCAGGCGCGCAATCTAGGCCAGGCGTCCCTAATCAGTGGTTTAGGTCGCCGCGACCAGGGGACGGAAACGGCCTTAAGGCGTGGTCGGGGCCGCGGCGGGAGCGGCCGGGGCGGCGGTGGCGCTCAGCAGCGAGCACCGGTCGCCGCAGGCATAGGTCGCCGCGCTGGCGCCGCGCTGGACGACGACGGCCTGGGTGGGGATGTCGGACACCACCACGTCGCGGTCCGCCAGGGCGCGGCCGCGCGCGTCGAACGCCAGGACGGTGGTCGCGCCGGCCTTCTTGCCCATCACCACCAGGGTCCGGTCGTTGACCAGGCTGACGTCGGCCACCGCCGGATCGCCCACCACGATGTCGCGCACGGGCGCGCTCAGCACGATCCGCGCGGCGGCGCCGGCGCTGACCGACAGCGGCTCGGACGGGCTGTCGGCGACGGCGACCGTGGCGATGGAGAGGCTCAGACCGGCGCAGAGCGCGAGAGTCAGGCGGCGCATGACGATGTCTTCCCAGGCTTTGTACACGACGAGGATGCCTCGGAATGGTCAATAAAGAACTAAGCTCGTTGCTTGTGTATTCTTTCCGACACTTGAGAAAACCTTGATGCACAAGGGGTTTTCGCCTCTCTCGTTATGGCATAGTTAAAAGAAAATAATGGTAAACTAAAATAAACCAACGAAAAAATTCGCGAAACTATCCGGTGTTTACTGGCCATTAAGCGAGCTGGGCGAAATTGATCGTGTTTTCGGGGGTGAGCAAGTCGACACGGCTTGAGAGCCCAGATCCACTTACTGACCAGGAGATCCACCATGTCGAAGTTTGTCACCCGCTTCCTGAAGGACGAATCCGGCGCCACCGCCATCGAGTACGGCCTGATCGTCGCCCTGATCGCCGTCGTGATCGCCACGATCGTCAGCACCCTGGGCGGCCACCTGAAGGACGCCTTCAAGAAGGCCGACGACGCGGTCACGGGCGCTTCGGCCTCGTAATCCGCTACCGCTCGAAAAAGAGGGCCTCGGCAGCAATGCCGGGGCCTTTTTTTTCCTCTTTCCTGATCGGGAACCCAGCCATGCGGCAGTTCGCAATTCGCTTCCTGAAGGACGACTCCGGCGCCACCGCCATCGAATACGCCCTGATGGCCACCATGATCGCCGTGGTGATCGTCGGCGTGGTCGGCGTGATGGGCGGCCACGTGAAGGACGCCTTCCAGAAGGGCGCCGACATCTTCACGGCCGGCTAGGCTTCGCCGGACGTTTCGCAATTCCAGCCCCGCGGCGGGATTTTCGCCGCGCGGGAAACCATTGCTTCATGCGATCGGGGCAAGCTGGCGCCGATTGAAACGGCAAGGCCGCCATGCAGACCCTTCAGTTCGCCCTGCTGCTCGTCTTCCCCGCCCTGGTCGTCGTGGCCGGGCTGAAGGACGCCACCAGCTACACGATCCCCAACTGGATCTCCCTGGCCCTGATCGCCGCGTTCGCGCCGGTGGCCCTGGTCAGCGGCGCCTCGCTGGCGACCCTGGGCCTGTGCCTGGCGGCCGGCCTGGCCGCCCTGCTGGTCGGCATGGGCATGTTCGCGGCCGGCTGGATCGGCGGCGGCGACGCCAAGCTGTTCGCGGCCGTGGTCCTGTGGCTGGGCTGGCCCGCCGCCGGGCCGTTCATGCTGGTCACCGCCCTGGCCGGCGGCGCCCTGACCCTGGGTCTGCTGAGCCTGCGTTCGGGCTGGTTCGAGCCGGTCCTGGCCGGCAGCCCGCCCTGGATCCGCAAGCTGGGCGCCAAGGACGGCGACATCCCCTACGGCGTGGCCATCGCGGTCGGCGCCCTGATGGCCTTCCCGCAAGGCGCCCTGACCCTGGCGGTCGGCGCCTAGGCTTTCGACGGCCGGCGCCCCGCGTCAGCCTGTCGCGCCCCCGGCCCGGCCTTTCGGAGCTGAGCCTTTAGCCGCTGTTAACCATGGTCGCGCGAGTGTGCGACGCGGCCAGAAGGGCCGTTCGACGATTTGCGCGTGATCGCCTGAAGGCGGCTCGCACGACCTTTCGTTTCCGTCGCCAGAGCCCATCCGTATGAATCCTCTACGCGTCATGATCGTCCTGGTCGCCGCCGTCGCGGCCATCGGCCTGGCCGTGGTCATGCAGAAGGCGATGGGCGGCAAGCCCGCGCCGGCGCCCGTCGTCGAGGCCGCTCCGGCCAGCAAGCCCATGACCCAGGTCCTGGTCGCCAAGCGCGACCTGGCCATCGGCGACCGCCTGACCGGCGGCGACGTCGCCTGGCAACCCTGGCCGTCCGACACCGTCAACGCCGCCTTCATCACCAACGGCGCGGCCGAGCCCGCGCCGACCAAGGTCTCGGCCAAGGCCGCCAAGGCGGTCGGCGACGCGGCCGAGATGATCGGCGGCGTCAGCCCGGAAAAGGCCGTCGAGGGCGCGATCGTGCGCGACCCGATCCTGTCCGGCGAACCCATCACGGCCCGCAAGATCGTGCGCGGCGGCGAAGGCGGCTACCTGTCGGTGGTCCTGGGCCCGGGCAAGCGCGCCATGGCCGTGCCGATCACCTCCGAGACCGCCGTCGGCGGCTTCATCCTGCCGGGCGACCGCGTCGACGTCATCCAGACCCACGAGCAGACGACCGTCGGCGAGGGCGATGGCGGCGGCAAGCAGGTCGTCGCCGAGACCGTCATCCAGAACGTCCGCGTCCTGGCCCTGGACCAGACCACGGCGGCCGAGAAGAAGGACGCCAAGACCATCGTCGCCTCCACCGCCACCCTCGAGGTCGGCCCGGTCGAGGCCGAGGCCCTGTCCCGCGCCAAGGCGGGCGGACCGGTGACCCTGACCCTGCGCGCCTACACCGACCTGGGCGGCCCCTCGGGCGCCGTCGCCCCGCCAGACTCCTCGGTCGTCCGCATCAATCGCGGCGGCCAGACCTCCAGCATCTCGGTCCGCCCATGATCCGCCGGCTCCTCTCCGCCTCGTTCGCGGCGCTCCTGGCGCTGGCGCCGACGACCGCCGCCCTGGCCGACGGCCCGGCGGCCGGCACCCATTTCTACGCGACCCAGCCCCGCGCCGCGGCCCCGCGCGCGGTCGAGACGCCGGTCATGGCCGCGCCCGCCGACCAGGTGCTGCGCATCGACCTGACCGCCTCGGGCGCCCAGAACCTGTCGCTGTCGCGCGGCAAGTCGGCGATCATCGAGCTGCCGGTCGATGTGCGCGACATGCTGGTGACCAATCCGGCCGTCGCCGACGCCGTGCTGCGCGGTCCGCGCCGCATCTATGTGCTGGGCATGGCCCTGGGCTCGACCGACGCGGTGTTCTTCGACGCTTCGGGTCGTAAGATCCTGAGCCTGGCCATTCGCGTCGAGCAGGACTCCACCGCCCTGGAGGACACCCTGCGCCGCGTGCTGCCCAACGCCCACATCCAGGTGCAGGCGATCCGCGACAGCGTGATCCTGACGGGCTCGGTCGCAGACGCCAACGAGACCGGCGTGGCCTCGCAGATCGCGGCCAAGTTCGTCGAGAAGCCCGAGAACGTCCTGAACATGCTGACCATCGCCGGCAAGGACCAGGTGATGCTCAAGGTCCGGGTCGTCGAGGTCCAGCGCAACATGATCAAGCAGCTGGGCGTCGATTCCAGCGTGGTGCTCGGTCAGCTGGGCGAGACCCAGTACAAGTTCGGCTTCACCCCGACCTACGGCGTCAACAACAGCCTGCTGGGCGGCGTCGTCGGCGGCTGGGCCCGCGACACCACCAAGCAGCCGCAGATGGTGGTGCCCTGCGCCGCCGGCGTCAGCGGCACCTGCTACCAGGTGGTCCACTCGACGGTCTTCGACGCCGTCGATTCGAACGGCAACCCGATCAAGGTCACCAACGGCAACACGGCGACGGTCAAGGACACCGCCGGCAGCGCGGGCCTGAACTCGGGCAAGGGCATGATCCAGGCCTTCGAACGCGTGGGCCTGGTGCGGACCCTGGCCGAACCCAACCTGACCGTCGTGTCGGGCGAGGCGGGCAAGTTCCTGGTCGGCGGGGAATTCCCGGTGCCGACGGGCCTGGACACCGCCGGCCGCGTCAGCATCGAGTTCAAGCCGTACGGCGTGGGCCTGGGCTATACGCCGGTCGTGCTGTCGGGCGGCCGCATCTCGCTGAAGCTGTCGACAGAGGTCTCGGAACTGAGCAGCGCGGGGGCCTTCACCCTGTCGGCGGGGACCAGCGGCGGCTCGAGCCTGGTGGTGCCGGGCCTGACGGTGCGGCGGGCCGAGACGACGGTCGAGCTGCCGTCGGGCGGTTCGCTGATGATCGCCGGTCTGCTGCAGCAGCAGACCAAGCAGAACATCGACGCCCTGCCGGGCATGACCAACCTGCCGATCCTGGGCGCGCTGTTCCGGTCGCGCGACTACCAGAACGGCGAGACCGAGCTGGTGGTGATCATCACCCCCTACATCGTCGACCCGACCAAGCCGCAGAACCTGCAGACCCCGGCCGACGGCCTGCAGACCGCGAGCGACATGAGCACGGTCCTGCTGGGCCGGCTGAACAAGGTGGTAAAGGCGCCGGCCGGCGCGAACAACGGGCGCGCTTACCAGGGCCCCGTCGGCTACGTGATCGAGTGAGAACGCGGACATGACGCGACCCCATCTTCTTCCGAACCTGACCGCCGCGGGCCTGGTCCTGGTCCTGCTGTCGGCCTGCGCCTCGCACGGCCTCGAGCCGGAGGCGCCCCCGCCGCGCACCGAGACCTCGCAGTGGAACGATCGCGTCCACGTCCTGTCGCATCCGGACGAGGTGCTGCTGGCGCCGCACGCCGAAGGGCTGTCGGCCGCCCAGACCCAGGCCTTGGACGGGCTGGTGGGCCGCTGGATGTCGGCCGAGGCGCGCGAGATCGTGGTCTCGGCCCCGATCGGCGGCACGGGCGGCGAGATCGCCGGCCGCATGGCGGTGGCCGCGCGCCAGCACCTGATCTCCATGGGCGCGCCTCCGGCCTCCGTGCGCGTGACCGGCTACGACGCCGCCGGCGCGCCGGGCGCGCCGCTGAAGGTCGGCTTCCTGCGCTACACCGCCGAGGTCCCGCAGTGCGGCGGGTGGGAGAACATCACCGCCACCCGCAACAACACCGCCTACGAGAACTTCGGCTGCGCGGTGACCGCCAACATGGCCGCCCAGGTGGCCAATCCCGAAGACCTGCTGAGCCCGCGCAACGAGACGCCGATCGATTCCGGCCGCCGCGCCACCGTGCTCGACAAGTACCGCAAGGGCGAGGTCACCTCGTCGGCCAAGGACGAGCAGTCCAACGGCGTCGTCTCGAAGGCCGTCAACTGATGGCCGGGCGGAACGATCACGACCCCTTCGACCTGGGTTTCGAGGCCGACGACGACTTCGCGCCGGCGGGCGGCGATCCCTGGCGCGCCGCGCCGGCCCCGACCTCGGCCGTGGGCGCGGGCGCCGACGACCCGTTCGCCGACTTCCCGCCCGTGCGGCCGCGCGAAACCGCCTCGGCGCCGTTCGCCGACCTGCCGCCCTCGGCGCCGCCCTATGCGCCCCAGCCGGCTCCGACCGCCGCCGCTTCGGCGCCCGCGCCGACCGCCGTCCGCGACGTGCCGATCGAGGCCGCCGAGCCGGTGGCCCCGACCGCCCACCCGGTCGGCTCGACCCAGGCCATGGTGCAGGAGGTGCTCGCCGCCGCCGACGCCGACATGGGCGAGGCGGCCGTGCCGCGCATCACCATCCACGCCTTCTGCGCCCGGTCCGAGACCGTGGCCCTGGTCGAGGCCGCCTCGGCTGACCGCCGCATGGCCCGCGCCTCGACCCTCGCCCGTCCCGGCGGGCTGGAGGCCGCGGTCGACTACTACCAGAACCAGTCGACCCCCTCGCTGGTGCTGGTCGAGAGCCTGGACGCCGCGCCGCGCATGCTGGCCCTGCTGGACGGCCTGGCCCAGGTCTGCGACCCGGGCACAAAGGTCGTGGTCATCGGCCAGACCAACGACATCGCCCTGTATCGCGAGCTGATGCGGCGCGGGGTCAGCGAGTACATCACCCAGCCCCAGGGCCCGCTGCAGATCATCCGCGCGGTCTCCAGCCTGTATGCCGATCCCTCCGCGCCGTTCGTCGGCCGGCAGATCGCCTTCGTCGGCGCCAAGGGCGGCGTCGGGTCCTCGACCCTGGCCCACAACTTCGCCTGGTCGATGGCCGAGCGCGTGCAGGCCGCCACGGTGATGGTCGACCTGGACCTGCCGTTCGGCACGGCCGGCCTCGACTTCAACCAGGACCCGCTGCAGGGCGTGCTGGACGCCCTGACCCAGCCCGACCGCCTGGACCCGGTGCTGATGGACCGCATGATGGTCCGCTGCGGCGACCGCCTGAGCCTGTTCGCCGCGCCCGGCGCCCTGGACCAGGACTACGAGATCCCGGCCGACGCCTTCGAGGAGGTCACCCAGAAGATCCGCGGCGTCGCGCCGTTCGTGGTGCTGGACCTGCCCCACAGCTGGAGCGCCTGGACCCGCCAGGTGCTGATCGGCAGCGACGACCTGGTCGTGGTGGCCACGCCCGACCTGGCCTCCCTGCGCAACGCCAAGAACATCGTCGACCTGGTCCGCCAGGCTCGGCCCAACGACGCGCCGCCGCGCCTGGTGCTGAACCAGGTGGGCGTGCCCGGCCGTCCCGAGATCCCGGTCAAGGACTTCGGCGAGGCCCTGGGCCTGACGCCGTCCCTGGTGCTGCCGTTCGACCCCAAGCCCTTCGGCCAGGCCGCCAACAACGGCCAGATGGTCGCCGAGGTGGCCCCCAAGTCGAAGGCGGCCGAGGGCATCGACCACCTGGCGCGACTGATCAGCCGCCGCGAACCGCCGGCGGCCCAGAAGACGTCCATCCTCTCCAGCCTGTTCAAGAAGAAGTAGGGCATGTTCGGCAAGCGCGACCAGGCCGCCGTTCGGACCGAGCAGGCGCCGCCGCCCGTCTCCAACGACGGGCCGGCCATCGCCACGCGCCCGCAGCGCGTCGATCCCGCCGCCGAGCCGGCCGCGCCCGCCGCCGCCCCGGCCCGCACCGCCGCGCCCGCCAAGGCCGCCGGCCCCAAGCCCACCAACGGCCTGGAGCAGCTGCGCGCCGCCCAGGGCGCGCCGCCGACCGCCAACGTGGTCCGCGAGCAGAGCGACTACTACCACGCCACCAAGACCACGATCTTCAACGCGCTGCTCAACACCATCGACCTGTCCCAGCTGGCCCAGCTGGACCTGAAGGCGGCGGCCGAGGAGATCCGCGACATCGTCGCCGAGCTGGTGGCGATCAAGAACGTCTCGATGTCGGTGTCCGAGCAGGAGCACCTGGTCCAGGACATCATCAACGACGTCCTCGGCTACGGGCCGCTGGAGCCCCTGCTGGCCCGCGACGACATCGCCGACATCATGGTCAACGGCGCGCACCGGGTGTTCATCGAAGTGGGCGGCAAGGTCCAGCTGACCAACGTCCGCTTCCGCGACAATCTCCAGCTGATGAACATCTGCCAGCGGATCGTCAGCCAGGTCGGCCGCCGGGTCGACGAGAGCTCGCCGATCTGCGACGCCCGCCTGCCCGACGGCAGCCGCGTCAACGTCATCGCCCCGCCCCTGGCGCTGGACGGTCCCACCCTGACCATCCGGAAGTTCAAGAAGGACAAGCTGACGATGAAGAACCTGGTCGACTTCGCGTCGATCAGCCCGGAAGGGGCCCGCGTGCTGGGCGTCATCGGCGCCTGCCGCTGCAACATCGTCATCTCGGGCGGCACCGGCTCGGGCAAGACCACCCTGCTCAACACCATGACCGCCTTCATCGACCCGACCGAACGGGTGGTGACCTGCGAGGACGCGGCCGAACTGCAGCTGCAGCAGCCGCACGTGGTGCGCCTGGAAACCCGTCCGCCCAACCTGGAAGGCCAGGGCGCGGTGACCATGCGCGACCTGGTCAAGAACTGCCTGCGGATGCGTCCCGAGCGGATCATCGTCGGCGAAGTCCGCGGCCCCGAGGCGTTCGACCTGCTGCAGGCGATGAACACCGGCCACGACGGCTCGATGGGCACGCTGCACGCCAACAGCCCGCGCGAGGCGATCAGCCGGATCGAGTCGATGATCACCATGGGCGGCTACGGCCTGCCCTCCAAGACCATCAAGGAGATGATCGTCGGCTCGGTCGACGTCATCGTCCAGGCCGCCCGCCTGCGCGACGGCTCGCGCCGGATCACCCACATCACCGAGGTGGTCGGGCTGGAAGGCGACGTGATCGTCACCCAGGACCTGTTCGTCTACGAGATGAACGGCGAGGACGCCGAGGGCCGGGTGCTGGGCAAGCACCGCTCGACCGGCATCGGCCGTCCCCGCTTCTGGGACCGCGCCCGCTACTACGGCCTGGAGCGCGAGCTGGCCGAAGCCCTCGACGCGGCGGAATAGGGCCATGCTGATCATCCTCGCCGGCGTCCTCGGCTTCATCACCATCGCGGGGCTGGGCTTCGTGCTGGCCGGCGGGGGCGGCGGCGCCTCGGCCAAGACCGTCAAGCGCGCCCAGCTGATCGCCGGAGACCGCCAGGCCGTGGCCGCCCGCGCCAAGGCCGCCGCCAACACCCCCGACGCCCGCCGCAAGCAGCTGCTGAAGACCCTGAAGGAACAGGACCAGCAGAAGAAGAAGGCGTCGCTGACCATCGCCGCGCGCCTGCGCGCCGCCGGCCTGGGCGACAACGTGCAGATGTTCTGGATCATCAGCGGCGTGGTCGGCGTGCTGGTCGGGCTGATGCTGCTTCTGCTGCGCCAGATGCCGATCATCGCCCTGGGCGCGGCCTTCGCCGCCGGCTTCGGCCTGCCGCGCTGGGTCATCGGCATGATGGCCAAGGCCCGCACCAAGAAGTTCACCGAGGCCTTCTCGGACGCCATCGACATCATCGTGCGCGGCATCAAGTCGGGCCTGCCCGTCCACGACTGCCTGCGGATGATCGGCACGGAATGCCCCGAGCCCCTGGCCGGCGAATTCCGCATCCTGACCGAGAACACCGGCATGGGCATGTCGATGGAGCAGGCCCTGGACCGCATGTACGAGCGCATGCCGACCAACGAGCTGCGCTTCTTCACCATCGTCCTGACCATCCAGTCCAAGACCGGCGGCAACCTGGCCGAGGCGCTGGGCAACCTGTCGACCGTGCTGCGGGCCCGCAAGCTGATGGGCGAGAAGATCAAGGCCCTGTCGGCCGAAGCCGTGTCGTCGGCCTTCATCATCGGCTGCCTGCCGCCCGGCGTGGCGACGATGATCTCGATCACCGCCCCGGCCTACATGGCGCCGATGTTCAGCGATCCGCGCGGCCGGATCATGCTGATGATCGCCGCCTTCTGGATGTCCTGCGGCATCTTCGTGATGCGCAAGATGATCAACTTCAAGTTCTAGGGGGAGGCGGCCATGATCGATCTGCTCACCAATCCCCAGACCCTGTTCAGCGCCTTCATCGCGATCGTGGTGTTCGCCACCATCGTCACCCTGGCCGCGCCGATGATGAGCAGCAACGGCCTGGAGGGCCGGCTGAAGTCGGTGGCCAACCGCCGCGAGGAGCTGCGCCGCCGCTCGCGCGAGGCCCTGTCCCAGAAGGGCGGCGGCGGCAGCCTGCGCCACGCCGACGAGGGGATGTACAAGAACGTCGTCGACCGCCTGCAGCTGTCCAAGCTGCTGGAGGACCCCAAGGTCGTCGACAAGCTGGCCCAGGCCGGCTTCCGCGGGCCCAAGCCGGTCTCGACTTTCTACTTCTTCCGCTTCGTGATGCCGTTCGCGTTTTCGGCCGTGGTGGCGTTCTACCTGTATCTGATCAACGACTTCGGCCTGCTGGCCATGCAGAAGATCGCCGCCTGCTTCGTCGCCCTGGCGGCCGGCTACTACGCGCCCAACCTCTACATCTCCAACATCGCCCAGAAGCGCCGCGAGTCGATCGTCCAGGCGTTCCCGGACGCCCTGGACCTGATGCTGATCTGCGTCGAAAGCGGCATGTCGATCGAGGCGGCGATCGCCAAGGTCGGGTCCGAGGTCGGCTCGGCCTCGATGGAGCTGGCCGAGGAGCTGGGCCTGCTGACCGCCGAGCTCAGCTACCTGCCCGAACGCCGCCTGGCCTACGAGGGCCTGGCCCGCCGGACCAACCATCCGGGCATCAAGTCGGTGGCCACGGCCATGATCCAGGCCGAGCGCTACGGCACGCCGCTGGGCGCAGCCCTGCGGGTGATGGCCAAGGAGAACCGCGAACTGCGCCTGTCGGCCGCCGAGAAGAAGGCCTCGGCCCTGCCGGCCAAGCTGACCGTGCCGATGATCGTGTTCTTCCTGCCCGTGCTGTTCATCGTGATCATGGGCCCGGCGATCATCAAGATCCAGGACGTGCTGAAACAGCGGTAGGGGGCGGCCGGCACCCGTCCCTCCCCCTTGTGGGGAGGGTGGCCCTGGCGGAGCCAGGGTCGGGCGGGGTTTGACGAGTCAGCAGGGCGAGTCGGCAGGCCCACCCGTCCGCTTCGCGTCCACCCTCCCCACAAGGGGGAGGGAAGGCTGGATCAGCCCCCCGCCTTCACAGCGCTCCACGACCGCGTCGCGCTCTCCTGGCCGATGGCGGCGCGCAGCCAGGCCAGGTTGTTGTCGACCGACTCCGGCGGCAGGTCCTGGCGGGCCAGCTTCTCGGCCTCGTCCATGCGGCCTTGCAGCCCGACCACAAGGGCAAGGTTCTGGCGGACCTGGATGGTGGCGGTGGGCAGGGCGGCGGCCTGGCGCAGGGCGGTCTCGGCGCCCTTGAGGTCGCCGCTCGAGGCCAGGTGCATGGCCAGGTTGCTCAGCGGCACGGCCTCGTTCGGGGCCAGGGCCACGGCCTGGCGGTGGGCCGCCAGGGCCTCGTCGTCGCGCTTGGCCTGCTCGTAGGCCACGCCCAGCAGCGACAGGGGGCGCCAATCGCGCGGCTGCAGGGCGGCGGCCTTGCGGCCCGGCTCGATGGCGTAGAAGCCCTGGCCGCGCGCCACGTTGGCCCGGGCCAGTTCCATCAGGGCGTCGTAGTTGTCGGGCGCGAAGATCAGGATGCCGGCCGCCGCGTCGGCGGCCTCGTCGTAGCGGCCCAGGGCGCGCAGGGCCTGGGACAGGCCCACGCCCGCCTCGACGTCGCGGCCGTCGCGCTCCAGTTCGGTCGACCAGAAGGCCATGCGGGTCAGCGGATCGGCGCGCTGGGCCTCGGCCCGCTCGGCCGGCGTGGCCTTGCGCGGCGCCTGGGGCGCGGCGGCGGCCGCGGGCTGCGGCGCGTCCTTGGCCCGCTTGTCGGCGGCCTGGACCGGCGCCGCGGCGAGGAGGCCAACGACCATGGGAGCGACAACGGGGGCGAGAACGGTTGCGAGGAGCGCGCGCTTGCGACACATGAAGAGGAATCTCCCGACGGTCCCGCATCCTCGCGCGGGGCCCTCAAGGAATCGTTAAGCATAATTTCCACCTTCAGGGCCCGCCCATGTCGGAACCGATCATCGCCTCCTCGTCCCGCTCCCCGGAGGACGGCGCGCCGACGCCCATCCACTGCCTGTACGAGGACCAGCTGGACGCCTTCGTCGAGGCGCGGCCCAGCTTCGTGAAGGGCTTCGTGGCCCTGGAGGACTTCAAGGCCAAGGCCGGCCAGGTGCTGGTCCTGCCGACGCCGCAAGGGGCCGTGGACCGCGTGCTGCTGGGGCTTGGAACGCGGGACAAGGTCGAGCCGATGCTGTTCCGGGCCCTGCCGACCCGGCTGCCGGCCGGCGACTACCGCCTGGCCACCGTCCCCGACGACCTCGACGCCGCCCAGATCGCCCTGGCCTTCGCCCTGGGGGCCTATCGCTTCGACCGCTACCGCACCCGGGGCAAGGACGAGCCGCGACGACTGGTCGCGGACGAGACGCTCGACCTGGACGAGGTCCGCGCCGTCGCCCACGCCTGCGCCCTGGCCCGCGACATGGTCAACACCCCGGCCAACGACATGGGGCCGCTGCAGATCGAGACCATCGCCCGCGAGATCGCCGAGCGCTACGGCGCGACCCTGGACGTGGTGGTCGGCGACGACCTGCTGGAGCGGAACTATCCGGCCGTCCACGCCGTGGGCCGCGCCGCCGTCCCGGCCCGCGCGCCGCGCATGCTGGAGATCACCTGGGGCGATGCAGCCCATCCGCGCGTAGCGCTTGTCGGCAAGGGCGTGGTGTTCGACACCGGCGGGCTCGACATCAAGCCGTCCAGCGGCATGCGGCTGATGAAGAAGGACATGGGCGGCGCCGCCCACGTCCTGGCCCTGGGGCGGATGGTGATGGCGGCGGGCCTGCCCGTGGCCCTGACCGTGCTGGTCCCGGTGGTCGAGAACGCCATCGCCGGCGACGCCATGCGGCCCGGCGACGTGCTGGACACCCGGGCGGGCCTGACCGTCGAGGTCGGCAACACCGACGCCGAGGGGCGGCTGATCCTGGCCGACGCCCTGGCCCGCGCCGCCGAGCTGGAGCCGGTCCTGACGATCGACCTGGCCACCCTGACCGGCGCCGCGCGCGTGGCCCTCGGCCCGCAGGTGATCCCGTTCTACACGCCCGACGACGATCTGGCCCTGGAGATCGAGGAGGGCGCCCGCGTCGCCTCCGACGCCGTTTGGCGCATGCCCCTGTGGGATGGATACCGGGAGGCGGTCGAGAGCGACATCGCCGACCTCAAGAACGATCCCGACGCCTGGGCCCAGGCCGGCTCGATGACCGCCGCCCTGTTCCTGCAGCGCTTCGCCCCGACCACGGGCGCGTGGGCGCACTTCGACATCTTCGCCTGGAACCCCAAGGCGCGGCCGGGCTTCGCGTCCGGCGGCGAGGCCCAGGTGATCAGGGGGCTGTACGGCATGCTGAAATCGCGTTTCCCGAAGGCTGAAGCATGAGCGGCTTCGATCCCCGGGTGACCCTGGCCCGGCCCGACCTGGCCGATCTGGACCTGCAGGGCCTAGTCGCCGCCGAGCGCTACGCGGCCCCGACGGTGCGCCGCGTGGTGGTCCCGACCGCCGCCCTGCGCAAGGCGCCCGACCCGAGGGCCGAGCAGTGGGACCAGTTGCTGTTCGGCGAGCTGTTCCGGGTGCTGGACGTGCAGGACGGCTTCGCCTGGGGCCAGGCGGGGCGCGACGGCTATGTGGGCTTCGTGGCCCAGGCCGACTTGGCGGCCTTGGGCGAACCGGCCACCCACCAGGTGGCGGTTCCGCGCACCTACGCCTTCGGCGAGCCGAACATCAAGGCGCGGCCGGCGGGGCTCTATTCGCTGAACGCCCTGACCACGATCGAGGCGACCGAGGGCCGCTTCGCCAAGGGCGAGGGCACGGGCTGGTTCGTCGCCGCCCACCTGGCGCCGGTGGGCGTGGCCCTGACCGACTACGTGGCGGTGGCCGAGGGCTATCTGGGCGCGCCCTACCAGTGGGGCGGGCGCGAATCGCTGGGCCTGGACTGCTCGGGCCTGGTGCAGCAGGCCCTGGCGGCCTGCGGGCGGGCGATCCCGCGCGACACCGACATGCAGCTGGCCTTCTTCTCGGCCATAGCCGAGGCCGAGCGCCGGCGCGGCGACCTGGTGTTCTGGAAGGGCCACGTGGCGATCCTGCTGGACCCCGACACGATCCTGCACGCCAACGCCCACCACATGGCCGTGGCCGCCGAACCCCTGGCCGAGGCGATCGCCCGCGTCGAGGCGGCGGGCGGCGGCGGCGTGACGGGGTGGCGGCGGCCCTAGCTGGCGACGGGACGCCCCCCCCGTTCAGCTCATTTCGGCCACTGGGCCAGCCAGTCGGCGATCGACTGCGGGGTCATATGGCGGGCGTCGGTCAGGGCGAAGAAGGCGCCGTCGTTGACCAGCTTGCCGTTGCCGTCGACCACCAGGAAGCTGGGCACGCCCTTCAGCTTGTCGACGCCGTAGCGGGCCGGGATCTGCATGTTCTTGTCGTAGCGGCCGACGTTCACCGTCACGACCTCGTAGTGCTTGTCGACCCACTTCTTCAGGTCGGGCTGCTCGATCAGGCCGGCGAAGATCCGGCAGTCGGGGCACCAGTTGCCGCCGAAATCGATCAGGGTCAGCTTGTGGGCCTTCTTGGCGCGCTTCAGGGCGGCGGCGACGTCGGCCTCGGCGTCGGCCTTCTCGTCATAGGGATAGGGCAGGGGCGTGGGCAGGTCGGCCAGCGACTTCAGCGCGACGGTCGGGGCCTTGGCGGCGAAGGCCGAGGCGGGGGCGGCGATCAGCGTCGTGACGAGCGCTACGGCGGCCAGCGGGCGAAGGATCATGGTCGAACGGTTCCGGTGAAGCGGTACGGTCCGATACTCTACTCACGGAATGGGAAAAGGCCGCAAGCCCAGCTTTGCTGCGGACGGCCCCACGCCGTCTGCAAGGGGCGCGGCGCCCCCAAACCAGGCAGTGGCCGAGGCAAAGGAAAAAGGCCGCGAAGCGAACTTCGCGGCCTTTGATCTCGGTCTGTCCCGAAAGGATCAGGACTTGGCGGCGGCCGGGGCCGGGGTCGCCGTGGCGGGCGCGCCGGCGGCGGCCGGAGCGCCAGCAGCCGGAGCGCCGGCGGCCGGAGCCGCGGCGGCGCCAGCGGCGGGGGCTTCGCCCGCGGCCGGGGCCGGAGCGCCGGCCGGCTTCGGGGCCGGGATCGGCAGGGTCGAGCCCAGGCTGTGCAGGTAGGCGATCATGGCGATCCGGTCTTCCTGCTTCTTCAGGCCGACGAACGTCATCTTGGTGCCCGAGACGTCCTTGCCCGGCGCCTTCAGGAAGGTGTCCAGCTTGTCGTAGTCCCAGACCGGGTTCTTGTTGCCGTAGTCGACCATCGCCGACGAATAGGCGAAGCCGGCGTGGGTGCCGGGCTTGCGGCCGACGACGCCGAACAGGCCCGGGCCGGTGTGATTCTCGGCGGTGAAGTTGTGGCACGAGGCGCACTTGGCGCTGACGGCCTGGCCGGCGGCGACGTTGGCGGGGGTCAGGACGCTGCCCCAGTCGGGCGCGACCTCGGCGGCGGCGCCGCCTTCACCGGCCTCTTCGGCCACGGCGATCGCGTAGCCCGGCTTTTCCAGCTCGTGCTTGGCGAAAACGATGTCCGAGCCTTCCTTGAGACCGAAAATGATCAGGCCCGTCAGCAGGACGCCGCCGAAGATCTTGTTGAACGTCAGGTCGCTCATCTAAAGCCTTACCAGCCTCTTGGGGGCCGTCCGACGACAGGCCCGAATTCCGCGCCCGGAGGTTTCCCCCGCGCGCTCCATGTTGCGCTCGCGTCTCTTACACGCTACCGCCCGGGGCGCAACCGGGCAGCAACGGTTTTGACCCCGCATCGGCCTCTCATGAACCCCATCGTCGTCATTCCGGCCCGCATGGCGGCCACCCGCCTCCCCGACAAGCCGCTGGCCGACATCGGCGGCGTGTCGATGATCGTGCGCGTGCTGCGCCAGGCCCAGGCGGCGGGAATCGGCCCGGTGGCCGTGGCGGCGGGCGACATCTCGATCGTCCATGCGGTCCGGAAGGCCGGCGGCACGGCGGTCCTGACCGATCCGGGCCTGCCCTCGGGTTCGGACCGCATCCTGGCGGCCCTGGAGGAGCTGGATCCCGAGCGCCGCCACGACGTGGTCATCAACCTGCAGGGCGACATGCCGTTCGTGCAGCCTTCGGTGCTGAGCGCCTGCGCCGACCTGCTGGGCGCCCATCCGGGCTGCGACATCGCCACCGTGGTCGCGCCGGAAGCCTCGCCCGCCGACCGGTCCAATCCCGACGTCGTCAAGGCCGTGCTGGCCATGGAGCAGGACGGCCTGTCGGGTCGGGCTCTCTATTTCACCCGCTCCACCCTCTACGGCGACGCGCCGATCTGGCGGCACATCGGCATCTACGGCTATCGCCGCGCGGCGCTGGAAGCCTTCAACGCCGCCCCGCCCTCGCCGCTGGAGAAGCGCGAGAAGCTGGAGCAGCTGCGCGCCATGGAACTGGGCCTGCAGCTGCGCGCCGCCGTGGCCGCCGAGGCCCCGATCTCCGTCGACAATCCTTCCGACCTTGAAGCGGCCCGCGCCTACGCGGCCGGAAAGTCAGCATGAGCATCCTCAAGAAGATCGCCTTCCAGGGCGAACCCGGCGCCAACAGCCACGAGGCGTGCCGCACCTATTTCCCCGACTACGAGGCCGTGCCCTGCGCCACCTTCGAGGAGGCGTTCGAGGCCATCAAGTCGGGCGCCTGCCAGCTGGGCATGATCCCGATCGAGAACTCGATCGCCGGCCGCGTGGCCGACGTCCACCATCTCTTGCCGGCTTCGGGATTGCAGATCATCGGCGAGCGCTTCAAGCCGATCCGCTTCCAGCTGATGGCCAACAAGGGCGTGACGCTGGAGACGGTGAAGATCGCCAGCTCGATGCCGATCGCGCTTTCCCAGTGCCGCCAAAGCCTCAAGAAGCTGGGCCTGGCCCACGAGAGCGCCGGCGACACGGCGGGCGCCGCCAAGGCCCTGGCCCTGAAGCCCGACCCGACCCGCGCCGCCGTGGCCCCGGCCCTGGCCGCCGAGATCTACGGCCTGGACATCCTGGCCAAGGACATCGAGGACGAGCGCAACAACACCACGCGCTTCCTGGTGATGACGGCCGACAAGTCGCCGGCCGCGCCGCCGTTCACCCACCGCTGCGTGACCAGCTTCGTGTTCAAGGTCCGCAACCTGCCGGCCGCCCTCTACAAGGCGCTGGGCGGGTTCGCGACCAACGGCGTCAACATGACCAAGCTGGAAAGCTACATGGAGGGCGGGGCCTTCACGGCCACCTTCTTCTACGCCGAGGTCGACGGCCGTCCCGAGGACCGACCCCTGGCCCTGGCCTTCGACGAGCTGAAGTTCTTCTCCGAGAAGTTCGAGGTGCTGGGCGTCTATCCGGCCGACCCGTTCCGGGATCGCGTCTAGGCGGCGTTGCGACCCTCGGCGGTTGTCTCTAGCTTGACCTTGGCGCGGTCGCTTCCGGCCGCCCTCGGGGGACTAGAGTGATGAAGAGCTTGCCGTGGATTCTGGGCCTCGCGGGCGGCGCGGTACTGGTCGGGGCGATCGGCCTGGCGATCTGGGCGGGCATGCCGGCCAATCCGCTGACCACCTTCGGCCTCCTGGTGATCACGGCCGGCCTGCTGACCAAGATGATCTATCTGGTGTTGATCGGCCTGGGGATCTGGATCGCGGCCCTCGCGGTCGGCAGCCTGACGAAAGGGCGCGCCGACGATCCCTCGGCGCTGTCGATCCTCGGCCTCCTGCCGCCCGGCCTGGGGCTGGTGGCGACGCTGTTCACGATCCTGTCCATCGTCCGGGCCGTGCAGGCCACGCACACCAGCGAACTGATCGTGATCGCGCCCAGCCTGGCCGAAGCGCTGGCGCCCCTGGGCGTCGGCCTGCTGCTCGGCGCGGTCCCCGCCGCGATCAGGGCGCGCTTCTCGCCCGCGGCCTGATCTCGCCTGACCGGGCCTGACGTCGCGGCAGGCTTCGCCATAACGGCGTTCCGCGACTAACCTTCCCGGAATAAGCAAGAGTTCCGGGGAGGGAACGACAATGAACACCCTGATCGCGCCGGTGATGGCGCTGGTGGCCTGGTCGCTGGTCATCTGGCTGTGGATGTACGTCCAGCGCATGCCGGCCATGAGCAAGGCCGGGATCAAGCCGCAGGACGCGGCCTTTCCGGGCAGCCTGAACGGCCTGCCCGCGCCCGCCCGCCAGGCGGCCGACAACTACAACCACCTGATGGAGCAGCCGACGATCTTCTACGCGGCCGCCCTGGCCATCCAGGTCGCCGGCCACGGAGACCCCCTGGCGGTCAAGCTGGCCTGGGCCTTCGTCGCCCTGCGCGTGCTGCACAGCCTGGTGCAGGTCAGCGTCAACATCGTGCTGGTGCGCTTTCTGCTGTTCTCGCTATCGACCATCGCCCTGGCGTGGATGGTGGTGCGGGAGCTGCTGGTGCTGTTCGGCTAGAAGATCCTCCCCCCCTTGGGGGAGGTGTCGCGGAGCGACGGAGGGGGCTTGCCGAGCCGGCGGGGTGAAACCCCCTCCGGCCCTTCGGGCCACCTTCCCCTGTGGGGGAGGATCTAGTCCTCCCCCTCCGCCCAGGCCTTGATCAGCTGGTGCGCGATGGCCAGGGGCGGCGGGGCGAAAAAGCCTTCCAGCTCGCCGCGGATCAGGGCCTTGGCCTCGTCCTTGGTGAACCACTTCACCGCTTCCAGCTCGGTCTGGTCGGGGGCGGCCACGTCGCTGTCGACGTCGGCCATCAGGCCCATCATCAGCGACGAGGGCCACGGCCAGGGCTGGCTGGAGTGGTAGCGGACGGCGACGGCGGTGAGGCCCGCCTCCTCCATCAGCTCGCGGGCGCAGGCCTCCTCGATCGTCTCGCCGGGCTCCACGAAGCCGGCCAGGGCCGAGTACATGCCGGGCGGCCAGCCGGCCTGGCGGCCCAGCAGGCAGCGGCCCTCGTGCAGGGCCAGCATGATCGCCACCGGGTCGGTGCGCGGGAAGTGTTCGGTCTGGCACGAGGAGCACTGCCGCTTCCAGCCGCCGTCGGTGACGTTGGTCTCCTGGCCGCAGTTGCTGCACCACTTGTGCTTGCGCCGCCATTCGAACATCGACTTGGCCGTGGCCAGGATGCCGGCGTCGGGCGGCGGCAGGGTCAGGGCGACGCCGCGCAGCTCCTCGAACCGGCCCAGCCCCTGCAGCGGCCCCTCGGCCGGATCGGCCCCGCCCTCCAGGTCGACGGCGAATACCGCGATGTCCTTCCACAGCCCCAGGAACAGCAGACGCTCGGGCGTGGCCGACAGGTCCTTGGCCATGTCGGCGCGCAGATAGGCGATCTGGGCCCCGCTGACCTTGCCTTCCTCGTCCGTGATGTCCTCGACCAGCGCCTTGCCGTTCCAGATGGCCACGGCCAGCGAGTGCGGGTCGTCGGCCTTCTCGGCCAGCCAGGCCTCGTCGCCCCGGCGCTCGCTGGCGCGGTCGAGCGGATTGCCGGCGAAGATGTTGGTGATGATCGAAAGAGCCATGACGATTCTCTAACATCCGCGACGAAGAGTCGTCACGGCTCCGGAGCTTGTGACTTGCATCGCGGGCCTTGAGTCGCGATATAGGCCTCGGAGATCGGCGACGGGCGGAGTCCTCGCCAACCTGGTCAGGGCCGAGAGGCAGCAGCCACAACGAGTTTCGCTCCGGGTCGTCTGCCGGTCTCCACCTTTCCCCAAATTCCGACAGCAACAACGCCCCAAGCGCGGCGCGAGCCTTTTGCTGCGCCCTTCCGCACACTACACTCACGCCATGGCCGACCACGACGACCTCACGACCGATTCCGCGCCGCCGTGGGATGAAGAGCCCGCCGAACGCGACGAGAACACCGTCGACATCTTCGGCGGTCCTCCTGCTGACGAGCCGCTGCAAGCCGGTACGCCCGACTCCGCGCCCGCCGCCCCGGCGCCGGCCGCGCCGCCGACGGCCGAGAGCCTCAGCGATCCCGACGCCGCCTACACCGTGCTGGCGCGCAAGTACCGGCCGCGCACCTTCGAGGACCTGATCGGCCAGGAGGCCATGGTCCGCACCCTGGCCAACGCGTTCTCGACCGGCCGCATCGCCCACGCCTTCATGCTCACTGGCGTGCGGGGCGTCGGCAAGACCACGACCGCCCGCCTGCTGGCCCGGGCCCTGAACTACGAGACCGACACCGTCCACGGCCCCTCGGTCGACCTGACCGTCGAAGGGCGGCACTGCAAGGCGATCATCGAAGGCCGGCACATGGACGTGCTGGAGCTGGACGCCGCCAGCCGCACCAAGGTCGACGAGATGCGCGAGCTGCTGGACGGGGTGCGCTACGCCCCGGTCGAGGCGCGCTACAAGGTCTACATCATCGACGAAGTGCACATGCTGTCGACGGCGGCGTTCAACGCCCTGCTGAAGACGCTGGAAGAGCCGCCGCCGCACGCCAAGTTCATCTTCGCCACCACCGAGATCCGCAAGGTGCCGGTGACGATCCTGTCGCGCACCCAGCGCTTCGACCTGCGCCGGGTCGAGCCGGACGTGCTGGTCAAGCACTTCGGCCGGATCGCCGCCAAGGAGGGGGCCAAGGTCGAGGAAGACGGCCTGGCCCTGATCGCCCGCGCCGCCGAGGGTTCGGTGCGTGACGGCCTCTCCCTTCTGGACCAGGCCATCGTCCAGGGCGAGCGCGGCTCGACCGTCACCGCCGCCGTGGTCCGCGACATGCTGGGCCTGGCCGACCGCGGCCAGACGATCGCCCTGTTCGAGAACGTCATGAGCGGCAAGCCCGGCGAGTCGCTGAAGGGCTTCCGCGCCCTCTGGGGCTTCGGGGCCGATCCGGCGGTGGTCATGCTGGACCTGCTGGACCACTGCCACGCCGCGTCGGTGGCCAAGGCCCTGGGGCCCGACGCCCTGTCCATGCCCAAGGAGCAGGCCGCGCGCCTCACCGCCATCGGGGCCCAGACCTCGCCGGGGACCCTGGCGCGCCTGTGGCAGATGCTGCTGAAGGCCCATGACGAGGTGCGCCGCGCGCCCGACGCCATGGCCGCGGCCGAGATGGCCATCATCCGCCTGTGCTACGCGGCCGATCTGCCCGGTCCCGAGGAAGCGCTTAAGGCCCTGCGCGACGGCCAGCCCGTCGGCGGCGGTCCGGGCGGCGGCGGTGGCGGCTCGATCGGCGGCGGAGGCGGCGGGGCCGTCAACGCCCAGGCCCGGGTGATGGCCGCGCCGATGGCCCCGGCCGCGCCGGTCCTGGCCTCGTTCGAAGACGTCGTGAAGCTGATCGCCGAGAAGCGCGACATCGGCCTGCGCCTGGACGTCGAGCAATATGTCCGCCCGATCAGCTTCCGTCCCGGGGCGATCACCTTCGAGGCCGCGCCCGGCGCGCCCGGCAACCTGGCCGGACGCCTGGTTCGCGCGCTGAAGGAGTGGACCGGCCAGCCCTGGCTGGTGGCCGCCGAAGGCGGCGGCGGGGCCGAGAGCCTGATGGAGCGCCAGAAGCGCGAGCAGCGCGAGGAGATGGACGCGATCCGCTCGGATCCCTTCGTCGCCTCGGTGCTGGACGCCTTCCCCGGCGCCGAGATCGTCGAGGTCCGCACGATCATGACGCCCGAGGCGCCGCCGATCGAGCCGGACGAACTGGAAGAATGACGCGCGCGCGTCCCCTAAGACCTGGAGTGACCCCATGAAAGACCTCGGCGGCCTGATGAAGCAGGCCCAGGCCATGCAGCAGAAGCTGGCCGACGCCCAAGCCAAGATCCTGGAGCTGACGGCCGAAGGCGCCGCCGGCGGCGGCATGGTCACCGTCACCCTCCGGGGCTCGGGCGAGCTGGTGAAGGTCGTCCTGGACGAGGAGTTGATCCAGCCTGGCGAGGGCGAGGTCATCGCCGACCTGGTCGTCGCCGCCCACGCCGTGGCCCTGTCCAAGCTGAACGGCCAGCGCGAGCAGATGCTGCAGGAAGCCGCCGGCCCGATGGCCGGGATGATGGGCGGCCTGCCGGGCATGAAGTTCTAGGGTTTCATTTTACGACCGCTCATCCCGGCGAATGCCGGGACCCAGGTCCCAAGGCAGTGTGGATGATTGGAAGGGCTCAGCGCTCTTGGTGTCAGCCTCAAAGCCATTCCATCTGGGTCCCGGCATTCGCCGGGATGAGCGGATCAGAAAGCAGGAGATCGAATGCTCCACCTTCGCGCAGCCCTTATCGCCCTGGCGCTGGTCGTTCCGGCGACCGCCCCCCTGGCGGCCCTGGCCGCGCCCCTGCCGGCCGACCTGGCCGCGGCGGCGCACGCGTATGACGCGGCCCAGGTGAACGGCGACCGCGCGGCGCTGGAGCGGCTGGTGGCCGACGACTACGTGCTGGTCAACGGCGCGGGCCAGGTCCAGGACAAGGCGCGGCTGATCGCCGACTACGTGGCCCCCGGCTTCAAGCTGGACCCGTTCACGATCGAGGAGCCGGTCGAGAAGGTGTTCGGCGACACCGCCCTGCTGGGCGGCCGGGTCAACATGACCGGGACCGACGGCGGCCAGCGCTTCGCGCTCGTCGTGCGGTTCGTCGATGCCTGGGCCAAGCGCGACGGCCAGTGGCGGGTGGTCTATTCGCAGGTCACGCGGGTGGCGAAACCCTGATGGCCGCCTCCGCCGGACCCGAGATCGAGCGCCTGATCGCCCTGCTGTCCAAGCTGCCGGGCCTGGGTCCGCGCTCGGGCCGGCGCGCGGCCCTGGCGCTGCTGAAGAAGCGCGACACCCTGCTGGCCCCGCTGACGGCAGCGATGGTCGAGGCCCAGGCCAAGGTGCGCACCTGCTCGGTGTGCGGCTCGCTCGACACCTCCGACCCCTGCGCCATCTGCTCGGACGCCACGCGCGACAACCGCCTGCTGTGCGTGGTCGAGGAGGTCGGCTCGGTCTGGGCCATGGAGCGCGGCGGCTCGTTCAAGGGCCGCTACCACGTGCTGGGCGGCCTGCTGTCGGCCCTGGACGGGATCGGTCCCGAGGCGCTGCGGGTGGGCGAGCTGCTGGGCCGGGCGAACGCCAGCGAGATCGCCGAGGTGATCCTGGCCCTCCCCGCCACCGTCGACGGCCAGACCACGGCCCACTACCTGGCCGACCGCCTGGCCCCGACGGGCGTGTCGGTGACCATGCTGGCGCGAGGCGTGCCGGTGGGCGGCGACCTGGACTGGCTCGACGACGGGACCATCGCCCAGGCGCTGCGGGCGCGTCGGCCGGCTTAGGTCGGTGGCTCACCCCCTTGCCCCCACCTGACCGCTTCGCGGTCTGTCCGCCCCCGTTAGGGGGCGGAGCCTTCGAACCGCCGGCGCCGTGCGGCTCCGCCCCCTACGGGGGCGGACAGGCGACGCAGTCGCCAGGTGGGGGCAAGTAAGTGTGCGACTAACGCTTCAGGGCCTCCGCCACCGCCCCCAGCTCCAGCCCCGGCGTCTTGCGCCGCGCCAGCTCGACCGTCTTCCGCCCCAGCGCCGCATAGAGCTCCGCCAGCCCCGCGTCCCGCGCCGCCAGCGCCTCCACCTGGGCAGCCACCGTCGCCGCATCCCCTCGCGCGATCGGCCCGGTCAGGGCGGCGACCGGGCCCTTGTCCAGGATCGCGCCCAGGGCGTCGCGCAGGATGGGCGACAGGATTTTCAGGGCCGTCTCGCCGTCGATCCCCGCCGCCGCGTGGGCGTCCAGCCCGGCCTGGACCAGCGCCGCCAGGTAGTTCGAGGCGAACACCGTCCCCGCGTGATAGAGCCGCCGGTCGACGCCCTGCGGCAGCACCACCGGCGCGCCGCCGATGGCCGCCACGGCCGGGGCCAGCACGGCCAGGGCCGCCGCATCGCCCTGCAGGGTGCAGACCACGCCGTCGAAGGTGGCGACCTCGCGGGCCGGATCGGCGAAGGCCTTGACCGGATGCAGGGCCGCCACGGCCGCCCCGCGCCGGCGCAGGGGCTCCAGCGGCGCCAGGTCCCGCGCCCCGCTGCAGTGGAAGACGACCAGCCCCGCCGGATCGACGCCGTCGGCCAGGGCGGCGGCGACCGCGTCGATCTCGCCGTCGCGGGTGGAGACCATCACCACGTCGCCGGCCGTAGGCGTGGCCGCGTCCGCCGCCTGGCCGCCGCCGATGAAGGCCCGCGCCGCCTCAGCGCCCTCCCGGGTCCGCCCGACGATCCCGGCGACCGCGAAGACGCCCCGGTCATGGAACAGTCGTCCCAGGGTCCTGCCGACCGCGCCGGGTCCGATGATCCAGAGTCGTGACATGGCCCCTCTCTAGCCGCTCGCCGCCGGGCTTTCGAGCGCGCCCTTCCTGGAACCGGCGACTCCGGCTAAGAACGGAGCATGAACTTCTCCGATCCGTTCCTGATCCTCGCCCTGGTCCTGCTGCTGGCGGCCGTCGCCGCCGGGGCGTTCGCCGTCTGGGCCCTGGGCCGCGCCACCCGGGCCGAGGCCAAGGCCTGGCAACTGAACGAGCAGCTGGTCCAGGCCGGCGAGCGCGCGCGGCTGCTGGAGGACCAGGCCGCCACCCAGGCCGAGCTGATCCGCGCCCAGGCCGCCCAGCAGGCGACCATGACCGCCAACACGGTGGCCGAGGCCCTGATCAAGCGCACCGAGGAGAACTTCAAGAGCCGCGAACTGCTCAGCCAGCAGCGGCTGGAAGCCCAGCTCAAGCCGGTGGCCGAGACCCTGGCCAAGTTCGAGGCCCAGGTCACCGCCGTCGAGAAGGCGCGGGCGGAAGAGACCGGCGGCCTCAAGGCCCAGATCGCCGCCCTGATGGAGGCCTCGACCGCCACCCAGTTCGAGGCTCGCAAGCTGTCGGCCGCCCTGCGGCGCGGGGCCGGGGTCCAGGGGCGCTGGGGCGAGCAGACTTTACGTAACGTTCTTGAGGCCGCTGGCCTCAACAGCCGCTTCGACTTCGTCGAGCAGTTCAGCGTCGAGAGCGAGGAGGGCCGTCGCCGCCCCGACGTGAAGGTCAAGATGCCGGGCGGCGGGGTGTTCGTGATCGACGCCAAGTGCTCGCTGAACGCCTTCCTCGAGGCCCAGGAGGCCACCGAGGAGCATCTGCGCGAAAGCGCCCTGGCCCGCCACGCCGCCAGCGTCCGCGCCCACATGCAGGGCCTTTCGGCGAAGGCCTATTGGGACCAGTTCGCCAGCGAGGGCTCGCCCGACTTCGTGGCCATGTTCGTGCCCGGCGACGGCTTCCTCGCGGCCGCGCTGGACCGCCTGCCCGACCTGATGACCGAGGCCATGGACCGCCGGGTGCTGCTGGTCACCCCCACCACCCTGTTCGCCCTGTGCAAGGCCGTCGCCTACGGCTGGCGGGCCGAGGACCAGGCCAAGAACGCCGCCAACATCGTCGCGGTGGGCCGCGAGCTCTACAAGCGCATCGCCGTGATGGGCGCCCACGCCGGCTCGGTGGGCAAGGCGCTGGAGGCGGCTGTGGGCCGCTACAACCAGTTCGTCGGCTCGCTGGAAAGCCAGGTCCTGACCCAGGCCCGCCGCTTCGAGGACCTGTCGGTCGACCACGAGGGCAAGGAGATCAGCGAGCTGGCCCCGGTGGAGGGCTCGGTGCGGCCGCTGATCAAGCTGGCGGCGGACGAAACGCCGAAGCTGCAGGCCAAGTCCTAGGGCCCTCCATCTCCGCTCATCCCGGCGAATGCCGGGACCCAGATCCTAAGGCGGAGCGGTTGATTGGAAGGGCGCTGAGGTCGTGGCGTCCGTCCCACCGCCATTCCATCTGGGTCCCGGCATTCGCCGGGATGAGCGGATTTTTGAGGAGGTGCGGCCACGGGCCGCGTCCCTCCGTCGCCTTGACCCCGGGCGGCGCGGCGCTTACCTGACAGTCGTTATGGCCATCCGTCGCATCCTCACCGTCGATAATTCCGCCGATCTGGCGATCCTGAAGCAGGTCTCCAAGGACGTGCCCGCCGTCACCGACGCGCTGCGCGCCCTGATGGATGACATGCTGGAGACCATGTACGACGCCCCGGGCATCGGCCTGGCCGCCGTGCAGGTCGGCGAGCTGGTCAACGTGATCGTCATGGACCTGGCCCGCGAGGGCGAGGAGCCGGCCCCGCGCTACTTCGTCAATCCGAAGATCACCTGGGAGTCCGAGGAGCTGTTCTCGTACGAGGAAGGCTGCCTGTCGGTGCCCGAGGTCTACGACGCCGTCGAGCGCCCGGCCCGCGTGAAGCTGACCTATCTGGACTACCAGGGCCAGCCGATCGAGGAAGAGGCCGACGGCATGTTCGCCGTCTGCATCCAGCACGAGATGGACCACCTGAAGGGCGTGCTGTTCATCGACCACCTGTCGCGCCTGAAGCGCGACCGGGCGATCAGCAAGGTCAAGAAGGCCCGCCGCGCGGCCTAACTCAGCGGACGACGTGGGGGACACACACTCACCCCACGACCGCGCCCAGTCGGCGCAAGCCTTGCCGTGAGTGTGTGTCCCCTTCTTCGCGCGCCGACGCCTACTTCGTCGCCTCGTGGACTTCCTTCTTGGCGTTCGAACCGGCCTTCTTGGCGTCGGCGTTGATGTCGGCCGCGGCTTCCTTGGTTTCCTGACCGGCCTTGGCGCCGGCCTCCTTGGCCTTGTCGACCGCCTCGCCGGCCGCGACCTTGGCGTCGGCGGCGGCTTCCTCGGTGCTTTCCTTCAGAGCCGTGCCGGCTTCCTTGACGTCGGGATCGTTCTTGATGTCGACGGCGGCCTGCTTGATCTCGGTGCCGGCGGCCTTGGCGCCTTCCTTGATCTGGGTGGCGTGCTCGTCCGAGCAGGCGGCCAGCGACAGGGCGGCCAGGCCGGCGACGGCGAAGAGGGTGATGGAGCGCATGGCGTTTCCTCCTGGAAATGGCGTCGCCCATAGAACGGCGGTCCATGGTCGAGGTTCCGACTCATGTCGCACCCCTGCTTCCTAAGGACGGTCATGCCGTCTAAACGTCCGCCATGCGCCTCGCCTTCCTCGGAACCCCCGATTTCTCCGTCGCCTGCCTGGCCGAACTCGTCGCCGCCGGCCACGAGATCGCCTGCGTCTATTCCCAGCCGCCCGCCCCGCGCGGCCGCGGCCAGGACCTGAAGCCCTCGCCGGTCCACGCCTTCGCCGAGAGCCTGGGCCTGCCGGTGCGCACGCCGGTCTCGATGAAGACCCCCGAGGAGATCGCGGCCTTCCAGGCCCTGGACCTCGACGCCGCCGTGGTGGTGGCCTTCGGCCAGATCCTGGTGAAGGCCGTGCTGGAGGCCCCGCGCCTGGGGTGCTTCAACCTGCACGCCAGCCTGCTGCCGCGCTGGCGCGGCGCCGCCCCGATCCAGCGGGCGATCATGGCCGGCGACGCGGTGACCGGCGTCCAGGTGATGCGGATGAGCGAGGGCCTGGACGAAGGCCCGGTGCTGATGGGCGAGCAGGTGCGGATCGATGCCCTGGAGACCGCCGGCAGCCTGCACGACAAGCTGGCCGCCGTCGGCTCGCGCATGCTGCCCGTCGCCCTGGCCGCCATCGAGCGCGGCGCGGCCCGCGAGGTCCCGCAGGCGGAAGAGGGCGTGACCTACGCCAAGAAGATCAAGTCGGCCGAGGCCCGCATCGACTGGACCCGTCCGGCCGCCGAGGTCGATCGCCACATCCGGGGCCTGTCGCCGTTCCCCGGCGCCTGGTTCGAGGCGCCGTCCGACAAGGGCCCTGTCCGCGTGAAGGCCCTGCTGTCGCGCGTCGAGGACGCCGACGGCTCGTCGGGCGCGGTGCTGGACGACGCCCTGCTGATCGCCTGCGGGGAGGGCGCGGTGCGCCTGCTCAAGGCCCAGCGCGAGGGCAAGGGCGTGCAGGAGGCCGAGGTCTTCCTGCGCGGCTTCCCGCTGGCGGCCGGAACGGTCCTGGCCTGATGCCCCGCTACCGCCTGACGATCGAGTATGACGGCCGGCCCTATAACGGCTTCCAGGCCCAGGCCTCGCAGCCGTCGGTGCAGGGGGCGCTGGAGGCGGCGGTGAAGGCCTTCACCGGCCAGGAGATCCGCGTGGCCGCCGCTGGCCGCACCGACACCGGCGTCCACGCGACGGGCCAGGTGGTGCATGTCGATCTCGAGCGCGACTGGCCGGCCGAGACGGTGATGAACGCCCTGAACGCCCACCTGACGCGCGAGGCGGTCAGCGTGCTGGACGCCTCGGTCGCGCCGGAAGGCTGGCACGCCCGGTTCTCGGCCGACGAGCGGCGCTACCTCTACCGCATCCTCAACCGCCGCGCCCCGCCGGCCCTCGACAAGGGCAAGGTCTGGCACATGAAGAAGGCCCTCGACGCCGAGGCCATGCACACGGCCGCCCAGGCCCTGCTCGGGCTGCACGACTTCACGACCTTCCGCGACATGGCCTGCCAGGCGAAGTCGCCGCTCAAGACCCTGGACGTGGCCCGCGTCAGCCGCGTGGGCGAGGAGGTCCATCTGGTGTTCGAGGCCCGCTCGTTCCTGCACCGACAGGTGCGGTCGATGACCGGCACGCTGGTCGAGGTCGGGGTGGGCCGCTGGACCGCCGAGGACCTCAAGGCCGCCCTGGAGGCCAGGGACCGTACGGCGTGCGGGCCGGTCGCGCCGTCGGTCGGGCTGTACCTGACGGGCGTGCGGTACGAGGGGGAGTAGGGGCGAAGAGCCCAAGCCTCTTTATGTCCACCCCACGGTTGTCATCCCGGATAGCGCGCAGCGCTTGTCCGGGAGCCAGGTGAACCGCACCGCATCAGCCCAGTCCCCTGGGTCCCGGACAGCCTCTGCGAGGCTTCCGGGATGACAACGGTTTTGAGCTGATCCCTCGAGCCAATCTCACCGCTTCTTCGCCCGCTCGGCCCGCGCCGTCTGGATCTGGCCGACCGCCAGGGCCAGCATGAAGGCGCCGAAGGCGACGACCACGAGGGTGAGGAAAGGGGGCATGGAAGCTCTCCGTTGCAAGTACGGCGAAGCTTCTCCGGCGAGGCCGGCGGCCACCTTGATCCAGCGCAAGACTAGGTAGACGCCCTTAAAGCACCGAGCAGTTGGTCAGCTGGCTGAACCGCTCCAGGGCCACGGTCCCCACCACCGAGGTGCCGAACCGGTCCAGTTCCGGCGACCACACGGCGATCGCCGCCTTGCCCGGCACGATGGCGACGATGCCGCCGCCCACGCCGCTCTTGGCCGGCAGGCCGACGCGGTAGGCGAAGCTGCCGACGCTGTCATAGATGCCGCAGGTCAGCAGCAGAGCGTTCAGGCGGCGCGACAGGCGCTCGGGGAAGATCGTCTCCTCGACGATCGGCGAGAAACCGCCGGCGGCCAGGGGCAGCATGGCGCGGGCCAGCTGGCGGCAGCTCATGGTCAGGGCGCACTGGCGGCAATAGGCGGCGACCACGACCTCGGGGTCGTGGTGGATCGTGCCCTTGCCGCGCATCAGGTTGGCGATGGCCCGGTTCTGCCAGGCGTTGGCCAGTTCGGACTCCGCCACCGCCTCGTCGATCTCGACCTTCTCGCCGGCCAGGAAGCCCGCGAAGCCGCGCACCAGGGCCGGCGGGTCCTTGAACACGTCCATCAGCTGGTCGCAGACGGCGATGGCCCCGGCGTTGATGAACGGGTTGCGCGGCACGCCCTCCTCGGATTCCAGCTGGGAGAGGTGGTTGAACGGCGTGCCCGACGGCTCCTTGCCCACCCGGGTCCAGACCTCGTCGCCGAAGCGGTTCAAGGCCAGCCCCAGCGAGAAGACCTTGGTGATGCTCTGGACCGAGAAGCCCTCGTCGGCGTCGCCGATCACCGCCTCCTCGCCCGAGACCAGCCGCACGGCCATGCCGAACTTGGTCGGCGGCACGCAGGCCAGCTGGGGGATGTAGTCGGCGGGGCGGCCCTTGCCGAAGTACGGCTTCACCAGCACGGCCACCTCGGCCAGGACGTCGGCGATCGAAAGCTCGTCCATGCGCGTCCCTAGATCCGAACCGCCACCAGCACCGCCCCCGCCGCGATCAGGGCCACGCCCAGCCAGTTCAGGGCCGACAGCTTCTCGCCCAGGAACACGGCGGCGATGATCGCCACGAACACGACGCTGAGTTTGTCGACCGGCGCGACCTTGGCCGCCTCGCCCAGCTTCAGGGCCCGGAAGTAGCACAGCCACGAGGCGCCGGTGGCCAGGCCCGACAGCACCAGGAACATCCACGAGCGCGGGGCGATCGAACCGGGGGCGCGCCACTCGCCGGCCACGGTCAGGATCAGGCCGGCGAAGCCCAGGATCACCACCGTGCGGATGAAGGTGGCGAGGTTGGAGCCGACGCCGTCGATCCCGACCTTGGCCAGGATGGCGGTCAGGGCCGCGAAGACCGCCGAGGCGAGCGCCCAGAAGGGCCAGCTAGCCAGGGCGGCGCGGCCCATCAGGCGAAGGCCGCGAAATAACGGCCGATCAGGGCCTGGTAGATGTCGGCCAGGGCCTCGACCTCCTGGACCGGGACCCGCTCGTCGACCTGGTGCATGGTCGAGCCGACCAGGCCGAACTCGACCACCGGGCACAGGCTGCGGATGAACCGCGCGTCGCTGGTGCCGCCGGTGGTGGAGAGCTCGGGCACGCGGCCGGTGGCGTCGCCGACGGCGGCCACGATCACGTCGGTGAAGGCGCCCGGCTCGGTCAGGAAGGCCTCGCCGCTGATCTTGCACAGCGCCTCGACCCGGCCCGAGAAGCCCTCGGCGGCCTCGCGGCACTCCTGCTCGATCCAGGCGGCCAGGTCCTTGCCCTTGTGGGCCGGGTTGAAGCGGATGTTGATCCGGGCCTTGGCCGAGGCGGGGATGACGTTGGTGGCGGTGTTGCCCACATCCACCGTGGTGACTTCCAGGTTCGAGGGCTGGAAGCCGGTATAGCCGTCGTCCAGCACCCGGCTCTGCAGGCGGGTGAGGATGTCGACCATCACCGGGATCGGGTTGGCGGCGCGGTGCGGATAGGCCACGTGGCCCTGCTTGCCGTCCACGGCGATCCAGGCGTTGATGCTGCCGCGCCGGCCGATCTTGACCATGTCGCCCAGCAGATTGGCGCTGGTCGGCTCGCCGACGATGCAATGATCGATGACCTCGCCCTCGGCGGCCAGGGCCTGGACGACCTTGACGGTGCCGTCCTCGGCCACGCCCTCCTCGTCGCCGGTGATCAGGAAGCTCAGCGAACCCGGCAGGTCCTGCGGCAGGCGCGAGACGGCGGCGACGAAGGCGGCGATGGCGCTCTTCATGTCGACCGCGCCCCGGCCGAACAGGACCCCGTCCTTGATCTCGGCCTCGAACGGCCCGGCGGTCCAGGCGGCGTCGTCGCCGACGGGCACCACGTCGGTGTGGCCGGCGAAGCAGAGGTTCGGGCGGGCGGTCCCGCGCCGGGCGTAGAGGTTCTCGATCTCGCCGAACTTCATGCGGCGGCAGCTGAAGCCGAGCGCTTCGAGTTGCCGCTGCAGCACGTCCATCGCCCCCTCGTCGGCCGGGGTCACGGACGGACGGCGGATCAGCGCCTGGGCGAGGGCCACGGGATCGAGGGTGGGGGCGAGGCTGTTGTCAGTCATTGTCCTGGCTTTAGGCTTACCTCAGGCCCGACGCAAACCGCGCAAGCTTCTTCCACGGATCGCCATGCCCAAGATCGACATCGAAGCCGCGCCGCTGCGCGTGGGAAGCAACTACCCGCCGCCGCACGACGCGCCGTGCCGCGAGCGCCGCCGCCGGGCTCTCGGCGACGCGGCCGGCCTCGACCAGTTCGGCGTCAACCTGATGCGCCTGCCGCCCGGCCAGTGGAGCAGCCAGCGCCATTGGCACAGCGCCGAGGACGAGTTCGTCTGGGTGGTCGAGGGCGAGGTGGTGCTGGTCGAGGACGGAACCGAGACGGTGCTGCGGGCCGGCGACTGCGCGGGCTTCAAGGCCGGGGTCGCCAACGGCCACCACCTGGAGAACCGCTCGGACCGCGAGGCCGTGCTGCTGGAGATGGGCTCGCGCCGGCCGGACCAGGACACCTGCACCTACAGCGACATCGACATGGTGGCGCGGGCGGGGGAGGACATCTACCGCCACAGGGACGGGACGCCGTACTAGGCGGGGACGGAGCCGGGGGCATGCCCTCGCGGCGTGTCCCCATCAGCATCCAGCGAGCCAAGCCGTGGGGACACGCCCATGGGCATGTCCCCGTCCGGGGCTCGTCAGGCGGCCAGGACGTCCAGGGCGTGGGCCAGGCTCGGCCGGGCGTGGGGGGCGGGGTTCAGGCAGTCGGCCAGCAGGGTCCGGACGGCGGGCGGGGCGGGCTGCGCGGTCCGCTCCAGCAGTTCGCCCAGCAGCCGGCCCCAGGCAAGCACGTCCAGCCGGGCCAGCGGGTCGCCGGGACCGCCCGGCAGGAACGAGGCGGCGCCGAAGTCGCTGAGCACCGCCGCGCCGATCGCGCCGTCCCACAGCGTGTTGTGGGCGTAGAGGTCGCCGTGCGACAGGCCGCGCGCGTGCAGGTGCGCCGCGCCGGCCGCGACGTCCCGGGCCAGGCGGAGGGCGACGTCGAGGTCCAGCCGCAGTTCCGGGGCGTAGACGTCGCGGCTGCAGCTCGCCCGGCTGGGCGGCCCGGCCAGGGCCCGCCAGTCCTCCGGCAACAGCGGCATCAGCAGGCCCTGCGCGCCGTGCGGATGATCGGCCAGGCGGCCCAGGGCGCCGGTCAGGTTGGCGTGGGCGCCGGCGGCCAGGCAGGCGGCGATCTCGCGCTCGGGCAGGCCGTCGCTGGTCATGGCGTCCTTGAACAGCTTCAGGGCCACGGGACGGGCCGCCGCGCCGTCGGTCCACCGGGCCCGATGGACCTCGCCCGAGGCGCCCGCGCCCAGCAGGCGCTCGACGCTCAGGACGGACCAGGCGATCGCTTCGGGTGCGCTGGGCTCGCCCTGGTCGAACGGGTTCCCGGCCCAGGCCAGCCATGCCAGGCTCGGCGCCTCGGCCAGCCAGGCGGGCAGGGCCTCCAGGCGGTTGGCGGCCAGGCGCAGCAGCTCCAGGTTCGCCGCGCCCGCCAGGGTTTCTGGCAGGGCCGTCAGGCGGTTGCCCGCCAGCAGCAGTTTCTGCAGCGCCGGCCGTTCGCCCAGGGCGTCGGGCAGGGTCTCGACGGCGTTGTCGGTCAGGGTCAGCCAGCGCGTGGCGGGCGGCAGGGCCTCGGCGGGGACTTCCCGCAGGCCGCACCCTCGGAAGCCCAGCTGGCTCAGCGCCGCGCAGTCGCCCAGGCCGGGCGGCAGGCGGTCGAAGCGGTTGTTCGAGCAGAACAGGGCCCGCAGGCGGCCCAGCCGGCCGATGTCGTCGGGAAGGCCGGTCAGGGCGTTGCCGCTGAGGTCCAGCACCTCCAGGGTGTCGGCCAGGTCGAGGATCTCGCGGGGGAACTCGGTCAGGCCCTCGCGCAGCGTCAGCTCGCGCGCGCCCGCCAGCGCGCCGCGACGCAGGGCGTCCAGGGTCTGGATCATGGACGCCCTCGTCTTCGACGCTTAGTCGCGCAACAGGTCGTTGATCGAGGTCTTCGACCGGGTCTTGGCGTCCACGGTCTTGACGATGACGGCGCACGACAGGCTGGGGCCGCCCTTCGGGTCGGGCAGGCTGCCGGGGACGACGACGCTGTAGGGCGGCACCTTGCCGATGTGGACCGCTCCGGTGGCGCGGTCGACGATCTTGGTCGAGGCCGAGATGAACACGCCCATCGACAGGACGCTGCCCTCGCCGACGACGACGCCCTCGACGACTTCCGAACGGGCGCCGATGAAGCAGTCGTCCTCGATGATGGTCGGGTTGGCCTGCAGGGGCTCCAGCACGCCGCCGATGCCGACGCCGCCCGACAGGTGGACGCGCTTGCCGATCTGGGCGCACGAGCCGACCGTCACCCAGGTGTCGACCATGGTGCTGTCGTCCACATAGGCGCCGATGTTCACGAACGACGGCATCAGGATGACGTTCTTGCCGACATAGGCGCCGCGGCGGACGATCGAGCCGGGCACGGCGCGGAAGCCGGCGGCCTCGAACTGCGGGGCGTCCCAGCCGTCGAACTTGTTGGGGACCTTGTCCCACCACGGGCCCACGGCGCCGCCCAGGGTCCCGGCGTGCATGACCTTGTTGGGGTTCAGGCGGAACGACAGCAGCACGGCCTTCTTCAGCCACTGGTGGGTGGTCCACTCGCCGTCGATCTTCTCCGACACCCGGGCCTTGCCGGCGTCGATCAGCAGCAGGGTCTCCTCGACCGCCGTGCGCACCGGGCCGGTGGTGGCGGTGGAGACGCCGTCGCGGGCCTCCCAGGCGGCTTCGACTTCGGCTTGCAGGTCGGCGAGGGTCAGGGCGGTCATGTCAGGCTTCCTTCAGGCGCGCCGAGGTCAGGAACCCGGCGAGGTCGTGCGTGCGGTGATGGACGAAGTCGGCGGTCGAGGCGGCCGCGTGGGCGCCGACCAGGACGGTGGTCATGCCCAGCAGGGCGGCGGGGGCGAGGTTCTTCTCGCTGTCCTCGAAGAAGGCCGTGGCCGGCGGGGCGAAGGCGTGGCGGGCCACCACCTTCTCGAACGTCGCCATGGCGGGCTTGGGGATGTAGTCGGCCGTCTCGATGGCGAAGACGTCCTCGAACAGGTGCGCCAGGCCCAGGTGCGCCAACACCCGCTCGGCGTGGCCCAGCGAGCCGTTGGTGAACACCAGGCGCCGGCCGGGCAGGGCCGCCACGGCCGCCTGCAGCGCCGGGTCGGGCGTCAGCCGGTCCATCGAGACGTCGTGCACCTCGTCGAGGAACGCCTTGGGCTCCAGGCCGTGATGGGCCATCAGCCCGGCCAGGGTGGTGCCGTGCTCGAGGTAGTAGCGCTTCTGGATCGCCCGGGCCTCTTCGCGGGGCAGGCCGGTGGTCCGCTCCATGAAGTCGGTCATCTTGCCCTCGATCAGGGCCATGAACTCGCATTCGGCCGGATAGAGGGTGTTGTCCAGGTCGAACAGCCAGGTCTCGACATGCGCGAGATCGACCGTCATTTCGAGATCAGCGTACCCGCGCCATGCTCGCTGAACAGTTCGACCAGCATGGCGTGGGGACGGCGTCCGTCCAGGATGACCACGGCCTCGACGCCCGATTCCACGGCGTGGATGGCGTTCTCCAGCTTGGGGATCATGCCGCCGGTGGCGACGCCCGACGTGATCAGCTCGCGGGCCTCGTCCAGCGTCATCTGGCGGATCAGCTCGCCGTTGGCGTCGAGCACGCCCTTGATGTCGGTCAGCATCAGCATCCGCTTGGCCTTCAGGGCGCCCGCCAGGGCGCCGGCCACGGTGTCGGCGTTGATGTTGAAGGTCTCGCCCTGGGCCGAGACGCCGATCGGGGCGATCACCGGGATGTAGTCGGTTTCCGAGGTCAGCAGGGCCTGGATCAGGTGCGGGTCGACCTTGGTCGGCTCGCCCACGAAGCCCAGGTCGACGGCCTGCTCGATGTTGCTGTCCGGATCCTTGCGGGTGCGGGTCACCTTCTCGGCGGTGATCAGGCGGGCGTCCTTGCCCGACAGGCCCACGCCGCGCACGTCGGCCTCGGCGCCGGCCTGGGTGATCCAGCTGGCGATTTCCTTGTTGATGGCGCCCGACAGCACCATCTCGGCCACTTCCATGGTGGCTTCGTCGGTGACGCGCAGCCCGTCGACGAAGGTCGACTTCACGCCGGCCTTGTCGAGCATGCGGCTGATCTGCGGGCCGCCGCCGTGCACCACGACGGGGTGCACGCCCAGCAGCTTGAGCAGCACGACGTCGGCCGCGAACAGCTTGGCCACCTGCTCCTGGCCCATGGCGTGGCCGCCATATTTGATGACCACCGTCTCGCGGTCGTAGATCTGGATATAGGGCAGGGCTTCGGCCAGGGTCTTGGCCGTGGCCCAGCCCGCTTCCTCGGCGACGTCGGTCAAGGCGGCGGTCCTGTAAGGCGAAAGGCGCGCCTCGATAGCGGACCCCGTCCCCCCTGTCACCAAAAACGGCGGCTCAGGGGCGAGGCGGGACCGGGACCAACGGCGGCGGCGGGAGCGGCGTCATCGGCGGCTTGGCCTCGCCGGCCTTGCAGACGCACTCACAGGGCGCCGTGGTCATGACGGGGCTCTGGCCCGTGGGGCAGGCCTTGAAGCTGCATTGGGCCTTCTTGGCGTCGCATTGGAGGGCCTGGATCGCCTCCAGGCTGCCCGGAGCCGGCGACTGCTGCGCCCAGGCCGAAGTCGAGAGGAGCGCGGCCAGGACGGCGGCGCCGGCGAGATGTTTCCGGTTCATGGAAGGCCCCTGGGTGCGAGCGGCTCCCCCGAAAACGGCCGCTGCGATCCGACCCAGCCTCTACTGTCGCGCTTCCCGGATCAAGTAACGTTGTTATCGATCGGAGTCCTTGCGTCCGAACCGCCACTTCAGGGCCAGCACCGCGCCGGACATCAGCAGACAGGCGGTGTTGGAGGCGATCACCGGCCAGGCCTTGATCAGCACGCCGTAGGCAATCCAGCACGCGAAGCCCGTGACGGTGACCAGATAGGTGCGCAGCGACACCGACTCCGCGTCCTTCTCCTGCCAGATCTTGACGATCTGCGGGGCGAAGCTGGTGATCGACAGCAGGGCGGCGGCCGTCCCCACGACCGAGGCGATCAGCGGAACGCCCATCGCCTAGCCGGTGGCGCGGGCCAGGCCCGGCAGGCCCCAACGCTGGGCGTAGGCCGGGGCCAGTTCCAGGCCGACCGGCGGCGGGCCGGGCGCCTGGCCCTCGCGCAGGCAAACCGTCAGATAGGTCAGGGCGGTCTTCACGCCGTGCTCGGAATAGGGCTTGCCGATCACCCCGCAGGCGCCGGCGAAGTCGTCGGGCAGGCGCTTGACGTTGGCGGTCATGAACAGGGCCACGCCGCCGCAGTCGTCGTGGATGGTGCGCGCCACCTCGACGCCGGTCGGACCGTCGCGCAGGTGGACGTCGACCAGGGCCAGGTCGGGGCGCAGGTCGCAGGCCAGGGCCTTGGCCTCGTCCGAGCTCATGGCCAGGCCCACGGCGTGGCAGCCGACCTCCTCGACCAGGAACTCCAGTTCCGTGGCCAGCAGGACCTCGTCTTCCACGATCAAAACGTCGAGCGGACGCTCGGTCATCACCTAATCCAAACCTTGTCTCAGTGATGGACGCCGTTGACCGGCAGGTGCACCACCACGCGGGTTCCGGGATCGGCGGGCGTGGTCTCCGAGCGCGCCTTCAACTGCTGGCACAGCAGCTGGACGATGGTCAGACCGAATCCGCCCGACGACGCGGAATTCCCCACCCCAACGCCGTTGTCGGCGATTTCGATCCGGAATTCGGCGTCCTGGCGGGTGATCCGCACGAGGATCTCGCCGGCGCGGCCGTCCATGGCCGCCCCCATGCTCTCTGGCGGGAAGGCGTGACGCAGGGCGTTGGAGAACAGCTCGCTGATCACCAGGGCCAGAGGCGCGGCCTTGGAGGCGGCGATGTCGATGCGCTCCAGGTCCAGGCTGACCTTGATGTCGTCGCGCCGGGCCGCGCCCATCATGTCGCTGACCAGGTCGCGCACGAAGGCCGAGACGTCGAAGCGCTCGACGTCCTCGCTCTGGAACAGGCGGCGGTGGACGGTGGCGATGGCGCTGACCCGCTCCAGCATGCCGCGCAGGCTGTTCTTGACCCCCGGATCGGTGACCCGGCGGTTCTGCAGCAGCAGCAGGGACGAGATGAGCTGGAGGTTGTTCTTGACCCGGTGGTCGACCTCGTGGAGCAGGGCGGTCTTCTGCTGCAGAGCCTGGGTCAGGTCGGCGGTGCGGGCGGCGACGGCCGCCTCCAGCCGGTCGCGGGTGTCGTCCAGCTCGAACTCCACGCGCTTCTTGTCGCTGACGTTCAGCTGGGAGCCGAAGAAGTAGACGATCTCGCTGTCCTTGCCGCGCACCGGCGACAGGTAGAGGGCGTTCCAGAAGGTGGAGCCGTCCTTGCGGTAGTTGAGGATGTCGATGGCGATATCCTCGCCGTTGGCGACGGCCGCGCTCAGCTTCTCGATCGCGGCCGGATCGGTGTCGGGTCCCTGCAGGAAGCGGCAGTTGCGGCCGATCACCTCGTCGCGGTGATAGCCGGTCAGGGCCAGGAAGGCGTTGTTGGCGAAGATGATCGGATGGTCGGGCTGGCGGGCGTCGGTGACGATCATGGCCATGCGGGTGGCGCGGATCGCCGCCGCGAACGGATCGCCGGCCCCATGCTCAGCCGCCAGTTCTTCCGCCGCCCGTTCCGACCGCAATATGTCCGTCATTCGCTGGACGCCCGACCTTTACGACATGCCCCGTGGCTCCCCAGAACGCCGTTTTGGCGGTCGGGTTCCAGACATTGACCCAAAACGCCGTCCCGCGAAACGCAAGACGGCGGAAACCCGAAGGTTCCCGCCGCCAGGGTCTGGAAGGTCGAGGCCGGCTTACCGGGGCTTGTAGATCCGGTCGAAGACGCCGCCGTCGTTGAAGTGGGTGGCCTGGGCCTTCTTCCAGCCGCCGAAGGTGTCGTCGATGGTCACCAGCGGGATCGACTTGAACTTGCCGGCGTACTTGGCGGCCGCCTGGGCGTTGCGCGGGCGGTAGTGGTTCTTGCCGATCAGGTCCTGGGCGATGGGGCTGTAGAGGAAGTTCAGATAGCCCTCGGCCACGACGCGGGTCTTGTGGCGGTCGACGTTCTTGTCGACCAGGGCCACCGGCGGCTCGGCCAGGATCGACAGCGACGGATAGACGATGTCGAACTTGCCCGGCAGCTCCTCCTGGGCGAGGTAGGCCTCGTTCTCCCAGGACAGCAGGACGTCGCCCAGGCCGCGCTGGGTGAAGCTGGTGGTCGCGCCGCGGGCGCCGGTGTCCAGAACGGGCACGTGCTTGAACAGCTCGGTGACGAAGGCCTCGGCCTTGGCGGGGTTGCCGCCCGGCTGCTTCAGGGCCCAGGCCCAGGCGGCCAGGTAGTTCCAGCGCGCGCCGCCCGAGGTCTTCGGGTTGGGGGTGATCACGTCGATGCCCGGCTTGATCAGGTCGCCCCAGTCCTTGATCTTCCACGGGTTGCCCTTGCGGACCAGGAACACGATCGTCGAGGTGTAGGGGGTCGAGTTCTGCGGCAGGCGCGACTGCCAGTTGGCCGGCAGCAGCTTGGCCTTGGCCGAGATCTCGTCGATGTCGTAGGCGAGCGCCAGGGTGACGACGTCGGCCTGCAGGCCGTCGATCACCGAGCGGGCCTGCTTGCCCGAACCGCCGTGCGACTGGTTGATGGTCAGGTCCTGGCCGACCTTCTCCTTCCAGTACTTGGCGTAGGCGGCGTTGATGTCCTTGTAGAGCTCGCGGGTCGGATCGTAGCTGACGTTCAGCAGGGTCACCGGCTTGGCGCCCTGGGCGTGGGCCGAACCGGCCAGGGCGGCGGGGACGGCCAGGGCCGCGGCGCCGGCGGTGGCCGAGCCCAGGAGGCCGCGACGCGTGGGGGCTTTGAGATCTTTGATCATGGCGATGTTGCTCGCGTGAGAAGGTGGATCTTTTGAACGCTTTGCGACCAGCCTGGCCCGGACTGGCGACGCCGCGGGAGGCGCCGGCCGACGCCCCCGCGACGCGGAGACGCCGGTCCGCCTATTCCTAGAACGCGTACTGGCTGCGCAGGTTGACGGCCTTGTAGCTCTGGCCGATCTGGGCGCCGCTGGCGTCGCGACGGTCGACGTCGACGTCCAGATAGTCCAGCGAGAACTTGGTCACCGAATTGGGGAACCAGTTCAGGCCGACGGTGGCGATCTCCTGCACGCCGCCGCGCACGCGGTCGGCCGCGACGGTGGCGTATTCGTGGTGGTTGACGTCCAGCACCGAGTAGCGCGCCGCCAGTTCCCAGGCGCCCCACTGGCCCTTCTTCGGATCGAAGGGATTGTCGATGGCCGGGGCGTCGAAGGCGAAGTTGGCGGGATTGTACTTGCGCTGCTCGCCGGTCAGCACCCAGCCGCCTTCCACGTACCAGCCGTAGAACTTCGGATCGGTGACGTTGGCCGGCTTGTTGCGGCGGTCCAGCGCGATGTCGAAGTACTCGCCCTGGATCAGGAAGTTCTTCTTCTGGGCGGCCAGTTCGAAGCCGTAGTGGCGCGCGCCCGACGAGTCGATCGCGCCGGAGCTGACCAGGCGGGTGCCGTCGGTGCGCAGCTCGGGACGATCCTCGACCGTGATCGGATAGGCGCCGCCGGCGGCGATCTGGGCGGGCTGGGCGATCTTGCTGGCGTTGACGCCGACATGGGTCAGCCAGTCGTAGCCCTTGAACGGGATGAAGGCGACGCGGCCCACATAGCCCAGCTGCTCGTCGAAGGTGGCTCCGTCGCCGGTCTTGGCCCCGGTCACGGCGCCCGAGACGATCCAGCGCTCGCCGACGGCCTGGGCCTGCAGCGAGATGCGGCGGTCGGCGCCGGCCAGGCCGCGGGCGGCTTCGGCGCCGGCGGGGCGCTCGGGGAACAGCGAGCCGTTGGTCGAGGCGGCGTCTTCCAGGCCCAGGTTCGGCGCGAAGGCCCCGACCTTCACCTTGAACGGCGCGTAGTTGTACTGGAGGTAGATCTCCTGCAGCGCGCCCGGACCGTCGGTGCCCGAACCGCCGAAGTCCAGCAGGATGCCGTAGTCGAAGTTCTTGAAGGCCTTGCCGTCGACGCCCAGGCGGGCGCGGCGGAAGTTGGTGCCGCTGTTCAGGTCGCGGCCCACGGTGTTGGCCGGCAGGTTGCTGTCCTGGTTGTACCAAGTGGCGTCCAGCTGCATCACGGCGTGGATGTTGGCGCTGAAGGCGCCGTCGCCCGAGGCGATGGTGGGCTTGCCGTTGGCGACGCTGACGGTGGTCTGGGACTGGGCGGCGCGCACGTCCTTCAGGCTGGCGGCGGTCGCGGCCTTCAGGTCGGCGATCTGGCCGGACAGGGCCTCGATCTGGGCCTCCAGCGCCTCGATGCGGGCCTGCTGCTGCTCGGGCGTCAGGGTCTGGGCCTGCGCCGCGCCGGTCATGGCGACGAGCGAGGCTCCGCCGATCAGGGCCGCGCGCAGGGCTTTCTGTGTTCTGGTCATGGTCTTCCCCTCTCGACGCCCGGCCGGCGTCGCTGTTGCGGTGGACAAAAGACGATTATTCCTACGTGTTAAATAGAGATAAGGGCGCGGGGCTTTGAGTTTTCCTTCAGGCCCCTCGGCGAGGCCGATGTCGCCGTATGGTCAAGCTACTGGATTCCCGAACGAAAAAAGGCCCGCGCCGAAGCGCGGGCCTATTCGTCAGTGTTCGTCATGTTTGCCCCCGAAGTCCAGGGGGCGGCCCGAAGACTAGAACATCGCCCGGCCGGTGAGCTTGAGATTGTAGCGTTTCTGCTTCTTGGCCGCCTCGGCGTTGGCTTCCAGCGCCAGATACGACATCGGCGTGCCGGCCCGCAGGGCGAAGCCCAGGGTGACCGCGCCGTCCTTGTCGTTGGCCGACGCCAGGGTCGCGGTGGGCGCGCCGGCGTAGGTGTAGCTGAAGGTCGTGTCGCCGATCTCGCCGGCCAGCAGCTGGCGATAGCCGACCCGCACTTCCGGACGCCACCACAGGTCGCGGCCGTAGTCGGCGCCGAGCACGATGCCGACGTCGCCGGTCAGGCCGTCGGATTTGCGCTTGTGGACGATCTGGTCGAAGCCGATCCCGCCGCCCGACTCCTTGCGCTCGCCTTCGCTCAGATAGAGGTAGTTCAGATAGCCTTCGGGGCGGACGAAGTAACGGCCGCCGAACTTGGCCTCGTAGGCCGTGCCGGCGAAGGCGTTGAAGGTGTAGCCGTTCCACTTGGCGGTGTTGTGCAGCTGGACGTCGGCCGTGCCGTTGCCGTCCAGGTCGCCGGTGTTGAACGTCCGGTCGCCGTCGTACCAGCCGTAGCCGCCGCCGCCGCCCAGGTTCATGCGCCAGCCGCCGATCGCCCGGCGCCAGTAGGCGCCCAGCTGCAGGTAGTTGCCGGTGGTCTGCTCGCCCACCTTGGCGGCGATGTCGTGCTCTTCGATGCTGACGAAGGCCAGGGTCAGGCCCAGCGCGCCTCCGGCGTCGCCCATGGCCTCGTAGCCGCCGACGAAGCCGAAGGCCTGGGTGTCGGAGCCCATGGAGGCGTCGGTGTCGCGCCGCACCAGGGTGTTGATCTCCTGGACCCACAGGCTGTCGGGCCCGTAGCGGTCGCCCGGATCGGGCCGGAAGGCCGTGGCGGTCGCGATCGCGTGGGTGACGTCCTGCATGGCGGCGAAGAAGCCTTCGCCCTGGTCGGGCATCATCTGGTCGTAGAGGCCCAGATAGCCGTCGTGGGTGGTCTGGGCCAGGTAGGCCTTGGCGATGTTGGCGTCCTTGGTCAGCGCCGCGTTGGTGACGTCGAAGGCCGAGGTCTGGGCCTTGTTCATGCCGATCTCGGCCGCCGTGCGCTGGCGCACGTCCAGATAGACGTTGTTGGTGTCGACGCGGCTGCTGGCCACGTACATGTACGGCGTGCCGCCCAGCAGGTCCTGGTTGATCGTGCCGGCCGTCAGCGTGCCCGCCGTGATGACGGTGTAGCTGGTCGGGGCCGTCAGCAGGCTGTTCAGCCGCAGGCCCAGCTGGGCGCCGGACGCGATGTTGGCCGCGCCCGAGATCACCAGGTGGGTGTTCGTGCCCGACGCCGGGTCGGCGGTGAACAGCAGCTTGCTTTCCGCGCCCAGGGTCAGGCTGGTGGCGTTGATGGTCTCGGCGTTGGCCAGGCCCAGCGAGCCCTTGCCGACATTGATCGCCAGCTGGCCGTCCGAGTCGCGCAGCGCGCCGACCACGGCCGCGCCGCCGCTGATGTTCAGGGCGTCCGCCCCGGCGCCGAAGCTGATGTCGCCGATGACGACGCCGTTCTGGACGTTGAAGGTGTCGGCGCCGGAGCCGAAGTTGATGGCCCCCACGATCGACGGCTCGTCCGCGTCGTCCACGCCGTCGCCGTCCGCGTCGGGGTCGGCCACGCCGTCCTTGCCGTCGTCGCCGTCGTTGACGCCGTTCTGGGTCAGGGTGACGCCAGAAGTGTTGTGGCTGACGTCGATGGCGATCGCCTTGCCGGTGATCACCTCGTTGGTGGCGTCGTTGTCGGCGTCGTCCTTGTCGTCGGCGTCGTCGGTCGCGACGACCGAGGCGCTGATCCGGCCGGTGTTCTCGATGGTGGTCAGCGTGCCGGAATTGTCGATCACGCCGTAGGCGTTGCCCTTTTCGCCGCCCAGGGTGGCCGCGATCGATCCGGCGTTGCGCAGGGTGGTCATGGTCGCGCCGGCGTCGATGGCGACCCCGCGGGCGTCGAAATTGCCTTCCGAGATGCCGAAGACCGAGATCTGGCCCTTGTTCCACAGGGTCGGGACCGACGCGCCGGCCTTGACCTGGAAGGCGGTGGACGTGGCTTCGTAGGCGGTCGCGGTGACCGTGCTGTCGATGCGCGCGCCGCCGGCGAGGGTGGTGGTCTGGCCGGCGTTGCCGCCGATCTGGATCGCGGTGGCCGAGACGCCGTCATAGACGCCGTTGGCCGTGACGCCGCCCTTGCTGACCAGGCCGTAGGCGTTGTCGCCCGTGCCCACCGCGCCGATGGCCACCGAATGGGTGTCCGAGCCGATCAGCAGGGTGGGGGCGGCGCCGTAGCTGACCAGGGCCGCCGTGCCTTCGCTGGCGTCGGCGACGCCGTCGCCGTCCTCGTCGGTCTTGGTCGAGTCGAGGTCCAGCGGCGGGACGTCCAGCAGCACGCCGCCGCTGACATTGGCGGTGACCCGCACGGCCGAACCGCCCTGCAGCAGGTCGTCGGCGTCGAGGATGGCGCGCAGTTCCTTGGTGGACGGGCGCGTGGTGTAGCGGTAGCCGGTCGCGCTCACGCCGCCCTGGACGACGAAGGCGCCGTTGACGTCGCCGTCGATCGCCACGCCGGTGGCGTTCAGGCCCGTCACGCTGGTGGAGCCGTTGATCGAGACCTTGCCGGTCACGGGGGCGGCCACGTGGACGCCGTAGGTGTTGTCGCCGGTGACGGTGATCGCGCCGCCGGTGGTCAGGTTGCCGACCAGGCCGCTCTCCAGCGAGATGCCGGCCGAATTGTTGCCTTCGATCGTGATCGAGCCGGTCGAGCTCTGGACGATGTCGCCGGTGAACACGCCCGGGCCGACCAGGCGGATGCCGTAGCGGTTGGTCCCCTTGGCGAACGGACCGTCCAGGTCGCCGTCGGGCTTGGCCGCGCCGGAGGCGTCCTTGTCGTCGTCGGTCGGGGTGTAGTCCTCGGTCAGGCTGATGGCGGCGTTGTTGGTCACCGAGCCGGTCGTGCCGCCCTGGATCAGGACGCCCGTCGAGTTGTCGACGCCGACCGAGGTCAGGCCGTTGCCGCCCAGGGTGACCTTGTTGTTGCTGTTCACGGTGACCATCGGGCCGGCCGTGGTCAGGGTGATCCCCCCGCCCGTGTCGACCTTCACGTCGTCGGCCGTATTGGTCGACGAGGCCGTCGCGGTGGCGATCGGCGTCGTGCGGGCCGTTGTGATGACCGTCTCAGCATAAGCGCCGAACGCCATGGCCAGGAGAGGAGCGGTTGCGACTGTCGCGACCAGGACCTTGCGCTGCATTCCGAACGACACCTTAGAGATAAACCCAGACCCCAGATTGCGGCACGTTGCGGCGAAATTGCGGTGCTTTCCGTCAACGTCGCGCTACGAGGCGTTTGACGGTCTATCGCAAGCGTTCACAGGGCGCCATATCTGGATCGCCGAATCCTCCCTTCGCCGTAATCGAGACTGCCGCATGCCGATGGCCTCGCCGTCCTCGTCAGCCCGTTCCGACGGGTCCGCCAGCACGCCCCTGGGCGTCTGGGGCGTTGTCCTGGCCGGGCCCGGGGCCCTTCTGGCCCTGGCGGCGGCGGGCGGCGCCAACACCGCCGCGGCGGTGCCCCTGGCCCTGGCCAGCGGCGTAACCGGCTATGTCCTGGCCCGCCGGGCCCTGAGGCGATCCGCCGACCAGGCCGTCCCGGCGCCCGTTCCGGCCGCGCTGGACCAGCCGCCGCCGTTCGGCCTGATTCTGGAGACCCTGCCCGATCCCCTGATGGTCATCGCCGCCGAGGAGGCCGACGACCTGACCGGCCGGCGGTTCGTGTTCGCCAACGCCGCGGCGCGCGAGCTGTTCAAGCTGCAGCCGCGCGGCGGGCTGCTGGTCTCGGCCCTGCGCAGCCCGCAGGTGCTGGAGGCGGTGGACGAGAGCCTGTTCGGCGGCGTGCGGCGCTCGGTCGACTATGTCGGCGGCGGGGCCCAGGGCCGCGAATGGGCCGCGCACTGCGCGCCGCTGGGCGTGGACGAGCGCGGATCGCGCCTGGCGCTGCTGGTGCTGCGCGACGAGACCGATTCCCGCCGCAGCGAGCGCACCCGGGCCGACTTCCTGGCCAACGCCAGCCACGAGCTGCGCACGCCCCTGGCCTCGCTGTCGGGCTTCATCGAGACCCTGCGCGGCCACGCCAAGGACGACGTCGGCGCGCGCGACCGGTTCCTGGGCATCATGCAGGCCCAGGCCGAGCGGATGGCGCGGCTGATCGACGACCTGATGAGCCTGTCGCGAATCGAGCTCAACGAGCACATCCCGCCGCTGGGCCAGGTGGACCTGGCCATGGCGACGATCGACGTCCTGGACGCCCTGGCCCCCCAGACCAAGGACAAGGCGGTGACCTTCGACCCCGTCCTGCCGCCGCGCGGGGCGGCCGTGGTTGAGGGCGACCGCGACCAGATCGTCCAGGTGATCCAGAACCTGGTCGACAACGCCATCAAGTACACGCCGCGCGAGGGCGTGGTGCGGGTGGAGATCTTCTCGGGCCTGACCGCCGACATGGCCGCCGCGCCGCGCGACCCGGTCGCCGCCCGCATGTCGCTGCTGACCCCCGACCACGCGGTGGAGGAGCGCTACGCCTCCCTGCGGGTCAGCGACCGGGGTCCCGGCATGGCGCGCGAGCACCTGCCGCGCCTGACCGAGCGATTCTACCGGGTCGAGGGCCAGAAGAGCGGCGAGCGGTCCGGCACCGGCCTGGGCCTGGCCATCGTCAAGCACATCATGAACCGCCACCGCGGCGGCATGACCGTGGAGAGCGTCCAGGGCGAAGGGGCGACGTTCGGGGTCTATTTCCCCATGGCCCGGACCTCGTCCGAGCCCTCCGGCGGGCCCTCGGAGACCCCCGCTCCGGACGCCGTCCCGGGCGCTGTCGCAAAACTGTCGTGAAAACGTCGCATAAGGTCGGCGCCCGCCCGGCATAGATCGGCGTGGGCGGTACGGCGCGTCGTGCGCCGTCACCGCATCCCTTGCAAGACCCCGCCGCACGCATGCTGACCTGGCTCTCGCTCCTGTTCCTCGCCCTGTTCTCAGGCGCGGCCTTCATGGCCGGCCGAAGCCGCGCGCTGAAGTCCTCCGGCGGCTCCAAGGCCAAGCTGCACTCGCTGCCGAACTACTACGGCCTCTACGCCGCCCTGTGGGCCGGCGCCCCGGCGGCGCTGCTGCTGCTGCTGGGCGCCACCTTCGGCGGCCGGGTCGAGGACGCCATGCTGCAGGCCCAGCGGCCGGCGGCGGTCCAGGCCCTGACCCCCGACCGCCAGGACGTGTTCTTCAGCGACGTCAACGCCGTGGCCACCGGCCAGGCCGCCAGCGAGGTCAGCTATGACGGTCCGCTGCGGGCCGCCTTCGACGCCAAGGTCGTCGAGGCCAAGCGCATCGACGGCATCGTCAGCTATTCGGTCCTGGGCCTGGCCGGCCTGCTGGCCCTGGCCGGCTTCCTGCTGGCCACCCCGCGCATCAACACCGAGTTCCGCGCCCGCAACCGGGTCGAGGGCTGGATCGCCGGCGTGCTGATCGCCTGCTCGATCGCCGCCGTCCTGACCACGCTCGGCATCGTGATGTCGCTGATCTACGAGAGCTGGCGCTTCTTCGAGAGCGTCTCGCCGCTCAGCTTCCTGTTCGGCACCGAATGGGCCCCGCAGATCGCCATGCGCGCCGATCAGGTGGCCTCGTCGGGCGCCTTCGGGGCCGTGCCGCTGTTCGCCGGCACCTTCCTGGTGATGCTGATCGCCATGCTGGTGGCCGCGCCGATCGGCCTCTACTCGGCGATCTACCTGTCGGAATACGCCGGCCGGAGCATGCGGGCGACCATCAAGCCGCTTCTGGAGATCCTGGCCGGCGTGCCGACCGTGGTCTACGGCTTCTTCGCCGCCCTGACCGTGGGCCCGCTGTTCCGCGCCTTCTTCAACGGCATCGGCGAGCAGATGGCCGGCGGCCCGCTGGACGGGATCGCCCAGTACCTGATGCAGGTCCAGAACCAGATGGCCCTGGTGGCCGGGGTGGTGATGGGCATCATGCTGATCCCCTTCGTCTCCTCGCTGTCGGACGACATCATCAACGCCGTGCCCCAGTCGCTCCGCGACGGCAGCTACGCCATGGGCGCGACCAAGTCCGAGACCGTCAAGAAGGTGGTCCTGCCCGCCGCCCTGCCGGGGATCATGGCCGCCATGCTGCTGGCCGTGTCCCGCGCCGTGGGCGAGACCATGATCGTCACCATGGCCGCCGGCCTGCAGGCCAAGCTGACCGCCAACCCGCTGGACACCGTCACCACCGTGACCGTCCAGATCGTCACCCTGCTGACCGGGGACCAGGAATTCGACAGCCCCAAGACCCTGTCGGCCTTCGGCCTGGGCCTGACCCTGTTCGTGGTCACCCTGGGCCTCAACATCATCGCCCTGCGCATCGTCCAGAAGTACCGGGAACAATATGACTGACGCTTCCCTGTCCCCATCGGGCATCTCCCCCGGCGCTCCCGCCGCTCGCCCGGCCGAGTCTGCCCGCGACGCGCTGCTCAAGAAGCGCCACCGCTCCGAGAAGCTGTTCCGCGCCCAGGGCATGGCGGCGATCGTCGTCGCCATGATCTTCCTGGTCGTGCTGGTCGGCCGCATCGTGGCCCAGGGCTACTCGACCTTCGAGACCCACACCCTGACGGTGCCGGTCTACCTGAACCCCGAGCGCATCGACGTGAACGCCCTGGAGGGCGTGAACTACGACTACATCGTCGCCGAGGCGATGATGAAGAAGCTGGGCGTCCAGGACGACGACCTGGGCACGACGTCGGGCAAGATCATGGACCTGACCTCGCGCGACTTCGGCAACCAGCTGCTGCAGATGGTCAAGAAGGACCGCTCGCTGATCGGCAAGACGGTCAACGTCACCGGTTCGGTCAAGGCCGACGCCGATCTCTACTACAAGGGCGAGATCAAGCGCTCGACCGCCGAGGAAGACCGCAAGCTCGACAACCAGCAACTGGACTGGCTGGACCGGCTGAAGAAGGACGGCACCGTCCAGACCGGCTTCAACACCAAGTTCTTCACCAACTCCGACTCGACCGAGCCCGAGCAGGCCGGCGTCTGGGGCGCGGTGATCGGCTCGGCCATGATGCTGTTCATCACCGCCATGATCGCCATCCCGGTGGGCGTGCTGGCCGCGGTCTATCTGGAGGAGTTCGCGCCCAAGAACCGCTGGACCGACATCATCGAGGTCAACATCAACAACCTGGCCGCCGTGCCGTCGATCGTCTACGGCCTGCTGGGCCTGGCCCTGTTCATCAACTGGCTGCACGTGCCGCGCGGCTCGCCGCTGGTGGGCGGCCTGGTGCTGGCCCTGATGGCCCTGCCGACCGTGATCATCGCCACCCGCAGCTCGCTGAAGGCCGTGCCGCCCTCGATCCGCGAAGCCGCCCTGGGCGTCGGCGCCTCCAAGGCCCAGACCGTGTTCCACCACGTGCTGCCGCTGGCCATGCCCGGCGTGATGACCGGCGCCATCCTGTCGCTGGCCCACGCCCTGGGCGAGACCGCCCCGCTGCTGATGATCGGCATGGTCGCCTTCGTGCCCGGCGCGCCCGAGAACTTCGCCAGCTCGGCCACCGTCCTGCCGGTCCAGGTCTTCATCTGGGAGAACGCCTCGGAACGCGCCTTCCACGAACGCACCGCCGCGGCCATCATCGTGCTGCTGGTGTTCATGATCCTGATGAACGCCACCGCCGTGATCCTGCGTCGCCGCTTCGAACGCCGGTGGTAGACCGATGACCTTCCTCAATCCCCTCGCTTCTCCCCTTTCGCTGGGACACGCCATGCCGACCGAAAACCGCGACGACACCCTCGCCGCCGCCCAACACTCTGGGGCCCCGACCCTGGCCTCGGCGATCCCCGCCGGCCACGGCCACGCCACGACCAGCGAGTTCAAGATCCGCGCTCGCGACGTCAACGTCTTCTACGGCGAGAAACAGGCGCTGTTCGACGTCAGCCTGGACGTGCCGGCCAAGTCGGTCACCGCCTTCATCGGCCCGTCGGGCTGCGGCAAGTCGACCTTCCTGCGCTGCATCAACCGGATGAACGACACCATCCCGTCGGCCAAGGTGCTGGGCTCGATCGAGATCGACGGCAGCGACGTCAACGCCAAGAGCGTCGATCCGGTGGTGCTGCGCTCGCGCGTGGGCATGGTGTTCCAGAAGCCGAACCCGTTCCCCAAGACGATCTTCGAGAACGTCGCCTACGGCCCCAAGATCCACGGCCTGGCCTCGCGCAAGGACGAGCTGGAAGCCATCGTCGAGAGCAGCCTGAAGAAGGCCGGCCTCTGGAACGAGGTCTCCGACCGCCTGCACCAGCCCGGCACCGGCCTGTCCGGCGGCCAGCAGCAGCGCCTGGTCATCGCCCGCGCCATCGCCGTCAGCCCGGAAGTGATCCTGATGGACGAGCCCTGCTCGGCCCTCGACCCGATCGCCACCGCCAAGATCGAGGAGCTGATCGACGAGCTGCGCAGCCAGTTCTGCATCGTCATCGTCACCCATTCGATGGCCCAGGCCGCCCGCGTGTCGCAGAAGACCGCCTTCTTCCACCTGGGCAAGCTGGTCGAGAGCGGCCCGACCGAGGAGATGTTCACCAATCCTCGCGACACCCGCACGCAAGACTACATCACCGGCCGCTTCGGCTAACCGGCAGGGATCGAGACCAGACATGACCGAGCATACCGTCAAGTCCTACGGCGAAGAGCTGAACCACCTCACGGCCGAGGTCACCCGCATGGGCGGCCTGGCCGAGGCCCAGGTGGCCGACGCCATCGAGTGCATCGCCCGCCGCGACGCGCCCCTCGCCCAGCAGGTGGTGGCCCGCGACGAGCGGCTGGACACCCTGCAGGCCGAGATCGAGCGCAAGGCCTTCAAGCTGATCGCCCTGCGCCAGCCGATGGCCGTGGACCTGCGCCACGCCGTGGCCGCCCTGAAGATCTCGATGAGCCTGGAACGCTGCGGCGACATGGCCAAGAACATCGGCAAGCGCGCCCTGATCCTGACCGAGGCCGACCCGATGAGCGCCCTGACCCGCTCGATCGAGCGCATGGGCCGCCTGGTCCAGGGCCGCCTGAAGGACGTGCTGGACGCCTACACCGCCTCGGACCTGCAGCGCGCCATCGGCGTGTGGGGCCGCGACGAGGAGGTGGACGAGCACTACAACGCCATCTTCCGCGAACTGCTGACCTACATGATGGGCGACCCCCGGACGATCAATCCGTGCGCTCATCTGCTGTTCGTCGCCAAGAACCTCGAGCGCATCGGCGACCACGCCACCAACATCGCCGAGATCATCCATTTCGAGCTGACCGGCGAGGAGATCATCTCCCAGCGTCCCAAGCTCGAGCTGTCGAAGTAACGAAGAGGGCCGGCCGAAGTGACTCCTTACGTTCTGGTGGTCGAAGACGAAGACGCCCTGGCCACCCTGCTGCACTACAACCTCGACAAGGAAGGCTACGTCGTCGGCGTGGCCGGCGACGGCGAGGAGGCCCTGACCATGGCCTCCGAGCGCGCGCCCGACCTGGTGATCCTGGACTGGATGCTGCCCAAGGTCTCGGGCATCGAGGTCTGCCGCCGCCTGCGCGGCCGCTCGGAAACCCGCAACGTGCCGATCATCATGCTGACGGCGCGCGGCGAGGAGAGCGACCGCATCCGCGGCCTCGACACCGGGGCCGACGACTACGTGGTCAAGCCGTTCTCGATGATCGAGCTGACCGCCCGCGTCCGCGCCGTCCTGCGCCGCATCCGCCCGGGCCTGGCCGACGACCGCATCACGGTCGGCGACATCGTCATCGACCGCGTCGCCCACCGCGTGAAGCGCCAGGGCAAGGAGGTCCACCTGGGCCCGACCGAGTTCCGCCTGCTCGACTACCTGATGCAGCACCCGGGCCGGGTGTTCAGCCGCGAACAGCTGCTGGACGCCGTCTGGGGCTCGGACGTCTATGTCGAGGCCCGGACCGTGGACGTGCACATCGGGCGTCTGCGCAAGGCGCTGAACGGCGACGTGGACGGGGATCCGATCCGGACCGTGCGTTCGGCGGGGTATTCGCTGGATCTGGACGCGGCGTAAGCTCCCGGTTGCATCGACGCGTCAGCTGTTGTCCCTTGCCCAGTGCTTTGGGGGAACAGATGGCGCGTACGATCCTGAAAACCTTGGTCGGCCTGGCTCTGGCCGCCGCCTGCCATGGCCTGGCCTATGCCGGACCCGTCGAGGACGGGTTGGAGGCGGCCAAGCGGAACGACTACGCGACGGCGCTGAAGCTCTGGACGCCCGCCGCCGAGCAAGGCGATCCCACCGCGCAATCCTATCTGGCCCGCCTCTATCTGATGGGCTGGGGCGTGCCGCAGGACCATGCCAAGGCCGCCGCCTGGTATCGCAAGGCGGCGGAGCAGGGGAACACCGCGGCGCAGAACAATCTTGGGACCCTGTACGAACACGGCGACGGCGTTCCGCAGGACTATGCCCAAGCCCTGGTTTGGTTTCGCAAGGCGGCCGACGCTCACGCGCTGGAGGCCTACATCAACGTCGGCCGGGCGTACGAGGAAGGACGCGGCGTGAAACAGAGCTGCGAGGAAGCCGTGTCCTGGTATCGGCGAGCGGTGCAAGGCGGCTATCCCGAAGCCCGCATCGCCTGGCCCCATTGCTCAAATCCCTGATCGCCCTCTTTCGCGGCTGAACCCGGGGTCCTCGGAACAAGTCCGAGGATGACGGACGATGGGGCGAGCGTCGGCCGGGGACATGCCCTTGTGGCGTGTCCCCATCGGCAAGCGCCGCGCCCGGACTTGGGGACACGCCCAAGGGCATGTCCCCGCTCGTAGCCCGCCTCGGCTTTCGCGCCGATGCGCCCACCTGCTACACCCGGCCCATGGCCCAGCTCGACTCCGCCCCCGACGCCCCCGACGCCTACGACCCCCTGACCCCCGTCCCGGCCGAGCGGCGCGCCCTGGGCGGGCTCGACGCATTCTCCCTGTGGTTCAGCCTGGGCATCGGCCTGCTGGTCCTGCAGGCCGGCGCGTTCCTGGTCCCGGGGCTGAGCCTGGGCGCGGCCCTGGCGGCGATCGTCGTCGGGTCGGTGCTGGGGGCGCTGCTGCTGGCGGCCGCCGGGGTGGTGGGGGCCGACACCGGGCTTTCGGCCATGGGGTCGCTGCGCCTGGCCCTGGGCGCGCGCGGGGCGGCGGTCCCGGCCGTGCTGAACGCCGTCCAGCTGACCGGCTGGGGCGCGTTCGAGATCATCGCCATGCGCGACTCCGCCGACGCCCTGGTCAAGCAGACCTTCGGCGTCTCCAGCCCCCTGCTGTGGACCCTGGCGTTCGGCGCCCTGGCCACCGGCCTGGCGGTGATGGGGCCGGTGTCGTTCGTGCGGCGGTTCCTCCGGGCCTGGGGCCTGTGGCTGCTGCTGGCGGGCGCGGGCTGGCTGACCTGGCGGCTGCTGGCCGAGCATGACCTGGGCGCCCTGATGGCCAGGGCCGGGACGGGCGAGATGGGCTTCGGAGCCGGGGTCGACCTGGTGGTGGCTATGCCGCTGTCGTGGCTGCCGCTGATCGCCGACTACACCCGCTTCGGCCGCTCGCCGCGCGGCATGTTCCGGGGCGCCTTCGTCGGCTACCTGCTGGCCAATGTCTGGTTCATGGGCCTGGGCGCGGCCTACGCCCTGGTCGCCGGGGGCGGCGAAGGGCTGCTGCTGTCGGCCCTGGCGGCCAGCGGCGGCGGGATCGCCCTGCTGCTGATCGTCATCGACGAGACCGACAACACCTTCGCCGACATCCATTCGGCCGCCGTCTCGACCGCCACCCTGGTCCGGGTGGGACCCGCCCGCCTGGCCGTGGGCTTCGGGGTGGTCTGCACGGCCATCGCCCTGCTGGCCCCGATGGCCCGCTACGAGACCTTCCTGCTGCTGATCGGATCGGTGTTCGCGCCGCTGTTCGGCGTGCTGCTGGCCGACCACTTCATCGTCCGCCGCCGCCGGGCGGAGGCCGCCGGGGCGCTGAACCTGGCCGGCCTCCTGGCCTGGGCGGTCGGCGTCGGCGCCTACCAGGTCCTGACCCGGCAGGCGCCCGACCTGGGCGCCACCCTGCCGTCGTTCGCGACGGCGGCGGGGGTCTATCTGGCGCTGCGGACCGTGCGGCGCCGCCCCGCCTAGGGCGGGCGCCGGCGATCAGACCGCCACCGGGCCCGGCTCGACGGTCCAGTAGTTGCCGTTCTTCTCGGTGGTGATCCATTCGCCCATGAACCACCGGCTGTCCTGCGTCAGCCGCTGGTCGCGGAAGTGCACGTTGTCGAGATGGATCCGCTCGCCGTAGCGCAACGGCCCGCCCGGATTGTCCAGCTTGCGGATCACCCAGGTCTGCTTGTCGCGGTTCACGCCCTCCAGATACTCGTCGTGGTAGTAGCAGTCGTGGGAGTCGGCCCACGCCCCCAGGATGTTGCGGGCCCCGGGGCCGGGCTCGCGCGAGACCAGCAGGACCTTCGAGCCGTTGTGGATCTCGGTCGGCGGATCGGTGGCCTGGGTGACGAACGACACCGGCGCCTTCTTGTCGTCCAGCCGCGGGAAATAGGCGGCGATGTCGTAGGCCACCAGCAGGTCGAGGATCGCCTGGGACAGCACCGAGCCGCCGCCGGCCACCTTCAGCGTGCAGTAGGCGGGCGCCAGGTACTTCCCGTTCTGGTTCTTCAGATGGAAGGTCTGGCCGTAGAGCACCGGCTCGCCGGCGCGGCGCTGGACGTCTACGAACGGCAGGATGGGATCGGTGCGCGGCGTGGTCAGGGTCACCGCGTGGGCGAAGCTGGGGGCGTTCTTGGCCCGCTCGCCGAACTGGGGCACCAGGTCCGGGCGCTCGAGCTTCTCCATCATGGTGGTGATCACCGAGGCGTGGTCGAACGGCGTCTCGGTCTTGGACCGGAACACCGAGCCCTTCTGTACATAGGGCGAGACCACGATGGTCGGCACCCGCGCGCCCAGGCGGTCGAACTTGAACTTGGCGCTGTTCTCGTAGGGCGGCTTGCCCGAGCCCCACGGCGGCTTGACCTTGCCGGCCTTCAGGTCGGCGGTCTGGTGGTCGAACGAGCCCACGAACTCGTCGAAGGTGATCAGCAGCAGGGTCTTTTCCCAGGCCGCCTTGTTGGCGATCAGGCTGGAATAGATCTCCTTCACGAACTGCTCGCCGGCCAGCACGCTGCCGGGCGGGTGGTAGTCGTTGCCCAGGGCCGAGAACAGGTTCTCGTAGCCCTTGTTGTCGACGGTGCTGTGGGCGATCGACCAGAAGGGCTCGATGTAGCTGAACTTCGGCAGCCGGCCCGAGCGCGCCAGGTAGTGGAAGTCGCTGGTCTTGCGGAAGCGCGAGGCCGCGCCGGGGATCTTGTCCTTGATCTGCGGGAACAGCCGCCACGTGTAGCAGGAGTCCAGGTTCCCGGACGTCAGGCTCTTCAGGTAGTCGGTGTAGGGCGACAGGGCGTCAAAGATCTGGCGGATGCCCGGGATGAACCGGGCGATGGTGGTGACCTCGTTCAGCAGGGTCGAGATCTTCTGCGGCAGGTAGCTGGTCTCGTAGAACACGGCCCAGTCGGCCCCGGCCGTGGCCAGGGCGTTGAAGATGGTCGGCGCGTTGACCCGGTCGTCGCCGATCGCCATGCCGACCAGTTCCTGGATCTTCTTGGCGCGGGGATCGGTCTCCAGGTCGCCGTTGTTGATCATGCCGTTCGAGGTGCCGCACATCAGGAACGAGCGGTTGGGATTGGTCTGGGACGGGACCGAGGCGTGCCAGGCGTCGCTGACGGCGTAGTGGCGGGCCAGCTGGTTCAGGACCGGCGCCTGGGCCTGGGTGAAGCTCTGCATCACCATCGGCCCCAGGCGGCGGATGTCGGCGTCGCTGAGCTTGCGGTGCTTGAGCACCTGGACGAAGTCCTCCAGCACCCCCTTCATGCTGGGAAGCGTGTTCGGCGGCGGCGACTGGGTGTTGTAGAACTGGGTCAGGACCTGCTGGAACGACTCGCCGGGCGCGAAGTCGGGCACCGTGAAGCCGGTCACGCCACGCGTGGGCTTGGCGGAGAGCGTGCCGTTCAGCGCCGTGTTGACGAAATCGTTCGGATTGACCTTCTGCAGCCCGCGATAGGGCGCGGTGGCCGGCGGGATGAAGGCCGGCGCGTCCCGCTCGTAGGTCCAGCCCAGCAGGCTGTCGAACGTGCGGTTCTCCAGCATCAGCACGACGACGTGTTCGATCTTGTCGAGCGACATGGCGCTTCCCCCGTGACTTATGGTTGTGGCGGAAAGCTGCTCTCGATAAGAGAGTTGTGTCAACCTTCAACTTATAAGCGTCCTTGTCGCCCTCGGTCGTCGGCGTCGAGTTCGACCGTCATTCGTCTTGACCGCGCGGCCCGGCCACGCGACACCCCGGCCTCATGGAAAAGCTGAACATCCTCCTCGTCGGGTCCGGCGGGCGCGAGCACGCCCTGGCCTGGAAGATCGCCCAGTCGCCGCTCTGTGGGCGGCTCGTCGCCGCGCCGGGCAATCCGGGCATCGCCCAGGTCGCCGAGCTGAAGCCGGTCAAGGTCACCGACGTGGCTGGCCTGGTCGCCCTGGCGCGGGAGATCGCCGCCGACCTGGTGGTGGTGGGGCCGGAATCGGCGCTGGAGGTCGGCCTGGCCGACGAACTGGCCAAGGCCGGGATCCCCTGCTTCGGCGGCAGCCGGAAGGCCGCCCAGTTGGAGACCTCCAAGGCCTTCACCAAGGATTTCTGCAAGCGCCACGACCTGCCGACGGCGGCCTACGGCGTGTTCACCGACGCCGCCTCGGCCGGGACCTTCCTCGACACCCTGACCGCCCCGTTCGTGATCAAGGCCGACGGCCTGGCGGCGGGCAAGGGCGTGGTGATCGCCGCCACGCGCGACGAGGCCGACGCCGCCGTACTGGACATGCTGGGCGGCCGCTTCGGCTCGGCCGGCGCCCGGGTGGTGATCGAGGAGTTCATGCACGGCGAGGAGGCCTCGCTGTTCGCGATCTGCGACGGCAAGACGGCGGTGTTCTTCGGCGCGGCCCAGGACCACAAGCGCGCCTATGACGGCGACGAGGGCCCCAACACCGGCGGCATGGGCACCTATTCGCCGCCGCCCGTCCTGACCCAGGCCCTGGTCGACCAGGCCTGGCGCGAGCTGATCGTCCCCACCGTCGAGGGCATGGCCGCCGAGGGCTCGCCCTACGTGGGCGTGCTCTATGCCGGCCTGATGCTGACGTCGCAGGGGCCCAAGCTGGTCGAGTACAACGCCCGCTTCGGCGACCCCGAATGCCAGACCCTGATGCTGCGGCTGGAGAGCGACATCGTCCCGGTCCTGCTGGCGGCGGCCAAGGGCGACCTGGCCTCGGCTCCGGCCCCGGTCTGGCGCGACGAGGCGGCGATCTGCGTGGTGCTGGCGGCGCAGGGCTATCCCGACAAGCCGGTCACCGGCGGCGTCATCCAGGGCGCGGAGTCCGACTACGGCCACGAGGCCGAGATCTTCCACGCCGGCACGGCCCGCGACGCCGAGGGCCGTCTGGTGGCTTCGGGCGGCCGGGTGCTGAACGTCTGCGCCCTGGGCGCGACCCTGCACGAGGCCCGCGACGTGGCCTATGCGGCCCTGGGCACGATCTCGCTGGAAGGCGGGTTCTATCGCAACGACATCGGCTGGCGGGCGCTGAGCCAGCACGGCTGAGGCAATAATCCGTTGTCATCCCGGAAAGCGCGTAGCGCTTGTCCGGGACCCAGGTGAACCGCAAGGCCTTCGCCCAGTCCCCTGGGTCCCGGACAGCCTCTACGAGGCTTCCGGGATGACAACAGTGAGGGGGTTACCCCCGGTGCGCCACCTCCACCAGGATGTCGCCCGGCGCGGTCAGGTAGAAGACGAAGGCCCCGTGCTGCATCGTCGGCGGTTCGACGGCCAGGCCGCCGGCCGCCATGCGGGCCTGGAGGTCGGACACCGCCGCCCGGCTGTCCAGATGGAAGCCGATGTGGAACGGGATCGGCCAGGTCTGGGCCCCGTCGCGGCGCAGGCGGCTGAGCACCAGCACCAGGCCGGCGGGATCGCGCAGGATGGACAGGCCGTCCTGGCCCAGGGTCCGCTCGTGGGTGAAGCCCAGCCAGGTCTGGAAGAAGTCCCGCGTCGCGGCGACGTCGGGCACGGGCAGGTCGATATGGTTCAGGCGCATGGCGCTCTCCTTCGGTTGAGGCGCGGCGCACGGAGGTTCGATCGGGATTGACCAGGACCACGCACGCCGAGCCGGCGGCGCGTGATCGCGCCGTCGTCTCGCCGTGGGTCCCTGCCGTGAGGCGTGGGTACAGGTTCCCCGAAGTTCGGAGCGACCGGGCTTACCTCTTCCGGTCCATGGCCCTTTTTCGACCCGGCTCTTGTACTCGGCTTTGGGCGGGACGCCGAGAGGGTTGCGTCGCCGTCCGCACGCTCTAATGTCGCTTTCAAACAAGCGTTGGGGAGAAAGCGCATGGCCGCCGCCGAACAGTCCGCCCAGGACCTGAACTCCGGGACCAAGCCCGTCGACCCGCGCCACGCGATCGACGAGGTCAAGCTGGCGGCCTGGCTGGAGGCTCATGTCGAGGGCTATGCCGGCCCGCTGGAGGTGCGCCAGTTCAAGGGCGGCCAGTCGAACCCGACCTACCAGCTGGTCACCCCGGCCAGGAAGTACGTCCTGCGCCGCAAGCCGCCGGGCAAGCTGCTGCCCAGCGCCCACGCGGTGGACCGCGAGTTCAAGGTGATCTCCAGCCTCAACAAGGTGAACTTCCCCGTCGCCAGGGCCTACGCCCTGTGCCTGGACGAGGAGGTGATCGGCACGATCTTCTACGTGATGGACAATGTGGAGGGCCGGATCCTGTGGGACGGGACCCTGCCCGACTACCAGCCGGCCGAGCGCCGAGCGATCTACGAGGCCGAGATCGCCACCCTGGCGGCCCTGCACAATGTCGACTACGCCGCCGTGGGCCTGGCCGACTACGGCAAGCCGGGCAACTACTTCGCCCGCCAGATCGACCGCTGGACCAAGCAGTACAAGGCGTCCGAGACCCGCCAGCTGGAGGACATGGACCGGCTGATGGAGTGGCTGCCCAAGAGCTGCCCGCCCGACGACATGACCTCGATCGTCCATGGCGACTATCGGCTGGACAACATGATCCTGCACGCCACCGAGCCGAAGGTGGTGGCGGTGCTGGACTGGGAGCTGTCGACCCTGGGCAACCCGCTGGCCGACTTCAGCTACTTCCTGATGAACTGGGTGATGCCGTCCGACCAGCGCGGCGGCCTGGCCGAGATCAAGGACCTGAAGGCCTACGGCGTGCCCACCATCGACGAGGCCGTGGCCCAGTACTGCAAGCTGACCGGCCGCGACGGCCTGCCGAACCTGGACTGGTACTTCAGCTACAACCTGTTCCGCCTGGCGGGCATCTGCCAGGGCATCGTGGGCCGGGTGCGGGACGGGACCGCCGCCAGCGCGCATGCCGAGATCATGGAGGCCCGGGTGCCCGTTCTTGCCAGGGGCGCGTGGGAGTTCGCTAGAAAGGCTGGCGCCTAGGCGGCCAATACTTGCCCCCTACGGACCGCTACGCGGTCGTCTTCCCCCTGAGGGGGAAGAGCGCGAGGCTCCGCCCCCTGCGGGGGCGGACAGGCGGCATAGCCGCCAGGTGGAGGCAAGTGACTAGAGCCCCGCTGACTCCAGCAATTTGGCCAACGCCCCCTCGTCCTCGAACCGCGCCCGGACCGGCCAAGGCGTCACCTTGTCCCGCCATTCCTGCGGCAGCCGCACCCAGTCCTTTTCGGTCGTGACCAGCCCGGCGCTGTAGGTCGCCGCGCGGTCGGCCAGGAACTGCAGCGTCGCCTCGTCATAGTCGCCGTGGTCGGGATAGGGGGCGAAGTCCACCAGGTGGCAGCCGGCGGCCTTCAGGGCGCGCTCGACCTTCCAGGGCTTGCCGATGCCGGCGAAGCCGACCTGGCGGCCCTTGGGCGGCGGGACGGCGGGCTCCAGCCGGGCGATCAGCACCGGGGTGTCGCCGAACAGGGCCAGCAGCTGGGGATCGGCCTCCGGCAGGTCGTCGGGCAGCAGCACGATCACCGCGTCGGTGCGGGCCAGGCTGACGGCCAGCGGTTCGCGCATCGGACCGGCCGGGAACACCTTGCCGTCGCCGAACGGCCATTCGTCGTCGCGGGTCTCGCCGTCGACCACCACCAGGGACAGGGTCTTGCGCAGGTCGGGGTTCTGGTGGCCGTCGTCCATGACCACCACCTCGGCGCCGTTGGCGGCGGCCTTGCGCGCGCCCAGCACGCGGTCGCGCGACACCCACATCGGGAAGTCCTGGGCCAGCATCAGCGGCTCGTCGCCGACGTCCTTGGCGCCGTGGCGGCCGGGATCGACCCGCACCGGCCCCTTCAGCCGTCCGCCGTAGCCGCGCGACAGGCCGTGGGCCCGGCGGCCGCGCTGGGTCAGGGTCAGCAGCAGCTCGCGGACGATCGGCGTCTTGCCCACCCCGCCGACCGTGAAGTTGCCCACGCAGATCACCGCGCAGTCGGCGCCGCGCGGCTGGGTGCGGGCGATGCGGCGGGCGGTCTGGGCGGCCCAAATCCACGACAGCGGCGTCAGCAGGGCGCGGGTGACGGGGCTGGGCGCGCCGTCGCGGCGGTACCACCAGCGGGGCGTGGCCAGCTTCATGCCCCAGTCTCCAAGGGGGAGTCCGCGTCCAGCAGGGCGACGATCCGGTCCAGGCCGGCCCGGGCCTCGGCGTCGCGGCGGGCGACGAAGGCCTGGGCGCGGCCGGCCTGCAGCTTCAGGATTTCCGGCCCGGCCAGCAGGTCGGCCAGGCGGGCGCCCAGCACCGAGGCGTCGGCGAAGGCCACGCCGTCGGCGTCGCGCAGGTCGGCATAGGCGGTCAGCCAGTTCTCGACATGGGGGCCGGAGACGATCGGGCAGTCCACCCGCGCCGGCTCCAGAGGGTTGTGGCCGCCGATCCCGGCCACCAGGCTGCCGGCCACCAGGGCCAGGTCGGCCAGGCGGTACCACAGGCCCAGCTCCCCCAGGGTGTCGGCGACGATGACGTCGGCGCTGTCGTCGGGCTCGCGGCTGCGCAGGGCCACCGTGGCGCCGGTCGTCAGGGACAGGTCGGCGACGACGGGGCCGCGGTCGGGATGGCGGGGGACGATCACCAGGCGTGGGCGGTCCGGCAGGGCGCGCCAGGCCTCCAGCACGATCTCGTCCTCGCCCGGATGGGTGCTGGCGGCCAGCAGCAGCGGCCGGTCGCCCAGGCGCACGCGCAGGCTGGCCAGGGCCGCCGCGTCGACCGGCAGCGCGTCCGAGCCGAACTTCAGGTCGGCCTCGCCGGCCACCGTGCCGCCCAGGTTGCTCAGCCGCTCGGCGGCGCGGCCGTCCTGGGCCAGGATCAGGTCGAAGCCGCTGAACAGCTCCCAGGCCGCGAAAGGGCGGGCCTGCCAGCCGGCGTAGCTCTTGTCCGACAGCTTGGCCGAGACCAGGGCCAGCTTGACCCCGCGCGCCTTGGCGGTCAGCAGCAGGTTGGGCCACAGCTCGCTCTCGACGAACACCGCCAGGTCCGGCCGCCAGTGGTCCAGGAACCGCCGGGCGCCGCCGGGCGTGTCGAGCGGCAGGAACTGGTGCACCGCGCCCTCCGGCAGCCGGCGGGCCAGGAGCTGCGCCGAGGTGACGGTGCCCGAGGTGACCAGAACGGCGACGTCCGGCCGCTCGGTCCGCAGGCGCTCGACCAGGGGCAGGATCGACAGGCTCTCGCCGACGCTGGCCCCGTGCAGCCAGACCAGCCGCCCGTCGGGACGCGCGGCGACGGGGCGGCCCAGGCGCTCGTGCAGGCGGGCGCGGTCCTCCTTGCCGGCCTTGGCGCGGCGGTCCAGCAGCAGGGGCGCGAACGGCTCCAGCGCGGTCGTCGCCGCGCGGTACAGCGCCAGGGACAGGGGAAGGCTCACACCGCGTCCGCGCCGGCCAGGTGGCAGGTGGCCACGCCGCCCGACTCCACCTGGATGGTGACGTGGCCGATCTTGAACCGCTTGGACATCTCGCCGCAGATGTCATGCAGGAACCGGTCGTTGTCGGGGTTCTCGGGGCGCACCAGGTGGGCGGTCATGGCCGTCTCGGTGGTGCTCATGGCCCAGATGTGCAGGTCGTGGACCTCGGTCACGCCGGGGCGCTCGGCCAGCCAGGCCTTGACCGCCTTGGGGTCGATGCCGCGCGGGGCGGCGTCGAGGGCCAGGTCCAGGCTGTCGCGCAGCAGGCCCCAGGTGCCCAGCACGATGACCAGCACGATGCCCAAGCTGACCACCGGGTCCAGCCACAGCCAGCCAGTGGCCCACATGGCGGCGGCGGCCACGACGACCCCGGCCGAGATCGCGGCGTCGGCGGCCATGTGCAGGAAGGCCCCGCGGATGTTCAGGTCGTGCTCGGAGCCCTTCATGAACATCAGGGCCGTGGCGGTGTTGATGACGATGCCGATGCCCGCGACGATCATCACCGGGCCGGCCTCGATGGGCTGGGGATGGGCGAAGCGGCGGGCGGCCTCCCAGGCGATGGCCCCGACGGCCACCAGCAGGAAGACGGCGTTGGTCAGCGAGGCCAGGATCGTGCCCTTGCGCAGGCCGTAGGTGTGGCGCCCGCCCGGCGCCTTCTTGGCCAGGATCACCGCGCCCCAGGCCATGAACAGGCCCAGCACGTCCGACAGGTTGTGACCGGCGTCGGCCAGCAGGGCCAGCGAGTGGGTCATCAGGCCGGCGACGGTCTCGGCCAGCACGAAACCGATGTTCAGCGCCGCCCCGATCGCGAAGGCCTTGCCGAAGTCCTTGGGCGCGTGGTGGTGGCCGCCAGGGCCGTGGTGGTGATGGCCGTGGTCGTGGGAATGGCCGTGATCATGATCGTGATCATGGTGGTCGTGGGCGTGATCGTGGTGATCATGACCGTGATGATCGTGCTTGTGATCGTGAGCGTTCAGCATGGGGTCTACATCCCACCAAGGGGCGGGCCTTTCAACCGTCATGCCCCGAGGCGCACCCACTTGCCCCCACCTGACCGCTTCGCGGTCTGTCCGCCCCCGTAGGGGGCGGAGCGCTCTTCCCCCTGTGGGGGAAGACGACCGCGAAGCGGTCCGTAGGGGGCAAGTGTTCGCCGCCGAAGCCTAGACCTTATCCGGCTCCAACCCCACCAACGCCTCCGCCCGCCGCGTCACGGCCGACAACTGCGCCGCCCAGCTGTCCACCAGCGCATCCGGATCATCCCCACGCCCCGCGCCCGTCGGCGCGCTCCAGACCATGGCGGCCTTGGCGAAGGGCAGGGGGATCACGGTGCGGTCCCACGAGCCCAGGCGGATGCAGGGCTTGGCGGCCAGGCCGACGAAGATCACCGGGGCGCCGGTCACGCGGGCGAGGGACGGGGTGCCCTTCTCCATCCGCTCGGCGGGGCCGCGCGGGCCGTCGGGGGTGATGGCGATGCCGCCGCCGTCCTTGACCCACTTGATCATGTCGCGGAAGGCCTGCTCGCCGTGCTTGTTCTTGGCCGGGTCGGACTTCTTGGTCGACGAGCCGCGGATGGCGGGGAAGCCCAGCTTCTCGACCGTCTGGGCGATGAACTCGCCGTCGGCCGAGCGCGAGATCAGGGCCCGCATGTCCTGGCGGTCGGGGCTCTGCGGCCAGGTCAGCGGCGACATCGGGATGCGCGCGTGCCAGAAGCACAGGATGGCCCCGGTCCCGGTCTCGCGGCCTTGCGCCCACACCGCCTCGGCGTGCTCCTGGCCCTCGCGGGTCATGCGTAAGGTGTGGAACACCAGCTTGGAATAGCCGGCGAAGATCGACGACACGACCTGGATCACCAGCGGCCAACGCAGGGGCCTCATTCGGCGGCTCCCCGATCTTCAGCAGGGGCGGCGGGGACGTGGTCCAGGTCCTGGGCCTTGGCCAGGCGGGCGTAGAGGCCCTTCTGGCGCACCAGCGAGCCGTGGGTCCCGGTCTCGACCACCCGACCCCGGTCGATCACGTAGATGCGGTCGGCGCCCTTCACGGTCGACAGGCGGTGGGCGATCAGGATGGTGGTGCGGCCGGCCATCAGCCGCTCCAGCGCCGCCTGGACCTGGGCCTCGCTCTCGGTGTCCAGCGCGCTGGTGGCCTCGTCCAGCAGCAGGATCGGGGCGTCCTTGAGGAAGGCGCGGGCGATGGCGATGCGCTGGCGCTGGCCGCCCGACAGCCGCGTCCCGGCCTCGCCGACGATGGTGTCGTAGCCCAGGGGCAGGTCGCCGATGAACTCGTGCGCCGCCGCCTGGCGGGCCGCGGCCTCGATCTCGTCCTCGGCCGCCGAGGGCCGGGCGTAGGCGATGTTGGCGCGGATGGTGTCGTCGAACAGGAACGGCTCCTGGGTGACCAGGGCGATGCGGTCGCGCAGGGACGCCAGGGTCACCGACCGCACGTCGTGGCCGTCGATGGTCACCGCCCCGCCGGTCACGTCGTAGAAGCGCGGGATCAGGTTGAGGATCGAGCTCTTGCCGCCGCCCGAGGGGCCGACCAGGGCGACCGTCTCGCCGCGGTGGGCGGTCAGGCTGACGTCCGACAGGGCCGGGGCGTCGGCGCCGTAGGCGAAGTCGACATGGTCCAGGGCGATGGCGGCGTCGCCGGCCGGCAGGGCCTTGGCGTCGGCGGGATCGGTGATCGTCGGCTCGACGTCCAGGGCCGCGAACAGCCGGCGGGCGGCGGTGAAGCCCTCGGTGAACACCGTCTGCAGGTTGGCCACCTGGCGCAGCGACTGGGCGGCCATGATCAGGGCGCTGAGGAAGGCGAAGAAGGCGCCGGCCGTCAGGGTCCCGCCCAGCACGCCCGCCCCGCTGGTCGCCCGCCAGCCGGCGTAGACGAAGACGGCGGCGATGATCAGGGTGGTGAACAGCTCGGTGGAGGGCGCGGCCATGGCCTTGGCGTTGCTGCCCTTGATCAGGTGGCGCTGGCGGCGCTCCACCACGGTGGCGACGCGGGCCTCCTCATAGGCCTCGCGGTTCTCCATCTTGACGATCTTGATGCCGTCCAGGCTTTCCATGATCGCGGTCGACAGGTTGGAGGTCTCGCCCATGGCCCCCTTGGCGGCCTTGGTGGTCTTCTTCGAGAACCGGCGGATGATCAGGCTGGACAGCGGGGCGATGACCAGCACGCCGGTCGCCAGGATCGGGTCCAGCTGGAACATCACCACCAGGGCGCCGATCACCGTCAGGAACTCGCGGGTGTAGTTGACCACGCCGCTGGTCGCGGCCTCGCGGATCAGGGTGGCGTCATAGAGCACCGACGAGACGTAGGAGCCGGAGTGGGCGCCGCGCAGGCGGGCCAGGTCCGAGCGCACCAGCTTGCCGAACAGCCGCACCTGCACGTCGCCGACCACGCCGTTGCCGATCCGGTTGATGGCGGTGGCTTGGGCCACCTGGAACAGGGCGCGGGCCCCGGCCAGGGCGGCGATCAGCAGGGGGATGCGCAGCAGGGCCCCGGCCTGGGGATGGGTGATCAGCTGGTCGATCGCCGGCTGGATGATCTTGGTCAGGGCCGCGCTCAGGGCCGCGATGATCGCGGCGCTGACGATCGATACGGTCAGTCCCTTCCAGCGGGGCTGGAGGTAGTCGCGCCAGATCCGCGCGGCCAGGACGCGGTTGGTGAGCGGAGGCGCGGCGGGGTCGGTCATGCGGCAGGGGTCGGATTTCGCGCGTTGGGTGTCAACGCCCTGTGGCTTGTCATTGCGGCGGGGGTGCGGCGCTGTGGCTTTTGCATTACAGGGCTGTGGCGCCTATCTAGCGCGCTTTCCACGAAGGATATCCGTCTTGCCCGGCTACGACACGACCACCCGCTGGGGACGTTTCAAGACCTACCTCTCGTACCTCTGGCACGATCACGCCTATCTGCGCCTGGGCTTCAAGAACGACCACTGGATCAGCCCCGAGCTGGTCCGCACCAACCAGCCGTGGCCGCACCAGCTGGCCGAGTGGAAGAAGAAGGGCGTCAAGACGATCATCAACCTGCGCGGCGGGTTCGACGGCAGCTTCTACGCCCTGGAGAAGTACGCCTGCGAGAAGGTCGGCCTGAAGATGGTCGACTTCGTGATCACCTCGCGCGAGGTGCCGATCAAGGAGCGGGTGCTGGGCGCGCGCGACCTGTTCGAGAGCATCGAATATCCGGCCCTGATGCACTGCAAGTCCGGCGCGGACCGGGCGGGCATCATGAGCGTGCTCTACTGCCACTACCGCCTGGGCCTGCCGATCGAGGAGGCGATGGAGCAGCTGTCGTTCAAGTACCTGCACATCAAGCAGGGCAAGACCGGCGTGCTGGACTACACCTTCGAGCGCTACCTGAAGGACGCCGCCCCCAAGGGCCTGACCTTCACCCAGTGGGTGGAGAGCCCCGACTACGACCCCGTCAAGATCAAGGCCGACTTCCGGGCCGGGATGATCGGCGGGATCGTGACGGAGGGGATTCTGCGGCGGGAGTAGGGGGGGCTCGCCCACTTGCCCCCACCTGGCGGCTTCGCCGCCTGTCCGCCCCCTTAGGGGGCGGAGCCTAAGGCGCGAGGCTCTTCCCCCTCCGGGGGAAGACGACCGCGAAGCGGTCCGTAGGGGGCAAGTGTTCGCCCCCCAACATCCGTGATCAATCCAGGCTCGGATCCAGCAGCTTGTGGGCGTGGATGATGAAGTACCGCGCGTGGGCGTTGTCGACCGTGGCCTGGGCCTTGGCCTTCCAGGCGGCGTGGGCGTCGGCGTAGTTGGCGTAGGCGCCGACGAACTCGACCTGGCTGAGGTCGCGGAACTCGATATCGGAAACGTTCTTCAGTTCACCGCCGATCACGAGGTGAAGAAGCTGCTTGTCGCTCATGGCGTGGAATTTCCTGCGCGGAAGTTATCGTTGCGGCAGGTCGATATGCCCGACGCGCGACAGGATCAACGGGTGAAGCGCGCGATTGGCGCAAACGACGCTCGGAAGCAGCGGATTTGCCCGATTGTAGGTGAAGGCGCGGCCCTTGTGGTCGGTCAGCAGGGCGCCGGCCTCGGCGCAGATCAGGTCGGCGGCGGCCAGGTCCCACTCGTTCTTGGGCGACAGGGCGACGGCGGCGTCGAAGGCTCCGGCGGCCACCAGGCACAGGCGATAGGCGATCGAGTTGCGGCTTTCGACCCGCATCGGCGGCCACGGCTCGCGCCAGGCCGGATGCACGAACATCTTGGCGTCGCCCAGCATGGCGGCGTCCTCGAGGTCGTCGGTGTCGCTGGGGCTGATCGCCGCGCCGTTCAGGAAGGCCCCGCCGCCCAGGGTGGCGACATAGGTCTCGTCCAGCGCCGGGGCGTGGACCACGCCGGCGACCGGGCGGCCGGCCTCGACCACGGCGATCGACACGGCGAACCAGGGCTTGTCCTTCATGAAGGCCTGGGTGCCGTCGATCGGGTCGACCACGAACTGGCGCGGCGTCGCAAGTCGAGCGGGAGCGTCGACCGTCTCCTCCGACAGCCAGCCGTAGTCCGGACGGGCCTCGCCCAGGGTCTTCTTCAGCAGGGCGTCCACCGCCAGGTCGGCGTCGGTGACCGGCGAGCCGCCGTCCTTGGACCAGACCTTCAGGCCCTGCGCGCGGGCCGAGAGCGCCAGGGCTCCGGCGTCGCGCGCGGCGGCGAGGATCAGATCCAGGTCCGCGGTCATTTTCCGGCGATCGCCAGGGCGTCCACCAGCAGGGACGGGCTGTTGCTGGCCCCGCGGAGCTCCAGGTCCGAGCCGGGGACCAGGCGGGCGTAGATGTCGATCAGGCTGCCGGCCACGGTGATCTCGGTGACGGGGCCGGTCGAGACGCCGTTCTCGAACCAGAAGCCCGAGCAGCCCACCGACCAGTCGCCGGTGTTGCCGTTCAGCGAGGGGCCGAACATCGAGGTCACCAGCAGGCCGGTCCCGGCGTCGGCCATCAGCCCGGCCAGGTCCTTGTCGCCCGGCTGCAGCGTCAGGTTATGGGTCGAGACGCCCGAGGGGCCGGCCAGGCCGCGCGAGGCGTGGCCGGTGCTTTCCAGGCCCAACTGCTTGGCCGAGCTGATGTTCAGCAGCCAGGTGGTCAGCACGCCGTCGTCGATCAGGGCGCGGGCCTCGCAGGCCACGCCCTCGTCGTCGAACGGAGCCGAGCCCAGGCCGCGCAGGCGGAACGGGTCGTCCAGCAGGTTCACGCCCTTGGCGAAGATCTGCTGGCCCAGCTTGTCCTTCAGGAACGACGTGCCGCGGGCGATCGACGGGCCCGAGATCGCGCCGATCAGCGGGCTGAGCAGCGACATGGCCAGGCGGTTCTCGAAGATCACCGGGGCGGTGGTCGAGTCCAGCTTGCGCGGGTTCAGCTTGGCGACCGCCAGCTCGCCGGCCTTGGCGCCGATGCTGGTCGGGCTGGGCAGGTCGGCGGCGTGGCGGGTGGAACGGCCCTCGCCGCCGCGCTCCATGCCCGCGCCCTCGCCGGCGATGGCCGAGGCCGAGACGCCGAAGCCGCTGGCCTGGTGCGGGCCGGAGAAGCCCTCGCTGGTGACCAGCCGCCAGGTCGAGGCGCTCCACGACGACGAGCCGCCGTCGGAATTGGTCACGCCTTCGACGGCGCGGGCGGCGGCCTCGGCCTCGCGGGCCTGGGCCTCCAGGGTCTCGGCCGAGGGCTCGGTCGGGTCGAAGAGGTCCAGGTCGCGGAACGGCGCGCGGGCCAGGCGGTCGGCGGGCGCCAGGGCGGCGTAGGGGTCTTCCGGCGCCAGGCGGGCCATGGCCACGGCCCGGTCGATCAGCTTGGCGCGGCCCTCGGCCGAGATGTCCGAGCCCGACACCGTCGCGCTCTGCCGGCCGACGAAGACGCGCAGGCCGATGTCGCGGGACTCCTCGCGCTCGACCTCCTCCAGTTCGCCCAGGCGGACGCTGACGGAAAGGGATTGGCGCTGCGCGAACACGGCCTCGGCGGCGTCGGCGCCGGCGGTCCGCGCGGCGGTGAGCACGTCATGCAACAGGTTTTCGTCCATGCGGTCTTATGGACGAGGGGGGAGGGCCGGGGCAAGGCGGGTTTGACCGACGCCGCCCGCGACCCAGGATCAGGCCGCCGACCGGACCCTTTCGAACGTCGCGATCCAGTTCGCTTCCCACGTCTTGCCGCCGTCGGCCGAGAACGCCTGCTCCAGGGCGAAGGTCCTGTCGGTCACGCCGGAGAAGATGAAGCGGACGAAGATCGACCGGCCGCCCAGGGTCTCCTGGTCGTAGAACTCGCCGCGGCCGTTCCGGAAGCCGCCGATCATCGGCGCGCCCAGGTCGCCGTCCCGGCCGTTGGCGAAGCGGATGGACCACTGGCGGGTCGCCGGATCGTAGAGCCGCAGGCTCAGGCCCTGGATGCGGCCGGCCGGGCCGCTGACGTCGATCTCGCCGAGATTGGCCTGGCCGCCCCAGACCTTCCGGACGATCGAGCTGCCGTCGTACTCGACCCAACTGGTCGAACCGGTCAGGGGATGCTCCAGGCGCCGGATATGGGTGGTCCAGTCGCCGAACTCGAAGTCGAAATCGTGCTGGCCGTCGGGGCGCGGCGCCGGCGCGGCCACGGCGGGGGGCGCGATCTGGGCGAACCCGGCGGCGGGGATCAGGACAAGCGCCAGGCCCAGCAGCAACGGGCTCGCGCGGAGGGGGCGGAAGGCGCGCATCTGGGATCCTCGACCTCCAGGGTGTGGGCTCGAGACATCCCTGCGCGCTTTCTCAGCGCGGGTAGAGGTCCACTTCGCGCGAAAACCGCCTAGCCAATCGCGTAGAACAGCAGGGCCACCGCGCCGAAGATGTAGGCCACCCAGGTGCAGATCATGCCCAGGGCGCGCGGGATCGAGGCGCCGCCGCTGTTGGACAGGCCCACGGCGTGGATCAGGCGGCCGGCGAACAGCACCAGGCCGACCACGTGGATCGCCAGCGGCGGGGCGCCGACCAGGGCCAGGACGATGATCGCCGCCAGGCCGACGGGGATGTACTCGCTGGCGTTGCCGAAGGCGCGGATGGCGCGGGCCAGCTCGGGGATGCCCTCGTCGCCCAGGGCGACCTTGTGCTTCTGCCGCAGGCGCACGACCAGCAGCGACAGGGTCAGCAGGAGCAGGACGTGCAGCCCCACCCAGAGGGCGGCGGCGTGTCCGGAAGCGATGGTGTCCATCGGGGTACTCGTGAAACGGGATCGAATGTCGCCGAATAAGGCTCAGCGTTCGGCCAAGCTGGCAAGATGGCTCGTCGGGGAGGCGACTGGGTTGAACGGGCGCTACCGGGCGTCCCGAGCGGGGGAAACCTTGGCGCAGCCCGCGCGGAAGGCCGCGGTCCGGTTCCAATCGGGGGCGGGGAAGGTCTCGACAAGATCCTCGTCGCGCGCCGTGCGCGCCGCGCGCGGCTTGCGGTTCACGCCGGTGAAGACCAGCGGCGGTCCGGACAGGAGCTGCGACACGGACCGGGCTCCGCCCGGGAAGACGCCATGCGACCAGCGTTCGAAACCGTTGCCGCGCGGCGTCAGCGTCGTCTCGAGGCGGAACGTCCCCGACGACACGGCCAATCGGGTGTAGTCGGCCGCATCGATCATCAGCGGCACGTCCGACGACAGCAACATGCGCCGCACCTCGACCCTCAGCGCGCCGTCGGGCTGGCAGACGAGCGACAACTGTTCCCAGTCGACTCCGCCCCGCCGGCGAACGTCCTCGTTCACCGTAAGGGCGTCGCCCTCGGCTTTCGGATAGCGCCAGGAGAACCGGGTCTCGCCGCTATACTCCAGAGGGAAGCCCTTCGGGCCGGCTGCGCGCGCGGAGTTGCAGCCCATCGACGCCAAGGCCGCCGCGACGATGGCCAGGCGCGTGAACCGGCGACCCACGCCTAAAGCTCCCGCCCGATCGGGTAGAGCTTGTAGTGGTCGTCGTAGTAGGGCGTGCGCGCATAGAACCAGCCCAGGCGCGCGTCGGGATCGGCGGCGAACTTGGGGTCGGCGGCCAGCTTGGCCTCGAACTCGGCCTTCAGCTTGGGATCGGCGGCCAGCATCTTCTCGGCCAGCGGGGCCAGGGCGTAGCCCTCGATATATTCCACCCGCTGCAGCACCTCGGGGAACATGCCCCAGGCGAAGAAGCTCTCGTCGCTTTCCGGCTCCAGCAGCAGGGTGACCAGTTCGCCCAGCGGCTGATCGGTGCTGACGCGGACCGAGCCGGCGGGCCAGGTGACCGAGCGGGTCTCGTGGGTGACCGGGCCGGCGTCGATCTCGACATGGCCTTCGCTGGCGCGGGGCGCGATCTTGGGGGCGGTGAAGCGGATCATGTCGACCGACATGGTCTTCGGCGCCGCCAGGGTCTCCATCTGGACGCCGTGGACGCGCAGGCGCTCGATCACGTCGGGCTTGGCCGACGAGATCCAGTAGGCCTTGGGCGGAGTCAGCTGAAGCGACGGCTCGGCGGCGAACAGCGGCAGGGACCAGGGCTTGGGATCGGGCTTGCCCAGCCAGCGCACCTCCTTGCCGCCCGTGGCGGGGGAGTCGTAGGTCTCGTACTGCACGCCCAGGAACGACACGGTGCGCAGCGGCTTGTCGCCGCCGCCCTTGCCGAAGCCGGTCCCGAAATTGGCCTCGACCACGGTCGGGCGCTGGGCGCGGTCGGCCGTCTCGGCGGCGCGCAGGGCCGCGCCGTCCCTGGCCAGGACCTTCAGGCTCTCTTCCAGCAGTACATAGGCGCCCAGCACCCGCTGGCGATAGGGCTTGAGGGAGTGGTTCTCGACCAGCACCGTGGCCATGCCCACCGCGTCGCCATAGCCGTTGGAATAGCGCAGCGAGGCCGGCGAGGAGCCCAGGCCCTTCTTCGGGTCGCGGTCGTCCAGGGCGAAGACCAGCTGGCCGGGCACGTGCCCCGCCGCCTTCAGCCCGGCCTGGGTGGCCGGCAGGTAGGTGTTGTCCAGCCAGGTGCTGGTGGCCTTGGAGCGCGCGAAGTCGCCCAGATAGCCGGCCCAGCCATAGGTGACGTCGTACTGGTAGTCCTCGCCGTCGGTGACGTGGATGTCCATGTAGAGGTCGGGTTTGACCGTGTTGATCAGGCCGATCATCGCCCGCATCTCGGGCGCGTCCAGCTTGCCGTAGTCGCGGTTCAGGTTGAGGTTCTGGGCCGTGTGGCGCCAGCCCTGGATCACCGGGCCGCGCTGGTTGGGACGGCTGTAGGGGCTGGCCCGCTCGTGGCCGTCAACGCTGAAGATCGGCACGAAGACCAGGTTCACCTTGTCCAGCAGCGCGTCCTTGCCGTGGAACGCCATGTCCCGAAGGAGCATCATGCCGGCGTCCTTGCCGTCGATCTCGCCGGGATGGATGCCGGCCTGGGCCAGCAGCACGGGCTTCTTCGGATCGAACCTGTCGCCGTCCTTGGAGACGTACAGCACCAGCAGGTCGCGGCCCTCGGGCGACTTGCCGAAGGTCTCGATGCGGATCAGGGGCGAGGAGGCGGCCAGCTTCTCGAGCCAGGCGCGGGTCTCTTCGTAGTTGGGCGAGGCCGTCAGGCCGGTCAGCTCGGACGGCGTGATCCAGGGATCGGAGGGCTTGGCGACCAGCTTCTCGCTGGCGCCATGCCAGGCGAGCGTCGGGGGAAGGATATCCGAGTTCCAGGGAGCCTTCGGGGTTTCCGCCATGGTCGTGCCCGCCATCATCGCGACGGCCAGAGCCGCCAGCCCTGTCTTCAACATCGTAAGCGCTCTCCGGCTCCCAGCCGGGGACATGCCCTTGCGGCGTGTCCCCAAACGCGGTCTGGGCTTGATGGGGACACGCGCGAGCGCATGTCCCCGGCCGGAGCGGCGTACTATTTCCGCGTCACCAGGTCCATGAAGCGCTGCTGCAGGACCTTGTCGGTCTTGAACGCGCCGCGGAACTGGGTGGTGATCGTCGAGACGTCGTGGTGGTGCACGCCGCGCGTCGACATGCACTGGTGCTCGGCGTCGATCAGCACGGCCACGCCGGCGGCGCTGAGGTGGTCCTCGATGGCGTCGGCGATCTGCATGGTCATGGTCTCCTGGGTCTGGAGACGCTTGGCGAAGATCTCGACCAGGCGCGCCAGCTTGGACAGGCCCACGACCTTGCCGGTCGGCATGTACGCCACCCAGGCCTTGCCCAGGAACGGCGCCATGTGGTGCTCGCAGTGGCTCTGCACGTCGATGCCGCGCAGCATGACCATGTCGTCATAGCCCTGCACGTCCTCGAAGGTGCGCGACAGCTCCGTGGCCGGGTCGCCGTGATAGCCGGCGAACCACTCGCCGTAGGCGTCGACCACGCGCTGGGGCGTGTCGAGCAGGCCTTCGCGGTCGGGGTTGTCGCCGGCCCAGGCCAGCAGGGTCCGGACGGCGGCCATGGCCTCGTCTCGGGTGGGGCGCTGTGCGGGTTCAAGATCAAGACCGGTGTCAGTATCGAGACCGATCAGGGTTCGCTCGCGGGTCAGTGCGTCCATGTGCGGGAAGGGTCTTTCCACGGGCTGAGTTGCGCCAGGACGCCTTTCGTCCTGGAATTACGCGTGCCACCCGTCGCGCGCATTAGGACCAACTAAGAATGGTCGTGCGCGCGTGCTCTCGTTATATGGGGCCGATCCGTATCCCCGCAACACTCCCGCGACGTCAGGCCGCTGCTTCCCCATGACCATCAAGCTTCACGACACCATGGCGCGCGAGAAGCGCGACTTCGTTCCCGCTGATCCCAGCCGGGTGACGATGTATGTCTGCGGGCCGACGGTCTACAACCACGCCCACATCGGCAACTTCCGGCCGGTGGTGGTGTTCGACGTGCTGTTCCGCCTGCTGCGCCACGTCTACGGCGCCGACGCGGTGGTCTATGCCCGCAACGTCACGGACGTGGACGACAAGATCAACAAGAAGGCCTTCGACGAGGGCGTGGCGATCAAGGTCATCACCGACCGCTACCTGGCCGCCTATCACGAGGACGCGGACGCCCTGCTGGCCCTGCGCCCGAGCCTGGAGCCCAAGGCCACCGAGCACATGGGCCCGATCGTCGAGATGATCGGCAGGCTGGTCGACAACGGCAAGGCCTACGCCGCCGAGGGCCACGTGCTGTTCGACACCCAGTCGTTCGCCGACTACGGCGCGCTGTCGGGTCGCGACCTGGACGACATGATCGCCGGCGCCCGCGTCGAGGTCGCGCCCTACAAGCGCCACCCCGCCGACTTCGTGCTGTGGAAGCCGTCCAAGGAGAACGAGCCCGAGTGGGACAGCCCCTGGGGCGCGGGCCGTCCGGGCTGGCACATCGAGTGCTCGGCCATGATCGACAAGCAGCTGGGCAAGACGATCGACATCCACGGCGGCGGCATCGACCTGACCTTCCCGCACCACGAGAACGAGCTGGCCCAGAGCCGCTGCGCCCACGGCGCGCCGGTCCTGGCCAACTACTGGCTGCACAACGGCTTCCTGGATATGTCCGGGGAGAAGATGTCCAAGAGCCTGGGCAATGTGATCATCCCGCACGAGCTCCTGAAGACCACCCCGGGCGAGGTGATCCGCTGGGCGCTGCTGTCGGGCCACTACCGCCAGCCGCTGGACTGGACGCCGGAGCTGGTCGAGCAGAGCAAGAAGGCGCTGGACCGCCTGTACGGCGCCCTGCGCCGCGCCAAGACGGTCGAAGCCGGCGAGTCCGAGCCCTCGGACGACGTGCTGGCCGCCCTGTCGGACGACCTGAACACCCCGCTGGCGGTGTCGGGCTTCTTCGAGCTGTCCAGCGCCATCGAGCGTGCGGTGACGGCCGGCGACGAGGCGGCGATCGCGGCCAACAAGGGCCGGCTGCTGGCCACCGCCGGCCTGCTGGGCTTCCTGCAGGCCGATCCGGACGCCTGGTTCGAGGGCGACGCCGACGACGACCTGAAGGCCAAGGTCGAGGACCTGCTCAAGCGCCGGTTCGAGGCCCGCGCCGCCAAGGACTGGCCCGCCGCCGACGCCATCCGCGCCGAGCTGGACGGCCTGGGCGTGGTGGTCATGGACGGTCCGGCCGGGGCGACCTGGCGCATGAAGGACTAGGCTTTCCGCGGTTGCGGCCCATCTCATCCGTTGTCATCCCGGAAAGCGCGCAGCGCTTGTCCGGAACCCAGGTGAACCGCACCGCACTGCCCAGTACCCTGGGTCCGGGACAGCCTCCGCGAGGCTTCCGGGATGACAACTGAAATTCCAGCCGCCTCGACCACGACCTGAACGATGGCGGCTTGGTTCGCGATCAGATTACAGGCATAATCTGTTTGCCCGGATGAGCGGGGTTTGTGAATGCGCGCCTACTTCCAGATGTTCGCCGGCTACAACGCCTGGGCCAACCACCGCATCCACGCGGCCTGCGCCCTGCTGGACGAGGCCGACTACCTGGCCGATCGCGGGGCGTTCTTCGGCTCGATCCACGGCGCGCTGAACCACCTGATCGTCACCGACCGCATGTGGCTGGCGCGGCTGCGGGGCGAGCCCCTGCCGCCGGACGCCCTGGACGCGGTGGTCTTCCACGACCTGACCACGCTGCGCGCGGCGCGGACCCACGAGGACGCGGCCCTGTCGGACCACGTCGCCGGCCTGACCGACGAGGCGCTGGCCGGCGTCTTCCGCTGGACCCGCAAGGCCGACGGCGCGACCGTGACCCAGCCGCTGTGGGCGGCCCTGACCCATATCTTCAACCATCAGACCCACCATCGCGGCCAGGTCCACGGCCTGCTCAGCCAGGCCGGACAGGACCCGCCCTCCCTCGACCTGCCGGTCTTCCAGAAGGCCAGCGGCTTGGGCTTCTCAGAGTGAAAGTGATAGAGCGACGCCCATGCAACGCGCCGTAGAATTCCGAACCGGGGTGCAGGCCCCCGCCGAGATCGTCTGGGAGGTGGTCTCCGACTTCGCCTCGTGGAAGGACTGGAACCCCGTCCATCCGCGCATGGAGGGCGAGATGCGCATCGGCACGCCCCTGCGGTTCGACCTGGTCGTCGTCGAGAACGGCGCGCCCGTGGCGGTCGAGGCGGTGGTCCAGGACTGGGTGCCCTACGAGCAGCTGCACTGGCGCACCAAGCGGCTGAAGGGCTTCGTCACGGCGATCCGCTATCTCGAGATCGAGAAGATGAGCGACGTCGGCTCGACCTTCTCGAACGGCGAGCTGTTCATGGGCCCGCTGGTCCGCTTCGTCCCCCGCGACGAGCGGCGTCGCCTGAAGGCGGCCTTCACCCGCATGGGCGAGGCGGTCAAGGCGCGGGCCGAGGCCCTCTGGTCGGAACGCCAGAGCAGCCCCACATAAGCGGCATGATCGACGACCTCTATTCGGCCCGCATCCTGGGGCTGGTGGCCAACATGCCCCGGGCCGGACGCCTGGCCGCGCCGGACGCCAGCGCCGAGAAGACGGCCAAGCTGTGCGGCAGCCGGATCGTCGTCGACGTGACGGTGGCGGACGGCAAGGTCGCCGACTTCGCCCAGGACGTGACGGCCTGCGCCCTGGGCCAGGCCTCGGCGGCGATCCTCGGCGCCCAGGTGATCGGGGCCGATCTTTCCGAGATCGAGTTGGCCCGCGACGCCTTGCGCGCTATGCTCAAGTCGAACGGTCCCGCTCCCACGGGTCGATTTTCGGAGCTCGCCGTGCTGGAGCCGGTCAAGGACTATCCCGCCCGTCACGCCTCGACGCTTTTGGCGTTCGAGGCCGCGGTCGAAGCTGTCCGCCAGGCCACAGGCGGGGCCCAAACCCGAACTAGCCGCGTCGGCGCCGCTTGATCGGGTCTTTTCGCTAGTCGATAAGGTCCCGACTCCGTCCGCGAAAGCGCCGGCATGACACTCTACGAACGCACCGTCGATCTGGGCCTGAAGGCCTACAAGACGACGCTGTCGCCCTTCATCGGGCGCCAATGCCGGTATCTGCCGACCTGCTCGGAATACGCGGCCCAGGCGCTCAAGGATCATGGGCCCCTGAAGGGGTCCTGGCTCGCGGTGGGACGGATTTGCCGCTGCAATCCGTTAGGCGGACACGGGTACGACCCTCCGCCCCCGCCCCGCGCGCCGCGCAAGTGGAACTGTGAAGAATGATCGACCTGATTTTCCCCGACGGCTCGGCCCGCCAGTACGCTGACGGTTCGACCGGCCGCGACGTGGCCGCCTCGATCTCGAAATCGCTCGAGAAGAAGGCCCTGCTGATCAAGATCGACGGCCAGCTGCTGGACCTGGACCGCCCGATCACGCCCGACCTGCTGGCCGGCGACAAGAAGTTCGAGATCATCACGCGCGAGGCCCCCGAGGCGCTCGACACGATCCGCCACGACACGGCCCACGTGCTGGCCGAGGCCGTGCAGGAGCTGTTCCCCGGCACCCAGGTGACCATCGGCCCCAACGTCGAGGACGGCTTCTACTACGACTTCGCCCGCGACGAGCCGTTCAGCCTGGACGACCTGGCCGTGATCGAGAAGCGCATGAAGGAGATCGTCGACCGCGACGAGAAGATCACGCGCGAGGTCTGGGACCGCAACGAGGCCATCAAGCACTTCGACGACATCGGCGAGGCCTACAAGGCCCAGATCATCCGCGACCTGCCGGCCACGGACACGATCACGGTCTATCGCCAGGGGAACTGGAAGGACCTCTGCCGCGGCCCCCACCTGCCGTCGACCAAGCACGTGGGCAAGGCCTTCAAGCTGACCAAGCTGGCCGGCGCCTACTGGCGCGGCGACCAGAACAACGCCCAGCTGCAGCGCATCTACGGCACCAGCTGGGCCAGCGAAGCCGACCTGGAAGCCTATCTGACGCGCATCGAGGAGGCCGAGAAGCGCGACCACCGCAAGCTGGGCAAGTCGCTGGGTCTGTTCCACATGCAGGAAGAAGGCCGCGGCATGGTCTTCTGGCACCCCAAGGGCTGGAAGCTGTGGCAGACGCTGGAGGCCTACATGCGCCGCCAGCTGGACCGCGCCGGCTATATCGAGGTCAAGACGCCCCAGGTGCTGGACAAGAACTTCTGGGAGAAGTCCGGCCACTGGGACAAGTACCGCGCCAACATGTTCGTCTGCGAGACGGTCGAGGGCGAGGTCCTGTCGCTGAAGCCGATGAACTGCCCGGGCCACGTGCAGATCTGGAACGTCGGCCAGCGGTCGTACCGCGAGCTGCCGATGCGCATGGCCGAGTTCGGCGCCTGCCACCGCTACGAGCCGTCGGGCGCCCTGCACGGCCTGATGCGGGTGCGCGCCTTCACCCAGGACGACGCCCACATCTTCTGCCGCGAGGACCAGATCGTCGAGGAGACCGAGCGCTTCATCCGCCTGACGCGGATGATCCACGGCGACCTGGGCATGACGACCAAGTACATCGCCCTGGCCACGCGTCCGGAGCTGCGGGCCGGTTCTGACGAGTTCTGGGACAAGGCCGAGGGCATGCTGGCCGAGGCCGCCCGCCTGGCCGGCGTCGAGCCGGTGATCGCCGAGGGCGACGGCGCCTTCTACGCGCCGAAGCTGGACTTCATCGTCCAGGACGCCATCGGTCGGGAATGGACCTGCGGCACGCTGCAGCTGGACTACGTCCTGCCCGAGCGGCTGGGCGCCGAGTACATCGGCGAGGACGGCGCCAAGCATCGGCCCGTGATGCTGCACCGCGCGATCCTGGGATCGTTCGAGCGCTTCATCGGCATCCTGCTGGAGAACTACGCCGGCGCCCTGCCGCTGTGGCTGGCGCCGACCCAGGTCGTGGTGGCCACGATCACGTCGGACGCCGACGACTACGCCCAGCGCGTGGCCGATCGGTTGACTTCGGCCGGCATTCGCGCAGAGGTCGACCTCAGGAACGAGAAGATCAACTACAAGATTCGCGAACACAGCCTCGCGAAAGTACCGGTGATCGCAGTGGTCGGGCGTAAGGAAGCCGAGAACGGAGAAGTCGCCCTGCGTCGCCTCGGCGGCGAAGGGCAGAGGGTGCTGTCGCTGGAAGACGCCGTCCGCGCGTTGACCGAGGAAGCGACGCCGCCCGACCTCGCCCGGGCTCGCACGGCGGCGGCGCCCGCGGAGTTGGCGCAGGCCTGATGAACAGCATTCTTCCCTCTCCTTCGACCTTCGTTACGGGTGCGCGGCCGATCCGGCCGCGCATCTCGGTCGTTATGGTCGTCTACAAGACGGGAGAAGCGCTGGTCGACAGCATCCGGCACGTCCTGGACGAGCCCCAGGTCGACGAGTTCGTCATCATCGACAACGGCTCGCCCGAGAACGAGGCCGAGCGGCTGCGCAAGCTGGGCATGGCCGAGCCGCGCGTCGTGCTGCGGCAGGGCCACGGCAATGTCGGCTTCGCGCGCGGCGCCAACATGGGCGCCGAGATCGCGCGGGGCGAATACATCGTCTTCCTCAATCCGGACGCCAACCTGCAGGACGGCTGCGTCGAGGCGCTGGTCGCGGCCTTCGAGGACCGGCCGGTCCCGACCGTGGTCGGGGCGCGGGTGATGAACACCGACGGCACCGAACAGCGCGGCGGCCGGCGGGGCGAGGTGACACCGGTCACCACCCTGCTCAGCTTCGGCCACCTGACCTCGCGGTTCCCGGGCCTGCAGAAATTCGAGATTCACCGCGAGCACGAGCCCACGCCCGACGGGCCGGTCCCGATGCCGACCATCTCCGGCGCCTGCTTCGCCCTGCGCCGCCAGGACTTCGAAGCGCTGGGCGGCTTCGACGAGGGCTACTTCCTGCACGTCGAGGACATCGACCTGTGCTGGCGCGCGCGCCAGTCCGGCGGCGAGGTGCTGTTCCAGCCGGTGGCCCAGGTGGTCCACCTGGGCCACACCAGCCTGGAGCACCCGGTGAAGGTCGAGTTCCACAAGGGCGTGGGCCTGTCGCGCTACTTCATCAAGCGGGCCGACACGGTCCAACGCTACGTGATCGCCGTCCTCCTGGCCCCGGCCATCCTGCTGATGAGCATCACCCGCCCGCTGCTCTGGAAGATCACCGGGCGGCCGATCTAGGCCCGCGCCGCCGCCTAGTCGGCGAACACGAAGTTGTCGAAGGCCACGAAGCCCAGGGCGATCGTCAGCGAGGCCAGGCCGCCGAAACCCTCGGGCGCGAAGGTCTGGGGCGCGGTGTTGTTCGACGGCGTCGAGAAGGTGGCGCTGACCGTCGAGCCGTCCGGACGCGTCCCGGTGAAGTTGACCGGCTGGGCGGTGATGGCCGGATTGGGGTTGCAGACCTGCAGCGAGAGGAAGTCGAACGTCTGGCCCGCGGCCGGCGCGACGCTCACCGTGCAGGGCGCCTGGTAGCTGCCGACGAAGCCGTTGACGAAGCCGCTGCACCAGGTGTTGTCGGCCGAGTTGGTGAAGGTCAGGCCCTGGGAGGCGTAGGCGGTCGAGGCCGACGGGCAGCCGGGCGGGAAGTCCTGGTCGAACAGCACCGTCTTGGCCGACACGCCCTCGAAGACGAAATTGTCGAAGGCCACGAAGCCCAGGCTGACCACCAGGCTGGTCAGGTCGTCGAAGCCCGTCGGCGCGAAGGTCTGGGGCGTGGTGTCGCCGTTCGGCGTGCTGAACTGGGCGCTGACCGTGGAGCCGTCGGCGCGGGTCCCGACGAAGGTCGTGACCTGCGGCGGGATCGCCGTGTTGGGGTTGCACACCTGCAGCGAGGCGAAGTCGAAGGTCCCGCCGTCGTCGCGGCTGACGAACAGCTGGCTGGGCGAGCCGTAGGTGCCGACGAAGTCGTTGACGAACGGGCTGCACCAGCCGTTGCCCACCGAATTGGTGAACACCAGGCCCCCGTTGCGGTAGGGGCCCGCCGCCGACGGGCAGCCGGCCGGGAAGTCGTCGTGGAAGGTGATGGTGGTGGTCATGGCGGTCCCCCGTTCATCGCGCCCCCTTTCCTGGCGGTCGCGGCGCGGCGGACTAGAAGATCACCCAGGAGATGAGTCAACTTCGCCCTGTCACTACAAGTAGCGACGTCAGGCGGGGAACTTGCCGGCCTTTCCCAGGGACGAGGCGGGGGCCTTGCCCAGGCGTTCGCTGACGTCGCGGCCGATCTGGATGAGGGCGTCCAGGTCGTAGCCGGTCTCGTAGCCGCCGCGCTCCAGCATGTAGACCAGGTCCTCTGTGCCGATGTTGCCGGTGGCGTTCGGGGCGAACGGGCAGCCGCCCAGGCCGCCGACCGAGGCGTCCAGCACGTCGATCCCCGCCTCGACCCCGGCATAGGCGTTGGCCAGGCCGGTGTTGCGGGTGTCGTGGAAATGCAGGCGCAGGCGGGTGTCGGGCGCGGCCTCGCGCACGGCCTCCACCCGCCGGCGGACGGTCCAGGGATCGGCGACCCCGATGGTGTCGGCGATGGCGATCTCGGCCACGCCGAACAGGGCCGCGGCCCGGGCGATGGTCACGACCTGATCTTCCGAGACCTCGCCGTCGAACGGGCAGCCGAAGGCCACCGAGATCGTGGCGGTGATCGGCGGGCCGCCCTCCAGCGCCCGGCGCTCGCAGATCGCGCCCAGCGCGTCCAGCTGCTGCCTGGCCGTCGCGCCCTGGTTGGCCAGGCCGAAGCCGTCGGTGGCGCAGACCACGACATTGGCCTCGTCGCAGCCCGCCGACACGCAGCGCTCCCAGCCGCGCATGTTCAGCACCAAGCCGATGCGCGAGTGGTCCAGGTCGGGCGTCAGGGCCGCCTGGATCTCCTCGGCCCCCGCCATCTGGGGCACGCGGTTGGGATTGACGAACGAGACGGTCTCGATGCGCCTGGCGCCGGCCGCCTCGAGCCGCCGGATCATGTCCAGCTTCTCGGCCACGGTCAGGGACAGCTTCTCGTTCTGCAACCCGTCGCGCGGGCCGACCTCGACGATCTGGATGAAGCGGCTCATGGGCGGGTCTCCTGCTCGGGCGCGTCCTCGTCGCCGGCCTCGTCGTCAGGGCGGATCGGCGCGCCGCGATAGAGCGTCAGGCGCTCCTTGTCGCCGTCGGAATAGTCGAAGCCCTCGACGACGCCGGCCGGCCGAGCGGTCTGGCCCAGGGCGGTCAGGGCGGCCTGGAAGGCCTTCTCCTGGCGGCCCTCGACCACGGCCGGGCGGCCCTGGGCCACGGCCTTGGCCGCGCCCGCCGGGTCGGTCAGCTGGGTGGTGGTGCCCAGGAGGAAGATCATGCTGGGCTCGGCGTAGCCGGTGACGGCCACCGGTCCGGGCGCGCCGCCGCGCGGGGCCAGGTCGGCCGTCTCCAGCGCCTTCTCCAGGCGGGGCGACAGCAGCAGCGGCTCCAGGCGCGGCACGAACAGGCCCACCAGGGCGCCGTGGGCCAGCACGCCCAGCACGCCCGCCGCGACCAGGGCGGTGGCGGCAGTCTTGCGCATCACCAGCACCGCGCCGACCACCCCGGCGGCCAGGAACGGCAGGGCGGTCAGGATCGCGACCGGCAGGTCGCCGGGGTCGCCGTGTTCCTTGTAGAGATAGCCGATCAGGCCCGCGAACAGCACGCCGGCCAGGGCCGACAGCACCGCGCCGATCCCCCGCGCGATCCGGCCCAGCGGCGCGCGCAGCGACGCGGCCATCAGCATGGCCAGGGCCGGGAAGGCCGGCAGGGTGTAGTGGACCAGCTTGGTCGGCAGGAGCTCGAACACCAGCCAGGTCGGGATCAGCCAGCACAGGGCGAAGCGCACGCCCGCCTCCTTGCGCCCGGTCCAGCCCTGGACCAGGCCGGCGGGCAGCAGCAGGGTGGCCGGGAACACCAGCAGGAACGCCGCCAGGGCGTAGCTGCCGAACGGGGCGCCGTGGCTTTCCTGGCCGCCGGCCAGCTTGGGGGCCAGGTCGCCGCCGACGGCCGAGGACCAGAAGGCGCCGTCGGTGGCCACGGTGATCGCCATCGCCCAGGGCAGGACGATGGCCGCCAGCACGGTGACGCCCCAGCCCCAGCCCAGGTCCTTGATCCACGGGGCCTTGCGGTCCCAGATCCACAGGGCGACCACGCTGAGCGCCACCACCATCAGCCCGACCGGACCCTTGATCAGCACGCCCATGGCCAGGCCGATCCAGAAGGCCAGCTTGGTCCAGCGCGGGACCTTTTCGCCAGCGAGGTGCGCCGCGTAGATCCGCGCCAGGGCGGCCATGGCCAGGGTGGTGAAGCCGCACAGGGCCGCGTCGGTCTTGGCGATGAAGGCCTCGGTCGACAGCAGGATGGTCGCGCCCAGTATGCCGCCGGCCAGCAGCCCGGTCTTGGGGCTCAGCAGCGCCGCCGCGCCCCAGGCGCAGGCCGCCGCCGCCAGCATGGCGCCCAGCAGCGACGGGATGCGATAGGCCCAGATCCCCCGGTCCTCGGCCGCCGAGAAGGCGGTGACGCTGGCCGCCTGCAGCCAGTGGATGCCGACCGGCTTCTTGAAGCGCGGCTGGTCCTGGAACTTGATGACGACCATGTCGTCGGTTTCCAGCATCTGGGCGGTGGCCTGGGCGAAGCGCGATTCGTCGCGGTCCAGCGGCGGCATGGCGAACAGGCCGGGCAGTCCGGCGATCAGCGCCACCAGGGCGGCGAACAGCGGGCCGCGCCAACCGCGGCTCCAGTCATCCAGGCGAGATTCAAGCGTCATCATACTGGAATAGCACGATCCTTCTTTCTGGCTATTTTTCGGGTATTAGAGGCCGATGAACGCTCAAGCCTCCCCCATCTCCTCGGAAGCTCCTGACTATTCCGTCGTCGTGCCGGTCTTCGACGAAGGGGGCGCCGCGCCCGCCCTGGCGCGCGAAATCGCCGCCGCCTTCGCCGGCGAGAACCACGAGATCATCTTCATCGACGACGCCAGCCGCGACGACACCAAGGCCCTGCTGGTGGCGCTGAAGGCCGAGATCCCGCAGCTGCGGGTGCTGTCCCACCGCAAGAATTCGGGCCAGAGCCGCGCCGTGCGCAGCGGCGTGCTGGCCGCCCGCGCCCCGATCGTCGTCACCCTGGACGGCGATGGCCAGAACGACCCGGCCGACGCGCCGCGCCTGGCCAAGGCCCTGAAGGCCGGCCCGCCGGAGCTGGCCCTGGTGGGCGGCGAGCGGGTCAAGCGCCAGGACAGCAACGCCAAGCGCTTCGCCTCCAAGTTCGGCAACGGGGTGCGCAAGCGCCTGCTGAAGGACACCGCCAACGACACCGGCTGCGGGCTGAAGGCCTTCCGCCGCGAGGCCTTCCTGCGCCTGCCGTACTTCGACCACATCCACCGCTACATCCCGGCCCTGATGCTGCGCGAGGGCTATGAGGTGGCGTTCCAGCCGGTGAACCACCGGCACCGCGAGAGCGGGGTGTCGAAATACACCAACTTCGGCCGCCTCAAGGCCTCGGTGTCCGATCTGCTGGGCGTGATGTGGCTGCAGACCCGGGCCCGCAACCCGCAAGGCGTGGACGAGGCCTGAGCCGGGGACATGCCCTTGGGCGTGTCCCCAAGTCCTGGCTCGGCGGATGCTGATGGGGACACGCCGCGAGGGCATGTCCCCGGTTCAGCGCGGGTATTGCGGGACCGGCTCGCGCGCTGAGCGGCGCCGGCTTTCGGGAATCCGCAAAACCGGTTAACCATCGTTCCTCAATCGGCCTTCGGGGGAGAGCCAGAGATGTTCGCCGCGTTTCCGCTGCTGGCCCTGCCGGTGCTGGTCTACAACCTGATCGTCCTGACCCTGGCCGGCGGCTTCAACGCCACCACCGCCCAGGCGCGGCTGGCCGAGCAGCTGTTCACGATCCACATGACCTCCAAGGCCGACTGGGCCGTCAGCCTGGGCGACCTCTTGCTGGCCGCCTCGCTGGTGGTGCTGTTCGTCGAGCTCTTGAAGTCGACCACCAGCCGCAAGATCGCGATCATCAACCACTCGCTGTCGATGGTGCTGTTCATTGTCTGCCTGGTCGAGTTCCTGCTGGCCCCGGCCTTCGGCACCTCGGTGTTCTTCCTGCTGACGGTGATGGTGCTGCTGGACGTGCTGGCCGGCTTCATCGTGACCATCGTCTCGGCCCGCCGCGACATCGACTTCAGCGACGCGCACTAGGGCCGGCCGGGGACATGCCCTTGGGCGTGTCCCCATCAGCATCCACGGAGCCAGGACTTGGGGACACGCCGCAAGGGCATGTCCCCGCTACGAATTTCAACAAGACCTTGCGGCCCAGCCTCGCCATGCTGACATCCTGGCTTTGCGAGGATCACGATCATGGCGTCCAAACCCGACATCTGGCTGGCGGCCGGGGTCCGCACCCCCTTCGCCAAGGTCGACGGGCCGCTGAAGGGCTATGACGCCATCGCCCTGTCGGTCCCGGTGGTGCAGGCCATGCTGGCCCAAGGCACCCGGCCCGACTTCGCCATCTGGGGCACGGTGATCCCCAACCTGACCTGGAGCAACATCGCCCGCGAGGTGCTGCTGGACGCCGGGGCCGACCCGACCATTCCGGCCTTCTCGACGATCATGGCCTGCTCGACCAGCATGATCGGGGTGATCGAGGCCGCCGGCATGATCGACGGGCGCGGCCGCGACCTGGCCCTGGTGGGCGGGGTCGAGAGCATGAGCAAGGTGCAGATCGGGGCCAGCATCGGCTTCTCCGACTGGCTCAAGGGCTTCCAGTCGGCCAAGACCCCGGGCGCGCGCCTGGCCCAGCTGGGCCGGCTGAAGCCGTCGGACCTGAAGCTGTGGATCCCCAAGGTCGCCAACCGCACCACGGGCCTGTCGATGGGCGAGCACACCGAGATCACCGCCAAGGAATGGAAGCTCTCGCGCGCCGACCAGGACCAGATCGCCTTCGAGAGCCACCAGCACGCGGTGGCGGCCTGGGAGGCCGGCTTCTTCGACGACCTGGTGATCCCGATCGGCGACCTGAAGCGCGACACCATCCCGCGCAAGGATTCGACGCTGGAGAAGCTGGCCAAGCTGGCGCCGGCCTTCGACAAGACCAGCGGCCAGGGCACCCTGACGGCCGGCAATTCCTCGCCCCTGACCGACGGGGCGGCGGCGATCTGGGTGGCGTCCAAGGCCGGGCTGGCGCGCCTGCCGGCCAAGACCCCGCGGGTGAAGGTGGTCGACTACGAGGTCACCTCGATCGACCTGCGCCACGAGGGCCTGCTGATGGCTCCGGCCTACGGCGTGCCGCGCCTCCTGGCCCGCAACGGCCTGACCTACGCCGACATCGGCCTGTGGGAGATCCACGAGGCCTTCGCCGCCCAGGTGCTGTCGCACATCGCCGCCTGGGAGGACGAGGCGTTCCGGCGGACCAAGGCGGGGGTCGAGACCGACCTCGGCAAGTTCCCGCGCGAGCGCATGAACCCCACCGGCGGCAGCCTGGCGGTCGGCCACCCGTTCGGGGCGACCGGGGCGCGGATCCTGAGCCAGGCGGTCAAGGAACTGGCCACCCGGCCGAAGGGCGAGAAGGCCATCGTCAGCATCTGCGCCGACGGCGGCCAGGGGACGATGATGCTGCTGGAGAACGTCTAGGCGCGGCCGGGGACATGCCCTCGCGGCGTGTCCCCAAGTCCTGGCTCGGTGCATGCTGATGGGGACACGCCCAAGGGCATGTCCCCGGTCGGATCAGGTCAGGGCCGTGAAGATCAGGGTCACGACGGCGATGTCGAAGAAGCGGGTCACGGCGGTCAGCAGCATGATGGGTCTCGAGGCTTGAAGTCCCTCGCGACCAAGCAAGACTGGCGCCAACGCCGCCTCCTGCGTTAGCCTTGGTCCCATGGCGTTGTTCTTCGACCAGCTCTGGTACGACGCGCGGCTCGCCGAGCGGGGGCTGACGCGGGCGGTGCTGGCCGCCGTGGCCGGCATGACCACCGACGAACTGACCCTGGCCTACAAGGACCAGCGCGAGCTGACGGCGGCCCAGATCGCCGCTTTCGCCGAGCTGCTGGGCGTTCCGCTGGCCGAGGCCGCGCGCCGGGCGGGCGTGGGGGCGCACGTGGCGGCCCTGCCGAAGGAGGCGGTTTCCCTGGAGCAGAAGGTGGCTTCGCTGGAGGCGCGGGTGGCCGCGCTGGAGGCGGAGATCGCCCGCCTGAAAGCCTAGATCTCGGTCTTCTTGATCAGGCCCGCCTTGGGACGGCGGTCGGCCGGGCCGGAATATTCCGTGCCGAGATAGGTCGAACGCGCCGCGTCGAGCACTTCCTGCCCACCGCGCAGGCCGCGCTTCTGGCCGCTCTGGCCCATCAGGTGGGCGGCGAAGGTCGCGAAGGCGCCGCGACGGGGCGGCGGCGGAGCCGGCTGCTCGTCGCGCACGAACGTCACGTCTTCCTCGCCGTCCGCCTCGGGGCGGTCGGCGTCGCGGGGCGCGGGCAGCGCCCGGCGCGCGGCTTGCGCGCGTCGGATGGGGTCGATCGGACCGTTCATGGTGAAGAGTTGTGGTCCACGACGGTTAAGGACGGGTGGGTTTGCTTGGTTAAGGGGCGTTAGCACCCACCCTTTGGCCGTCATCCCGGGCACAAGGCCCGGGATGACGGTTCGTTTTTGAATAGATCGCGGGCGGGGCCCTACGGCTTGGTCGCCAGCTTCTCGATCTGCTGCTGCATGGCCTCGAGCTGGCGCTTGAGGTCGGCCAGGGAGTCCTCGCTGGGCGGCGGGGGCGGGGCGGCGGGGGGCGGCTCGGCGGGGGGCGGCGGGGCGGCGGCGTCCTCGGGCCGGGCGTAGGCGAACGGCGAGAACATCTTCATGGCCCGGTCGAACAGCGCCATGTTCTGGCGGATCTGCTCTTCGTAGACCCCCATGCCCGGCATGCCCTTGGCGCCCAGGGCCCCGGGAGTCAGACCCGCGAACTGGCTGCGCATGCGCTCCTGCTGCTTGGTGAAGCTCTCCAGCGACATTTCCAGATAGCTGGGCAGGAAGGCCTGCATGGAATTGCCGTAGAAGCCGATCAGCTGGCGGAGGAACTGGATCGGCAGCAGGTTCTGGCCGCCGCCGCGATTCTCTTCCTCGAAGATGATCTGGGTCAGGACCGAGCGGGTGATGTCGTCGTTGGTCTTGGCGTCATACACGACGAAGTCGATCCCCTCCTTCACCATGTCCGACAGGTGCTCGAGGGTGACGTAGGAAGAAGACGCGGTGTTGTAGAGACGACGGTTGGCGTACTTCTTGATGACGACCTTCTGGCCCGCGCCCTTCTCACCGGCCTTGGCCGAGGGCGTTTCGCCGTTTTCGTTGTTCTCGGACATTTCGTTCCCTAGGACAGCGTTGTCTCCGCCTTTTCGCATCGCACTATCGCGAATGCAAAGGCGAGGCGCCAGTACCGGCGGCGCTTGGAGCTCGCAACATCCCGTGAAAATGTGCGCGTGACGAACGCCACGGCTTTGTGCAAGTTTATGCCGCACTGCAAAATCATGGGCGCCGCAGATGCGAGAAGCGCCCGGAAACACGTCACGGGAGCTATTTCGCCATGAGCGACATCGTCATCGTTTCCGCCGCCCGCACGCCGGTCGGATCGTTCCTCGGCGCCCTTTCCAGCCTGCCGGCCCACGAGCTGGGCAAGCTGGCCATCCAGGCCGCCGTCGAGCGGGCGGGCATCGCGCCGGCCGACGTCGACGAGGTGATCCTGGGCCAGGTGCTGCAGGCCGCCGCCGGCCAGGGCCCGGCCCGCCAGGCCTCGGTCAACGCCGGCATCCCGGTGCAGAGCCCGGCCTGGAGCCTGAACCAGCTGTGCGGCTCGGGCCTGCGCGCCGTGGCCCTGGGCGCCCAGCAGATCGCCGCCGGCGACGCCGACATCGTGGTGGTGGGCGGCCAGGAGAGCATGAGCCAGGCCCCGCACGCCCAGGCCCTGCGCAACGGCCAGAAGATGGGCGACCTCAGCTTCGTCGACACCATGATCAAGGACGGCCTGTGGGACGCCTTCCACGGCTACCACATGGGCCAGACCGCCGAGAACATCGCCGCCCGCTGGCAGATCACCCGCGAGGCCCAGGACAAGTTCGCCGTCACCAGCCAGAACCGCGCCGAGGCCGCCCAGAAAGCCGGCAAGTTCGACGCCGAGATCGTCCCGGTCACCATCAAGGGGCGCAAGGGCGACACGGTCGTCGACAAGGACGAGTTCATCCGCCACGGGGTGACGATCGACGCCGTTTCGGGCCTGAAGCCCGCCTTCACCAAGGACGGCACGGTCACCGCCGCCAACGCCTCGGGCCTGAACGACGGCGCCGCGGCCCTGGTGCTGATGAGCGCCGACGAGGCCAAGAAGCGCGGCCTGACCCCGCTGGTCCGCATCGCCTCGTGGGCCAACGCCGGCGTCGAGCCCGAGATCATGGGCACCGGCCCGATCCCCGCCTCCAAGAAGGCGCTGGAGAAGGCCGGCTGGAAGGCGTCGGACCTCGACCTGATCGAGAGCAACGAGGCCTTCGCCGCCCAGGCCCTGTGCGTGGTGGGCGAGCTGGGCCTCGACCCGGCCAAGGTCAACGTCAACGGCGGGGCCATCGCCATCGGCCACCCGATCGGCGCCTCGGGCGCGCGCATCCTGACCACCCTGGTCCACGAGATGAAGCGCTCGGGAGCCAAGAAGGGCCTGGCCACGTTGTGCATCGGCGGGGGCATGGGCGTGGCCATGTGCGTCGAGGCGGTTTGACGACCACGCCGATCAGACGTCTGTTTTGATTGGCTGTTTCGGCAAATTTTTCATGACGGACGCCATGGGGGCTTGTCCCATGGCGTCCCCCGCGTGCAACCATCGGGGAACACAGCGGAGATCATCATGGCGAGAGTTGCATTCGTGACCGGCGGCACCCGGGGCATCGGTCGAGCGATCTGCGAGCGGCTCGTCGCCGATGGTCTGAAGGTGGCGGCCGGCTATTCCGGCAACGAGGAGGCCGCGGCCGCCTGCGCCAAGAGCCTGGGCGTGATGGTGGTCAAGGGCAATGTCGGCTCGTTCGACGACTGCGCCGCCGCCGTGAAGCAGGTCGAGGCCGAGCTCGGGCCCGTCGAGGTGCTGGTCAACAACGCCGGCATCACCCGCGACGGCATGCTGCACAAGATGACCTACGACCAGTGGTCCGAGGTCATCCGCGTGAACATGGACTCGGCCTTCAACATGACCCGTCCGGTCATCGAGGGCATGCGCGAGCGCGGCTGGGGCCGGATCATCAACATCAGCTCGATCAACGGCCAGAAGGGCCAGATGGGCCAGACCAACTACTCGGCCGCCAAGGCCGGGCTGATCGGCTTCACCAAGGCCCTGGCCCAGGAGAACGCCAAGAAGGGCGTGACGGTCAACGTGATCTGCCCCGGCTATATCGACACCGAGATGGTCGCGGCCGTGCCCGAGGCCGTGCTGGCCAGCATCATCGCCGGGATCCCGGTCGGCCGCCTGGGCAAGGGCGAGGAGATCGCCGACGTGGTCTCGTTCCTGGCCGGAGAGCGCGCGGGCTTCGTGACGGGCGCCACCCTGACCATCAACGGCGGCCAGTACATGGCGGCTTAGGGGCGGCCTGAAGCCCCTCATCCCGTTGTCATCCCGGAAGCCCCGCAGGGGCTGTCCGGGATCCAGGGGGCTGGGCGAAGGCTGTGCGGTTGCCCTGGGTCCCGGACAACGCTTCGCGTTTCCGGGATGACAACCTGAATTCACGGCCTCGATGGAGCCGCGAACCTTCCCCTCCAGACGCGACCTAAACGCCACACGCCGCGTCAAAAAGACATGACGACTTGACGAAGACTCCCCGCCGGTTTGAAGATTCCGGCCGGCGGGGAAATTCTTCCAAGCATTTCAGAGTGTCCTTCGGGAAATTGCGTGGCGGCAACAAGGTCTTCTGGGTCCAAGATTCGCCCCACTCGCGGGGCATGACCCTGGGTATGAAGAGTCAATCGGCGGTGACGACGGGGCCAGGACGCTGGGCGATCCTGCTGGCGTTCGCCCTCGCGGCCATCGTCGGTGCGGTTCCCCTTGGCGCGGCCCACGCGCAGTCGAGCCTGCGCGACGCCTTCCTGGGCCACCGCGGCAGCGAGACCCGCAAGTCGCCCGCCCCGCCCGTCGCCCGCTACGTGGCCGCCGAGACCGGCGACGCCTTCATCCTGGACCGCGCCGCGCCCCAGCCGCTGCTGAAGTTCGAGAACAGCTCAGAGATCTGGGTGCTGTCGCCCCAGCCCGCGCCGCGCGGCGACACCATCTACAAGAACGAGCTGGGCGAGCCGGTCCTGCGGGCCAGCAAGCTGGGCGGCATGACCCTGTTCACCACCGAGCGCCCGGCCGGCGACGCCGCCGCCCTGATGGGCAAGGCCAGCTCGATCCAGCCGCCGCCGTTCATCTCGGTCAACGCCCTGTTCCAGCGCCTGGTCCAGGCCAGCGCCCGCGCCAGCCGCGCGGCTCAGCACCGGGTGGCGTTCGAGACCGTCGACGACGCCACCCCCGCCACCTCGGTCCTGGTCGCCGACACCGCCACCGTCACCGCCGAGGCCTTCGAGCGCATGGCCCGCGACGGCGACCGCAACCTGCTGGCCCGCGTCACCCGGGTCCTGCTGGCCGAGGGCCACAAGCCCGGCGCCAGCCTGAAGGGCGGCGACCTGACGGTGACCTACGCCCCCGGCAAGGGCCTGTCGGGCCGCCCGTCGTCCAAGCGGATCATCAAGATCGTCAACAAGTAGGGCCGCCCGTCAGGGCCGGTCGTAGACCCGCACCCAGTCCACCTCAAGCGTGGCGGGCAGGGCCTTGTCGTCGACGCCCTTCCGGCCGGTGATCTCCGGCCACCGGCCGCCGACCGCCAGGTTGAGGATCAGGTGGAAGCGCTGGTCGAACGGCTTGCGGGCGGGCTGGCTGAAATAGGGCTTGCCGTCCAGCGACCAGGTCATGCGCTCGGGCGTCCAGTCCAGGGCGAAGACGTGGAAGCCGTCGACGGGGGCCAGGCGGGCGGAGCCGTTCCACATGCGGTTGGCCGCCAGGCTGGGGCCGTGATGCACCGCCCCCTGCACCCGGTCGCGGCAGCCCGGGCAGCGCACGCCCAGGTTCACGGCCTCGGCGATGTCGATCTCGCCCGATCGGGGATAGGGGCCGTAGTTGTCGTGCTCGGGCAGCATCCAGATCGCCGGCCACAGGCCCTGGCCCGCCGGCAGCCGGGCCCGCACGGCGATGCGCCCGTAGCGGAACGAGGCCAGGCCCCGGGTCTGGACCCGTCCCGAGGCGTAGCGCCGGCTGACCCGCTCCGGCGAGGGATCGCCCAGGGGCTTGGCGCGACCGGTCACGGCCCGGCGACGGGCGGTGATCCTCAGCATCCCGTCGGCGACCCGCAGGGCCTGGGCGTCGTCGACATAGCACTGGCGTTCGTCGTTGCCGCCGCCCCAGCAGTCCTGGCTGGCCGTCCACTTGGCGGGGTCCAGGCGCGCGCCGTCGAACTCGTCCGACCAGATCAGGGTCTGGGCGCCGGCCGTGGCGGGCAGGGCCGCGAGGCCGCCGGCCAGGATCGCCAGGCGCCCGCGTCTCACGGGATCGCCACCGAGGTTCGCCCCCCGGCCGGCAGGGCCAGCGCCACCTTCCGCCCGCCGGCCTTGGGCAGCACGATCTCGACGCCCGAGGCCCCGCGCGGCGCGGCGACGTCCAGGACCCAGCCGTCGCCGCGCGGCGAGACGTCGGCCTCCAGCCCGTCGCGGGCCGACCACCAGTCGCCGAACGCCTCGACCGTCCCCATCCAGGCGCGATCGCGCCAGCGGTCGGTCAGCCGGGCTTCGAAATCCAGCTTGCCGCCCGTGACGTTGGGGTGGATCAGGATCGTCGCCACGCCCTGGCGGCGGGCGATCCGGGCGATCACCGCGTCCGCCGCGTCCAGCCTCTGGTCCAGCGGCGGCTTGGCCTCGTCCTCGATGGTGACGGGGAATTCGAAGATCGGCGTCAGGGCGCCGTCGGCCCGGTCCTGGGTCAGCTGGAACGGCAGGTGGGTCAGGACGGTGTTGGCCGTGATCGACGAGGAGTAGCGATAGCCGGTCGCGGTCAGGGCCTGGGGCAGGGTGAACGGATAGGACAGCCGGCCGGGCCGGAACGACACCACGCGCGCCCCCGCCAGCCGCTCCAGCAGGAACTTCGACACCCGCAGCTCGCCCAGCACCGAGCCCTTGCGCACCGTGGCGACGTCCTGGACGAACGGACGGTAGCCGGGATAGCGCTCGCGGCCCGTGCCCAGCGGCATGGCCTCGAAGGCCCCGGCGTGGGCCACGGTGTGGCTGCCGACCTCCATGCCCTGCTCGACCAGGGCGTGGACGTCGCGGATCGCGGCGGCGTCGAAGAACGGCCGGTCGTTGAAGTCCTTCATGTACTTGGTCTGGACGAAGAACGTCCCCTTCAGGCCGCGCTGGCGCAGCATGGCGGCATAGGCCAGGGCGTTGCCGACCGACGGTCCGTAGTCGACGTCGTGGGTCAGCAGGATCGACACCGTCTTGCCCGCCGGCGCGTTGGACACCAGCCAGGGCATGGGCTCGCCGGCGACATAGAGGTCCTTGATCCACCAGAACAGCGTGTCGAGCGAGGGCTCGTAGGCGTTGACGTAGCTGCGGGCCATGGACTCGGCGCGGCCGTTCATGGCGCGCTGCGCCAGGTTGCCCAGGTCCACGCCCAGGACGCAGGCCTGGCCTACCACCGTGCGGCAGCTGGCGGCGATCGAGCCGTCGTCGAAGCGGGCCGCCGCCTGCGCCGTGCCGGGCGCGTAGCCGACGCTCTCGACCTTGGCCTCGCCGTGGCCGGAGATGACAATCTGCGTCTCCTCGGGCGTCGCGCCGGCGGAGGTCCAGGTCAGGCGCGTGCGCTCGCTCCCTTCGCGCCCCGGACCGACGCCGAACAGCTCGTCCAGCCCGCCGCCCGCCAGGTTGAACGCCAGCACCGTCCCGCCGTCGCGGACGTGGCCGGCCAGGCCCCGCAGGTCGGGCGCGGTCAGCACCCGGCCCGAGATGATCGGATAGACCAGCACCACCTTGTGCCTCAGCGCCTTGGCGACGTCCTGGGTGACGGTGATCGGCACGCCCTGGGCGCGCAGGCCGCGGACCAGGCCCAGCCAGCCCGAGTTCGGGTCGGTCACCAGGATCGCCAGCCGGTGGTCGCCGCCCCGGTCGAACTGGGCGATCTCGGCGCGGGGCGGGGCGACGATCCGGGTGACGGGCTGGGGTCCGTTGACGCCGGGATAGACGTTCATCGCCGCCGGATCGGGCCGGGAGGCCCACCACCATCCGCCCGCCGCCAGACCGGCCAGGACCACGACGGCCAGCGCGATCACGAGGCGAGACTTGGGGGACGTGCGGGGCATTGGGGGGCGTTCCGCGACTCGGACCTGAAGCCCGGGTCCGCCAGAGGACTAACCCCGATGCGAAACGCGCAGTTCCCTTCGGCGGGGGGCGCCTAGCCCAGCCGCTTGCGCACCTGGATGAACAGGTAGGGCTCGAACGGCAGGCTGCGGTATTCGATCTTGTCGACCACGTTGTCGGCGCGCGAGCCCTGGTAGATCGTCCGTTCGCGGGTGACGTTGCGCGAGGTCCAGTTGGACAGGGTGGTGCGCACGGTCAGGTCCGGGCGGGGCTTCCACTCGACGAAGCCCTCGAAATACTGCTCGGCTCGCTGGGTGCGGACCTCGTTGAAGCGGAAGCGGCTGTACTCGTTGGCGCAGCTGGTCGAGACACCCCAGCTCCATTTGCCGCCGGGCATGTCGCGGACGAAGCTGACGCTGCAGACGAAGGGCGTGGCGTTGGTGATGCGGCGCTTCTCGAAGGTGACCGGGTCGGTGACCTCGCTGTCGAACCAGGAAAAGCGCGCCTTCACCTGGCCGCCGGAGATCCCCAGCCTCTGGGTGGGCACGGTCGCGGCGATCACGAACTGGTCGGAGCGGCCGTCGCCGATGTTGCTGGGCGCGTCGCCGCCGCCGGGCAGGGGCTTGTAGTCGACGACGTCCTGGATCTCCGAGTGGGTCAGGGTGGCCGAGATCGAGCCCGCGCCCCAGAACCGCCGCTCCCACGCGACCTCGCCCACCCACGAACGCTGGGGTTCCAGATTGGCGTCGGCGCCGTCCTGGCTGCCGGCCGTCAGGTCGGCCGAGGCGATGAAGTCGCCGAAGTCCAGCTGGCCGACCTCGCGCTCGATCCGCATCCGCAGCTGATCGACGCCGGTGGGGTTCCAGGTCACCACCACCCGGGGCTTGGGGTAGAAGAAGCTGCGCTCCAGGTCGACGCCGCCGCTCTGGGTGATGCGCGAGACCTCCAGCCGCGCGCCGGCCTCGACGTTCAGCTTGGGATTGGCGCGCCAGACCGCCTTGCCGGCCGCTTCGCCGCGCAGCTCCTCGACCTTCACGTGGGGCGGGCCGATGTCGACCGGCGCGCCGTTGGCGGTGTAGCCGATCTCGCCGTCCAGGAAGTTGTAGGCGCCCTCCAGGCTGCCCTCCAGCGACAGGGCGGCCGAGCGGCGCTGCTTGAGCTCGCCGCGCAGGATGCTCTCGCCGGTCTTGTCGCGCTCGCGATAGACCTCGTCGCGGCCGGGCGCGACGAAGGTCGAGCCGTAGCGCTCGTCGCCCAGGTTCTGCAGGAACACCAGCTGCAGGTCGGTGCGGCCCGACAGCTTGGCGTCGTAGCGGGCGCCGAATTCGCCGGTCCAGTTCTTGTCGGTCTCGCCGCTGTCCTGGCGGCCGGGGCCCGGCTCGTACTGGGTGTAGACGACGTCGCGGTCGAACGAGAAGTACTCGATCTTGCCGTTGACGCGGATCTTGCCGCCCGGGGCCGCGCGCTGGATCGCGCCGCGCGCCACGTAGTTCTGGATCTGGTCGTAGCCCTTGAGGGCTTCCTTGATGGTCGGGCGGCCGTCGGGGAAGCTGGTCACCCGCGCGCCGCCGTCGAAGGTCTGGTCGGTGCGGTCGACCGTGCCCTTCAGCGAGCCCTCGATCTCGTTGATCCCGTCCCGGCGCGAGGCCTGGAACTCCAGCAGCGGGCCGAACAGGCCGTCGGGATAGAGGTAGGTCTGCAGGTTGGCGACCTTCTCGACCTGGACCGTCGACTTGATCACCACATTGGCCAGGATCGTCTGGCCCTGCATGTCGATGCCCGGCGCGCCGCCGCGGATCAGCTCCACGCGCTCGACGGCCGTGGCCGAGATGCGCGTCAGGATGTCCTGCAGGGTCTCGCTCTTGGTGGTGGGGCGCTCGCCGTTGATCAGCACGTTGCCGGCCGTGCCGGCGAAGCCGCGGGCGCTGTCGCCGCTCTCGAGCCGGAAGCCGGGCAGGCGGTTGACCATGTCCAGGGCGGTGCTGGGATGCTGCTCGGCGAAGAAGCTGGGCGGATAGCTGATCACGCCGCGCTGGGCGTCGGCCGCGGGCGCGGGGACCTCGGGCGTCGTTTGGGCCGCGGCCTGGGCTTCCGGCGCGGCCAGGCCCAGAGCGAAAATGACGGAAGCCAGACTCATGACGCGTTCACCCCCAAAGCGCCCCCGCTTTGTTGGCCGCGAACCTGTGCGTGCGGACGCTTCCGGCCTAGTTACAAAACCGAAAGGTAGATTACATTTGTGAAATGTTTTCGCCGATCACCTTGGCGGTGGGTGGTTTTGTTTTGGGATTCAGAGGGTTACGCCACCCAAAATCCCTCTCTCATAGAGAGAGGGAGGGGCCCGCCGCCGCAGGCGGTGGGAGGGTGAGAGGTTTCACCGCCGGCCGGAAAGGTCCAACCCGTTCAACCGCGCTTCGACTTCAGGGAAGCACACGAGGGGCGCCGCCGTGGATCGAACCGATCTCCGAAGATCGGCTGAACGGCCGCGTTTCGTTCGGTGAGGGTGTAACCTCTCACCCTCCCATGGCTTCGCCATGGGCCCCTCCCTCTCTCAAAGAGAGAGGGTTTTTGGTCAGACCGCCGTCCCGCCCACGGTCAGGCCGGTGATCTTCAGCGACGGCTGGCCCACGCCCACCGGCACGCCCTGGCCTTGCTTGCCGCAGACGCCGATGCCGGGGTCGAAGTCGAAATCGTTGCCGATCATGGTCACGCGGGTGAGGGCCGAGGGGCCGTCGCCGATCAGGGTGGCGCCCTTGACCGGGGCGGTGATCTTGCCGTCCTCGACCAGGTAGGCCTCGGTGCACTGGAAGACGAACTTGCCGTTGGTGATGTCGACCTGGCCGCCGCCGAAATTGGCGCAGTAGAGACCCTTCTTCATCGAAGCGATCATCTCGGCCGGATCGTCATTGCCCGCCAGCATGCCGGTGTTGGTCATGCGCGGCATGGGCATGTGGGCGTAGGACTGGCGGCGGCCGTTGCCGGTGGCCTTCATGCCCATCAGCCGGGCCGACATGCGGTCGTGCATGTAGCCGACCAGGATGCCGTCCTCGATCAGCACGGTGCGCTCGGTCGGGGTGCCCTCGTCGTCGATCGTCAGAGACCCGCGGCGGCCGGGGATCGAGCCGTCGTCGAACACGGTCACGCCCTTGGCGGCCACGCGCTCGCCGATGCGGCCGGAGAAGGCGCTGATGCCCTTGCGGTTGAAGTCGCCCTCCAGGCCGTGGCCGACGGCCTCGTGCAGCAGCACGCCGTTCCAGCCCGGGCCCAGCACCACGTCCATCTCGCCGGCCGGGCAGGCCACGGCGTCCAGGTTCACCAGGGCCATGCGCAGGGCCTCGTCGACCTGGGCCTGCCACTTGTCCGGAGAAATCCAGGCCGAGAAGCCGGCGCGGCCGCCGGCGCCCGACGAGCCGGCCTCGCGGCGGCCGTCCTTCTCGACGGTGACCTGGACATTGACCCGCACCAGCGGGCGCACGTCGCGCAGCAGCTTGCCGTCGGCGCGCAGGATCTCGACCACGCGGCGCTCGCCGGCCATCGAGGCCATCACCTGGACCACGCGCGGATCGCGGGCCCGGGCGAAGGCGTCGATCTCCTGGAGCAGCGAGACCTTGTCGGAGAAGGCGGGGGACGAGACCGGGTCGTCCTCGCCGTACAGTTTTTCGTTGGTGGCGCGCGGGGCCTCGGCGCTGACGCCGGCATAGCCGCGGCGGGCCAGCTTGGCCGAATCGGCGGCGCGGCCCAGGGCGGCTTCGGAAATCTCGGCGGAGTGGGCGTAGCCCGCCGTTTCGCCGGCCACCACGCGCAGGCCGAAGCCCTCGCCGGAATCGTAGGAGGCGCTCTTCAGCCGGCCGTCGTCGAACACGAAGGCCTCGCTCTCGGAACGCTCGACGAACAGCTCGCCGTCGTCGGCCCCGGCCAGGGCCTCGCCCAGGATGGCGCGGGCGCGCTCGGGATCGACGTCGGCCGAGGCGAGCAGGGAGGGGGCGGTGATGGGAGCGTTCATGGCGTCACAGGTAAGCGTTTCATCCGCCGACGTCATCACCCCGGCGACGATTCGGCGCGGGGATGGGAGACGAAACGGGGGACACACACTCGCTCAAATGCCCATGCCGGACTGGCGAAGTGGTTTGGGCGAGTGTGTGTCCCCTCCTTTATCACCAGTCCTGGTGCACTTCCCCCGAGCCCGCGACGTTCGAGCTGAGCACGGTCGGCTTGCTGGTCAGGTAGACGTCGCCGCTGCCGGCCACGTCGATCTCGGTCGCGCCGTGCGGGGCGACGTGGGCCTCGCCGCTGCCGGCCAGGGCGATCTTGGCGTCGCCGGTGTCGAGGCTGCGCAGGTCCGCCTCGCCCGAGCCCGAGACCCGCAGGTCGATCTTCTTGGCCTTGCCCTCGGCCTCGACATTGCCGCTGCCGTTGATCTCCAGGGCCAGGTCGGGCTGGTCGTAGGCCTTCAGGTGCAGGTCGCCGCTGCCGTTGACGGTGAAGCTGCGCACGCCGGGGGCGATCACCTCGATCGACAGCTGGTCGCTGTCGCGGCGGGCGTGGAAGGCGATGTCGCCGTCGCCGTCGCGAAGGCCCAGGCGCCCGTTCTCCATCGTCACCCGGTCGACCAGGTCCTTGGGCCCGGTCACCTTGACGCTGCCGCCCGCCCCGGCGGCGGCCTGGGTGAAGGTCACCTCGGCCGGCACGTCGATCTGCAGGGAGTCGGCGCCGCTCCAGGCGAGGTCGCGGGTCGTGGCGTCGCCGCCGTCGCCGTCGTCCGAGCCGTGGCCCACGCGGACGTGGTCATGGTCGTCGCTGATGTCGATGTTCCAGTCGGCGGGGAAGTTCCAGCCGTGCTTGAGCAGTTCCGGCCCGCCCAGGGCGGCGGCCCCGGCGAAGCAGCCGACGGCGAGCACGAAGCTGGCGACGGCGACGATGGTCAGGTTGCGGATCATGGCGGTCCCCTCAGACCTGGGTTTCGATGGCCGGCTTCAGCAGCCGGTAGTGGAGGCGGCCGAACCAGACCAGGCCGTTGACCAGCCAGATGCTCAGCAGGCCGGTGACCGACGCCCAGGCGGTGGCCCCGGCCATCAGGCCGATGCCCAGCAGGAAGGCCACGGCGGGACCGCCGGGCTGGCTGGCGAACGGACCGATCGTGGCCACCGCGCCGCCGGCGATGAAGATGGCGATGGCGGCCATGAAGAAGGCGAACAGCGTCCCCAGGATCCCCATCAGCACGGGGGCCAGGATGAAGATGTCCAGCGCCCCCAGGCCGAGGATGGCGAAGATCGCCCCGGCGGCGGCCGAGGGGTTCTTGGTCTCCTCCCAGCGCTTGACCCCCTGCTCGGCGCGCTGCTCGCGGGCAAGCCTTTCGGGTTCGCCCAGCGCGGCGGCGACTTCGCTCTCGCTGCGGCCGGCCTCCTGGGCGTCGTTGAAGTGGGCCTCGTAGTCGGCGACGATGTCGGCGATCTGGGCGGCGGGCATGCCCGCCAGCCCGCGCTTGAGGCGGGCGAGGAATTCGGCGCGCGTCATGCGGCGGCTCCCAGGATGTTTTCGACGGCCGAGCTGAAGGCCGCCCATTCGGCCTTCTGGGCCGTGAAGCTGCTCCGACCGGCTTCGGTCAGGCGGTAGTATTTGCGCGGCGGACCGGCCTGGGACTCGACCAGATAGGTCTCGACCTGGCCGTCCGACTGCATGCGGCGCATCAGGGGGTAGATGGTGCCTTCCCCCATATCGATGGCCTTGGCCAGCTTGCTGGCGATCTCGTAGGCGTAGCTGTCGGCCTTCGACAGCAGGGCCAGGACGCACAGTCCCAGCACCCCCTTCTTCAATTGGACTTCGATGGCTTCCGTCACGGCGCTAGGTTCCCGTTGCTGGTCACTCTTGTGACGCAAGGTAGTGTTGATTGCAAGGTAGCTGGCGTTACAAGTTAGTAATGGTACGTAGCTCGAAATCGCCCTGAAGGAGGGGTTGTTGAGAGTGGTTCTCAGGTGGAAAGCCTTGACCCAGCGCAAGGCGTCCGAGGGAACGCCTCTGGTGCTTGGCAACCGGGATTGGAGCGCGTATGCACGCCAGCGACCGGCCAGAGACGCCGGGACGAGAAGCCTTCGATTCCCCGTCGCCTGACGAAGTCGATTGCCTAAGTCCCGTGTCGCTGGTCGTATTGTGCATGTCGGCGCGGCGTGGGGTTGATCGCGACGCCAAATCGCCGCCGAAACGGGCCGTGAGGGATATGAAGGCGCAAATTCAGGGGATGCGGCGGAAGTTGACGGGCGTAGCCGCCGTCGCCGCCACGACGATGGCCCTTTCGGGCGTGTTCGCGGGGGAAGCCCTCGCCAAGGGCGCCGAACTGCTGGGTCAGCCGACCCCCGGCGCCTATGACCTTCAGCAGGCGGCCTCGCCGCTGAAGTACGAGGCGATCGCCTTCCACAACCACATCCTGATGCCCATCATCACGGCCATCACCCTGCTGGTCCTGGGCCTGCTGATCTGGATCGTGATCCGCTACAACGCCAAGGCCAACCCGGTCCCGGCCAAGTTCAGCCACAACACCACCGTCGAGATCATCTGGACCGTCGGTCCGGTGCTGATCCTGATGATCATCGCCATCTTCTCGTTCCGGCTGCTGTTCGCCTACAACGACATGCCCAAGCCGTACCTGACGGTGAAGGCCACGGGCTACCAGTGGTACTGGGGCTACGAATATCCCGACCAGAAGATCGGCGAGATCACCTCGGTGCCGCTAAAGAAGGAAGAGGCCGACGCCAAGGGCGTGCCGTACCTGCTGGCCGCCGACAAGCCGATGGTCGTCCCGGTGAACCAGGTGATCCGCGTGCAGGTCACCGGCGCCGACGTCATCCACGCCTTCGCCCTGCCGGCCTTCGGCCTGAAGACCGACGCCATCCCGGGCCGCCTGAACGAAACCTGGTTCAAGGCCGACAAGATCGGCGTCTACTACGGCCAGTGCTCGGAACTCTGCGGCGTCGACCACTCGAACATGCCGATCGAGATCCACGTCGTCAGCCAGGCCGACTTCGACGCCTGGGTGAAGACCAAGACCGCGCCGCCGGCCGCTCCGGTCGCCGCCGCCGCTCCGGCCCCCGCCGCCGGCGCTCCCGCCGCCGCGACCCCGGCCGCCGCCCCCGCTTCCGCTCCGGCCGCGGCTCCCGCCGCGCCGGCGGCCTAAGATACGATTGCAGGATTAAGTCCGATGGCTCACGCCGCTGACATCGATCACCACGACGCCCACGGCGCCGACGAAAAACCGCCCTTCTTCGCGCGTTGGTTCTTTTCGACCAACCACAAGGACATCGGCACCCTCTACATCCTGTTCGCCATCATGGCGGGCCTGGTCGGCGGCGCCCTGTCGGGCCTGATCCGCTGGGAACTGGCCGAGCCGGGCATCCAGATCTTCGGCCCCAACTCGTCGGTCAGCCTGCTGGGCCTGATCGAGCAGTCCAAGCACGGCTACAACGCCGTGGTCACCGCCCACGCCCTGATCATGATCTTCTTCATGGTCATGCCGGCGATGATCGGCGGGTTCGGCAACTGGTTCGTCCCGATCATGATCGGCGCGCCGGACATGGCCTTCCCGCGGATGAACAACATCTCGTTCTGGCTGCTGGTCGCCGCCTGGGTGCTGCTGCTGACCTCGATGTTCGTCGACGGCGGCCCGGGCAAGGGCTTCGGCGGCGGCTGGACGATCTATCCGCCGCTCTCGACCACCGGCCACACCGGTCCGTCGATGGACCTGGCGATCCTGGCCCTCCACCTGGCCGGCGCTTCGTCGATCCTGGGCGCGATCAACTTCATCACCACGATCTTCAACATGCGCGCGCCGGGCATGACCCTGCACCGCATGCCGCTGTTCGCCTGGTCGGTGCTGATCACCGCCTTCCTGCTGCTGCTGTCGCTGCCCGTCCTGGCCGGCGCCATCACCATGCTGCTGACCGACCGTAACTTCGGCACCCACTTCTTCGACCCGGCCGCCGGCGGCGACCCCGTCATGTTCCAGCACCTGTTCTGGTTCTTCGGCCACCCGGAAGTGTACATCCTGATCCTGCCGGGCTTCGGCATCATCAGCCACATCGTCTCGACCTTCTCCAAGAAGCCGATCTTCGGCTACCTGGCGATGGCCTACGCCATGGTCGCCATCGGCTTCGTCGGCTTCATCGTGTGGGCCCACCACATGTACACCGTCGGCATGAGCATCAACCTGCGCGCCTACTTCGTGGCCGCCACGATGGTCATCGCGGTTCCGACCGGCGTGAAGATCTTCTCGTGGATCGCCACGATGTGGGGCGGCTCGATCAGCTTCAAGACGCCCATGCTGTGGGCGATCGGCTTCATCTTCCTGTTCACCGTCGGCGGCGTGACCGGCGTGGTGCTGTCGAACGCCGGCATCGACTACAGCCTGCACGACACCTACTACGTCGTCGCCCACTTCCACTACGTGCTGTCGCTGGGCGCGGTGTTCGCCATCTTCGCCGGCTTCTTCTACTGGTTCGAGAAGATGTGGGGCGTGAAGTACAACGAGTTCCTGGGCTGCGTGCAGTTCTGGATCATGTTCGTCGGCGTCAACCTGATCTTCTTCCCGCAGCACTTCCTGGGCCTGCAGGGCATGCCGCGTCGCTACGTCGACTACCCGGCCGCCTTCGCGCACTGGAACTACATCTCGTCGGTCGGCTACGCGATCACGGCCGTGGGCGTGGTGGTGTTCCTGGTGATCCTGCTGGAAGCCGCCGTCCGTCGCCGCAAGGCCGAGGCCAATCCGTGGGGCGAAGGCGCCACCACCCTGGAATGGACCCTGTCCTCGCCGCCGCCGTTCCACCAGTTCAGCGATCCGCCGGTCATCAAGGCCGACAGCCACTGAACCTGGTAGACTAAGACACGCCTAAACGCGGGGGCGCGGGCCGGATGAAAATCCAGCCCGCGCCCTTCGCCCATCAAGACCTGAAGACCCTTAAGTATTATGGCCCGTACCCCCGTCCTCTCTGGGCATGTCCTGAACCCCGACGCCGAGGCGACCGAAACGGTCCGCCACGCCCGTTGGCAGGACTATTTCCAGCTGATGAAGCCGCGGGTGATGTCGCTCGTCGTCTTCACCGCGCTCACGGGCCTGCTGGCCGCCCGCACCCCGATCCATCCGCTGCTGGGCGCGGTGGCGGTGTTCTGCATCGCCGTCGGGGCCGGGGCCTCGGGCGCGCTGAACATGTGGTACGACGCCGACATCGACGCCAAGATGCGCCGCACGCGCGGCCGTCCGGTGCCCGCCGGCCTGGTCAAGGGCGAGGAAGCCGCCACCCTGGGCGTGGTGCTGTCCATCCTGTCGGTCATGCTGATGGGCGTGGCGATCAACTGGCTGGCCGCGGGCCTGCTGGCCTTCACCATCGTGTTCTACGCCGTGGTCTACACCATGTGGCTCAAGCGCTGGACGGCCCAGAACATCGTCATCGGCGGCCTGGCCGGCGCCCTGCCGCCCGCCATCGGCTGGGCCGCGGCCACGGGCCACGCGCCGCTGAACGCCTGGCTGATGGTGCTGATCATCTTCCTGTGGACCCCGCCGCACTTCTGGGCCCTGTCGCTGTACATCTCGACCGACTACGCCAAGGCCGGCGTGCCGATGCTGCCGGTGGTCAAGGGCGCCAAGGAGACCCGCAAGCAGGTCCTGCTCTACAGCCTGATCCTGATCCCGATCTGCGTGGCCCCGGTGTTCACCGGCCTGGGCGGCTGGCTCTATCTGGCCGTCTCGGGCCTGGGCGGTCTGGTGTTCCTGGTCCTGGCCTGGCGGGTGTTCGCCAGCAACGCCGGCGACGCGGCCGACCCGCGCCCCGCCGACCGCGACCTCTACGAGGTCAAGGACGAGGCGCCCGCCGCCAAGAGCGACGCCAACGACAAGAAGGCCCTGGCCGGCGGCGCCAAGAACGCCCGCAACCTGTTCGCCTTCTCGATCCTCTACCTGTTCGCCCTGTTCGCCGCCCTGCTGGCCGAGGCGGTGCTGGGCCTGCCCACCTTGGAGCTGCCGCTATGAGCCGTAAGGACCTCGATCCCGCCGCCAAGGCGCGCGGCGGCCGCAACATCGCCCTGGGCCTGGGCCTGGCGGCGTTCGTCATCCTGGTGTTCGTGGTCACCGTCGTGAAGCTGGGAGGCAATGTTGGCCCCCACTTCTAAGGACCGCCTGTCGCCCGAGGACCTGGCCAAGATCGAGGCCGACAACAAGGTCGGCACGCCCGACCGTCCGGCCAAGCGCGGCCACGGCAAGGTCGCCCTGCTGTGCGGCCTGGCCTTCTTCGGCATGGTCGGCGCGGCCTACGCGGCGGTGCCGCTGTACAAGCTGTTCTGCCAGGCCACCGGCTTCGACGGCACGGTGCGCAAGGCGGTGGCCAAGCCGACCAAGGTGCTGGACCGCAAGGTCGAGGTCCGCTTCGACGCCAACGTCCGGACCCTGCCGTGGGATTTCCAGCCCATGCAGACCAGCCAGCAGATCCGCATCGGCGACACCGGCCTGGCCTTCTATAAGGTGACCAACCACGGCGACAAACCGCTGACCGGTCGGGCGCTGTACAACGTCGTGCCCGAGCAGGCCGGCGCCTACTTCCAGAAGCTGGAATGCTTCTGCTTCTCGAACCAGACCATCGAGCCCGGCCAGACGGTCGAGTTCCCGGTCGTCTACTTCGTCGATCCCGGCTTCGTCACCGACGCCGACACCAAGGACAAGCAGACGATCACCCTGTCCTACACCTTCTTCCCGGCCGTTCCGGACGCACCTGGGAAGAAAGACGCGGCCTCGCCGCCCCGTATCGTCGAACCCCTTGGCGGCAAGCCGCCGAGGGCGCTATAGCGTTTCACACATGAGTGCGTCGGGCGGGGGAACTGGCCGGGGCATTCCGAGGGATTAAAGGGTTAGCACGCACATGGCCCACGGCGCCGTCAAACACGACTATCACATCCTGCCCCCCAGCCCGTGGCCGTTCGTCGGCTCGGCCTCGGCCACGCTGATGGCCATCGGCCTGATCGCCTGGATCAAGGGCGGCGTCTTCGGCATCGAGAAGGGCCAGTGGTGGCTGTTCGCGACCGGCCTGGCCGGCGTGCTCTACACGATGTTCGGCTGGTGGCGCGACGTGGTGAAGGAAGCCAACGCCGGCGACCACACCCCCGTCGTCTCGATCGGCCTGCGCTACGGCATGGTGCTGTTCATCGCTTCGGAAGTGATGTTCTTCGTGGCGTGGTTCTGGATCTTCTTCGAGATGGCCCTGTTCCACCATCACCGCACCCTGTCGGGCATCGAGGAAGTCCGCGCCGCCTGGGCCACCTGGCCGCCGGCCGGCGTCGAGACCGTCTCGCCCTGGCACCTGCCGCTGGTCAACACCCTGACCCTGCTGCTGTCGGGCACGACCATCACCTGGTCGCACCACGCCCTGCAGCAAGGCGACCGCAACGGCGCCAAGTGGGGCCTGATCCTGACCATCCTGCTGGGCGCGCTGTTCACGACCATCCAGGTCTACGAGTACAGCCACATCAACCATGAGCACCTGTTCTACTCGGAAGCGGCCGCCAATTCGGGCCTGTACGGCTCGACCTTCTTCCTGGCCACCGGCTTCCACGGCTTCCACGTGTTCGTCGGCACCCTGTTCCTGATCGTCTGCCTGATCCGCCTGCTGAACGGGGCCTTCACGCCCAAGCAGCACTTCGGCTTCGAGGCCGCCGCCTGGTACTGGCACTTCGTGGACGTGGTCTGGCTGTTCCTGTTCGCCTTCATCTACGTGATCTTCGGCGGCTCGCCGCACTAGGTCATCCGCTTCGAGAGGGCCCGGAACGCCAAGCGGTGTTCCGGGCCTTTTTCTTTTCCGGACCCTCTCCCATGAGCAAGACCAACCCCTACCTCGCCGGTGCGACCGGCCATTGCCCGAACTGCGGCGAGGGGATGCTGTTCGACGGGTTCCTGAAGGTCTCGCGCACCTGCGAGGCCTGCGGCTTCGACCTGGGGGCCCACGAGACCGGCGACGGGGCGGCGACCTTCGTGATCCTGATCGCCGGCTTCCTGTGCGCCTTCGGGGCGCTGTTCTCGATGTTCGCCTTCGCCTGGCCGGTGTGGCTGCTGCTGGTCGTCTGGCTGCCGGTCACGCTGATCGCCTGCCTGGCTCTGATGCGCCCCGCCAAGGGCCTGATGGTCGCCGCCCATATCGCCAACCACGCCTCCGAGGCCGGCCGCCACGATGTCTGACGCTCCCGCTCCAAAAGACCGCCGGTTCCCGATCGGCCTGACCATCGCCACCCTGATCGCCTTCGCCATCCTGTGCGGCCTGGGGACCTGGCAGGTGAAGCGCCTGCACTGGAAGGAAGGCCTGCTGAAGCGGATCGAGGCGCTGAAGACGGCGCCGGCCCAGCCGCTGGACGCGGTGCTCAAGGCCCATCGCGCGCCGAAGGACCTGGAGTGGACGCGGGTCACGACGACCTGCCGGCCGGAGGGGGGCTTCAGCTTTCCGATCCCGCCGCGCTACGCCCTGCGCGACGGCGAGATCGTCTGGCGGGCGATGGACACCTGTCGGCCCCAGGGACCGAACGGCCCCGTGTTCCTGGTGGACCGCGGCTATATCGAGGCGTCCAGCGGCGCGATGACCGCGCCCGCCTTCGCCTCCGCGCCGCCGGTCCAGCTGACGGGCATCCTGCGGACCGCCGCCATGCCCAAGATGGCCATGCCCAGCCAGGCCGAGATCGAGAAGGCGGCCCCGCCTCCCAGCCCGAAAGCCGAGGGCGCCGACGCCGTCGTCGACGAGATCATCATCACCGGCCAGCGCTTCGAGCCGATGATGATCGTCGTCGAACACGAGACGCCCGCCGCCCCCGGCCTGACCCCCGCGCCGCTGCCGGCAGAAATTTCCAATCGGCACCTGGAATACGCGCTTACGTGGTTCGGTCTTGCCGTAACCCTGCTGTTTATCTATGCCGCCATGCTCTGGCGGAAGATGAGATCCTGATGCGCTACGTTTCGACCCGGGGCGAATCCCCCTCGATCGGTTTCCTGGACGCGGTCCTGGCGGGCCTGGCCCCCGACGGCGGCCTGTACGTGCCCGAGCGCTGGCCGACCTTCAGCCCTGAAGAGATCGCCGCCTTCGCGGGCCAGCCCTACGCCCGGGTGGCCGCCGCCGTGGTCGGCAAGTTCGTGGGCGACGACATCCCGGCCGACGACCTGCAGCAGATGTGCGACGAGGCCTACGCCACCTTCGCCCACGCCGCCGTCGCGCCGCTGAAGCAGCTGGCCCCCGGCCGCTTCCTGCTGGAGCTGTTCCACGGCCCGACCCTGGCCTTCAAGGACGTGGCGATGCAGCTGCTGGGGCGGCTCTACGACTACGTCCTGTCGCGCCAGGCGCGGACCATGACCATCATCTGCGCCACCTCGGGCGACACCGGCGGCGCGGCCGTCGAGGCCTTCCGCGGCCGCTCGCACGCCCGCATCGTGGCCCTGTTCCCCGAAGGCCGGATCAGCGAGGTCCAGCGCCGGTTCATGACCACGGCCACCGACGCCAACGTCGCCTGCGTCTCGATCCAGGGCTCGTTCGACGACTGCCAGGCCATCGTCAAGCAGGCCTTCCAGGACGACCAGTTCCGCCACGCCGTCGACCTGTCGGGCGTCAACTCGATCAACTGGGCGCGGATCGCCGCCCAGAGCGTCTATTTCTTCACCGCCGCCGTCGCCCTGGGCGCCCCGGCCCGCAAGGTGGCCTTCGTGGTGCCCACCGGCAATTTCGGCGACGCCTACGCCGCCTATGTCGCCACCCGCATGGGCCTGCCGGTGGCCCGCGTGGTGGCGGCCACCAACAGCAACGACATCCTGGCCCGGGCCTTCGAGGAGGGCCGCTATTCGCGCGGCGCCGTGGCCGCCACCCAGAGCCCGGCCATGGACATCCAGGTGGCCTCCAACTTCGAGCGCCTCTATTTCGAGGCCGTGGGCCGCGACGGGGTCGAGACCGGCCGCGCCTTCCGCGCCTTCGCCGGCACGGGCGTGCTGGACATCCCGCCCAGCGCCCACGCCAAGATGCGCGAGCTGTTCCAGGGCGCCTCGGTCAGCGAGGCCGACACCGCCAAGACCATCCTGTCGACCCTGAACGAGACCGGCGAGGTCATCGACCCGCACACCGCCGTCGGCGTCGCCGCCGCCCAGGGCCTGCGCCTGGCCGACCCGGCGACCCCGGTCGTGGTGCTGTCCACCGCCCATCCGGCCAAGTTCCCCGAGGCGGTGTCGGCCGCCGCCGGCGTCGTCCCGGCCACCCCGCGCGCCACCCCGGACCTGTCGAAGAAGCCCGAAAAGTTCGACCGCCTGCCGGCCGACGCCGAAACGGTGAAGGCCTTCGTGCGGGTGTTCGCGGGGAACTGATCACGGACGGGGACATGCCCTTGCGGCGTGTCCCCACCTCATCCCGGACGCTCCCGGACGAGAACCTCAGCGACCGACCTTGGGGACACGCCGCAAGGGCATGTCCCCGTCAGGCGATCCGCCGCACTGGCGCCGCGCCCCCCGCCCCGCTATGTGCGTGGGCAGATGAACATCGCCACCACCCTCCACACCCTCGAAAACGGCGTCCGCGTCGTCCATGACCCGATGCCGGGCCTGGAGACCATCGCCCTCTCCGTCGTCGCCGGGCGCGGCGCGGCCTACGAGGATCCGGCGCGGTCCGGCTGGTCGCACCTGCTGGAGCACATGGTGTTCAAGGGGGCGGGCGGACGCTCGGCCCGCGACATCGTCGAGGTGATCGAGGCCGAGGGCGGCCAGATCAACGCCGCCACCGGCTATGAGCGCACCAGCTTCCAGGTCCGCGCCCTGAAGGGCGGCCTTCCCCTGGGCATGTCGGTCCTGTCCGACCTGGTCCTGCGCCCCACCCTCGACGCCGGCGACCTGGTCCGCGAGAAGCAGGTCGTGGCCCAGGAGATCGCCGAGGCGGCGGATGCGCCCGACGATTACGTCTTCGACCTGGTCCAGGCCGCCGCCTGGGGCGACCATCCATTGGCCCGGCCGATCCTGGGCACGGTCGACAGCGTCAATGCCGCCACCCCCGAGGGCCTGTCGCACTGGCGCGGCCAGCTCTACGCCGCCGACCGGCTGATCGTCAGCTGCTCCGGCGCGGTCGACCTGGACGAGGTGCTGGACCTGGCCCGCCGCGAATTCGGCGCGATGCCCGCCGCCCCCGGCGCCCTGGCCAGCGATCCCGCCGGCTTCATCGGCGGCCGCAAGAGCGAGGCGCGCAAGCTGGAGCAGGCGCACCTGGTGTTCATGCTGCCGGCCGTCAGCGCCCGCGAGGACGACTATTTCGCCCTGCGCATCTTCGCCGAGGCCCTGGGCGGGGGCATGTCGTCGCGCCTGTTCCAGGAGGCCCGCGAGAAGCGCGGCCTGGCCTACAATATCGACGCCTACGCCGACACCTACGCCGACGCCGGCGCCCTGGGGGTCTATGCCGGCTGCGCGGCCGGCGACGCGGCCGAGACCGCCAAGGTCTGCGCCGAGCAGATCGCCCTGCTGGCCGCCCGCATCGACGACGCCGAACTGGCCCGCGCCAAGGCCCAGCTGAAGGCCCACATGTTCATGGCCCGCGAACAGCCCCTGTCGCGCGCCGAGCAGGCCGCCGGCCAGGCCCTGATGTTCGACCGCCTCTACACCCCGGCCGAGCTGGCCCAGGCGGTGGACGCGGTCACGGTCGACGACCTCCAGCGCCTGGGCCGCACGATCCTGGGCCCCGGCAAGGCCGCCAGCGCCATCCTCGGCGCCAAGGCGGCGCTGAAGGCGGGGGACGTGTTCGGGGCGGCGCTGGCTTAGAAACCCCTCTCCCAAAGGGAGAGGGAGGAAGCGTCAACAGCCAAGCTCGCGTAAAAAGTGTCCATCTCAATCAGGACTTGTGCTTGAATGGCTCCTTGGGCGACGAACGCCTTCGGAGGGAACGAGATGACGGGACGCTGGATCACCGTGGGCCTCTGCGCGCTGGCGCTGGCCGCCTGCCACAAGAAGGAGGCCGAGAAGCCGCCGGCCCCGAAGGTGGAGACCCCGGCCACGCCGCCCGCGGCTCCGCCGACCACCGCCACGACGACGGAAACCACGCAGACCACCACCCCGCCCGTCGACACGCCCGCCACGCCCCCACCGGCGGCGGGCGACGCGACGGCGACCGTCCCGACCCCGCCGGCGCCCGGCGAGACGCCGACCACCACGCCCGACGCCCCGGCCACCTTCGTGCCGCCCAAGGTGATCAAGCTTCCGCCGCGCCCGCCCATCCGGCTGCCGCCGGGCGCCGTGATCCGGCCCGCCAAGACCCAGGCCCAAACCAAGGCCGAGCGCGACATCCTGGGCCTGTGGGTCGAGCAGAAGCGCCACAACGCCATCCTCAACTTCACCACCGACGGCGCGGTCGCCTATCGCGAGAAGATCACCGACACGCCGAAATGGACGGGCCACTGGAAGGCCGGCTCCGACGGAGTGGTGCAGTTCGACCTGGCCATGGCGGGCGCGAACGGCGGCCTGCAGTTCTCGGCCTATCCGACCGCCGCCCAGATCATGGCCGTCGCCCCGCACTGGACCAAGGAATGGGGCGGCTCGGGGCAGTATGCCTACGAGCGGATGAAGTAGGCCGCCTCCGGAATCCCTCTCTCAAAGAGAGAGGGATTCAAAGGGGGCGACGCTCACAGCCGTCCGCGCCGGCCGCCCTTCAGCTTTTCCAGAGCCCGCGGCGCGTGCTCGGCCTTGGCCGGCGTCGTTCGCGGCGTCGGTTCCAGCAGGGCCACCTTGCGGCCCATGACGGCGATCGCGCCGATGGCCTTGGCCCGGTCGAGGGCCTGGCGGATCTCGGTGGGATCGACGCTGCGTTCGATGATCGCCCAGGCGGCGTCCAGCGCGTCCATGAGCTTGGTCTGCAGGGCCTGGCGCCAGGCGATGGCCGGGGACAGGGGCGGAGCGGGGGTGTGTTGGGTCTGGTTCATGCCGATAGGATGCGCCCGCCCCGGAGGGTGAGGATCGGAAACGTGCGTTTTCGTGTAGCGCGTTGAATTCGTTGAGGGCGGGTTTGGAAGTCGCGGGGATAGAGGCGCCGCGGCCGACTTGGGGGACACACACTCACGGCAAGGCGGGGGAAGGTCTGGCGAGGCCGTGGGGTGAGTGTGTGTCCCCACCTTCGGCCCCGACCTGCGACCCTGTGGATAACTGCAACCTCTTGCCTCGGGCGGCGCGACCCCCGAAGGTGCGCGTCTCAACGAGACCCTGTCCGCCTTGACCGCCTTCCTGCGCCTCTTCCAGCCCGATCCCGGCCCCCGCCTCGAAGGCGACAAGGTGTTCCTGCGTCTGCCGCGCCTGCACGACTACAAGCCGTGGGCCGAGCTGCGCGCCCAGTCGGCGGCCTTCCTCAAGCCGTGGGAGCCGACCTGGCCCGAGGACGACCTGACCCGTCAGGCCTACCGCGCCCGGCTGGCCGCCTACGCCCGCGAGCTGGAGCTGGGCGAGGCCTTCCCGTTCTTCATGTTCCGCCGCGACGACGGAGCCCTGATCGGCGGCGTGCGGCTGTTCCATATCCGCCGCGGCGTCGCCCAGTGCGGGGTGATGGGCTACTGGATCGGCCAGCCCCACGCCCGCCAGGGCTACATGCAGGACGGCGTCCGGGCGGCGGTCGCCTTCGCGTTCGGCGAACTGGGCCTGCACCGGCTGGAGGCCGCCTGCATGCCGGAAAACCAGCCTTCGGCCGCCGTTTTGCTGAAATCCGGCTTCTCCGAAGAGGGATATGCGCCCGCTTATCTGAAAATTAACGGCGAGTGGCGAGATCATCGTCTGTTCGGGATGGTCGCGCGGAGTTAGCGCGCTCGCCCGTGCGTTGCGCCCTTGGGGCGTGGGATCAGGGCATGTCGTTCAAGATCAGTCAGCGACGCGTATGGGACGCCACGGCCACCCTCGAGGCCCTGGGCGCCGCCGAAGTCGCGCTTTGGCTCTGGGAGCCCGAGGCCGACCGCCTGCGCGTCAACGGCGCGGCCAGGGCCTTGGGCCTGGGACCGCTGGCCCCCGACTGCTCCTCCGCCGCCTTCCGCGCCCTCACCCTGCCGCAGGACCGCGCCCAGGCCGAGGACATCCTCAAGGTCCGCCCGCCGGGCAGCGAGATCGTCGCCCGCCTGCGCGTGCGCAACGGCGAGATCTGCATCTGGCGCGGCACGTGGCTGGAAGACGGGGTGCGCGCCGCCGGCGTCATCGCCCCCGAGGTCAAGTTCGCCGCCACCGAGCGCGACAGCCTGACGGGCCTCCTGGACCGCAAGAGCTTCATCGCCCAGGCCCGCGAGCGGCTGGGCCGCACCGGCGTGCACGAGCTGGTCGTCGCCGACGTCGACCGCCTGCGCCGCCTGAACGAGGCCCTGGGCCACGAGCGCGCCGACCTGGTGCTGGCCGCCCTGGGCTCGCGCCTGGCCGCCGCCTTCCCGTCGGAAGCCCTGCTGGGCCGGATCGGCGAGGACGAGTTCGCGGTGCTGTGCGACCCGGCCGGCTTCGAGCCCGCCGAGCTGCTGCGCACCGCCCTGGAGCAGCCCCTGCGGGTGGCCGGCTTCGACATCCACCCGACCCTGTCGATCGGCGCCGTATCGGCCGAGGGCGGCGAGGACGCCCCCGAGGCGGCCGAACTGCTGCGCCGCGCCGAGCTGGCCGTCGAGGCCGCCGCCTCGGCCGGCCGCGGCGGGGCCGCCGCCTACGGCCGCTCGATGGAGACCGACGGCCTGTCGCGCCTGGCCCTGGAGGCCGACCTGCGCGGCGCCATCGGTCGCGGCGAGATCACCCCCTTCTTCCAGCCCGTGGTGCGGCTGTCGACCGGCGCCCTGTCGGGCTTCGAGGCCCTGGCCCGCTGGATCCACCCGCGTCGCGGCATGCTGCCGCCGGACGAATTCCTCCCGCTGGTGGAGGAGATGGGCCTGATGAGCGAGCTGGGCGAGCACATGATGCGCACCTCGGCCGCCCAGCTGGCCGCCTGGCGCGCCTCGCACCCGGCCGTCGGCGCCCTGACCGTCAGCGTCAACCTGTCGACCGGCGAGATCGACCGCCCGGGCCTGGTCCACGACGTGCGCCAGGTGCTCAAGGAGCACGACCTGCCGCGCGGCGCCCTGAAGCTGGAAGTCACCGAAAGCGACATCATGCGCGATCCCGAGCGGGCCGCGGTGATCCTCAAGACCCTGCGCGAGGCCGGCGCCGGCCTGGCGCTGGACGACTTCGGCACCGGCTTCTCGTCGCTGTCGTACCTGACCCGCCTGCCGTTCGACACGCTGAAGATCGACCGCTACTTCGTGCGGACCATGGGCAGCAACGCCGGCTCGGCCAAGATCGTCCGCTCGGTGGTGAAGCTCGGCCAGGACCTGGACCTGGAGGTCGTGGCCGAGGGCGTCGAGAACGCCGAGATGGCCCGCGCCCTGCAGTCGCTGGGCTGCGACTACGGCCAGGGCTTCGGCTACGCGCCCGCCCTGTCGCCGCAGGAGGCCGAGGTCTATCTGAACGAGGCCTATGTGGATGGGGCCGCGCCGGTGAAGGCGCGGGGGTAACGCCCTTTCCTCCGCTCATCCCGGCGAATGCCGGGACCCAGATGGAATGGCGGTGTGGCTGACGCCATGAGCCTTGAGCCCATCCAATCAGCTTCCCAGCTTTAGAATCTGGGTCCCGGCATTCGCCGGGATGAGCGGATTTGGATGTCGCTCAGGTCGTGGCTTCCCCGCCGACGCCCTTGGCGCTGGTCGCGGGGGGCTTCGAACCCAAGCCCAGGATGACGGGCTTTGGCGGCGGCGTCTGGCCCACCGACCCCGTCCGCTGCTCCCACGCCACCGCATAGCTGCGCAGCTGGCTTTCCCGCTGCCGGTAGGCGGTCAGCAGGTTCTCGGGCGAGGTCTGGGCCATGGCTTCGCGGGTGGCCAGCCAGCGGGCCTGGGAGCGGCCCAGGGCCGCCGGCGACACGCCGGCCGCCAGCACCGCCTCGTAGGCCAGGGTCATCCGCTGCTCGGCCTCGCGCAGGGTGGGGTCGATGCAGGTCATCTGGGCCGCCAGGGTGGGCGCGTCGCGGCAGGCCGAGGCGTCCTCGACCGGCACGACGTCGGCCAGGGGCGAGGCCACGACCGGCGCGCCGACGGCGGTCGGCAGGGCGCCCCAGGTTTCCGGATGGGTCACGGGGCGGGCGTCGGTGGTCAGCACGATCTTCAGGCCGCGCGGGGCGTCGGCGACGGCGACCGTCCCGAACATGTCCGGGGACGCCCCGGGCGACGCCGCCGGCGTGGCCTGGGCGGGCGGCACCTGGAACACCAGCGGCTGGGGCGTCGTCCCGGCCGGCTCGGCGCCCAGCAGCAGCCACAGGCCCCAGACGCCCATCGGCATGGCGATCATGCCCAGCAGGATGTTACCGGCGAACCGGCGGCGGGGCGGGGGCATCACGCCGTAGCGGCGCTGGCCCCAGGTGTCCGGCGGCGGGTTGCGTTCGTCCCGGGTCGCCCAGTTGTCGTTCGACGGCGATATGAGACGAAGGTAAGCCATGCCACTGTCCTGACCCACACGTCCCGCATGCGCGCGCGAGCCGGGTCCCCCAATGACGGCTTGAAAAGCAACAGCGTGACTATGGCGGAGTATACGCGCTCACGCCGGTCAGTATAATAAGGTGAATTACTGGTTTTTGGTCCGTCGTCGTCTTGACGAAGTACTCAAGCTCTACCCGCTTGCGACGACAGGTGATCAGCGGTGATTCCGATCTTGGCCAGGGCCATGGTCCATTTGTTGTCGTAGTCGTCGCCGAAGAGCAGCGCTTCGTCGGCGTCGCAGATCAGCCAGACATTGTCGCGCAGTTCCTGCTCCAGCTGGCCGGGGCCCCAGCCGGAATAACCCAAGGCCAGTATGGCGTGGCGCGGGCGGCGGACCTTGCTGCCCAGGGCGTCCAGGGCGTCGCGGGTCACGGTCAGGGCCAGGCCGTCGGCCACCGGCACGGTGGAGTCGGGCGAGACGTAGTCGTCGGTGTGCAGCACGAAGCCGCGCTCGCGCTCGACCGGGCCGCCCAGCATCACCAGGTCTCCACCGGTCTCGATCTCGGGGGCCACCCCTAGATTGTTGAGCAGCTCGAACAGGGTCAGGCCCTCGACCGGACGGTTGACCGCCAGCCCCATGGCCTGCTCGGCGTCGTGGGCGCAGACATAGAGCACGGCGCGTTCGAAGCGCGGGTCCTCGATGCCGGGCATGGCCACCAGCATCTGTCCGGCCAGGAAGCCGGCGCCGTTCCCCGATTTGTCCTTGCCTGGGTGAGCCTCGCGAGACGTGTCCATGACTAGAGGATCGGTTCGGAACGCGTCGGTTTCAAGTCCAACCTGCCCTTGGCGATCGGTCTCGGCGCCTTTATCTCGGTTGCGCGCTTTCAACGAACACCCAAGACACTCAGGGACACCGCACATGACGATCAAGGTTGGCGACAAGCTTCCTTCGGCCACTTTCATGACCAGCACGGCCGAGGGCCCGGCTCCGGTCACGACCGACGACCTGTTCAAGGGCAAGACGGTGGCCCTGTTCGCGGTGCCGGGCGCCTTCACCCCGACCTGCTCGGCCAAGCACCTGCCGGGCTTCAAGGAGAAGGCGGCCGAGCTGAAGGCCAAGGGCGTCGACACCATCGCCTGCGTCTCGGTCAACGACCTGTTCGTGATGAAGGCCTGGGGCGCCGACCAGGGCATCACCGACGAGGTGCTGCTGCTGGCCGACGGCAACGGCGAGTTCACCCGCGCCATCGGCCTGGATTTCGACGGCTCCAAGTTCGGCATGGGCCTGCGCTCGCAGCGCTACTCGCTGATCGCCAAGGACGGCGTGGTCCAGAGCCTGAACGTGGAAGAGGCCGGCGAATTCAAGGTCTCGTCGGCGGACTACCTGCTGGGCCAGCTGTAACCAGGCCGGGGACATGCGCTCGCGCGTGTCCCCAACCTAGGCACGGAGACAAGGGGCTGGGGACACGCACAAGTGCATGTCCCCGGTCCTTTTTCTTTGGGCAAGTCAGTGTGCGCCCAGCATCTCCGGCGTCACCCCTTCGAGATCCGCCCCGCCTCCGGTCACCGCGGCCGCCTGTCCGGGCACGGTCGCCAGCACGTTCTCGCCATAGACCCGCGCCAGGGCCAGGCGCAGGCCCTGCGGTTCCGCCAGGGCGCCCTTGGCCAGCATCCAGCCGCCGACCGTGTCGCCCAGCAGCTTCAGATAGGCCGTGGCGCCCGAGAGGGCGTCGGGCATGGCCTTGGCCCGGCGTTCGACCAGCCAGACGGTGGCCGAGCCCACCGCGTCTAGGGCCGCCTTGAAGCGCAGAGCGAAACCGCCCAGCGCGCCGCCGGCCGCTTCCAGGGCCTCCTGGGTGTCGCGCATGTCGTCCATCAGGTCGGCGATCGCCTGGCCTTCCGACAGGCCCAGCTTGCGGCCGATCAGGTCGATGGCCTGGATGCCGTTGGCGCCCTCGTAGATCGGGGCGATGCGGGCGTCGCGATAGTGCTGGGCCGCACCGGTCTCCTCGATGAAGCCCATGCCGCCGTGCACCTGCACGCCCAGCGAGGCCACCTCGACGCCGACGTCGGTGGACCAGGCCTTGGCGATCGGGGTCAGCAGCTCCTCGCGCAGCTTGGCGGTCGCCCGCTCGGCCTCGTCGGCGGCGTGGGTCGAGAGGTCGGCGGCCACGGCGGTCGACAGGCAGATGCCGCGCGCCGCCTCGATCTTAGCCTTCATCAGGACCAGGGTCTTGCGGATGTCGGGGTGGTCGTAGAGGCGCGAGGGATAGGCCCCGGTCCAGGCCGAACGGCCCTGGGCGCGCTCCAGCGAGAAGTCCAGGGCCTGCTGATAGGCCCGTTCGGCGATGGCGGTTCCCTGGGCCCCGACCTGCAGGCGGGCGGCGTTCATCATCGTGAACATGTGGGCCAGGCCCGCGCCCAGCTGGCCGACCAGCTCGGCCTTGGCGCCCTCGTACAGCATCACGCAGGTGGGCGAGCCGTGGATGCCCAGCTTGTGCTCCAGGCCGCCGACCCGCAGGTCGTTGGCCGCGCCCAGGGCGCCGTCCTCGGCCACCATCACCTTGGGGGCCAGGAACAGCGAGATGCCCTTCACCCCGGGCGGGGCGTCGGGCGTGCGGGCCAGCACCAGGTGCAGGATGTTGTCGGCGGCGTCGTGGTCGCCCCAGGTGATGAAGATCTTCTGGCCCGACAGGGTGTAGCCGCCGTTCCCGTCCGGCGTGGCCATCGTGGTCAGGGCGGCCAGGTCCGAACCGGCCTGGGGCTCGGTCAGGTTCATGGTCCCCGTCCATTCGCCCGACACCAGGCGGGGCAGGTAGAGGGCCTTCTGGCGGTCGGAGCCGTGGTGGGCCAGGGCCTCGATCGCGCCCAGGCTCAGCATCGGGCACAGGCCGAACGCCATGTTGGCGGCCTGGACCATCTCCAGCACCGCCACCTCCAGGGTCTTGGGCAGGCCCTGGCCGCCGTGCTCGGGCGCGGCCGCCAGACCGGTCCAGCCGTCCTGGGCGAAGCGGCGATAGGCGTCGGCGAAGCCGGGCGCCGAACGGACCACGCCGTTCTCCAGCTTGGCCCCGACCAGGTCGCCGGCCCGGTTCAGCGGCGCCAGCACCTCGCCGGCGAAGACCCCGGCCGCCTCCAGCACGGCCTCCACGGTGTCGGCGTCGGCCTCCGGGAAGGCGGCGGCCAGGCGGTCGAAGCCGGCCACGTGCTTGAGGGCGAAGGCGAGGTCGCGGACGGGCGCGCGGTAGGTCATGGCAGGGGTCCGATCGGGCGGAGAGCTCAGGTGAACTTCGTTTAGATGCTGGGGCGCGCGGTGCAAAGCCGCGCCGATCACGGCTTCGTGAAGCGCGGTCTCTTCATCCTCGGGTCAAGCTTCCTAAGTTGGGGGTTCAGCAACTGCTGCAATTACAGTTTGGAGACTGTCCCCATGAACCGCCGCTACGCCCCCTCCTTGCTTAAGGGAGCCATCTTGGCCGGCGCCCTTCTGGCCGCGCCGCTCGCCGTTCTGCCGGCCGTCGCCTCCGCCCAGACCGCCGTCACCGACCCGGCCCAGGCCCCGGCCGGGACCTGGACGGTCGACAAGCGCCACACCAGCGTGACCATGAAGGTCCGCCACTTCGGCGCCTCGAAATACACCTTCCGCTTCGGCCAAGGCGCGGTGGACGCCTCCTACGACTACAATCCGGCCAAGCCGCTGGACACCAAGGTCTCGGTGACCATCGACGCCGCCGCCGTCGACACCGGCCTGCCGGACTTCAACAAGGAGATCGGCACGGACCCGAAGTTCTTCAACGCGGCCCAGTACCCCAAGATCACCTTCGTCTCGACCAAGGTCGAGCCGGGCAAGCTGACCGGCGACCTGACCTTCCGGGGCGTGACCAAGCCGGTGACCCTGGACGTGGTCTATGACGGCTACGCCAAGACCCCGTTCGGCTCGCAGATCATGGGCTTCTCGGCCACCGGCAAGATCAAGCGCTCGGACTTCGGCTTCACCCACCTGGTCCCGATGGTCGGCGACGACGTCGATCTGCTGATCGAAGTCGAGTTCAATCCGAAGAAGTAGGGCGTGGGCCGGGCGCGAGCTTGGCCTTGGAAACGACATGGGTCCGGGCTTTGGTCCGGACCCGGACTTAGCTTGAGACGAGGACGACCATGACCGCCGAAGCGCCTATCGAGACCGCCTCGGCGGCGGGTCGTCCTCCGCGCTACACGACCGTGGCGGTGATCCTGCACTGGCTGATCGCCGCCGCCATCGTCTTCCAGATCATCCTGGGCTGGCGGATGGGCGACGAGCCCAAGGGGCCGGCCACCTACGCCATCTTCCAGCTGCACAAGTCGATCGGCATCACGATCCTGCTGCTCAGCCTGGCGCGCCTGGCCTGGCGGCTGTTCCACAAGCCGCCGCCGCATCCGGTGAACCAGCCGCGCTGGGAGACGATCGCCTCGCAGGTCGTCCATGTGGCGTTCTACGTGATCATGATCGGCCTGCCGGTGACCGGCTGGATCATGGTGTCGGCCAGCAAGCTGGACATCCCGACCCTGCTCTACGGGACCATCCCCTGGCCGCACATCCCGGGCCTGCCCGAGCTGGCCGCCGGTCCCAAGCACGCCTGGCACGAGGCCGGCGAGGTCGGTCACGGCCTGCTGGTCAAGCTGACCTACGGCCTGCTGGCCCTGCACCTGGGCGCGGTGGCAAAGCACCAGATCCTCGATCGCGACGAGGTGCTGGGCCACATGGCGCCGGGCGCCCGTCCGGGCTGGCTGGAGCCGCGGGCCTGGCTGGCGGCCCTGGCCCTGGTCGCGGTGGTCGTAGGCGGCTACGCCTACAAGCCGACGATCAAGCACGCCGCGCCCAAGCCCGTCGCCGAGGCCGGCGAAGTGGTCGAGCCCGCGAACGGGACGCCGGGGCCGGACGTGGAGCTGTCGCTTCCGAAGACGCGGGAGGATGTGGCCCACCTTCCGCCGGGCGATATGAGCCCGGCGGCGATCGCAGCCGCGGCCAAGGCCGTCAAAATCCCTGAAGCGACCGCTTTGAAGGATCCCCTTGTCTGGACCGTGGACAAGACGTCGACGCTCGGGTTCTCGGCCACCTGGGCCGGAGACGCCATCGAGGGTCAGTTCAAGCGCTGGACCGCCGATATCCTGTTTTCACCCTACGCCCTGGATCGCTCCAGGCTGACGGTCAGCATCGACATGAGCTCGGCCGCCACCGGCGACGACCAGCGTGACCAGAGCCTGCCCAGCGACGACTTCTTCGCCGCCGCCAGCCACCCCAAGGCGACCTTCACCGCGACCAAGTTCCGCAAGACCGGCGAGGACAAGTTCGTCGCCGACGGGACCCTGGACCTGCGCGGCGTCAAGAAGCCGGTCAGTCTGCCCTTCACCCTGACGATCTTCGGCGACACGGCCATGGCGCACGGTGTAACCACCCTGGACCGGACGGCGTTCGGGGTTGGACAGGGCGAATGGGCGTCTACGGATCAGATCGGCGGGAAGGTGAAGGTCAGCTTCGCCATCACGGCCAAGAGGAAATAGACGCCGCCGCGCGAGCCCTCCGCGACGGGGGGCTCGTGCTGCTGCCCACCGAGACCGTCTACGGCCTGGGCGCCGACGCTTCGAACCCCGCCGCCGTGGCCGCCATCTTCGAGGCCAAGGGCCGGCCGCGCTTCAACCCGCTGATCGCCCATGTCCACGACGTGGAGACGGCGGCGGGCATCGCCGCCTTCGACGACCGCGCCCAGGCCTTGGCCGCCGCCTTCTGGCCCGGCCCCCTGACCATCGTCGCCCCGGTGCGCGACACGACCGCCGTCTGCGACCTGGCCCGGGCCGGGCTGGACACCGTGGCCATCCGCGTGCCCGGCCACCCGCTGTCGCGGGCGGTGCTGGCGGCGTTCGGCGGACCGGTGGTGGCGCCGTCGGCCAACCGCTCGGGCCGGCCCAGCCCGACCACCTTCGAGGACGCCTTCGCCGAGACCGGCGACAAGACCGCCGCCGCCCTGGACGGCGGGTCCTGCCAGGTCGGGCTGGAGAGCACCGTCGTGGCCGTGCTGGACGGTCCTGTCCGCCTGCTGCGCCCCGGCGCGGTGACCCGCGCCCAGCTCGAGGCGGTGGTCGGCCCCCTGGCGGAGGCCGACGACGACGCCAAGCGCTCGCCCGGCCGTCTGGCCCTGCACTACGCGCCGGACGCCCCCGTGCGGATCGACGCGACGGCGCCGGAGGCCGGCGAGGCGTATCTGGCGTTCGGGCCCTGGCCGGACGGCGAGGGCGTGTTCAACCTCAGCTCCTCGGGCGACCTGGCCGAGGCCGCCGCGAACCTGTTCGCCTTCCTGCGCGCCGCCGACCGCACGAAACCCGTCGGCATCGCCGTCGCGCCGATCCCGGATGAAGGCCTGGGCGAGGCGATCAACGACCGACTGAGACGGGCGGCCGGGTTCGTGGGATAAGGGCGGATGAAATTCCGCATCATGTACCTAGAAGACAAGTCCAAGGGCCTGAACGGTCCGGCGCGGATCGGGCGGGTCCGGCTTTCGAAGACCGGCGAGACGCTGTACTACGCGGGCCGCACGTTCCAGGCCCTGCGCAATTCGGGCCTGAAGGCCAATTTCAGCGACAGCGAAACCGGTCAGCCCTTCTGGATCGCCAAGGCCCGCAAGGGCGGCGACGACCGGCTCTACAAGGGCGCGGGCGAGCCGCCGACGATCGACGACGACGTCCGCGAGGAATATTGGCGCGACGTTCGCGGCCTGCCGGACCCGGCGGCGGGCTAGGCGTCCAGCGCCGAGCGGACGTCGGTCAGCGGGAAGTCGTCGCCCTTGTAGAGCAGCGGGGCGTGCAGCTGCTGGGCCAGGGCGTAGGCGAAGCAGTCGGCCAGGTTCAGGCGGGCGGGATGGCGACCCTTGCCGTAGGTGAGATAGGCGTCGAGCGCCGCGGCTTCGATCGCGGGCTCGTACGCGACCTGGACGCGATAGTCAGCGAGCCAGGCGTCGATCGCGTCGCGCGCGCTGAACAGTCCGTGCGTGGTCAGAACCACGCCCGTCTCGACATAGTTCATGGGTGAAATCAGGATTTCGTCGGCGGCTTCCAGGGCTTCGATAAACGGACCTCGGTCCGGCTCGCGTAGTGCGATTGCGACCAGGGCTGAGGTATCGACAACCAGCCTCATTCGTCATCCACGCCGGGGATTGCGTTGAGCGCGTCATAATCAGCTTTCGTGATCGGCGGAATGAGCCCGGCGCGAGCTTCCGGCGTCAGGTATTTCCAGGTGATCGCGTCCATCTCGGCGACGCTGCGCGGTTTGTGTTTCGGCGCGGCCGCGCGCTTGGCCTCCAGCCGCTCCTTCACCGCGATCTCGACGGCGGTCGTCAGGCTTTCGCCAGTCAGTTCGGCCAGTTCGCGCACGGCGCGTTCGGCCTCGGGGTTCTTGATCAGGATGCCCATCGGCGTCTCCGGTATAGACTGGAGTATATACTGACAGCGACGGCCTCGGAAGCGTATCCTCCCGCGCCATGACCAAGCCCGTTCCCGCCGACGTCGTTTCCCGCCTCAAGGCCGTGCTCGGCGAAGGCGGGTGGAGCCAGGACCCCGACCGGCTGGCGCCCAAGCTGAACGAGTGGCGCGGCCGCTGGTCGGGCCAGACGCCGCTGCTGGCCCTGCCGCGCACGGTCGAACAGGTCTCGGCGGTGGTCGGCATCTGCGCCGCCGAGGGCGTGGCGATCACCCCGCAGGGCGGCAACACCGGCCTGGTCGCCGGCCAGATCCCGCAGGGCGAGGTCCTGCTGTCGACCGAGAAGCTGACCGCCGTCCGCGACGTCGACGCCTTCGACGACGTCATGGTGCTGGAGGCCGGCGTCACCCTGGCCAAGGCCCACGAGGTCGCCCTGTCGGTGAACCGCCGCTTTCCGCTGAGCCTGGCTTCGGAAGGGTCTTGCACCATCGGCGGCCTGGCCTCGACCAACGCCGGCGGCACGGCGGTGCTGCGCTACGGCGTGATGCGCGAGCAGATCCTGGGCGTCGAGGCCGTGCTGCCCAACGGCGAGGTCTGGAACGGCCTGAAACGCCTGCGCAAGGACAACACCGGCTACGACCTCAAGCACCTGCTGATCGGAGCCGAGGGCACGCTGGGGATCATCACCGCCGCCAGCCTGAAGCTCCATCCCCTGCTGGCCTCGCGCTGCGTGGCGATCGCCGCGGTGGCCACGCCGCACGACGCCATCGCCTTGCTGGCCAAGGCCAAGGACGAGACCGGCGGCGCCGTCGAGGCCTTCGAGCTGATGGGCCGCCTGGGCGTGGCCTTCGCGCTGAAGAACATCCCCGGCCTGCGCGAGCCGCTGGAGGCCGTGCACCCCTGGTACGTGCTGATCGAGACGGCCTCGGGCGAGCCCGGCGCGGCCGAGGCGGCCATGGAGCGGCTGCTGGCCGGGGCGCTGGAGACGGGCCTGATCCAGGACGCCGCCGTCGCCCAGACCGAGGCTCAGGCCCACGCCTTCTGGGCCGTGCGCGAGAACCAGTCCGGCGGCCAGAAGCCCGAGGGCGCGGCCTGGAAGCACGACGTCTCGGTGCCGGTCTCCATGGTGGCCGAGTTCATCGACCAGACCACGGCGGCGGTCGAAAAGCTGTCGCCCGGCGTGCGGGTGGTGGCCTTCGGCCATGTCGGCGACGGCAACGTGCACTACGACGTGCTGCGGGCCGACGGCGCTTTGGACGATCCCCACGACGCCCTGCGCGACGAGGGGGCGCGGGTGGTCCACGACATCGTCGCGGCGATGGACGGCTCGATCAGCGCCGAGCACGGCCTGGGGGCGATGAAGTCGGTCGAGGCCCTGCGCTACAAGAGCCCGGTCGAGGTCGAGGCCTTGCGGGCCGTGCGGGCGGCGCTCGATCCCAAGCGGATCATGAACCCGCGGGTGCTGTTCTAACTCTTGATCCCGCTTATCCCGGCATCCGCCGGGATGAGCGGATTGAAAGGGCTTTCTACGCGGCGTCTTCGTCCCGCCGCTTCGCCGCCGCCGCCTGCTGAGCGCGGCGGACGCTCACGCAGACGAACATCGCGGCGATGGCGCCCAGCGGGGCCGTGGCCTTGAAGTAGCCGACCTGCTGGCCCGGACCCAGGATGTTGATGGCGGCCGGCACGAAGCCCCAGGCGCCGTCCGAGGCCCGCATCCAGAACGCCCCGATCCCGACGAAGCACAGCACCGCCCAGGCGATCCGCCACTTCAGGGCCGGCGTGCGCAGCACGACGAACAGGCCCACGAACATGACCAGCGGGCAGAGGAGGGCGGCGGTGAGGCCGAGAAGCTGAGGCATCGGTGGTGTCCGTCGAAAGGGCGGGCAACATCGCGGCGAGCGCCGCCATTGTCCAGCCGCGCACTCCAGACCCGGTGCGTGACGGGCGCCGAAACCGGCCCCACTTTCGGCCGTCACGCACTAGCTTCGGCCCGCTCGAGCCTCTATCTGGACCGCCATGCTGATGGTCATTTCTCCCGCCAAGTCGCTGGACTTCACCGCCCCCGACAAGGTGCTGCCCCTCACCACGCCCGAGCTGAAACCCCAGATCGCCGAGCTGGCCAAGGTGACGCGCAAGCTGACGGTGGCCGACCTGCGCCGGCTGATGCACATCTCCGAGAAGCTGGCCGAGCTGAACCGCGAGCGCTTTCAGCACTTCGACGCCGCTGTCGAGGAAGGCCTGCAAGCGGTCATCGCCTTCAACGGCGACGTCTACGCCGGTCTCAACGCGCGGGAGCTGGACCGCCCGGCCCTGGACTGGGCCCAGGATCACCTGCGCATCCTGTCGGGCCTGTACGGCGTGCTGCGCCCGCTGGACGCCCTGCAGGCCTACCGCCTGGAGATGGGCACGCGGCTGAAGACCAAGAAGGGCTCCAACCTCTACGACTTCTGGGGCGAGACGATCTCCAAGACCCTGAACGCCGCCGCCGAGGGCCACGCCGACCCCACCCTGGTGAACCTGGCCAGCCAGGAATATTTCGGCGCCGTCGACGCCAAGGCCCTGAAGCTGCCGACCGTGACCTGCCACTTCAAGGAAGAGAAGGGCAACACCCTGCGGGTGCTGGGTTTCTTCGCCAAGAAGGCCCGCGGCCGCATGGCCCGCTTCGCCATCGACAACCGCATCGACAAGGCCGCCGACCTCAAGGCCTTCGACCTGGACGGCTACAAGTACCGCGCCGACCTCTCCACGCCGGCCGACTGGGTTTTCGCTCGCCTCCAGCCCTGAATTCATCTACCGATGAATTTGTAAGGGCTCGCTCATCGCAACAGCGAGCTATATGCTGCGATGCAGCAAATTTGGCAGGATTGTCAGGGAGCTCGCGATGGCCGTGGATTTCGGTTTGCAGGGGCAGGTCGCCATCGTGACCGGCTCGACCAGCGGCATCGGCCACGCCCTGGCCGACGCCCTGGCGGCCCAGGGCGTCAACATCGTCCTGAACGGCCTGGGCGAGATGACCGCCATCGAGAAGACCCGCGCCGAGCTGGCCGAGAAGCACGGGGTCGAGGTGCTGTACCACGGCGCCGACATGACCAAACCCGACCAGATCGCCGACATGGTCAAGGCCGCCAAAGCCGAGTTCGGCGAGCTGGACATCCTGGTCAACAACGCCGGCGTCCAGCACGTGGCCCCGATCGAGGAGTTCCCGATCGACCAGTGGGACCTGATCATCGCGATCAACCTGTCGTCGGCCTTCCACGCCACGCGGGCGGCGATCCCGATCATGAAGGAGCAGAGGCGCGGGCGGATCGTCAACATCGCCTCGGCCCACGGCCTGATCGCCTCGCCGTTCAAGGCCGCCTATGTCGCCGCCAAGCACGGCATACTGGGCCTGACCAAGACGGCGGCCCTGGAGCTGGCCACCTTCGGCGTCACCTGCAACGCCATCTGCCCGGGCTTCGTGAAGACCCCGCTGGTCGAGGCCCAGATCGTCGACCAGGCCAAGGCCCGGGGGATCTCGGAAGAGGCGGTGATGAAGGACGTGATCCTGGCCGCCCAGCCGACCAAGCAGTTCGTCACCTTCAACCAGCTGAACGGCATCCTGCTGTACCTGGTGTCTGACGCCGGCGCCTCGGCCAACGGCGCGGCCTTCAGCGTCGACGGCGGCTGGACGGCGCAGTAGTCCCGGCCGGGGACATGCCCTCGGGCGTGTCCCCAAGTCCTGGCTCGGCGCTAGCTGATGGAGACATGCCGCGAGGGCATGTCCCCGATCGTATGACGGAGTCCGCATGCCCATCGGTCCGTTCAAGAAGAAGCCCTCGGGCCCCAAGCCCATCAGCCTGGCCCTGCAGGGCGGCGGCTCGCACGGGGCGTTCGAGTGGGGCGTGCTGGACCGCCTGCTCGAGGAGGAAGACCTCGACATCCTGGCCGTGACCGCCGCCTCTGCCGGCGCCATGAACGCCGTCTGCCTGGCCCAGGGCCTGATCGACGGCGGGCGGGACGGGGCCAAGGCCCGGCTGGAGCGGTTCTGGAAGCAGGTCAACCGCAACGGCGGCCGCAACGTGTTCGGCGACACCAGCATCTGGACCAGCGCCTTCGCCGGCGGGGCCGATTGGATCAAGAACAGCCCCGGCTGGCGGCTGGCCGAGACCTTCGCCCTGTCGATGAGCCCCTACGAGTTCAACCCGTTCAACCTGAACCCGCTGCACGACGCCCTGGAGGGCGAGATCGACTTCAAGGCCCTGCGCGAACGCTCGCCGATCAAGCTGTACATCGCCGCCACCCAGGTGCGCACCAGCAAGGCCAAGGTGTTCCGCGAGACCGAGCTGACCGCCCGCCACATCATGGCCAGCGCCTGCCTGCCCCAGGTGTTCCAGGCGGTGGAGATCGACGGCGAGCCCTACTGGGACGGCGGCTTCCTGGCCAACCCGCCCCTGTGGCCGCTGTTCTACGACGACACCCCCGACGACATCCTGCTGGTCAGCCTCAACCCGTTCGTCCGCGATGAGACGCCCAAGACGCCGGGCGAGATCATGGACCGGCTGAACGAGATCACCTTCAACGCGGCCCTGGCCAGCGAGCTGCGGGCCATCGGCTTCGTGCGCAAGCTGCTGGACGAGGGCCTGTTGAAGGACAACGCCCGCGGCCGCTACCGGCGGATGCTGATGCACGCCATCACCGCCGACAAGGCCCTGGCCGACCTGTCGCTGGGCAGCAAGTTCGACACCGAGTGGAGCTTCCTGACCGACCTGCGCGAGCGTGGCCGCAAGGCGGCCGACGACTGGCTGGGCCATTGCCTGACCCAGGTGGGGGTGAGTTCGAGCTTTGACCTGAAGGACGGGTTTCCATAGCGGAGCGGGGGACATGCCCTTGCGGCGTGTCCCCAAGTCTTGGCGCGGCGCGAACTGACGGGGGACACGCCGCAAGGGCATGTCCCCGGGCGGAGGGGCCTTCCACCCGACCCGTCGGGGGCGTATCAGGCGCGCCATGGTTTCCGCTTCCGCCGTCCAGCCCGCCGCGCCCGCCGCCGAATATCCCGTCCCCACCGTCGGCGTGATCTGCCTGCGCGACGACCAGGTGCTGCTGATCAAGCGCGGCACCCCGCCGCGCCTGGGCCAGTGGAGCCTGCCCGGCGGACGCCTGGAGCGCGGCGAGACCACGGTCGTCGCCGCGCTGCGCGAGCTGGCCGAGGAGACGGGCGTGCAGGCCGAACTGCTGGGCCTGGTCGATGTGGTCGACGGCCTGTTCACCTCGCGCACCACCGGCGAGACGACGCGGCACTATGTGATGATCGACTACGCGGCGCGGTGGGTGTCGGGCGAGCCGGTGGCCGGCGACGACGCGGCCGAGGCGCGGTTCGTGTCGCTGGACGAGGCGCTGGCCATGGTCGAGTGGGACGTGACGCGCGAGGTGATCGCCGAGACGTTCGAGCGGTTCGGGGAATAGGAGGATGCTGGCCCAACTCGCAAGGCTGCCGCTGGAGCGCCTGACCGGGACCTTCGCGGCCTTCTATTTCGCCTTCATGCTCATGGCGTTGTGGCGCGCCCATGTCGTCGGGATCGACAACATCAAGGGCGGCTATCGTCACGATGCAAAGGCGTTCGGTCCCGAGATGGTGCGAGGCCATTTCAGGATGATCCTGTTCGGGCGCACCAAGGACGGACTTTTGCGGGCGCTGTTCTGGCCGACAAGGTCGGCGTTCGTCCTCTTCCTCCTGGTGATGCTGGTGACCTCGGCGATCATTCAGTCGCCCTATCGGATGAGCCTTCGATAGGGCTAACGTAGGTCCAATCCGTCCGCGTCGATCGAGACCTCCGCCATGACTCTCCACGCCCTGGCCGTCCCCACCTTCACCCAGATGCTGCGCAACCTGTCGGGCCAGCTCGACAAGGGCGAGGCGTTCGCCGCCGCCCAGGGCCTCCCGCCGGCCGATCTGATCGACGCGCGGCTGGCGCCCGACATGTTCCCGCTGTCTGACCAGGTGCGGTTCAGCTGCCACCAGGCCCGCCAGACGCTGGCGCGCCTGACCGGCCAGACGCCGCCCGACCTGGCCGAGGTCGCCCTGGATTTCGCGGCGCTGAAGGCCCTGATCGCCGCGACGGTCGACAAGCTGACGGCGACGCCGCAGAGCGCCTTCGACGGCGCCGCCGAGCGGGCGATCGAGCTGGTCATGCCCAACGGCATCGTCTTCGACATGACCGGCGAACAGTTCCTGCGCGACTGGGCCCTGCCGCAGTTCTATTTCCACCTGGTCACCGCCTACGACATCCTGCGCCACAAGGGCGTGGCCCTGGGCAAGCCGGACTATGTGGCGCACGTGCTGCCGTACATCCGGCCGGGGACGATGCCGCGGGCGAGGTAGGTCACCGACTTGCCCCCACCTGATCGCTACGCGATCTGTCCGCCCCCGTAGGGGGCAGAGCCTTCAGGTGCTGCTCTTTCCCCTCCGGGGGAAGACGACCGCGAAGCGGTCCGTAGGGGGCAAGTGTTCGCCGCGGAAGCCTTGACGTTCCGCCCCTCAGCAGCTCCCATCCAAACAAACGTTCGGGAGCGAAACGCGCATGGCCTACAAACCCTTCGACCTGACCGGCCGCACGGCCCTGGTCACCGGCGGCAATCGCGGCATCGGCCTGGGCATGGCCACCGCCCTGGCCCAGGCCGGGGCCGACATCGTCATCTGGGGCAGCAACGCCGAGCGCAACCAGGCCGCCGAGGTCGAGCTCCTCAAGCACGGGACCCGGGTGAAGGCCCAGGTGGTCGACGTCTCCCAGGAGGACCAGGTCCGCGAGGGCATGGAGGAGGCCGTGGCCGCCCTCGGCCGCGTGGACTCCGTCTTCGCCAACGCCGGGGTCGGCTACGGCGCGCCCAGCTTCGTGGAGATGAAGACCGAGACCTACCGCAAGACCCTGGCGGTCAATCTGGACGGCGTGTTCTTCACCTTCCGCGAGGCCTGCCGGCACATGGTGGAGCGGGCCAAGGGCGGCGATCCGGGCGGCTCGATCGTCGGGATCGCCTCGCTGGCCGCCATCGAGGGCGCGGCCCGCAACGAGGCCTATGCGGCGACCAAGGGGGCGGTGATCTCGATGATGAAGTCGGTCGCCGTCGAGCACGCCCGCTGGGGCGTGCGGGCCAACGCCATCCTGCCCGGCTGGATCGCCACCGACATGACACAGGGCGCCCAGGACAACCCGGCCTTCGCCGAGAAGGTGATCCCGCGCGTGCCGGCCCGCCGCTGGGGCCAGCCGGCCGACTTCGGCGGCGTGGCCGTCTACCTGGCCTCGGACGCCTCCAGCTACCATTCGGGCGACACCTTCGTGATCGACGGGGCCTATTCGATCTTCTGACGGAAGACGAAAACTGGACGGCCGGGTCCACGAATTCCCGTTATAAATAAGGGACTTGCGGAACCTTCGGGCCGGTGAGAAGCTTTCCCTGTCGACAGCTCGGGCGAAAGATCCGGGCGTCGCCAGAGGAAACGAGAGATGACCCCGCAAGACATCGTGGGCCTGACGCCGCCGCGTGGCATGCTGGCCCTGATCGCGATGATCCTGACCTCGATGGCGGCCTGCTTCTGGACGTCGGAAGCCGAGGCGCAGCCGGAAGTCCTGCGGCGGGACTAGATATCGCTCTTGTCCCTCCCCCTTGTGGGGAGGGGGGACCGGCGAAGCCGGTGGGTGGGGCTTGCGGCCTCGCCTGAAATTCAGCTGACCCCACCCGACCCTGGCTCCGCCAGGGCCACCCTCCCCACAAGGGGGAGGGACGAAGCTCCAGCGTGACACGCCTGCCCTCGCGGCACGCTTTCCGCCCCCTGCAGAAGCGCCCATCCTCCCCGAAAATCCGGCCCCAAAAGCCCGGGAGGAGACCCCCATGACCCTGCACACCCCGCTGTGCGACCTGCTCGGCGTCGAGCATCCGATCCTGCTGGCCGGCATGGGCGGGGTCTCGTACGCCCAGCTGGCCGCGGCCGTGTCCAACGCCGGCGGCTACGGCGTGCTGGGCATGGCCGGCACCAGCCCCGACTTCATCCGCCTGCAGATGGCCCAGGTCCGCGACCTGACCGACAAGCCGTTCGGCGTCGACCTGCTGGCCGCCACGCCCGACGCCCTGACCGCCTCTGTCGACGCGATCATCGAGGGCGGGGCCTCGTCCTTCGTCGCCGGCCTGGGCGTGCCCTTGCCGATCATCGAGAAGCTGAAGGGGGCGGGGCTGAAGGTCATGGTCGTGTGCGGGGCGGTGAAGCACGCGGTGAAGGCGCAGGCGGCCGGCTGCGACGCGGTGATCTGCCAGGGCGGCGAGGGCGGCGGCCACACCGGCCTGGTCGGCACCCTGCCGCTGGTGGCCCAGGCGGTGGACGCGGTCGACATCCCGGTGGTGGCGGCCGGCGGCCTGTTCGACGGCCGCGGCCTGGCCGCCGCCCTGGCCCTGGGCGCCCAGGGCGTCTGGATGGGCACCCGCTTCATCGCCTCGGCCGAGGCCCATGCGGGCGATCTCTATCGCCAGGCGGTGGTCGAGGCGTCCGACGAGGACACCGTCCGCACCCGCTCCTATTCCGGCAAGCCGATGCGGGTGCGCAAGAACGCCTGGGTCGAGGATTGGGAGTCCCGCCCCGCCGACATCCTGCCCTTCCCGCAGCAGGCCATCGCCTCGATCCAGGCCGGGGCCATGGGCGGCATCGGCGGCCAGATCGAAGGGCTGGACCCGGACCGCTCGTGCTTCGCCATGGGCCAGAGCGCCGGGGGCGTGCGCGAAGTTCTGCCGGCGGGCGAGATCGTGCGGCGGATCATGGAAGAGGCCGAGGCGGCGATCGGTCGGGTGGCGGGGTTGAAAGGGTAGTGGCTCACCCACTTGCCCCCACCTGACCGCTACGCGGTCTGTCCGCCCCCGTAGGGGGCGGAGCCTTTGCGCCGCGTTCGCTGAAAGCTCTTCCCCCTGCGGGGAAAGACGATCGCGAAGCGATCCGTAGGGGGCAGGTGTTCGCCGCCGAAACCCCTCAGACCTTCACCTCGGGCAGCATCCGCTGGAAGTGCGCCTCGACCTGGGCGTGGCATTCGCAGGCCCGGCGCTCCAGTCTCGGCTGGTCGAGGATCTCGATCCGGCCCCGTCCGGTGCGGATCAGGCCCTCGTCCTGCAGGGCCTTGGCCACGGCGGTGACCGTGGTGCGCTGGACGCCCAGCATGTCGGCCAGGGTCTCCTGGGTCAGTCGGATGGTGGCGTCGTTGGCGCGGTCGTGGGTCGACAGCAGCCAGCGGCACATGCGCTGGTCGATGCTGTGCAACGCGTTGCAGGCCGAGGACTGCATCATCTGGGCCAGCAGCACGTCGGCGTAGCGGGCGAACAGGTCGGCCAGGGCCGGCGAGCGCAGCTTGGCCTCCTCCAGCCGGTTGGTCGGGATGCCCAGGGCCGCGCCTGGGATGCGGACCACGGCCCGGCCGTAGGCGGGCTTGAAGCCGGCGCTGACGATGCCGCCGACCGCGCCCTCGCGGCCGATCGAGGCGACCTCGATCTCGTCGCCGTCACGGGTGACGACCAGCAGCGAGGCCATGGTCGAATAGCAGGGCAGGACCGTCGTCACGACGTCCTCGCCGGCCTCGAACAGGGTCTGGCCGACGGCCAGGGTCATCGGCGACAGGTACGGCGCCAGCAGCGCCAGGTCATGGGGGCGCAGGGCGGCCAGCAGGCGGTTGCCCGCGCAGCCCGGCGGGGGGATCGTATTCGCGACAGCCATTTCGGCGGTGTCGGCCATGGTCGCCTCCTGGAGGCCAGTCAAGCTCGTCGAGACGATAGCGCGCGACGCGGCGATCAGTTTCCTGTCGACGCCGGCCGGGTTCCGAGTCACCGTCCGGCGACGCTTGGTTAACTCAGTGCTCTTGGGGGAGAGACGACATGCGGGACCGCGCCGTCATCCGACATCGCCTCGGCCAGTACAGCGCCCTGTGGCTGGGCGGCTTCCTGCTGGCGCTGATCATCGCCGCCGGCGCCAGCCTGGTGGCGGGGCTGGACCTGGTGGACGTGGCCGACTGGATCCTGCCGACCGCCTTCGTCCTGCTGGGCGCGGCCATGGCCTACGGGGTCGGCGCCACGGCGCTGTCGCGGGCCGGCCTGGCGACCAAGAGCCTGGTCACGGCCCTGGGCCTGCTGCTGGTCCTGCCGCTGCTGTGGGCTCCGGTCCTGGCGGTGCTGGTCGTGGCGGCCATCGGCGGGGCGGTGATCGAATATTCCACCGCCTATGCCGGCTTCCGGATCGCCGTCAGCCAGATCATCTATCCGCTGGTCTCGCTGTTCACCGAGAGCCCGCTGGCCACGGCCGTGTGGGCGATGTTCCAGGTCGTGGCCTCGGTGATCGGCTTCGCGGCCTCGCTGGTGCAGGTCTGGAGGGCCGTGCGGGGCTTCCTGTACGGCGGGGATGGCGATGGGGACGTGGAAGCGGCCTAGCTCAGCAGGGTCGGCTGGTGCAGCTGACCCAGGTCGTCCTGAAGGTGCATGCGGACCGGCAGGCCCACGCCGGTGACCTGTTCGGCCAGGCGGCGGGCGGCGGTCTCGGCTTGGCGGCGGGTGGCGTAGGCGCCCACCCTCAGCTGGTCGCCGATGATGGCCCAGGTTTCTCCGACGCGAACCACGCCGTAATGCACTTCAGCCATGTCGGCCTCCCTGCGCGTGTTGTTCCCCACGTTATCCACAGGGTCGCTCCGATCCGTGGCCATCGCAAGGCCTGTTCGAGTCTTTTTGTGCATCCGCACGGTTCGCGCGAGGCGCGCGGAACCGTGACAACGGCGCGGCCAGCGGAGATAGTGCCGGCCATGAAACGCCTGCCGCTCAACGCCTTGCTCGCCTGCGCCGTCCTGTTCGGAGGCGGGGCCGCCATCGCCCAGGACCGGGGGCCGACCGAGCGGCAATCCCTGCTGGACCTGGCCTTCACCCTGGGCGAAAGCCACGCCCTGCGGCAGGTCTGCGAGGGCGGCGGCGACCAGTACTGGCGCTCGCGCATGGTCCGGCTGACTGAGGTGGAGAAGGCCGACCAGGCCTTCGACGCCCAGCTGCGCGAGCGGTTCAACACCGGCTTCGCCGCCCGCCAGGGCCAGTTCCCGCAGTGCGACGAGGCCAGCCGCGAGGCCGAGCAGCAGGTGGCCCGCAAGGGCCAGGCCCTGGCCGCCAAGCTGTCCAAGTCGATGGTGACCCGCGCCTCGCCCGACCAAGCGGCGCCGGATTCCGTGGCGGAGAACTGAGCCAGGCGCTAGGCTGCCTTCCAATGGTTGTGGGAGGCTCTTGAAGTGCTGTCTTATCTGGTTCCGCTGGTGCTCGTGGCGCTGGCGATCTTCCTGGTCGTGAACGTCATCAAGATCGTGCCCCAGGGGCGCGAGTTCACCGTCGAGCGGTTCGGCCGCTACACCCGCACCCTCAAGCCGGGCATCAGCATCCTGACCCCGTTCGTCGAGAGCATCGGCCGGCGCGTGAACATGATGGAGCAGGTGCTGGACGTGCCCCAGCAGGAGGTCATCACCAAGGACAACGTGTCGGTGAAGGTCGACGCTATCGTCTTCATCCAGGTGATGGACGCCTCGCAGGCCGCCTACCGGGTCGACAACCTGATGTACGCCATCACCCAGCTGGCCCAGACCAACCTGCGCACCGTGGTCGGCTCGATGGAGCTGGACGAGGTGCTCAGCCAGCGCGACGCGATCAACACCCGCCTGCTGTCGACCATCGACCACGCCACCGGCCCCTGGGGCGTGAAGGTGGCGCGGATCGAGATCAAGGACCTGACGCCGCCGGCCGACATCACCAACGCCATGGCCCGCCAGATGAAGGCCGAGCGCGAGCGCCGCGCCGTGATCACCGAAGCCGAGGGCGAGAAGCAGGCCCAGATCGCCCGCGCCGAGGGCCAGAAGCAGTCGGCCATCCTGCAGGCCGAGGGGCGCCGCGAAGCCGCCTTCCGCGACGCCGAGGCCCGCGAACGGGAAGCCGAGGCCGAAGCCAAGGCAACGGCCTTCGTGTCGGAGGCCATCTCCAAGGGCGACGTCAACGCCATCAACTACTTCATCGCCCAGAAGTACGTGGAGGCCTTCGCCGAACTGGCCAAGAGCCCGCAGCAGAAGACGGTCATCGTCCCGGCCGACTTCGCCGGCCTGACCGGCTCGGTGGCCGGCGTGGCCCAGCTGATCAAGACCCTGGGCGGCGACGACGGCGGGGCGCGCCCGGCCGTGCCGCCGACGCCCAAGCGCGGAGGCTGACGCCATGCACGGCCTGATGCTGTTCTACGCGACGCATCCGTTCTGGGTGTGGCTGGCGGTCGGGGCCGTGTTCCTGGCCGTCGAGGTGGCCACCGGCACCGGCTGGCTGCTGTGGCCGGCCGCCAGCGCCCTGCTGGTGGGCCTGCTGACCCTGGCGGTCCAGCCGGGCCTGCCGGTGGAGTTGGGCCTGTTCGCGGTGCTGACCATCGCCACCACCTATCTGGCCCGGCGGTTCCTGCGGCCGGTGCTGGACGCCGGCAATCCCGACCTTAACGACCCGTCGCTGCGCCTGGTCGGCCGCGACGGCGAGGCGCTGGACGGCTTCGCCAACGGCAAGGGCCGGGTGTTCGTCGACGGCAAGGAATGGGCCGCCGTGGCCCCCGAAGGGGTGGCGCCGGCGGCGGGCCAGAAGGTGCAGGTCGTGGCCGTCGAGGGCGCGGTGCTGACGGTGCGGTGAACCGGATGGGGACATGCCCTTGCGGCGTGTCCCCAAGACTAGGCTCCGTGCGAAACTTGGGGACACGCCACAAGGGCATGTCCCCGGTCAGTTTCTCGTCGTCCTAGACCTTCAGCCGGTACCCGGTCTTGAACACCGCCCACACCGCCGTCAGGCAGGCGGCGAGGAAGCACAGGGTGGCGCCGAAGCTGACGATCGGGTTCAGGTCCGACACGCCGTAGAAGCTCCAGCGGAAGCCGCTGACCAGATAGACCACCGGGTTGAACAGGGTGATCTTCTGCCAGATCGGCGGCAGCATGCTGATCGAATAGAAGCTGCCGCCCAGGAAGGTCAGGGGCGTGACCACCAGCATCGGCACGATCTGCAGCTTCTGGAAGTCGGTGGCCCAGACCCCGATCACGAAGCCAAACAGGCTGAAGGTCACCGCCGTCAACACCAGGAAGCCCAGCATCCAGAACGGGTGGGCGATCTCGTAGGGCACGAAGATCCGGGCCGTGGCCAGGATCAGCAGGCCCAGGCACACCGACTTGGTCGCCGCGGCGCCGACATAGCCGATCACCGTCTCGATCCACGACACGGGCGCCGAGAGCAGTTCGTAGATCGTGCCGGCCCACTTGGGCATGTAGATGCCGAACGAGGCGTTGGAGATGCTCTCGCCCAGCAGCGACAGCATGACCAGGCCGGGGATGATGAAGGCCGCGTAGCTGACCCCGTCGATAGCCTGCATGCGCGAGCCGATCGCCGAGCCGAACACCACGAAATAGAGGCTGGTCGACAGCACCGGCGAGATGACGCTCTGGGCCAGGGTGCGGAACCAGCGGGCCATCTCGAAGCGGTAGATGGACTGGATGGCGTGGATGTTCATTTCGCGTCCCTCACCAGGCTGACGAAGATCTCTTCCAGCGAGGATTGGCTGGTGTGCAGGTCCTTGAAGTCGACGCCCTCCTCCGACAGGCGGCGCAGCAGGCCGGCGATGCCGGTCTCCTCGGCCTGGGCGTCGAAGGTGTAGATCAGCTCGTGGCCGTCGGCGGCCAGCTCCAGGGCGTAGTCCGACAGCTTGGCGGGCACGGCCGTGAGCGGGCTCTGCAGCTGCAGGGTCAGCTGCTTCTTGCCCAGCTTGCGCATGAGCACGTCCTTGTCCTCGACCAGGATGATCTCGCCCTTGCTGATCACCCCAATCCGGTCGGCCATCTCCTCGGCCTCCTCGATGTAGTGGGTGGTCAGGATGATGGTGACGCCGCTCTCGCGCAGCTTGCGGACCATCTCCCACATGTCGCGGCGCAGCTCGACGTCGACGCCGGCGGTGGGCTCGTCCAGGAACAGGATGGTCGGCTCGTGGCTCAGGGCCTTGGCGATCATCACCCGCCGCTTCATGCCGCCCGACAGCGTCATGATCTTGGCGTCCTTCTTGTCCCACAGCGACAGGTCGCGCAGGACCTTCTCGATATGGGCGTCGTCGCGGGGCTTGCCGAACAGGCCGCGGCTGAACCGGGTGGTGGCCCAGACGGTCTCGAAGGCGTCGGTGTTCAGCTCCTGGGGCACCAGGCCGATCTTGGTCCGGGCCGCGCGGTAGTCCTTGACCACGTCGTGGCCGTCGGCCGTGACGACGCCGGTGCTGGGATTGACGATGCCGCAGATGATGCTGATCAGCGTGGTCTTGCCGGCCCCGTTTGGACCCAGGAGGGCGAAGATCTCGCCCTTCCGAATCTCGAGATCGACGGTCTTCAGGGCCTGATGGCCGGAAGCATAGGTCTTGGTCAGACCGGAAACGGAAATGATCGCCATGGGATTCCTGGGCTGCGTCCGCCCCCTCCCGGAGCGAAGCCGCGCGTGGCAGATGGGGCGCAGGCGCGAACTTGGCTAGGGCTCATGAGGGATATGAGCCGAAGTTTCTCCTGACCCGCGAAGCGGGGGAGGAAAATCTACCGCGCCGGCAGCGGCGGCAGTTCCAGGTTCCGGCGCTCGGCCATCTGGCCGTACAGGCCCACGATCATCTTGTGGCGCAGCAGGTCGCCCGCCGCCTCCACCGCCTCGTGCAGGGCGATCAGGCCTCGGCGCAGGGCGGCGTTGGCGCGGTCCAGGGCCTCCAGCGACAGGTCAACGGGGCCCGTCGAGGCGATCTCGGCGTACTGGACGCCGTAGGTCTCGGCCGCCTCGGCCAGCACGGCGGAAATGGCCGCGTTCTCCCAGACCCGGGTCTGGGTCCCGCGCTCCACCTCCTGGGCGGCCAGCAGCGAGAGCAGGGCGATCACCCCGACGCGGCCGGTCATGAACTCGCCCTGCTGCTCGGGCGGTCCGGGGATGGCCAGGGCCATGAAGTTGCCGCGCAGGATGTCGGGCAGGGCCGGGGTCATCAGATCCCCTCCAGCTGGGCCAGGCGCCTGGCCAGGATCACGTCATGCCGCCGGGCGGTGTACCAGCCGGAGATCGCCAGGATCGGGTCGGTGAAGCCGCCGTCGCGATACTCCTTGGCCGCCGAGGTCCAGATCGCCTGACCCTTCACGGCGTTGAACAGCGACCACCAGGCCAGGGCCTTCGGATCGACCTTCAGGCCGCTGGCCGCCTCCCACAGGGCGATGGCCTCGGCCTGCGGGACCAGGCCCGCGACCCGGTTCTCGTCGAAGTGGTTCCACAACGGGTCGAAGGCCCAGCCCAGGTCCTCGATCGGGTCACCCAGATGGGCCATCTCCCAGTCCAGGATCGCCAGGATCGTCCCGGCCCCATCGTGCATGAAGTTGCCGGTGCGGTAGTCGCCGTGGACGATCGACACCCGCTGGGCCGGCGGCGGCGGATGGCGATAGAGCCAGCGGACGGCGGCGCGGACGATCGGCTGCGGATGCTGCTCGTCGGCCTCGATCACGCCGGACCAGTGGTCGAGGGCGATGCGCCAGCAGTCCTCTGGCGCGGGGGCCTCGGCGACCTCGCGGATCGGCGTCCCTTCGTGCGGCAGGGCGGCCAGCCTGCCCAGGGTGGTGAAGAACTGTGCGCCCAGGGCGGCGGCGTGCTCGGCGTAGGGATCGAACACGAACGGCGAGGGCACGGTCCCGCCGTCGATGCGCTCCATCAGGAAGAACGGCCGGTCAAGCGGCCCGCCGTCCTCCTCCAGGGCGACGGCCTGGGGGACGGGTACGTGGCCGTGGACGGTGCGATAGGCCAGGAACTCCAGCCGGCGGTCGGTCTCGATCAGGCTGCCCGGCGGGTCGCGACGCAGGATCATGCCGCGCGTCACCCCGCCGGTGTCGGCGTCCAGGCGGTAGGTCTCGCGGCTGGCCCCGCCGGGGATGCGCGAGAGGTTCGACACCGAGGTCGGCGCGCCCCACAGGTCGGTCAGATAGGCCTCCAGCCCGGCCTTCAGGTCGCTCATGACGCCCCCTCTCTAGGCCATGTCCAGAATGGACTTGAAGCCCGACGGCGCGTGCGGGCCCAGGGCCAGCTGTTCGAACACTCCGCGCCCGACCTGGGTCGAGCCGTCCGGACGCCGCCAAGTCACGTTCACCAGGGCCTGGACGTGCAGGTGGAAGGGCAGGGTGCGGTCCAGGTCGGCCAGGACCAGGTCCTCGCGCTCGACCTTCAGCCGGCCGTGGTTCAGCCCATGGCCCCAGACCGGATGGCCGTAGCCCAGGCCCAGCATGAAGAACTCGGCCTGGGGCTCGAGCGTGATCTCGTTGCCGCCCCCTAGGCTGATCATGCCGAAGTCGGCGTGTCGCGTACCGGAGCGCCAGTCGATGGAGTAGCTGACCGTGTCGAAGTCGGTGACCCCGTCGCGTTCCGAGCCCAGCGGCGCCCAGACCGCCCGCCGGTTCCAGGCCCGGCCGTGCTCGTCGTCGTTGGTGTGGAAGAAGAGGTCGCCGTCCGGGAAGACGCACGGGGTCCACAGCCAGAAGAACTGCGGCAGGACCTGCGGGGCCATCTCCTGCGGATCGCGCGCCCCGACCGGCCGCACGCCCCACGAGCGGTCGCGGGTGCCGACGAAGCCGGAGACGTCGTGGCGCACGCCGTCCACCTCGACCCAGCCCTCGTAGCGGCCGTTCTGGGTCAGGCGGGTGTAGTCCAACAGGGTGCGCGGCCCGATCCGGCGGGTGAAGCGCGGCTCCTCGATCGGGAACGACCGGCCCTCGAAGGTGATCTGGGCGCTGATCCCCTGGTCGGGGGCCTCGACCGTGATCCGCAGGCGCCGCAGCGGCTCCAGCACCTCGATGGCGATGGGGCCCACCGACAGGTCCATCCGCTCCATCTCCAGCCAGCGGCTGGCGTGCAGGTTCACCTGGCGGCCGTCCTTCATCCAGCAGAAGGCGGCGTCGGCGACGTTGAGGTGCGGATAGACCCCGAAGGCGGCGGCGAACATCGCGTCGCCGTCGCCTGTCGCCTCGTAGCCGTTGAAGAAGTAGCGGTCGTAGAAATTGCGGTCGGTGCCGGCATAGGCCACCGGCTCGGCCGTCTGGTGGATCGGATAATCGTCCCCGCGCGTCAGGGCCATGCTCAGGCCCGCCCGCCCGGGGTGAACTCGACCTCCAGCTTGCTGATCGCGTGGACGAAGTTGTTGGGCGCGATGTCGATCCCGCCGGTCCAGCGGATGTCGGGGAAGCGGCCCAGGATCTGGCGGTAGGCTTCCTCCAGCTGGATCTGGGCCACGCGCTTGCCGATGCAGACGTGCGGGCCGTAGCCGAAGGCGATGTGCTTGTCGGCGTTGGGCCGGGTGATGTCCAGCCGGTCGGGATCGGCGAACACCGCCTCGTCGCGGTTGGCCGCGCCGTAGTACATGACCACCTTCTCGCCCTCGCGGATGGCCTGGCCGGCGATCTCGGCGTCGCGGGTGGCCGTGCGGCGCATGTAGATCACCGGGCTGACCATGCGGATGAACTCGTTGACCGCACCGGTCATCAGCGACGGGTCGGCGATCAGCCGGGCCTTCTGGTCCGGGAACTCGGTCAGCAGCTTCATGGTGCCCGACAGGGTGTTCCGCGTCGTGTCGTTGCCGGCGAAGACGATCAGCAGCCACGAGCCGTCCAGGTACTCGTCGCTGAGCAGGGTCCCGTCCACCTGGGCGCGGGCGATGGCGCTCATCAGGTCGTTCTGAGGATCGGCCCGGCGCTTGAGCAGCATGGTGCGGCCGTACTCGAACATCTCCTCGACGTTGGTGTTGAAGTCCTGGACGAACTGCATGAGTTCCAGCGTCGGGGTGATCGGGGCCAGGGCCTGCTTCAGGGCCAGGTCCTGGGCCATCTCCAGATAGTGCATCCACTTCAGGAACTTGCCGCGGTCCTCGGCCGGCACGCCCAGGATCTCGCACAGGGTGAAGAGCGGCAGCTTGGACGAGAACATCTCGACCAGGTCGCAGCGGCCCAGGGGCGCCATCTCGTCCAGCAGCCGGCCGATCTCGGCCCGCACGGTCTCGGTCAGGGCGCGCAGATAGGCCGGGGTGAAGTAGGGCATGTGCTCGCGGCGCAGCTGCATGTGCTCGGCGCCGTCGAGGTTGATCATGGTGTCCATCGAGGCGCGGTAGAGCAGGGCGTGGCGCTTCTGCGGATCGCCGTGCGCCATCAGGATGCCGCCCTTGCGCGACGAGAAGGTCTGGGGATCGGCCTCGACCGCCATGATGTCGGCGTGGCGGGTGATCGCCCAGAAGCCCGGGCCGCCATAGGGCTCGGGATGCCACATCACCGGGGCCTGGGCCCGCAGCCTGGCGAAGTCGCCATAGGGCTGGCCGCGGGTGAATTGCTCGATGTTGGACAGGTCCACCCCGTCGAGGGTGGGGAACAGGGTGGGGGCGCCGGGCCCCTCGATCCCGTCCATGGCGGTCTCGCTGACGAGCTGCATGGCCATGCGCTTCCTCCCTTTTCGGCCCGCGAGCTCCGCCGCGTGGCTGGGATCGAGTAGTTCAGACGACAGGTGTCGTGTCAATCGACTGGCGTCGAATCCGGGCGCATGGCAGTTTGCTGAAGGGGACAGGCGCATGCGCCTGTCCCCAGCCCTAGGCGCGACGGAGGACGGTTTGGCGAGAGCGGCGGCGGAGAAGACGGGCGGCCTGCGCGAGGCCCAGCGCCAGCTGACCCGCGAGCGGCTGATCGACGCCGCCGTCGCGCTCTTCGGCCGGAGAGGCTTTCGCGCCGTGACGATCGAGCAGATCGCCGCCGAGGCCGGCGCCAACCGCGCCACCTTCTATCTGCACTTCCGCAACAAGGAGGACGTGGCCAACGCCATCGGCGACCGGCTGGTCCCCAACATCCAGGCTACCTTCGCGGCGCTGGACGCGATCCCGGATCCCAGCCTGGAAGACGTCCGCGCCTGGCTGGCCCAGGGCATGGCCGAGCAGACCGACGAGCGCCGCAACCTGCTGGCCGTGGCCACCGAGGCCAATGTCGCCGACCCCGACCTGGCCGACGACTACCTGCGCTTCATCAACCTGTTCATCGACGCCATGCCCAACTATCTGGGCCGGTTCTCGGCGGAAGAGCTGCCGGCGGCGCGCACGCGGATGCTGATGCAGCTCGTCCAGTTCGAGCGGCTGTCCTACGTGATGGTGGTGCAGCGGGCGTCCGCGCCGCTGGAGCCGTTGCTGGACGAGCTGGCGCAGAGCTGGTGGCGGTTGCTGCGGGGGACGTAACGCCGACCGGGGACATGCCCTTGGGCGTGTCCCCACCAGACGCACTGCCAGATTTGGGGACACGCGCGAGCGCATGTCCCCGGTCGGTCAAGTCTTCGCCACGTCCACCACTCCGGCCGGGTCCACCGCCCGCCTGTACCCCCAGTCGGTCTTCACCGTCGCACCGTCCTTGGCCGCCGACTCCAGGATCGCCTGCATCAGCCGCATGTCCTGCAGGCCCTCCTCGCCGGGCGAGACCATCGGCGCCTTGCCGCGCACCACGTCGGCCATCCAGTCCATCTCGCGGGCGAACTGGTCGCCCGCGGGGGCGGGGACCGGCGGCAGGGCTTGGCCGCCCTTGACCACGGTCAGGCGGTTGCCGCCGTAGAAGGCGGCCGGGTCGGCGACCAGGCGGCCCTGCTCGCAGATCACCTCGAAGGCCATGGTCGGGGCGTAGGCGAACGAGGTCGAGCCGTTGGCGATCACGCCCGAGGGGAAGCGGAACTGCCAGTTGATCAGGTCCTCGGTCTCCTTGAACCGGGGATCGGACCGGTCGGTCTGGGCCCAGGCCTGGACCGCGACCGGCTCCTCGTTCAGCAGGTAGCGGGCGGCGTTGACGCCGTAGACGCCCATGTCGCCCAGGGCCCCGCCGCCCGACATCTTGCCGTCCAGCCGCCAGACGTCCGACGGGTCGGAGAGGTCGGCCTGCCGGCCCATGGTGGTGTTGATCTGCCGGACCTTGCCCATCGACCGCGTCCGCAGCCGGCGCATGACGTCCAGGTTCTGGGCCTCGTAGTGGCAGCGATAGGCGATCATCAGGTGGCGGTCGGCGGCCTTGGCGGCGGCGATCATCGCCTCGGCGTCGGCCAGGGTGGTCGCCATCGGCTTCTCGCACAGCACGTGCTTGCCGGCCTTGAAGGCCTTGATCGTGTGCTCGGCGTGCATCGAATTGGGCAGCACGATGTAGACGACCTGGATGCGCGGGTCCTTCGCGATGCGGTCGTAGTCGTCGTAGCCGTAGACGGCGTCGGCGGGCAGGCCGTTCTCGGCGGCCACTCGTTTGGCCTTGTCCGGATGGCCGCTGACCACAGCGGCCAGCCTGGCCCCTTTGGCGATCTTCAGGGCCGGGATCAGCTGGTTCAGGCTCAGCTTGCCCAGGCCCACGATGGCGAAACCGATCTTGTCGGAGGCGGGCATGGCGGGCTCCTGGGCTTGGGCCTTGGCGGCCGGGGCGAGGGCGGCGGCGACGCCGGCGGCGGCGATCAGGTCGCGTCGGGAAGGGCGGCTGGGCATGGAGGGCTCCTTCGGCTGGCCGGTCAGGGTTTCGGATCGTCGGCGGTGAACGGCGAGCAGCAGGGCTTGCCGATGGCGTGGAACTCCATGATCTCGGCCCGCGTGCCGTCGGGGTCGAACAGGTTCAGCTGCCACTTGGCGTCGCGGCCGATCTTGGGCGTCTCCTTCTGGCCCTCCAGGCGGTCGCCGTTCCACAGCAGGGTGTAGGCCAGCCGCGTGTCGGGCACGCCCAGCGAGAAGTGATCCAGCACTCCGGCCGTGGCCTGGCTCATGCCGGGCGGCGGGCCCCGGCCGTCGGGCGGGGCGACCAGCATGTATTCCAGCCAGTCCGAACCGTCGGGAACCTGCAGCGACACCCAGCTGGGCTTGTCGTCGCTCATGCCGCCGAACCAGTAGGGCCGGAAGCCCAGGACGCCTCGATAGAAGGCGTCGGCCTTGGCCCGGTCGTGGACGATGAAGCCCACGTGGATGATCCGGCTGGACAGCGGATTGACCGCGATCGCGGGCGGCTTGGCCGGCGGCTGGACGAACTGGACCTTCACGCCCTCGGGATCGGTCACGTCGAACCAGCGGCCGCCGTCTGCGCCGGTCTCGACCTTGGCCGGCACGGTCACGCCCTTGGCCTCAAGGTACAGGCGCAGGCCTTCCGCATCGGGGGTGTTGAAGGCGGCGTGGTCCAGCCGGTCGATCCGGGACGGACCCGGCGGCAGGGGCAGCACCTCGACGAACTGGGTCGGGCTGAAATAGTAGCGCGCGCCGGCCGGGTTCTCGGGATCGGGCCCCTTCACCGCGCCCAGGCCCTTGACGTAGAAGGCCTCGCTCCTGGCCGGGTCGGCCGCGTGGACCGCCAGGTGCGAGACCGAGACGATGGGCGGTCGGGCCGCCTCGGCCCGGGCCGCGCAGGGCGTTCCGCCGGACAGCAGGATCAGGGCGCAAGCCAGGGCTCGCATCATCGTCTCACTCCCGCGCGACCCTCCGCTCTCGGGACGGGCGAGGGTGTCGGGCCGCAGGATAGCGCGACGTGGTAGCGTTACCAGGGAAAACAGACGCCGACCAAGGTCGGGCTTGCCAAGAAAAGGTCTGGCCAGGCCCTGAACGCAAACAGCGCCCGTGCCGAGGGGGGAGGGCACGGGCGCTGCGCTTACAGGACGTTGGGGCCGGCCGGGGGGAGGAGCCGGGTTGTCCGCGTCGAAAGAGAGATTGGGATCCGAACCCGACTTCGCAACGGCGCGACCAAGGTCATTTCGCGGCCGGTTCGTTGCGGACGGGTGATGTTGTGTCGGTCTGGGCCGCCGCCGCTCAGGCGTTTTCCAGGAACTCCGGCGGCACGGCCGCGGCCAGCCAGACCCCGTTCCCCGTCCGGAAGAACGCGTGGCCGGCGCGCGCCATGTCGCCGCTCAGCACCCGCAGGATGACGGCGTCGCCCCGCCGGCCGCCCACCTGGCGCGCGGTGTCGATGTCCGGGGACAGGTGGACGTGATGCCGCGCCATCGGTCGCAAGCCCTCCTGGCGGATGGCGGGCAGGAAGCGCTCGACCGTGCCGTGGAACAGCACCTCGGGCGGGGGCGCGGCGACCCAATCGCCCTGCACCTCGACGGAATGGCCTTGCCGGGCCCGCAGGCGCGCGCCGTCCGGGGAGAGTTCGAAGCGCTTCTTCTCGCTGGTGTCCACGACGTGCCGAAGGGCTTCCGGGGAGGCGGGCCGGCCGGCCTTCTCCAGCGCCCTCAGCACGGCTTCGACCGGCGTCCAGCCTTCGCCGTCCAGGACCAGGTCGCCCTCGTCGGGACGATGCCGCAGCCAGAACGACAGGAGCTTGGAAATCCCCACGGCGGTGGTCTTGTCGATACTCATGTCGCGGATATGCCGGGATCGCTCGAAGCTTGGCAATGGAGTCCAGGGCCTCTGGAGATGGAGGAGCGCGCCTAGAGGTTCGGCGCCGTCTTGAATCGGTCTGGAACATAGCTCCTGGCGAGCGAGGCCTTGTCGAACATGTCCGTAGCCGGCAGTTCGGAGAGGACGCTGACCGCCTCCGACGACAGACCGAGCCGGCCCTCGGGGCTGTTCTGGGCGTAGGTCGAGCGCACGATCACGCCGGCCCGCGTGACGTCGTAGGTGCGGATGTCGTCCTTATCGACCAGGCGGACATGGTCGGCCGTCCCGAACGGCGTCTTGACCTGCCCCTGCCAGGCGATCGCCAGGAAGGCCTTGTTGGTGTTGATGCCGCAGGCGGCGCGGGCCACGAAGGGGCCTTCGACCGTCTTGCCCGTGGTCAACGACAGCGCCGCTCCGGTTTGCGCCTTGCAGTCGGCGATCACGCGATCTCGCGGCGTCTCCACCCGATGCTTGTCGCCCGAGTGGAATTCCGCCCCCCATTCCAGGACCGGGGTTCCGCTGCGTGACTCCTCGTTCCAATTGTAGACGGCGTAGGTCGCCTGGGTGGTCTTGGTGCGATCGACGACCTCCTTGACCTTGCCGGTCAATTCGACCGGCGGCGGGGTCTGGTCGCAGCCGGCCAGCGCGGCGCCGGCCAGGACGGCGACCACCGGAACGGTCCGGAACAAGAACTTCATCGGTAACGACTCCTCGACACGCTTCGCGCGGCAAGCTTAGCCGTGGGCCGGGGGCGGCGGAAGGGTGCGCCGCCCTAACCCCCGAACCGCGCCCGGTAGGCCTGCGGCGTGGTCGCCAGCGACTTCCTGAAGTGATGTCGCAGGGCCGGGGCGCCGAAGCCGACGGTCTGGGCGATCTGCTCGACGCCGAAGGGGGTGGTCTCCAGCAGGTCGCGGGCCCGGGCCAGGCGTTCGGCCAGCAGCCAGCGGGCGGGCGTCGTGCCGGTGGCGGCCTCGAAGCGGCGCAGGAAGGTGCGGGGGCTCATGCCCGCCGCGTCGGCCAGGGCCTTGATCGTGTGCTCGCGGGCCAGGTCGGCGCGCATGCGGTCCAGGATCGGCGACAGGCGCGAGGCCTCGTGGGCGGCGGGCACCGGCCGCTGGATGAACTGGGCCTGGCCGCCGTCGCGATGGGGCGGGATCACCAGCCGCCGGGCCACGGTGTTGGCCGCTTCCGGCCCGAAGTCGCGGCGCACCAGGTGCAGGCCCAGGTCCAGGCCGGCGGCGCTGCCGGCCGAGGTCATGACGTCGCCCTCGTCGACATAGAGCACGTCGGGCAGCACATCGATGTCGGGATGGAGGTCGCGCAGCTTGTCGACATAGAGCCAGTGGGTGGTGGCCCGCCGACCCGCCAGCAGGCCGGCCGCCGCCAGCACGAACACCCCCGAGCAGATCGACATCACCCGCGCCCCGTTGCGGTGGGCTGCCTGGAGGGCGTCGATCAGCGGCCGGGGAACGGGCGTGTCGGCGCCGCGCCAACCGGGGGCGATGATCGTGCCGGCCTGCTCGACCAGCTCCAACCCGCCGTCAGCCACCACCTGAACCCCGCCCAGGCCGCGCAGCGGTCCCGGCTCGATCGCCGCCGTGGCGAAGGCGTACCAGTCCGGACCCATCTCGGGCCGGGGCAGGCCGAACAGCTCGACCGCCACCCCGAACTCGAAGGTGCACAGGCCGTCATAGGCCAGGGCGACGACGCGGCGGTTGGCGGGCCCGGCGGGGGCGGTGACGTTTGGCATGATCTTTACGGTCGATGTCTATCCTGCCAACTAACGCTGGAGGGCCGTCCGGGGCAAGTCTTCCTCGCCAACTCAGGAGGTCGTCATGAGCTTTGTTTCCGCCATCCCCGCCGCCGCGTCCCCGGTCGCCGCCGCCCACTTCGCCGCCCGCCTCGCCCTGGAGACCGACTGTTCCGACGTCGCCGCCGCCATGAAGGCCGGCGAACAGGACTTCGTCCTGCTGCACGTGGTGGGCTCGCCGGAGGCCTATGCCCGCCGCCACGTGCCGGGCGCGATCCACCTGCGCCACGCCGAGATCGACGCCCCGCGCATGGCGGCCTGGCCGGCCGACACCCTGTTCGTGGTCTATTGCGCCGGCCCGCACTGCAACGGCGCCGACCGCGCCGCGCTGAAGTTGGCGACCCTGGGCCGCCCGGTGAAGCTGATGATCGGCGGCGTCACCGGCTGGGAGGACGAGGGCCTGGCCTTCGCGACCGGCGCGGAGCCGGGAAAGCTGGCGGCGTAGTGACGGGGACACGCCCTCGCGGCGTGTCCCCAACGCCTGGCTCCGTGAATGCTGATGGGGACACGCCCAAGGGCATGTCCCCGGCCGGACTTGTCCCCGGACGGGCTAGGCCCGTTCGCCCAGGGCCTTCAGCATGCCCAGCCGGGCCAGTTCGTCGGCGCGTTCGTTGTGGACGTGGCCGGCGTGGCCCTTGACCCAGCGCCAGTCGACCTCGTGGCGGGCTCGGGCGGCGTCCAGGCGCTGCCACAGGTCGACGTTCTTGACCGGGCTCTTGTCGGCGGTCTTCCAGCCCTTGGCCTTCCAGCCGTGGATCCACTGGGTGACGCCCTTCATCACGTACTGGCTGTCGGTGTGCAGCTCGGCCTTGGTCGGCTTGTTCAGCGCTTCCAGGGCCTGGATGGCGGCCATCAGCTCCATGCGGTTGTTGGTGGTCGCCAGCTCGCCGCCGCAGATTTCCTTCTTCTTGTCGCCGTACATCAAGAGCGCGCCCCAGCCGCCGGGGCCGGGATTCCCGCGGCAGGCGCCGTCGGTATAGATCACCAGCTTGGGGGTCACGCGCCGGCCCCGAACAGGCTGAGGCCCTCGCGGTGCACGGCCAGCTTGCGCTCGTATTCCAGCGGGTCCTTCGGTTTGACCAGGGCCCCGGCCGGGGTCGCGCCCCAGTCGGCCAGGCGGGTCAGGAAGAAGCGCATGGCCGCGCCGCGCGCCAGGATCGGGATGGCGTCGCGCTCGGCCGGGCTCAGCGGCCGGCGGCGCTCGTAGCCGGCGATCAGGGCCCGGGCGGTGGTGATGTTGAAGCTGCCGTCGGACTCGAAGCACCAAGCGTTCAGGGTCACGGCGATGTCGTAGGCGAAGGCGTCGTCGCAGGCGAAGTAGAAGTCGATCGCCGCCGCGAACTTGCCGTCCGGCTTGAAGAAGACGTTGTCCGGGAAATAGTCGGCGTGGATCACGCCCGACGGCAGGCCGCGCGGCCACGACAGGGCCAGCTCGGCCAGGTCCTTGTCGATGGTCGCGGCCAGGCCGGGCTTGAGGCCCTCGGCGGCCTGGCGGTGCTTGGAGAACAGTGGGGCCCAGTGCGGCTGGCCCAGGTCGTTGGCGCGGCGGGCCGGATAGCCCTCGCCGGCCAGGTGCAGCCAGGCCAGGCCCTCGCCGGCCTCGCGGCAGTGGGCGATGGTCGGGCGGCGGGCCGACAGGCCGGGCAGGAACTCGACCAGGGCGGCGGGCTTGCCGCGGACGGTCTTCAGCGTGGCGCCCGAACGGTCGGCGATCGGCTTGGCGCTGGGATAGCCGCGGTCGGCCAGCCAGGTCAGCAGGTCCAGGAAATAGGGCAGGTCCTCCGGCTTGGCGCGTCGCTCGTAGACCGTGAGGATGAACCGGCCCGTCTCGGTCTCCAGCAGGAAGTTGGAGTTCTCCACCCCCTCGGCGATGCCCTTGAACGCCAGGGCCTGGCCCAGGTCGTAATCGGCCAGGAAGGCGGCGAGTTCGTCGTCGGTGATGTCGGTGTAGACGGCCATGGCGCGGGGATGCGGGACCGGGCGCTGGCGGTCAAGAGCGCGAAGGCCTGCTTTTCATCGGTCGTCCCCGAGAAAAGCTGAAGTCCGTCCGGGGCGCTCGAGGACTTCGAGCGCCCCGGCGGATCTTACATCCGTTCCGGAGCGTCGATGCCCAGCAGGTTCAGGGCCAGTTCCAGCTGCTTCAGCGTCGTTTCGGCCAGGGCCAGGCGCGAGGCCCGGACCGCCGGGTCGTCGGCGCCGAGGATCGGGCAGGCGGCGTAGAACTTCGAGAAGGTCTGGGCCAGCTTGTAGGCGTGCTCGGCGATGAAGTTGGGGGCCTTCTTGTCGTAGGCCTCCGACAGGGCGCCTTCGAAGGCGTCCAGCAGCAGGGTCAGGTCGCGCTCGGCCTGCTCGCCGACGATCACCGCCCCCGAGGACAGGCCCTGCTCGGCCGCCTTGCGCAGGATGCTCTTGATGCGGACCGACTGGTACAGCAGGTACGGGCCGGTCTTGCCCTCGAAGCTGGTGAAGCGGTCCAGGTCGAAGACGTAGGAGGTGCCGCGGAAGTTCTGCAGGTCGGCGAACTTCAGGGCCGCCACGCCCACCTTGTGGGCGATGTCCTCGAAGGCCTCGTCCGACAGCTCGGCGCCCAGGCCGGCTTCGCGCAGGCGCTCGCGGGCCTTCTCGCGGGCCATCTCGATCAGGTCGTGCAGCTTGAGCACCCCGCCGGCGCGGGTCTTGAACGGCTTGCCGTCGCTGCCGTTCATGGTGCCGAAGCCGATGTGCTCCAGACCGCCCGGCTCGGCGTAGCCGGCCAGGTAGGCGGCGCGGAACACCTGCTCGAAGTGGTCGGCCTGGCGCTGGTCCACGGCGTAGAGGATCAGGTGCGGGTCGAAGCTCTTGCGGCGGTCCAGGATCGTGGCCAGGTCGGTCGTGCCGTACATGGCCGAGCCTTCCGACGAGACGACCAACAGCGGGTCGGGGCTCTCGACCTCGACCACCGAACCGTCGGGCAGCTTCTTCTTCTTGGTCTCGCCGGGACGGGCCACGCGGACGATCCGGGCGCCCTGGTCGTCGACCAGTAGGCCCTTGACCTCCAGCTGGCGGACCATTGGGGCGATCAGGTCCTGCACGTCGCTCTCGCCCTTCCACAGGTCGAAGTCGACGCCCAGGGCGTGGAATTCGCGCTCCAGGGCCACGCGGCTGATGTTGACGAAGTGACGCCACAGCAGGCGGTAGCCGAAGCGGCCGTTCTGCAGTTCGGCGGTGGCCTTGCGGGCCCGCTCCTTGAACTCGGGGTCTTCCTTCTGGCGCGCCGAGGCGGCCGGATAGATGCGGTCCAGGTCCTCCAGCGACACCCGCTGGGCGAACTCGGCCATCACCTTTTCCTCGTCGGCCTTGGAGAAGCCGCGCGGGGCCTCGACCAGGCGCTCGAGCAGGGCGCGGATGAAGGCGTCCTCCTCCATGATGGCGCTGATCAGCAGGCCCATCTGGAAGCCCCAGTCGCCGAAGTGGGCGTCGCCCACCACGTCGTCGCCGCGGAAGCGGTACAGGCGCTTGACCGACTCGCCGATGATCGAGGCGCGCAGGTGGCCCACGTGCATCGGCTTGGCCACGTTGGGACCGGCGTAGTCGACCAGCACCCGGCGCGGATTGGCCAGGGGCTCGGCCCCGGCGCGCGGGTCGGCGGCGATCTCGTTGGCGCGGGCGGCCAGGGCGTCGTCGCTGACGCGCATGTTGATGAAGCCGACGCCGGCGATCTCGACGGAGGCCAGGCGCGGGTCGGTCTTCAGGATGTCGACGACCTGCACGGCGATCTCGCGCGGATTGCGCTTGGCGCTCTTGGCGGCCGCCAGGGCCCCGTTGCATTGGAAGTCGGCCAGGTCGGGCCGGTCGGACGCGGTGACGCGACCGAAGTCGGGGGACAGTCCGGCGGCCTGGAAGGCGGCCGCGGCCGCCTCGCTCAGGGACCGCTTCAAATCACTCATGGCTTGGGCGTGTTTCCGGTTTGGGTCTGGGCCTGCTGGGTCTGGCCGGCGTTGACGCGGAAGCGCTTGCCGTCACGGTTGAAGGCGGCCATTTCCGGGGTCACGTCGAAGCCGATCAGGACCTCGAAATTGCCGCCGCTGACCTTTTCGTCAGCCCGCGGGATGGTGATGGTGTTCAGGGTCTGGTTCACATAGACGCGATCCTGGCCCGGCGCGAACTTCACCGGCAGGTCGAAATATTCCTTGGCCAGGACGCTCTTGTTGCGCTCGGTCACCGCGACCCAATAGCGATAGGTCTTCTGGTCGCTGGTCGCCTGGGGACCGCGCCCCATCTCGAACAGCATCTGGACCTGCATCTTGATCGGGTCGTTGCTCTTGTAGGCGCAGCCCGAGGACAGGCCCTGGATCTCGCCGGTGTACATCGCCTGGGCGGCCGATTCCTTGCCGTCCTTGAACTCGACATAGCGGCTGGCGTCGTACAGCACCTTCACATAGGGGCACGGGCCGGCGTTGCGCAGTTGGGCCAGCGGGGCCTTGGGCTGGTTCCACTCGTCGTCGCGCTTCTTCTTCTTGGCGGCCTGGTCGTCGTCGCCGCCTTGGCCGCCGCCGGGACGCCCGCCCTGCTGGGCGTGAACGGTCGTCGCCGTCGCGGCGATCGAGAGGGCCATCAGGGCGCTGAGGGCGACGGAAAGGTTGCGGCGCATGAAACGTCCGGTTCGAGAAGGAAAGCTTTAGCGGGAAATCCCCGCCAGCGTCATGGAGCCTGATAAAGGCATATGCGTGACGTCGCAATGTACAGCAGGTTTCAACAGGATGCGGCGGACTTTTCGTCCAGAGGGCGGCCGGACGCTGGCGCGGGGGGCTCGGAACCCTTAGGTTCTGCGCCATGAACGCCCACTCGCCCATCTCCAGCCCCGGCCGCCGCGAACTCAGCGTGGTGCTGGCCAGTCCGCGCGGCTTCTGCGCCGGCGTCGACCGGGCGATCCAGATCGTCGAGCGGACGATCCAGAAGTTCGGCGCGCCGGTCTATGTGCGCCACGAGATCGTCCACAACCGCCACGTCGTCGACCGGCTGAAGGCCCTGGGCGCGGTGTTCATCGAGGAACTGGATGAGGCGCCCGACGACCGTCCGGTGGTGTTCTCGGCCCACGGCGTGCCCAAGACGGTGCCAGCCGCGGCCAAGGCCCGCGAGATGGTCTATCTGGACGCCACCTGCCCGCTGGTCTCCAAGGTCCACGTCGAGGCCCAGAAGCATTTCGACGCCGGGCGCGAGATCGTGCTGATCGGCCACGCCGGCCACCCCGAGGTGGTCGGCACCATGGGCCAGCTGCCCGAGGGCACCGTCACCCTGATCGAGGACATCGACGACGCCCGCGCCTGGGTCCCCAAGGACCCGGCCAACGTCGCCTTCCTCACCCAGACCACCCTGTCGGTCGACGACACCGCCGAGATGGTCGACCTGCTCAAGCAGCGCTTCCCGGGCATCGCCGCCCCGCACAAGGAAGACATCTGCTACGCCACCACCAACCGCCAGGAGGCGGTGAAGCTGCTGGCCGGCGCCTCGGAGCTGATCCTGGTGGTCGGCTCGCGGAACTCGTCCAACTCGGTGCGGCTGATGGAGGTCGGCAAGCGGGCCGGCGCCCGGGACGCCCGGCTGATCGACGACGCCCGCGGCATCGACTGGTCGTGGTTCGAGGGCGTGTCCCGCGTGGGCCTCACCGCCGGCGCCTCGGCCCCCGAGGACCTGGTCCAGGGCGTGATCGAGGCCCTGGCTACGCGCTACGACGTCACCGTCGAGGAACTGGTCGAGGCCCGCGAGACGGTGACCTTCAAACTGCCGCGCCTGCTGACGGCCTGAGGGCCGACCGCATTTAGCGCCGTCATCCCGGGCCTTGTGCCCGGGACCCCTCTGTCCGCCGCAAGGGCAGCGGGGGCAGTTCGCCGGCGAACTGCTTGCATCTCACGTGCGAGCTGAACCAGGGGTCCCGGGCACAAGGCCCGGGAAGACGGGAGATTGGGGAGGCGAGGTGAAGCTGAAGCGTCGATCACCGACATGTCCTGACTTCGGTAGCCCGCCCGCGCCTTCCCCGTTGACTCCGCCCGCACCGTCGCCCAAACACGCCTCGACCCTCGCGGGAGACGTCGGGATTCTCGTCCCGAGGCCGAAGGCGCAACCGCCCCGGAAACGCTCAGGCAAAAGGACCGCGCGGGTTTAGGAACGCTGGAAAGAGGCAGTCGGAAACGGCTGCCCGCCGAAGGAGCAAGGTTCAGCTGGCTGGACCGGAATCTCTCAGGTCAAAGGGACAGCGGGGGCGAGACCACCTGGCGAGAGCCGGGCGGCGTCGCCGACCCCGATTGGAGCCCAAAGCGTGTCCGAGCAAGACCTCAAGAAGACCCCGCTGTACGACGCGCACGTCGCCGCCGGCGCCCGCATGGTGCCGTTCGCCGGCTACCACATGCCCGTGCAGTACAAGGACGGGGTGCTGAAGGAGCACCTGTGGACCCGCGAGCATGCGGGCCTGTTCGACGTCTCGCACATGGGCCAGGCCCGGCTGCGCGGCGCTGATCCCGCCAAGAGCTTCGAGAAGCTGGTCTCGGCCGACTACCAGGGCCTCAAGCCCGGCAAGCAGCGCTACGCCGTGCTGCTGAACGCCGAGGGCGGGGTGATCGACGACCTGATGACCGCCCGCCCCGACGACGACGGCCTGTTCATCGTCGTCAACGGCGCCTGCAAGGACAACGACTACAAGATCATCGCCGAGGCCCTGAAGGGCGAAGCGACCGTCCAGCGCCTGGAAGACCGCGCCCTGCTGGCCCTGCAGGGCCCCGAGGCCGCCGCCGTCCTGGCCGCCCACATCCCCGAGGCCGCCGGCATGGTGTTCATGGACAGCGCCGCCGTGACCGCCTTCGGGACCGACGTCCTGATCTCGCGCTCGGGCTACACCGGCGAGGACGGCTACGAGATCTCGGTCCCCGCGACCGAAGCCGCGCGCATCTGGAACACCCTGCTGGAGGACGAGCGCGTCAAGGCCATCGGCCTGGGCGCCCGCGACAGCCTGCGCCTGGAGGCCGGCCTGCCGCTGTACGGCCACGATATGGACGAGACCGTCTCGCCGATCGAGGCCGGCATGCCGTTCGCCGTCGGCAAGAGCCGCCGCGAGGCCGGCGACTATCTCGGCGCCGACCGCATCGCCAAGGAGTTGGCCGGCGACCTCAAGCGCGTGCGCGTCAATCTGAAGGTGCTGGAAGGCGCCCCGGCCCGCGAAGGCGCCGAGATCGCCGACGCCGACGGCAACGTCATCGGCAAGGTCACCAGCGGCGGCTTCGGCCCCAGCTACGGCGGCGCCATCGCCATCGGCTTCGTGCCCCCGCAATTCGCGGTGGTCGGCGACAAGCTGAAAGTCATCGTCCGGGGTAAGCCGGCGGCCGCCGAGGTCGTCGCCAGCCCGTTCGTCCCCACCCGCTACGTGCGCAAACTTTAAGTCAAAAGGGCCAAGACCATGAAGTTCACCAAGGACCACGAGTGGGTCGAAGTCGCCGGCGACATCGCCACCGTCGGCATCACCGCCTACGCCGCCGAGCAGCTGGGCGACGTGGTGTTCGTCGAGGTGCCGGAAGTCGGCAAGACCGTGAAGCAGGGCGACCAGCTGGCGGTGGTCGAGAGCGTCAAGGCCGCCTCGGACGTCTACGCCCCGGTGTCGGGCGAGGTGGTCGAGGCCAACGAGACGCTGGGCGACAGCCCCGAGACCGTCAACGCCCTGCCGGAAGCCGGCGGCTGGTTCGCCAAGGTCAAGCTCAGCAACGCCGCCGAGCTGGACGCCCTGATGGACCGCGACGCGTACGAAGCCTTCCTCGGCACGCTCTAATAACTCCGCGCATCCCCGCGAAAGCGGGGATTCAGGCGGCCTCCTCAGCTTAGGTCCCCGCTTTCGCGGGGATGAGCGGAATCAAGATCATGCGCTACCTCCCCCTCACACCCGAAGATCGCGCCGACATGCTCGGCGTCATCGGCGCGGAGTCGATCGACGAGCTGTTCGTCGACGTTCCGGCCGTCGCCCGCCGCGCCCAGCCGGTGGACCTGCCGTTCCATGCCGGCGAGCTGGAGGTCGAGCGCGAGATGCTGGCCCTGTCGCGCCGCAACCGCGCGGCCTCGGAAGGCCCGTTCTTCGTGGGGGCGGGGGCCTATCGCCACCACGTGCCGGCCACGGTCGACCACATCATCCAGCGGTCGGAGTTCCTGACCAGCTACACGCCCTACCAGCCGGAAATCGCCCAAGGGACTCTTCAGGTACTCTTCGAGTTCCAGACCCAGGTCGCGGCCCTGACCGGCATGGAAGTGGCCAACGCCTCGCTCTATGACGGCTCCACCGCGGCCGCCGAGGCGGTGATGATGGCCACCCGCGTCACCCGCCGGAACAAGGCGGTGCTGTCGGGCGGCGTGCACCCGCAATATGTCGGCACGGTCGAGACCCTGGCCCACGCCGCCGGCGTCGCCACCGACCGCCTGCCGGCTGCCATCGACGCCGAGGACGCGGTGATCGCCGCCATCGACGCCGACACCGCCTGCGTGGTCGTCCAGACCCCCAACGTCTTCGGCACCGCCACCGACGTGACCAAGATCGCCGCCGCCGCCCAGGCCGCCGGCGCCCTGCTGATCGTGGTCACCACCGAGGCCGTGTCGTACGGCCTGCTGAAGTCGCCCGGCGAGATGGGCGCCGACATCGTCGTGGCCGAGGGCCAGTCGATCGGCAACGGCCTGAACTTCGGCGGTCCCTATGTCGGCCTGTTCGCCTGCAAGGAAAAATACGTCCGCCAGGCCCCGGGCCGTCTCTGCGGCGAGACGGTCGACGCCGAGGGCCGTCGCGGCTTCGTCCTGACCCTGTCGACCCGCGAGCAGCACATCCGCCGCGACAAGGCCACGTCGAACATCTGCACCAACAGCGGCCTGTGCGCCCTGGCGTTCAGCATCCACATGAGCCTGCTGGGCGAGAAGGGCCTGCGCCGCCTGGCCCTGGTCAACCACCAGAAGGCCGTGAAGCTGCGCGACGCCCTGGCGGCCGTGCCGGGCGTCCAGGTGCTGACCCCGCGTTTCTTCAACGAGTTCGCGATCAAGGTTCCGGGCAACGCGGCCGAGCTGGTCGAGACCCTGGCCGCCAACGGCGTCATCGCCGGCGTGCCGTTCTCGCGCCTCGACCCGGCCGCCGGCCTGGACGACGTCCTGCTGGTCGCCGCCACCGAGACCACGCCCGACGGCGACATCGCCCTCTTCTCCAAGGCCCTGAGCAAGGTGCTGGCCCAATGAGCATGAATTCCGTCGGACGGCCGACCCGTCCTGAAACCGCTACCGACGCCAACGACTACGTCCACCCGACCCTGACCGGGGCCCGCGGCCTGCTGCAGGACGAGGCGCTGATCTTCGAACTGGACGCCTGGGACAAGACCGGCGTCGACCTGCCCGACGCCCCCGCGGCGGATGACCTGGGCGACCTGGTCCGCGCCTCGGCGATCGGCCTGCCGGGCCTGTCCGAGCCGGAAGCGGTGCGCCACTACGTGCGCCTGTCGCAGAAGAACCACGCCATCGACCTGGCGCTGTATCCGCTGGGCTCGTGCACGATGAAGCACAACCCGCGCCTGAACGAGAAGATGGCGCGCCTGCCGGGCTTCTCCGACATCCACCCGCTGCAGCCGCAGTCGACGGTGCAGGGCGCCATCGAGCTGATGGACCGCCTGGCGCATTGGCTGAAGACCCTGACCGGCATGCCGGCCGTCGCCCTGTCGCCCAAGGCCGGCGCCCACGGCGAGCTGTGCGGCCTGCTGGCCATCCGCGCCGCCCACGAGGCGGCCGGCAACGGCCACCGCAAGACGGTGCTGGCTCCGACCAGCGCCCACGGCACCAACCCGGCCACGGCGGCCTTCTGCGGCTATACCGTGGTCGAGATCGCCCAGACCGACGACGGCCGGGTGGACCTGGCGGACCTGGAGTCCAAGCTGGGCGACCACGTGGCCGCCATCATGGTCACCAACCCCAACACCTGCGGCCTGTTCGAGCGCGACGTGGTCGAGATCGCCCGCCTGACCCACGCGGCGGGCGCGTACTTCTACTGCGACGGCGCCAACTTCAACGCCATCGTCGGCCGGGTGCGCCCGGGCGACCTGGGCGTCGACGCCATGCACATCAACCTGCACAAGACCTTCTCCACCCCGCACGGCGGCGGCGGTCCGGGCGCGGGTCCGGTGGTGCTGTCGGCGGCCCTGGCCCCGTTCGCCCCCACCCCGTGGGTGGTCAGCCACGAGCACGGCTTCCACCTGGTCGAGGAGGCCAAGGGCCCCGCCGCCCAGGCCTTCGGGCGGATGAGCGCCTTCCACGGCCAGATGGGCATGTTCGTGCGCGCCTACGCCTACATGCTCAGCCACGGCGCCGACGGCCTGCGCCAGGTGGCCGAGGACGCGGTCCTGAACGCCAATTACATCAAGGCCCGCCTGTCGGACCTGATGAGCCCGGCCTTCCCGAACGGCCCGTGCATGCACGAGGCCCTGTTCGACGACGCCTGGCTGGAAGGCACCGGCGTGACCACGCTCGACTTCGCCAAGGCGATGATCGACGAGGGCTTCCACCCGATGACCATGTACTTCCCGCTGGTCGTCCACGGCGCGATGCTGATCGAGCCGACCGAGACCGAGAGCAAGCAGGAGCTGGACCGCTTCGTCACGGCGCTGCGCGCCCTGGCCGGGGCGGCCCTGAAAAACAAGGATGGGGCCGGCGAGGTCGAGCGCTTCAAGGGCGCCCCGTACCACGCGCCGCTCAAGCGCCTGGACGAGACCCTTGCCGCGCGTAAACCACGCTTGCGGTGGAAACCTGTGGCCGCCGCGCCACTGGCTGCGGAATAGCGGTCACAGTCGTACAAAGCGACAACGGGGCGCCTTTACGGAAGGGCGCCCCGTTCTCATATCGGGTTCTGTGAGCCGAGGAGGCCGGTCTGTCGCCGGGATCGAACGGACCACGGAACCCGTTTCGCCCCGTTATGAACCTCGCCCTCGCCATGCCGCCCGTGCGCTTCTCCGTCGCCGATGAACTCGCCCGCGAGCTTCTCGGGCGGATTTCGCGCGTCGTCCTGGTGGCGCTGGGCCTGATCCTGATCGTCGCGGGCTTCCTGATCGCGCCGCTGCCCGGCCCGCTGGGCGTGCCGCTGACCGTGGCCGGCCTGATGCTGGTGCTGCGCAACTCGTTCCGGGCCCGCAAGCAGTTCGTGCGCTTCCAGCACGCCCACCCCAAGCTGCTGTTCCCGCTGCGCCGCCTGCTGCGCCGCGAGCCGGAAGTGTTCCCGGTCGCCTGGCAGCAGGTCCTGCGCATGGAGCGCCTGGTCATCCCGCGCCGCTGGCGCGTGGCCAAGCGCTGGCGCCAATCCTTCAAGCGCTCCGCGCTCAAGAAGCGTCCGTGAGCTCGACCGCCGAAACGCTCGCCAGACTGCCTTCGAGGCTCTACCGCCGCCGTCGCCGTCTGGCCCTGGTCCTGCGTGAAACCGCGGGCCGCGTCGCCCGCTGGGCGGCGCTGGCCTTCGGCGTGCTCGTGCTGCTGGCCGGGGTGGTGCTGACGCCCCTGCCGGGCCACCTGGGCCTGCCGCTGCTGGTCGTCGGCCTGATGATCGTGCTGCGCAACTCGTTCCAGGCCAAGCGCCGCTTCCTGCGCTGGCAGCGCCGCCATCCCAAGCTGATCTTCCCGATCCGCCGCCTGATGCGCCGCGAGCCCGAGATCATGCTGGTGGCCTGGCAGCAGCTGCTGCGCTCCGAGAAGCTGTTCCTGCGCAAAGCGTCCTGGCGGGTGCTGAAGCGCGGGCGGAAGTACCTGCGCCGGCGCTGGCTGAAGAAGCAGCCGGTCTGACGGCTAGCCGCCGAACAGCCCGACGACCGCGTGCCGCAGCGGATTGGCCGGGTCGCTCAGCAGCTTCACCGCCATAGCGCACGACATCACCACCAGCAGCGGCCGGATCAGCCGGGCGCCGAACCGCATGGCCAGGCGCGAGCCGACCTGCGCGCCCAGGAACGCCCCGGCGGCCATGACCAGCCCGATCGGCCAGATCACCGCGCCCTTCAGGATGAACAGCGACAGGCTGCCCAGGTTCGAGGCGGCGTTGGCCAGCTTGGTGTGGGCGGTGGCCTTCAGCGCGCCGTAGCCCAGCAGGGTGACGATGGCCACCATGTAGAAGGCCCCGGCCCCGGGGCCGAAGATCCCGTCGTAGAAGCCGATCAGCGGGGCCACGCAGAAGGCGAAGACCGGCACGGTCAGGCGCGGATGGACGTCCTCGCCCTTCAGCCCCTTCGAGAACCCGAAATAGAGGGCGATGACGATCAGCAGGACCGGCACCAGGGCCGCCAGCACGCGCGGCGACAGCAGGCTGGCGCAAAGGGCGCCGCAGAGGCCGGCGACGGCGGCGCCGCCGGCCACGGGCAGGGCGGTCTTCCAGTCGATCAGGCCGCGCCGGGCGAAGGCGCTGGTGGAGGAGATGGCGCTGACCGCGCCCTGCAGCTTGTTGGTGCCCAGGGCCGCGACGGGGTTCATGCCGGTCAGCAGCAGGGCCGGGACGGTCAGCAGGCCGCCGCCGCCGGCGATGGCGTCGAACGCCCCGGCGACCATGGCCACGGCGAACATCGTGGCCAGCAGGGCGAAATCGACGTGCATGAACTCAAGCCCTCACGTGGCCCGCCCTTACAGACGGGTCGGGACCACGCGAAAGGCGAGCGGTAGTCGTTGGATTACTTCTGGCGCGCCTTGCGGGCGGCGTACTTGGCGTCGCGGCGGGCCTTCTGCTCGGCGGCGGTCAGGGCCTTGCGCTCCTTGCGCTCCTTGCGCTTCTCGGCGAGGACCTCTTCTTCCTTGGCCAGGGCTTCCAGGCGGGCGGCTTCCTTGGCCGCCGCGCGCTCGGCGCGGACGCGTTCCAGTTCGGCTTCGCGCTCGGCGTGGCGCTGCTCGAAGTTGGGATCCTGAACGGTGGGCTTCACCTTCATCTTGGCCAGCATGGCCTTCTTGGCTTCGGCGGCGGCGGTGATGCGATCGGCGAAGCCGGTGTTCTTCAGGTGCGACATGAATCTTCTGGTTGGTGGAAAGTGCGCCCCTAAGACCCCAAAACGCCGCGAAAAGCAATTGATCATCCCCGACGCAAAAGGACACAGGTCCCGTCGCGCCGGGGATTTGGCCGGCTACTTCTCGATCCGGTAGACCGCGTAGCTGTGCGGCGCGACCCGGGCGGCGAACTCGGTGCGGACCGGCACGCCCTGGCGGCGCCAGGCGTCGGCCTTGCCGTCGGCGGGCCTGGCCTCGACCACTTGGCCGGTCGACAGGTTGCGCAGCTTCACCCCCGCTCCCAGCAGCGACAGGTTCACGTCCGTGTCGTCGTCGCGGAACGACTGCACCACGAAGGTCCCGTTGTCGTAGGCGAACAGGCTGACCCGGTCGGGCGCGTCCAGCCGCACGGGGAAGTCGCGCTGCAGGTAGCGCTTGATCTCGGTCGTGACGCCCTGGGGCAGGTTGTAGAGGTCGCCCGGGTTCTCCGGCATGGTGATCACGTAGAGGACCCCGCCGCCGTAGCGGTTCATCAGCAGGATCGGGAACCCCTTGGCGTTGGCCACGCCCCGGATGATCCCCCAGCTGTCGTTGGTGTAGAAGGCCAGTTCCGGGAACAGCACCGGCGGGGTCTCGCGCTTCGGGTCGTTCAGGCTCTCGCCGTTGCCCGCGCCGTAGCCGTTCAGGAAGTCGTGCAGGGCCACCTTGCGGCCGGTGTCGCGCACCTCGAGGATGTCCTCGATCCCCTTGCCCTGCAGCGCCGAGAGCAGGCCCGAGGTGATGAACACCGTCTTGCCGGCCAGGAGGTTGCCCTTGATCTCCTCGACGATCTTCGGGTCCTTCGCGGCCGCCTGGGTCAGCAGCGCCACGTCCGCGCCCTTGGGGAAGTTGGGCGACAGCTCGATCGGAATGCCCACATTGCCCAGGTAGTTGTGCAGGAAGTCCTCGCCCGACGACTGGTAGGGCTTGTAGGCGGCGATGCCGATCGGCTTGCCCAGCCATCCCAGGTCCTTGTCGATCTTCTCCAGCGACCAGCCGGCCGCGCGGCCCCAGCCGGGACCCGGGTCGCCGGCCTGCCCCGACGGCTTGTAGCTGGCGACCATGGCCTTCCAATCGAAGCTGGTGGCCTTGTCGCTCCACGGGCGGGCGCCGGGCTCGACCGCCTTGGGCTCGTTCATCGGCCGCCAGTTGAACAGGGTGATCTCCGGCGCCTTGGCCAGCAGGGTGTCCCACAGCTGCTCGGCGTAGCGGTCGACATAGAGGGTCGAGAACGTGTCGACCCAGCCGCCGCCGTTGCCCGGCCCGCCGTTCGAGCCGACGGGCCGGATGTTGTCGTAGTAGCGGATGATCGAATAGCTCTCGTACTGCTGCAGCAGCTGGTCGGTGATCACCGGATCGCGGGTCTCGGCGCCGGTGTAGATGCCGTCGAACATCTGCGACTGCTTCTCCAGGTCGTAGCCCGTGCCCTGGAAGTGCTCGTACCAGTTCGGGTACTTGATGATCACCCGCACCTTGGGATTGACCGCCTTGGCGGGGCCCAGGACCAGGTCCTGGCTGACCGCGCGCATGGTCTCCAGGCGGTACTGGCTCCACGAGCGGTCGCCCTTGGCGGCGATGTCGGCGGGGCTCTTGGACGTGTAGAAGAAGAAGTCGTCGAGGATCACCTCGTCGAAGTGCTTGGCCGCCAGGCGCACGGCCTTCTCGCACTCGGCCCGGTGGGCGGGGTGCTCATAGTCGAAGGTGCCGAACTGGCCGCCCTCGCCGCCGGTCGCCAGGGTGATCCCGCCGGCCACCTGCACGCCGCGCGCCTCGAACCAGCCCTTGACCCGCTCGATCTGCTCGTCGGTGGCGAAGTTGCTGCTGCGGTAGACCTCCAGATAGACCTTGTCGAAGCGCAGCTGGCGGCTGGCGCGTTCGAACTGGGCGTCGAACACCGCCTTGTCCGACAGGGCCTTGGCGTCGTTGACGGCGATGTAGATCGCCGCGCGGAAGTTCTTGTAGGCGGGCGCCGGCTGGGGCCTGGCCGGGGCGGCCCAGGCGGCGGGCGCGAGCAAGGCGCACAGCGCCGCGGCGCCGAGCAGACTGCGGGTGACGCGGATCATGGCTGGTTTCTTCCCTCGATAGGCCCGCCGGCGCGTCGAGGCGCTCGGACTTGGTTGCGGTACCATACGGTTGGTATGACAAATCAGGCGAGGGGAATCTTGGCCGGACGCGAAAGCGCGCTTCCCTCCCCCTTGTGGGGAGGGTGGCCCTGGCGCAGCCAGGGTCGGGTGGGGTTTGATGAGTCAGCAGGCCCCACCCGCCAGCTTCGCTGGTCCCCCTCCTCATAAAGGGGAGGGAAGAAGGTGGAGGTCACCCAACGGAACCCGCGTTCGCCGATCACGTAAGGGCGCGATGATTCCGACACTCGGCTCGAAAAACCCTAAAATCCCTTATAAAACCGCGACTTGAGAGTATACCGCCCAACCTTGACGCACCGCAGCGCGCCCTATAGGTTCCGCCGCGATCAAGCCGGCCGGAAATCCGCCTCTATTGGGGCGGCCGCGGGCGTTTTCGGACCTGACCGCACCCATGCCCAAGGCCGACGAACCGAACGACAAGGCTCCGCAGAGCCTCGACGCTCGGATCGCCGCCTTCGAGGCGCGGAAAGCGGCGGAGCAACCGGGGCGCGCCGAGCACGAGAAATCGTCCCAGGACGGCTATCGTCTCCTGGCGGATCTGATCGGGGGCGTTCTGGTGGGGCTCGGCTTCGGCTGGCTGCTCGACCGTTACGCCGGCACGGGGCCCTGGGGCATGGTCGGCGGTCTGCTGATCGGCATGGGGATCTCGATCTACACCATCGTCCGCAAGGCGATGAAACTGAGCGCGCAGGCGTCGACCAAGGCCCCGGGGGCCACGGACGACGAGAACACGGGAGGCGGGTCCACCGCCCCCAAGCAGAAGAGAGACTAGGGCCTTGGCCACGCCGATCGACCCGATGCACCAGTTCATGATCCAAAAGATCGTGGAGCTGCCGTCCTTCACTGTCCCGGGCCTGGGCGTGATCGACATGTCGATCACCAATTCCGTCGCCGCCATGCTGCTGTCGGCGTTCCTGATCGTCACCTTCTACAGCTTCGCCGGCAAGGGCGCGGTGGTTCCCGGCCGCCTGCAGACTGTGGGCGAGATGCTCTATGGAATCGTCGACGGCCTGACGAGCTCGATCATCGGCCACGACGGCAAGAAGTACCTGCCCTTCGTCTTCGCCCTGTTCTCGTTCGTGCTGTTCGCCAACCTGCAAGGCATGCTGTTCGGCTGGACCGGCAACTTCCTGGGCTTCACCTCGACCTCGCAGCTGGCCGTGACCCTGACCCTGGGCCTGATGGTCATCCTGACGGTTATCGGCGTCGGCTTCGCCAAGAACGGCCTCAAGTTCTTCAAGCTGTTCGCCCCGTCGGGCGTGCCGCCGGTGCTCTACGTCATCCTGGTGCCGATCGAGATCATCTCGTTCCTGATCCGCCCGATCACCCTGGCCCTCCGTCTGTTCGGCAACATGCTGGGCGGCCACGTGGTGCTGAAGATCTTCGCGACCTTCGTGGCCATCCTGCTGGCCATGACCCCGATCTACTGGCCGATCGGCATCCTGTCGCTGACCTCCGTCGTCGCCCTGACGGCCCTAGAGTTCATGGTGGCCTTCCTCCAGGCCTTCGTGTTCGCGGTGCTCACCTGCGTCTATCTGAACGACGTCGTGCACCTCGACAGCCACTGATCACCCTTTAGTCTATCAACCAACACAGTCTTCCCTAAGGAGTCTCAACAATGGACGCTTCCGCCGCTAAGTTCATCGGCGCCGGCCTGGCCATGCTCGGCATGATCGGCGCGGGCATCGGCCTCGGCATCATGTTCGGCAACTACTTCCAAGGCGCCCTGCGCAACCCGACCGCGGCCGCTCAAGAGCGCCCGATGCTGTTCCTGGGCATGGCTCTGACCGAAGCCCTGGGCATCTTCGCCCTGGTCATCGCCTTCCTGATCCTGTTCTCGAAGTGATAACCCTGGGGCGCGGCCGGTCCGGCGGACCGACGCGCCCCAGAACCGTTCTTCGAGCCTTCCCCGCGTTGGGGCGGGCTCCAAACTAAGAGGCTTCTTCGCCCATGGCGACGGAACATCACGGCACGGTCGAGTCGACCGAGGCCCCCCACGGGCAGGAAAGCGGCGGGCTTCCCCAGCTGCAGTTCCAGCACTGGGGCGGCCAGATCGTCTGGCTCGTGCTCATCTTCGCCGTTCTCTACGCGGTGCTGTCCAAGGCGCTCCTGCCTCGGGTCAGCGGCGCGATCGAGACCCGCGGGGCCAAGATCGCCGGCGACATCGCCGACGCCCGTCGTCTGAAGGACGAAGCCGAGGTGCAGGCCCGCGCGGCCGCCGCCGAGGTGGCCGAGGCTCGCGCCAAGGCCCAGAAGACCGCGGCGGACGCCAAGGCCAAGGCTTCGGCCGAGGCCGCCGAGCGTCAGGCGAAGGAAGAGGCCGTGCTGGCCGAGAAGCTGGCCGCCGCCGAAGGCCGCATCCAGGTCGCCCGCGACGAGGCCATGGGCCACGTCCGCACGGTGGCCTCGGAAACGGCCGGCGCCATTGTCGAGAAGCTGACGGGCAAGGCGGCTTCGGCCGCCGAGCTCAAGGCCTCGCTGGCCTAAGGAGACGACGATGGAACACGAAGCCCTCTTCGATCTCGCCAACCCCGAGCTCTGGGTCCTGATCGGCCTGGCCCTGTTCATCGGCCTGCTGGTCGTGCTCAAGGTCCTGCCCGGCGCCCTGTTCAAGGCGCTGGACGCCCACGCCGAGAAGATCCAGGCCGAACTCGACGAGGCTCACCAGCTGCGGGAAGAGGCCCAGGCCCTGCTCGCCGAGGTGAAGGCTCAACGGGACGAAGCCGAACGCCAGGCCGCCGGCATGCTGGAAGCCGCCAAGGCCGACGCCGCGCTGATCGCGTCGGAAGCCAAGGCCAAGCTGGAAGAGCAGATCGCCCGCCGCGCCGAAATGGCCGAGCGCAAGATCGCCCAGGCCGAGGCCCAGGCCGCCGCCGACGTCAAGTCGGCCGCTGTCGACCTCGCCGCCCAGGCCGCCGAGCAGATCCTGGTCGCCCGCCTCGCGGCCGGCGCCTCGGACGGTCTCGTCGACGCGGCGATCAGCCAGGTCGGTTCGAAGCTGCAATAGCGGTTTCGGATACGGCGAAAAGACGAAAGGCGCGCTCCGCGAGGGGCGCGCCTTTTTCTTTTTGAAGCCTACTGCGCCGCGACCAGCTGCTCGGCGGTCGACAGGTCCACGCTGACCAGCTGGCTCACGCCGCGCTCGGCCATGGTCACGCCGAACAGGCGGTCCATCCGGCTCATGGTCACCGGATTGTGTGTGATGGCGATGAACCGCGTGCGGGTACGCCGGCGCATCTCGTCCAGCATGTTGCAGTAGCGGTCGACGTTGGCGTCATCCAGCGGCGCGTCGACTTCGTCCAGCACGCAGATCGGGGCCGGATTGGCCAGGAAGACGCCGAAGATCAGGGCGCTGGCGGTCAGGGCCTGCTCGCCGCCGCTCATCAGGCTCATGCTGGCCATGCGCTTGCCGGGCGGGCAGGCGAAGATCTCCAGGCCGGCCTCCAGCGGGTCGTCGCTCTCGATCAGCCGCAGCTCGGCCTGGCCGCCGCCGAATAGGGCCTGGAAGAGGGTCTGGAAGTGGGCGTTGATCACCTCGAAGGCGGCCAGCAGGCGCTCGCGGCCCTCGGCGTTCAGCTCCTCGATGCCGGCCCGCAGCTTGCCCACCGCGCCCGACAGGTCGGCGCGCTCGGTGCGCATGGTCTCCAGGCGCGCGGCGTATTCATTGGCCTCTTCCTCGGCGCGCAGGTTCACCGGGCCGATGGCGTCGCGCTCGCGTTCGAGCGCGAAGAGGTGGGCTTCCACGCCCGCGGCGTCCTTGGGGACGGCCACGGCCTCGCCGGCCACGTGGCGGCCCAGCTCCTCGGGCTCCATGCGGGCCTGCTCGCGGATGGCCGTGGCCACCTCGGCGAAACGGTCGCGGGCGGCGTCCAGGGTGGCCACCAGGCCGGCGCGCTTCTCGCGGGCCTCCGAGGCGGCCTGCTCGGCGGCGCGGGCGGCGCGGTCGGCGTTGAGGCGGGCGGTCTCGGCGGCCTCCAGGGCGTCCGAGGCCTTGGCCCGGCGGTCCTCGGCGGCGGCGAACTGCTCGACGATGACCACCAGCTTCTCGGCCAGGACGGTGGGCGCCTCACGGGCGGCCTCCAGGGCGGCGGCGGCCTTGATCCGGTCGGCGTCCAGGCTGGTCTCGCGCTTGGCCGAGGCCTCGCGGCGCTTGGTCCAGTCGGCGTGGTCGCGCTCCAGGCTCTCCAGGCGGCGCTGGCGGCCGGCGGTTTCGCGGGTCTCCTGGTCCAGGGCCGAGCGGGCGGCGGCGGCGGCCTCGCGGGCGGCCGTGGCGGCCTGGCGGGCGGCGGTCAGCCGGGGCGCCAGGTCCTCGGCGCTCTCGGTCCCGGCGCTCTCGGCGCGGACCGCGTCGAGGGCCGTCTGCGCCTCGACGCGCTCGGCCTCGAAGCGGGCGATGGTGTCGTCCAGCGACTGGGCGCGGGCCTCGCGCTGGGCGGCCTCGCGCTCGTAGCGGGCGACCTGCTCGCGGGCCCCGGTCAGCAGGCGCTCGGCCTCGGGCGGACCCCGGCGCTTGTCGCGCAGCGTCTCCTCGGCGACCCGCAGGGCGTCGGCGGCGGTCTTCAGGGCGGCGGTCGCGGCCTCGGCGCGCGGGGCGACCTGGTCGATCTCGGCCTCGACCTCAGCCAGGCGCGTGCGCTGCTCCAGCCGCACGGCGGCCGGCTTGGGGGCGTCGGCGCGGGCCACGAAGCCGTCCCAGCGCCACAGGTCGCCTTCCTTCGAGACCAGCCGCGCGCCCACCGGCAGGCCCTTGGCCAGGCGGTCGCCGTCGGCCCGCTCGACCACGGCCACGTGCGACAGGCGGGCGGCCAGTTCCGGCGGGGCCTTGATCAGCGGCGCCAGCGGCGTCGCGCCGTCGGGCCAGGCGACGGTCTTGGCGTCGGCGCCGGCCCAGAACGAGGCGGCGCGGGAATCGAGAGCGGCTTCCAGGTCGTCGCCCAGGGCGGCGGCCAGGGCCGCGCCGTAGCCCTTCTCGGGCGTCACCGCGTCCAGGGCCGGCGAGAAGCCGCTCTTGGCGCGCGGGGCGGTCAGCTGGGCCAGGCCCCGGGCCTCGGTGCGCAGGCGGCCCAGCTGGTCCTCGACCTTGCGGGCCAGGTCGCGCGACTGGGCCTCGGCCTGGGCGGCCTTCACGCGGACGGCCTCGGCGTCTTCAAGAGCTTGCCGGGCTGACGCCAGGCCTGCCTCGGCGTTGGCGAAGCGCTGGCGGGCCTCGGCTGCGGCCGGGTCGACCACGGGGCCGACGGCGGCGCGTTCGGCCTTGGCCTGGTCCAGGGCGCGGACGGTGCGGGCCAGGCGGCCCTCCGCCTCCTGCAGGCGCTGGGCGGCGGCGCGGGCCCGGGCGTCCTCGGCGGCGGCGCGGGCGGCCAGCTGCTCGACCTCGGCGTCGGCTTTCGCCCGATTGTCCTCGGCGGCCTTGGCGGCGGCGGCCAGCTCGGGACCCCGGGCGGGCGCGGCGGCGATCTGGGCGCGCAGTTCGACCAGCTCGGCGTCGGCGCGGGCCAGGGCCTGGACGGCGTCCTGCAGGCCCTGGGACTCGCGGGCCCGGTCGTCGTCGATGCGGGTCAGGTCGGCCGACAGCCGCTCGAACTCGGCCTGTGCGGCCTCGGCCTCGCGCTCGGCGCGGTCCTTCTGGATGGCCAGCTGACCTAGGATCGCCTGGGCGATCGAGGCCTCCTCGCGCAGCGGCGGCATGGCGGTCTCGGCCGCCAGGATCGCGGTCTGGGCCGTGGCGGCGGCGCGGGCGGTCTCCTCGACGGCGCGGGCGGCCTGGGTGGTCTCGGACTGGGTGCGCTCCAGCGTGTCGCGCGCCTCGGTCCAGCGGGCGTAGAGCACGGCCCCCTGCACGGCGCGGATCTCGGCGGACAGGCGCTTGTACTTCTCGGCCTGGCGGGCCTCGCGACGCAGCCGGCCCAGGGCGGTCTCCAGTTCGCGCGCCACGTCCTCCAGGCGCGAGAGATTGGCCTCGGCGGCCCGCAGGCGCAGCTCGGCCTCGTGGCGGCGGGTGTGCAGGCCCGAGACCCCGGCCGCCTCTTCCAGGATGCGGCGGCGGTTCTGCGGCTTGGCCCCGATCAGCTCGCTGATCTGGCCCTGGCGGACCAGGGCCGGCGAGTTGGCGCCCGTCGAGGCGTCGGCGAACAGCAGTTGGACGTCGCGGGCCCGCACCTCGCGGCCGTTGATGCGGTAGGTCGAGCCCTCGCCCCGGTCGATGCGGCGAACCACCTCCAGGGTCGGGTCGTCATTGAACTGGGCGGGGGCGGTGCGGTCGCTGTTGTCGATCGTCAGGGTGACGTCGGCGTGGTTGCGGGCGGGGCGGTTGCCGCTGCCGGCGAAGATCACGTCGTCCATGCCGCCCGCGCGCATGGCTTTCGCCGAATTGGCGCCCATCACCCAGCGCAGGGCTTCCAGCAGGTTGGACTTGCCACAGCCGTTGGGCCCGACGATGCCCGTCAGGCCGGGCTCGATCCGGAACTCGGTCGGTTCGACGAAGGATTTGAATCCCGAAAGGCGCAGGCGCTGGAATTGCACGGCGCGCGCCCGCCTCTCAGCCCTTGGCCGGCTTCGCGGCCGACTTGGGGGCGGCGGCGGGCTTGGGACCCGCCTTGGGCGTCGCCTTGGCGATGGCGGCGGCGAAGATCTCGATCGGCTGGCCGCCCTCGATCCGCTCGCCGTTGACGAAGAAGGTCGGGGTCACCTCGATCTGGTCGCGCTCGCCGGCCTTGGTGATGCGGGCGTTGACGACCTCCAGGGCCTTCTTGTCCTCCAGGGCGGCGGTGAACTGGGCCTCGGTCAGGCCGAAGCTCTTGCCGATCTTCAGCAGCCCGCCCCACAGGTCCTCGCTCTCGAAGATGGCGGTCTGCTGCCTGAAGATCGCGTCGATGACCTCGAAATAGCGGGCCGGGCCCACCCGCCGGGCCAGCAGATAGCCGGCGGCGGCGAACTCGTAGGGCTGGGTCAGGTATTCGCGGAACACGTACCGGACCTTGCCGGTGTCGATGAATTGCTTCTTGAAGGCCGGGAACACGTCGTTGTTCCAGTGGGCGCAGTGCGAGCACGACAGCGAGGCGTACTCCACCACCTGCACCGGGGCCTTGGGCGAGCCCAGGGCCATGTCGCCCTCGGCGGGCGGCAGGGGCGCGGCGCGCGCGACCGTCGGCGTGGCGATGACCGCCACGCCCGAGGCCGCCCAGCCCAGGGCCGGGAGGCCCGTTCCGATCAGGGCGCGCCGGCTCAGGATCATTTGGCGGCGGCCTCGGCCTGGTCGATCAGGGTGCTCAGCTGCTCCAGGGTCTGCTCGCCGCCGTCGTCGCCGCCGGCCTTCTTGCCGTTGACGATGAAGGTCGGGGTGCCGGTGATCTTGTCTTCCTTGGCGGTGCGCTCGACGCGATCGTTCAGCGCCTTGAGGGCCTTCTCGTCGTTGACGCAGGCGTTGAACTGGGCCTCGTTCAGGCCCGCCGCCTGCGCCACGCCCTGCAGTTCGCCGCGGATGTCGCCGCTCTGGTAGATGCGCTCCTGGGCGCGGTACAGCGCGTCGACGACCTGGAAGTATTTGTCCTTGCCGGCGCAGCGGGCGATCAGGAAGCCGGCGGCGGCCAGGCGCGGATCGCCGGTCAGGGACTCGCGGGCCACGTAGTGGACGCGGCCGGTGTCGATGTACTTGGCCTTGAAGGCGGGGAAGACGTCGGCGTTCCAGCGGGCGCAGTGCGGGCACGCGGTCGAGGCGTACTCGACGACCGTGACCTTGGCGTTGGCGTTGCCCAGCGACATGTCGTCGGCGGTCACGGCCGCCTTCTTGTCGCAGCCGGCGAGCGTGGCGCCCAGTGTGGCGGAGAGGGCGGCGACGGTCAGGAGCCGGCGGGTCAACGGACGCATGTGATCTTCCCTGGAAGAGGCGTGAACAGTGAAGTTAAGCGCGATTCTTTAGTCGCGTGAAAAGGGCGCGGATAAGGCGAGGCATCAGCCTATCGGACGCGTGGTTGTCAATCCAGAGACGCCGCTCAGCGCGGGTCGCGCAGCACGCCGCGGCCCAGCTTCAACAGGGCGTCCTTCAGGCCGCCCTCGGGCTGGTCGGCCAGGCTGTCCGCCAGGTCGCGCTCCTGGGCGGCGTCCAGCGGCGGCTTCCTGCGGGGGCGGGCGGCGACGGGGGCGGCCTGGACCTTCACCGGGCCCTGGACGATGCGCAGCTTGGTCACCGCGCCCTTGCCCAGCAGGAGGTCCAGGCGCTGGGTGATCTGCGGGGCCTGGTGCTGGATCAGCGAGGCCACGGGGCCGTCGACCCGCAGCTCCAGGGTGCCGCCGTCGCCGGTGCGGCTCTTGATGACCCGGACGGGCTCGGTGCGCCGGGCCAGGGTCTCGCCGACGATCTCCTTCCAGCGGGCCTGCAGGACGCCCGGGCCCTGGCCGAACTTCTCGTCCAGCTTCTTGATCAGCGGGGCCAGCGACTTGCCGGCCGGGGGCGGCGGACGCACCTGCGGACGCGTGCGGCGGCGCTTGAGGATCTCGAGGGCTTCTTCCGCGGTGGGCAGGGGGCGACGGCGCATGGGTTCAGGTTAGCAGAGATAGCCAGGGCCACGATGCAAACATGATGCAAAAAGTTGTCATCCCGGAAGCCTCGCAGAGGCTGTCCGGGACCCAGGGGGCTGGGCGAAGGCGGTGCGGCTGCCCTGCGGCTGTCCTGGGTCCCGGACAAGCGCTGCGCGCTTTCCGGGATGACAACGATAGAGGGGTTTTGCATAGCTCGTCCCATGCTCGACATCCCCGCTCTCCGCGCCGCCCTGCTGGCCTGGTACGACGCCCAGGCGCGCGATCTGCCCTGGCGCACCGGCCCGGCGGCGGGCAAGGCCGGGCAGCGCTCCGACCCCTACAGGGTCTGGCTGTCGGAGGTGATGCTGCAGCAGACCACCGTGCCGCACGCCACGCCCTATTTCCTGAGCTTCACCCGGCGCTGGCCCACCGTGTCGGACCTGGCGGCGGTGGAGGACGGCGAGCTGATGGCCGCCTGGGCCGGCCTCGGCTACTACGCCCGGGCCCGCAACCTGCTGGCCTGCGCCCGGGCCGTGGCCGCCGATCACGGCGGGGTCTTCCCCGACACGGAGGAGGGGCTGCGCGCCCTGCCGGGCGTGGGCGCCTACACCGCCGCCGCCGTGGCCGCCATCGCCTTCGACCGCGAGGCCAACGTCGTCGACGGCAATGTCGAGCGGGTGATGGCCCGGCTGTTCGCGGTGGAGGAGCCCGTTCCCGACGTCAAGCCGGAGCTGAAGCGGCTGGCGGGCCAGCTGGTCACCAACGAGCGTCCCGGCGACTGGGCCCAGGCCCTGATGGACCTGGGAGCCACGGTCTGCCGGCCCAAGGGGCCGCTGTGCGACCGCTGCCCGATCTCGGCCTGGTGCGAGGGCCTCAAGACCGGCGCGCCCGAGACCTATCCGCGCAAGACCCGGAAGGCCGACCGCCCGCGCCGGCACGGCGTGGCCTATGTCCTGACGCGCGGCGACGCGGTCGCTCTGGTCCGCCGCCCGCCCAAGGGCCTCCTGGGCGGCATGCTGGGCCTGCCGACCAGCGATTGGCGCGATCGTCCGTGGACGGACGTGGAAGCCGCCGAGGCCGCTCCAAGCTCCGGCGTCTGGCGCGACGTCGGGGTGGTGGAGCACGTCTTCACCCACTTCGCCCTGACCCTATGGGTGCTGCGGGCCGAGAGCAACGGCGCCGAGCTCGTGGAGGGCGACGTCGTCTGGACCCCGCGCGAAGGCCTGTCGGCCCTGCCCAGCGTGTTCTTGAAAGCCGCGCGGGCCGCCGATCGATTGCTCTGATCGGGCGAGTTTCGGCGAGGGACAACTTCCGGCTTTGGTGGCAAGCTCGCGCCCATCACGAGCCGAGGAGCCCGTCCATGGCCATCAACACCGTCATCGACCTCTCGCACCACAACGCCAGCCCGAACTTTGTCCAGGCCGCCGCCGGCGGGATCACGGGCGTGCTGCACAAGGCCACCGAGGGGCTGGGCTTCGTCGATCCCGACTACGCGGTCCGGCGGACCGCCGCTCAGGCCGCGGGCCTGATGTGGGGCGCCTATCACTTCGGGACCGGCGACGATCCCGTCGCCCAGGCCGATCACTTCCTGCAGACGGTCGGGCCGGACAACGCCGGCATGCTGCTGGTCCTGGATTTCGAGCAGAACCCGAACGGCTCCAGCATGAACCTGGACCAGGCCCGGGCCTTCGTCACGCGGATCAGCGACCAGGCCGGCCGTTGGCCCGGGCTCTATTCGGGCAACTACGTCAAGGAGCTGCTGGGGAACGAGAAGGACCCGGTGCTGTCCCTGTGCTGGTTCTGGCTGGCCCAGTACGGCTCGGCCGCGGTCGTGCCGCCCAACTGGTCGGGCTGGACGCTGTGGCAGTACACGGACGGGGTCAACGGGCCGCAGCCGCACGCTGCGCCGGGGATCGGTCCTTGCGATCGCGACCAGTATTTCGGCGGGGCCGACGCCCTTCGGGTGTTCTGGCTGAACGGGGGCGCCTAAACGCTCGGCGCCCTCCGGCGAAAGGGATACGGCGGCTGCGGTAAACCCCCGATGGGCGCGGGATCGGCGGCCCCCTAGCCTGACGCTCCAAACAGCGTTGGGCGTGGTCGGCATGCCGGAAATCCAAGACGTTCGACGCCGGCGCTTCCACCGGCTGGCCGGGGCGGGCCTCCTGGCCGCGATGCTTCCCACCGCGTCCCGCGCCAACACGCTGGTGGGCGGTTGGATCACCATCAAGATTCCGCCGCCGCCCGACGTGGCGGCCAAGCTCAAGAATTTGACGGCCAGGGTCGATGCGCGCCAGCCGTTGATGGAAACCAGCAATGAGCGGCCGATCCGGAAATACCGGGAATTTCTTGACCAGCTGGCGGCGAAGAACCTGTCGCAGATGGATCAGCTCAAGGCGGTCAACACCTATGTCAACGCGAACGTCGCCAGGAGGAAGGACGGGCCGGAAGACGTGTGGGCCGAGGCGTACACGACCCTGAAGGAGGGCGGCGATTGCGAGGACATCGCCCTGGTCAAGCGCTGGGGGCTGAAGCGGCTGAAATACGCGCGCGAGAACCTGTTCCTGGTCATGGGCATGACCCTGCTGACCCGCCCGCCCGAAGGCCACGCCCTGCTGGCCGTGCGCCTGTCCGACAAGGTCTTCCAGGTCATGTACAACCTTGTGTACTCGATCGAGGACGCGACGAGCCTGCGCTATTTCGAGCCCGCCTACGCCGTCAACGAGTTCGGCTTCTGGCGGGTCGACAGGGTCGACCACGTCGGCGGCGACTATTGGCAGGAGGCCTATCTGCGCGCGGTGAAGCGCCAGGGAGGAAAGGCCTGAGCGGCGGCTAGTTCATCCCCGCGCGCACCTGCGAGCGCAGGACGTCGATCGGGGCCAGGCCCTTGTCGGTCTTGAAGTGCCAGTAGGTCCAGCCGTTGCAGGCCGGGGCCGACTGCACCAGGGCGCCGACCTTGTGGATCGAGCCCGACAGGTCGCCGACGGTGATCGAGCCGTCGGCCCGCACCTTGGCGGCGTGCGAGCCCTTCGAGCAGAACAGGGTGTCGCCCGGGTTCAGCAGGCCGGCCTCGACGATCGTGCCGAACGGCACGCGCGGCTCGGCGCGCTTCGAACCCATCACGTCCAGGTCCTGCGGCGCGATCGGAACGACCTTGGCGATGCGCTCCTTGGCGTGGGCGATGTACTCGGCCTCGCGCTCGATGCCGACGAACTTGCGGCCCAGGCGCTTGGCGGCGGCGCCGGTGGTGCCCACGCCGAAGAACGGATCCAGGATCACGTCGCCCGGCTTCGTCGTCGACAGGATGACGCGATAGAGCAGGGCTTCCGGCTTCTGGGTCGGGTGGGCCTTGTTGCCGTCGGCGCCCTTGATGCGCTCCTCGCCGGTGCACAGCGGGATGGTCCAGTCCGAGCGCATCTGCACTTCGTCGTTGGCCATCTTCAGGGCGTCGTAGTTGAAGGTGTAGCGCTTGGCGCCCTGGCTCTTGGAGGCCCAGATCAGGGTCTCGTGGGCGTTGGCGAACCGCGTGCCCTTGAAGTTGGGCATCGGGTTGGACTTGCGCCAGATCACGTCGTTCAGGATCCAGAAGCCCAGGTCCTGCACGGCCACGCCGACGCGGAAGATGTTGTGGTAGCTGCCGATCACCCAGATCGCGCCGTCGTCCTTCAGCACCCGGCGGGCGGCCTTCAGCCATTCGCGGGTGAACTTGTCGTAGGCGGCGAAGCTCTCGAACTGGTCCCAGTGGTCGTCGACGGCGTCGACCTTGGAATTGTCGGGACGCAGCAGGTCGCCGCCCAGCTGCAGATTGTAGGGCGGATCGGCGAAGATCAGGTCCACGGACTTCTCGGGCAGGGCGTTCATCGCCTCGATGCAGTCGCCCTGGATGATGGTTTCAGGCCCGAAGGACATGTCCGCTTCCCGTCAAAAACACTGAGCGGAATCATGAGTCTAGCTAGTAAATAGTGTGTTGAGGGACGTGGTTACCCACCTGTTAACCCAGCCTTTGGTTGTGGATTTGAGTCTGGCCGGACTCAAGCTCTTGATTGAATTCAAGAACATTCTGGCCGTCATCCTCGGACTTGTTCCGAGGACCCCTCGTTCAGCTATGTTGCCGCCGGCCGAGGAGAGCGCCGCTGCTGCCGCGCCCCAGCTTGCATGGACAGGGGGCGGACACAGGGGTCCTCGGAACAAGTCCGAGGATGACGGGCGAAAGGATGGCGGAGAAGGGCCCTACCCCTCCAACCCGTCCTCGAACGCCGCGCCGTCCAGCAGATCCCCCGCCAGGGCCAGCTTGACCGGCGCCCAGCTCATCCGGTGGATCGGCGAGGGGCCCAGGCGGCGCAGGCCCTCGACATGGATCGCGGCGTGGTAGCCCTTGTGGCCGGCGAAGCCGTAGCCGGGATAGACGCCGTCCATCTCGACCATGATCCGGTCGCGGGCCTCCTTGGCCAGGATCGAGGCCGCCGCGATCGAGCACGACAGGCTGTCGCCCTTGACCACCGTCTTGACCTCGCAGGGCAGGGGGAAGCGGTAGTTGCCGTCGACCAGGGCAAAGCTGGGCGTCACCCCCAGGCCCTCGACCGCGCGCCGCATGGCCAGGCCGGCGGCGTGCAGGATGTTCAGTTCCTCGATCTCCTCGACGCTGGCCAGGCCCACGCACCAGGCGACCGCCACCGACTTGATCTCGATTTCCAGCGCGGCGCGCGCCTTGGCGGTCAGCTTCTTGGAGTCGTTGAGGCCGGCGGGGATGCGCGTCGGGTCCAGGATCACCGCCGCGGCGCTGACCGGCCCGGCCCACGGCCCGCGCCCGGCCTCGTCCACGCCGCACACGTGGCCGGGGCCGCAGGCGGCCTCCAGCATCATGTCGGGGCCGGTTCGGGCGAGGGCGGAGGACTTGGTCACGCCCCGCTCATAATCCGTTTCGGGCGGTGGCGAAAAGGTCCGACGTCTACAGCGCCGCGTTGACCACCGGCGGGGCGTTGCCGCGCAGGCCCCGGGCGTCGAGATAGTCGAGCAGGACCGCGGGGCGGTTGGTCTGGATGACGCTGACGCCGTCGTCGATCAGCCGCCGCCAGGTGTGGCGTCCGTCGGCCGCCGCCCCGCCGGCCCAGGCCCGGGCCCAGACGCCCTTCAGCCCCTTGCGGGCCAGGGCGTTGCTCCACAGCCGCACCCGCGCCAGCCGCGCCTGGGCCCGCACGGCCTTGAACTCCGAGCGCCGCAGGTCGCACAGCTCGATGGCCGGGACCCGGTTCTCGGCCAGCACCTGCAGGGCGGCGATCCCGGCTGGATCGCCCAGGGCGCGCCCGCCCACGGCCCCGACCATCGGCATGAAGGCCAGGCTGCGATAGGGCGGCAGGTCGGCCATGGGCGCGGCGCCGGCCTCGGGCCGCGCCTTGACCAGCACCTGGCCGGCGGCCTCGCTGGCCAGGACGACCTGGGCCACCTGCTCGGCGATCGGCTCCTTGACGTCCAGATTGATCAGGATGCGGCCCTGGGCCCGGGCCAGGAACGCCTCGAGGGTAGGCGGCGCCTCGGTCGGTCCGCCGCCCGGCGCGTCCAGGCGCAGCGCCTGGATCTGGGCCAGGGTCAGGTCGGACACCCGGCCGCGGCCGTTCGTGGTGCGGTCGACGGTGGGGTCGTGCATCAGCACCAGCGCCCCGTCGGCCGTGCGGCGGATGTCGATCTCGACCATGTCGACGCCCAGGGCCACGCAGCGGTCCAGCGCCGCCAGCGAGTTCTCCGGCACGGCCTTGGGCATGCCGCGCGAGGGCGCGGGGGCGTGGCAGGCCCGGTGCGCCACCACCAGCACCCCGTCCGACCAGTCGTAGAGACGGTCGCGCAGGTCGTCGGCCGGCTGGGCGCCGACCGGTCCGGCCGTGGCGGCGACCAGCGTCGCCGTGAGCGCCGCGAGGCGTCGGGATGTGAAACGGGCAAGGCGCATGGTGAAGCTCCCCACTGCGCCCGAATGGCTGATTCCCGCAACAGTGGAGCGTCGGAAGGCTGACAGGGCCGTGACGAGAGTCTCGGCGTCCTTCCCTCCCCCTCGTGGGGAGGGTGGCCCTGGCGGAACCAGGGTCGGGTGGGGTTTGATGCGCCAGCAGGCCCCACCCACCAGCTTCGCTAATCCCCCCTCCCCATAAAGGGGAGGGAAAGCGATGTCCCTACCGCGCCAGCTTGCGGCATTCCTCGTGGCGGAAGCAGCCGACGAGGTGGTCGTTGACCAGGCCCGTGGCCTGCATGAAGGCGTAGACGATCACCGGGCCGCAATATTTGAAGCCCTTGGCCTTCAGCATCTTGGCCATGTCGACGGCCAGGGGCGTCTGGGCCGGGACGTCGCCGCCCTTCCAGTGGTTCTGCACCGGCTTGCCGCCCGTCATGCCCCACAGCAGCTCGGAGAAGTCCTCGCCGCGCTCGCGCATGTCGCAATAGATCCGGGCCCCGGCGATCGTCGCGTCGATCTTGCCGTTCGAGCGGATGATGCCGGCGTCGGCCATCAGCCGGGCGCGGTCGGCGTCGCCGAAGCGGGCCACCGTGTCCGGATCGAAATTGGCGAAGGCGGCGCGGAAGGCCTCGCGCTTGCGCAGGATGGTGATCCACGACAGCCCGGCCTGGAACCCGTCCAGCACGAGCTTCTCCCACAGGGCGCGGGAGTCGTACTCCGGCACGCCCCATTCGGTGTCGTGATAGGCCTCGTAGAACGGGTCCCCGTTCATGCCGCGCCAGGTGCAGCGATGGATCTCGGTCATGGGGCGGAGCTTGGCCCGATCATATGGAACTTTTCAAGAACAAATCCGCGCTTCGTCACTCTCGGACATAGTAGGCCGTCGAGCCGGTCTCGGGCATGGCCACCGTCACGCCCCGCACCTTGCCGAAGGCGTCGCGGCGGAAGTCGAAGGTGAAGACGTAGAGGCCCGACTGCGCGAACTGGGCGGGGCCCAGGGTCAGCAGCGGCGCGGGCTTGTCCTGGCCGGGCAGGGTCATCTCGACGCCGTCGCCGGCCACGGTGAACTTCAGGGCTTCGTATTCGAAGCTGTCGGCCAGGGCGCGGCGGACGTCCATCGGCACGGCGGGGTCGAGGCGGTAGTCGCCGGCCAGGTCGGCCGCGGGCGGCAGGCGGGGCTTGATCGTGCGCAGCGGCGGGTGGGCGCCCTGGCCGACGGCGTCGGAGAAGGCGTTGCGCACCTCGGCGATCAGGGCCAGGCCGTTGGCGCCGTTGGTCAGGATCACGAAGCCGTCGCCGGTCTCGGGATAGCCCTCCAGGAAGGCCAGGTAGCTCTCGTTGGCGCCCAGGTGGAAGAAGTAGCGGCCGGGTCCGGCCCCGCCCAGGCGCGGCCCCAGGCCGAACGGGCCGGGCGAGACCTCGGTCAGCATGGCGGTCGCCAGGGGCTGGGGCAGGAAGTCCGAACGGCCCTGGTAGCTTTCGATCAGGCCGCCGACCAGCCGGCCCAGGTCGTTGGCGCTGGTCCACAGGCCCGAGGCCCCGGCCTCGGCGAAGCTCTCCCACCCGCGCGGGGCGGCCCGGGGCGCGCCGTCGCCGCCATGCGCCTTGGCGATGTCGCCGTGCGCGGCCGGGAGCGGGCTTTCGAAGGTGCTGCGGGTCATGCCCAGGGGGCCGAACACTTCCGTCCGCGCCAGGGCCGCCAGCGACTGGCCCGTGGCGTCCTCGATCGTCGCCTGTTCCACGGTGACGCCGCCGCCGGAATAGTCGCTGACCCGGCCGGGCGCGGCCTTGAACCGCACGGCCTCGTTCTTGGCCGGCTTCTGGCCGTCCAGCACCTGGACCAGGGTCGGCAGCGGCTCGGCGGGCTGGTAGTCGGCGAAGCCGTGCACGCCCAGGCCCGAGGTGTGGGACATCAGCATGCGCAGGCTGACCGCCGGGTCCGGGACCGTGTTCGAGGCGGGCAGTTTCCAGCGTTTCAGGTAGTCGTCGACGTCGCGGTCGAGGTCCAGCCGGCCGGCCGCCGCCAGGCGCAGGGTGGTCGTGGCGGTGGCGACCTTGCTGATCGATCCCACCGAGAACAGGGTGTCGGCGTCGACCCTGTCGGCGGTCCCGGCCTCGCGCAGGCCGTAGCCGGCGGCGGCCACGACCTTGCCGTCGCGGACCACCGCGATGGCCACGCCCGGCACCTTGTGGAAGGCCATGCGCTCGGCCAGCGACCAGCCCGGCGGCGCCTGGCCGGCCGCCAGCACGCTGGGGCGCAGGCCGTGGTCGAGGGGAGAGAGCGGAGCGGTCGGCGCGGCCTGGGCCCCGGCCGCCAGGAGAAGGGCGCAGCCGCCCAAGATCACGCCGACCAGCCGCTTCATCCGCCGCTCCCAACCTCACGTTGTCGGGAGAGTGACCGGACGACGGCGTTCGCTCAATGCGAATGAATCTTAAAAATCGTCCATGGTCGCGGGGGTCAGGCCGCGGGCAGCCAGTCCGGCCGGTCCACGGTCACCGCGCGGCCGTCCGCCGTCAGGTCCGCGCCTTCGATGCGGTCCAGGCGCAGCAGGGCCATGGCCCGGCCGTCGCGGCCCGACAGCACCTCGCCGGCCCGGAGCTCGCCAGCCAGCACCTCGGTCCCGAAGGCGGGGGCGGGGCCGTCGAAGACGATGGGCAGCATGCGGTTCTTGATCGTGCCGCGCCGCTTCATGCGGCTGGTGGTCTCCTGGCCGACGAAGCAGCCCTTCTTGAAGTCGATGCCGTTCAGCAGGTCGAAGTCGGCCTCGATGGGGTAGGTCTTGTCGGTCCCCCAGTCGGCGGGGCCGGGAACGCCCAGGGCCAGGCGGTGGGCCTCGTAGTCGTCCTCCGTGGCGGTGGTCGCCTGGTCCTCGGCGTAGAGACGCGAGCCCAGGGCGGGCAGGCGCGGGTCCGGGAAACCGCCCGCCGCGGGCCAGGCCGCGAACACGCCAAGCGGGCTGGCCGCCAGCTCCACCTTGGCCCGCAGCTTGTACATCGTCAGGCGCGTCAGGATGGCGTCGCGGTGCTCGGCCGCCACGTCCAGCAGCAGGCCGTCCTCCACGCCCGCCACGAACAGGTCGTAGAGCAGACGGCCCTGCGGGGTCAGCAGGCCGGAGAAGCGCAGTTCGCTGGACGCCAAGGTCTCGACCTCCTGGCTCAGCAGGCCGTTGAGGAAGCTGCGGGCGTCGGGGCCCGAGACGGCGATGACGGCCCGCGAGGGCAAGGCGGCGATCTGGTTCACCCCGCCGATATAGGCCCCGGCTCTGGTCCCCGCCAGCGTTCGAGCCTTTGGGCGCGATTGGAGCTTTGAATTTCGGTTGTCATCCCGGACAGCCTCTGGAGGCTTCCGGGATGACAACGGTTGGGGGCGACGGAACGCGGCCGCTACGCCTTGCCGATGGCGTCCACCTGGTGGGTCAGGCTGATGCGGTCCAGCGACTGGAAGGGCAGCTGCATGAAGGTCTCGATCCGCCGCTCCAGCCCGCCCAGCATGCGGGCGTAGACCAGGGCGATCTCGACCGGATCCTCCTCGGCCCGCAGCGGGTCCTCGCAGGCCCAGTGGGCGGTGACCGGCTGGCCGGGCCATTCGGGCATGGGCTCGCCGCGCGCGGTGTCGCTGAGGGTGAAGACGAAATCCATCGGCTCGGCCTTGGCGAAGGCCCTGTACGACTGGGGTTTCAGGTCCGAGGCGTCGTAGCCGGCCCGGGCCAGGGCGCGCAGGGCCACGGGGTCGGCCTTGTCGCCCGGCGCCACGCCGGCGCTGAAGGCGACGAAGCGTCCGGCGCCCTTCTGGTTCATGATCGCCTCGGCGATGATGCTGCGGGCGGTGTCGCGCCGCGACAGAAAGAGAACGCGATACGGAGAGATGCTGGTCATCGAGGTCCGCTCCGGTGTCCGGTGCGGGGCATCCTGGCGCCGTTTCGTGACGATCCGGCGTCGGCCCTGACCTCTCCCGGGCGCCGCCAAAGAACGGAAAGCTGAGCCGTTATCGAGGGATGCGCCGACTCGCGACCCGCCTTATACAAGGACGGATGACACAGCGGGCCTTCCCGATTCTCTTCATCACCGCCACGCGGATCGGCGACGCCGTGCTGTCGTCCGGCCTGATCCGCTTCCTGGCCGACCAGATTCCCAACGCCCGCTTCACCATCGTCTCCGGGCCGTTGGCCGCGCCGCTGTTCGCCCATGTGCCCGGCCTGGACCGGGTGATCGTCATGGAGAAGGGCAAGGGCAAGGGACACTGGTTCAAGCTGTGGAACCAGGTGCGCCATAAGAAGTGGGGCCTGGTCGTCGATCTGCGCGGCAGCGGCACGGCCCTGTTCCTGCGCCGCGAGAAGCGGGCGATCTGGAAGAAGTCGCCCGACATCCTGCACAAGGTGATCGACGCCGCCCGCGTGCTGAAGCTGGAGGGCGACCCGCCCGCCCCGCACCTCTACATCACCCCCGAGGTCCAGGCCCTGGCCGACCAACTGCTGGCCACGCGCCGGGGCGAGCCGGAAGGGCCGATCCTGGCCGTGGGCCCGGCTTCGAACTGGGTGGGCAAGATCTGGCCGATCGAGCGCTTCGCCCAGACGGCCCAGCAGCTCTTGGGGCCCGGCGGTCCGCTGGAAGGCGGGCGGCTGATGATCCTGGGCGGTCCGGGCGACGAGCGGATGGTCGAGGAGCTGCGCATGGCCTCGGCCCGCGGCCGCTATATCGACCTGACCGGCAAGGTGGACCTCCTGACCGCCTATGCGGCGCTGAAGCGGGCGGACCTGTTCATCGGCAACGACAGCGGCCTGATGCACATCGCCGCCGCCGCGGGCATTCCCACGATCGGCCTGTTCGGCCCCTCGGACGAGCGCCGCTACGGCCCATGGGGGGCATGGACCAAGGCCGTGCGCGGCCCGCGCAGCTTCGAGCAGTTCCTGGCCGTCGACCCGGACCTGTCCCAGGCCATCCGCCACATGAGCGACCTGCCGGTCACCACGGTGGTCAAGGCGGCCAAGGCGCTGCTGGCCGAGGTGAAGGCGGCCAAGGAGGCGGCGCCCATCGAGGAATCGGCCGAGGCGCCGATCGAAGCCACGCCCGAGGACGCCGGCCTGGAGCCGGACCTGCAGCCGGTGCTGGAGGATGTGGCGGAGCCCGAGGTCGACACGCCGGTTCTCGAGGACGCGGCGCCTAGCTCCGCTCATGCCGACGAAGGTCGCGACCCCGGCTGACCCGGGATCGGTTCAGTCGAAACAGATTTCCGGGCCGGACGTCTTCCCGCCCTCGACCCGGGCGTAGCAGCCCGGATAGTACGCCGTCGGCTGGCAATGTCCGACGACCGCCGTGCCCACCGGCGTCGCCGGGCCTTGAACCGAGTCGAACAGGCAGCCGCCTTGGCAATCGCTCTTGCCGCTGCAGACCTTTCCCGCGTCGGCGTAGTCATGCTGGCAGATCGGGTATCCGAAGGCCGCCCGACTTTCGTAGCCGCCGCCCGCCCGACACGACGCGGCCTCGGCCCTGGGGAGGGCGGCGGGCACGTGGCCCCCGCAGCTGGTCGACAGCAGACCGGCGGCCAGGGCGAGCATCGGGAGCAGGATGCGCTTCATCTCTCGAGGATGGGCGAGCTTGGCCATGGAGGCAACGCCGACCTCCTTGCTTCGCCGGTCGCACTTGGCGCCCTCACGCCCGTCATCCTCGGAACACCTCCGCGGATGACGGGCATTTGGGGCGGCTCTCAGATTTTCCCCAGCCCGTCCATGATCGCCGTCAGGGCGATCACCGTCTGGCCCTCCATGGCGCTGTGGCCGGCGTTGGTCAGCACGTAGGTCTCCGGCTTGACCCCCACGCCCGCCAGCGCCTCCACCAGCCGCGAGGCCTGGGTCAGGGGACACACCTGGTCGAAGCGGCCGTGGACGATGTGGATCGGCAGGCCGGCGATCTTGTCGACGTTCCGCGCGATGTAGTCGGGCTCCAGGAACAGGTCCTGGGCGAAGAAGTGGGCCTCGATCTGGGCGAAGCACAGGGCGAAGTCGGCCTCGCCGAACTTCCCCGGGTCGCCCTGCTCGGGGATCATGTTCGAGATCGCGCCCTCCCAGACCGACCAGGCCAGGGCCGCGCGCAGCTGGGCCTGCTTGTCGGCCTCGGCCGTGGGCCGGCCATCGAAGATCGCCTTGTAGGCCCCCATCATGTCGCCGCGCTTCTCCGGCGGGATGACCTCGACGAAGGCCTTCCATTCGTCGGGATAGGTCACGTAGGCGCCGGGTTCGCTGAGGGCGTAGGGCGTCTTGTCGAACACCGCGGCGTTGCCCTGGTACATGTACAGCAGGTCCTCGCGCGTCCCCAGGAAGATGCCGCGCAGGATCAGCGAGGCCACGTGCTCGGGGTGGCGGATGGCGTAGACCAGGGCCAGGGTGCTGCCCCAGCTGCCGCCGAACACGTGCATCCGGCCGGTGATCCCCAGGGCGTCGCGCAGGCGGTTGATGTCGGCCACCAGGTGGTCGGTGTCGTTCTTCTGCAGCGCCACCGCCGGGCCGTGCGAGGCCACGGTGGGCGCGCTCTTCCCGCAGCCGCGCTGGTCGAACAGGATCACGCGATAGCGCTTGGGATCGAAGAACCGCGACATCACCGGCGCGCAGGCCCCGCCCGGACCGCCGTGCAGGAACATCACCGGCTCGCCGTGGGGCGCGCCGTACTCCTCCCAGTAGAGGGTGTGGTCGGGGCCGCTGTCGACCTGCAGCATGCCGGTCCGGTTCGGCGCGCCTTGCGGATACTTCCACTCGTCCGTGACCTTGCTGGCGGTCTGGAGTCGGGAAAAGTCCATGGGAGCCTCGTCGCGTTGAAAAGATTGACGGGACGTGCGCTCGTCGCGCGCGGGGGTCAATGTCGATATTTGGTCTTGCGGCGGCTGGGGCAGGCTCCTAGACCGCCTCAAACCCCTCCCCAGCACTCGGCAGGAGCCGCTCCATGACCCAGACCTTCGACCTGATCGTGCGCGGCGGCGAGGTGGTCAATCACGCGGGGCGGGGCTTCACCGACATCGGCGTGCGCAACGGCAAGATCGTCGCCATCGGCGACCTCTCGCAAGCCAGCGCCGGCGAGGTGTTCGACGCCACGGGCCTGACCGTCCTGCCGGGGGTGATCGACAGCCAGGTCCACTTCCGCGAGCCGGGCCTGGAGTGGAAGGAAGACCTGGAGAGCGGCTCGCGCGGCGCGGCCCTGGGCGGCGTGGTCGCGGTCTTCGAGATGCCCAACACCGAGCCGACCACCACCGACCCCGACGCCCTGGCCGACAAGCTGGCCCGCGCCAAGGGCCGCATGCACACCGACCACGCCTTCTATGTGGGCGGCACTCACGAGAACGCGACGTTCCTGGGCGAGCTGGAGCGCCTGCCGGGCTGCTGCGGCATCAAGGTGTTCATGGGCGCTTCGACCGGCACCCTGTTGGTGCAGGACGACGCCGGCGTCGAGAACGTGCTGCGCCACGTCAACCGCCGCGCCGCCTTCCACTCCGAGGACGAGTACCGCCTGGCCGAGCGCCGCGCCCTGGCCCGTCCGGGCGACTGGACCAGCCACCCGGAGGTCCGCGACGCCCAGGCCGCCATGCAGTCGACCGAGCGCCTGGTCCGCATCGCCAAGTCGCTGGGCAAGCGCATCCACGTGCTGCACGTCACCACGCACCAGGAGATCGACTTCCTGGCCAAGCACAAGGACGTCGCCAGCGTCGAGGTCACGCCCCAGCACCTGACCCTGGTGGCCCCCGAGGCCTATGAGCGCCTGAAGGGCTTCGCCCAGATGAACCCGCCGATCCGCTCGGCCGAGCACGTGGCCGGGGTCTGGCGCGGCATCGAGACCGGCATCGCCGACGTCCTGGGCAGCGACCACGCCCCCCACACCCGCGAGGAGAAGGCCCGGCCCTATCCGGCCTCGCCCTCGGGCATGCCCGGCGTCCAGACCCTGGTGCCGATCATGCTGACCCATGTCGCGAACGGCCGCCTGACCCTGGAACGCTTCGTCGACCTGACCAGCCACGGCGTGAACCGCATCTTCGGCCTGGCCGACAAGGGCCGCATCGCCGAGGGCTTCGACGCCGACTTCACCATCGTCGACATGAAGGCCAAGCGGACCATCACCCACGACTGGATGGCCACCCGCTCGGGCTGGACCCCGTTCGACGGCTTCGAGGCCAAGGCCTGGCCGGTGGCGACCATCGTGCGCGGGACCGTGGTCATGCGCGACGACGAGATCGTGGCGGAAGGGACGGGCGCGCCGGTGCGGTTCCTGGAGACGCTGGCGAGCTAGGCTCACACCCACTTGCCCCCACCTGACCGCTTCGCGGTCTGTCCGTCCCCGCAGGGGGCGGAGCCTTCGCGCTCGGCGCGGCTCTTCCCCCTATGGGGGAAGACGGTCGCGAAGCGACCCGTAGGGGGCAAGTGTTCGCCGCATTGCCCTCGACTTTTTTCCTCGCCCCCTGTCGAATCCGCCCCGCCTCGCGCGTCTATCGCCGAGGGCGCGGGTCGCGCGCCGATGGAGGGTCCGATGAAGTACCTGCTGCTGATCTATTCCTCGGAGGCCGACTGGGCGCGGCCGGAGGGCCAGGCCGCCCTGCCGGACATCGTCGCCCAGCACGAGACGCTGCAGGGCGAGCTGCGGGCCAGCGGCATGGACTGGTCGGCGGCCCGCCTGGCCAACACCCCGACCGCCCGTACGATCTCGACGAACGCCGACGGCCAGATCGTGCACGACGGGCCGTTCGCCGAGACCAAGGAGCAGTTGGCCGGCTTCTACCTGATCGACGCGCCCGACATGGCCGCCGCCGAGGCCTGGGCGCGCAAGGTCCCGCACATCCCCGGCGGCAAGGTCGAGGTCCGCGCGATCGCCCATAGCCCCGACTGACAAGACCCTCGAAATAAATCGAACGGGCGAATGTCGAGTCCGATGAGGGGCCCGCGTCTCTGGTGCATGATCGGCGGCGCGTGGCCGGCCCGGTCGTCAAGGAGAACAGACCCATGCAATACGCTCTGGTGATCTACGAGGACGAGGCCCTGTACGGCGAGGAGAACACCCCGGCCTGGCGCGAGATCTTCGCCCAGCACGAGGCCTTCGCCGGCGAACTGGCGCAGAAGGGGGTGCTGCGCGGCGGGGCGGGCCTGAAGCCCACGGCCACCGCCACCACCGTGCGCCGCGCGGCCGGCCAGTGCTCGCTGCACGACGGGCCCTACGCCGAGAGCAAGGAGCAGCTGGGCGGCTTCTACGTGATCGAGGCTCCCGACCTGGACGCCGCCCTGGCCTGGGCCCGCAAGCTGCCGATGCAGGGCGACGGCTCGGTCGAGGTGCGGCCGATCATCGACGGGACCACCTGATCCGTCATGGGCAGGAGCCTCCTCGATCAGGCGGCGCGGGCGCACGGCGGGCGGGTGATCGCCGCCCTGGCCGCCAAGTTCCGCGACCTGGACCTGGCCGAGGAGGCCTTCGCCGAGGCCTGCCTGAACGCGGCCCAGGCCTGGCCGAAAGACGGCGAGCCCCGCGATCCCGCCGCCTGGCTCTACAGCGTCGCCCAGCGGCGGGCGCTGGACATGCTGCGGCGGCGCGGCGTGCGGACCCGGCTGGTTCCGGATCCGCCGCCCCAGCCCCCCAGCGCGGAGGACGTCATGGTCGACGATGCGCGCCTGATCCCCGACGAGCGGCTGCGGCTGATCTTCGTCTGCTGCCACCCGGCCGTGGCTCCCGACGCCCGCGCGGCCCTGACCCTGCGCCTGGTCTGCGGCCTGTCCACCCAGGAGATCGCCCGGGCCTTCCTGGTGCCCGAGCCGACCCTGGCCCAGCGCCTGGTGCGGGCCAAGCGCAAGATCGCCCAGGCCGGCATCGCCTTCGAGGTGCCCGGCCCGGAGGCCTGGCCCGAGCGGATCGGGGCGGTGCTGTCGACCCTGGAGATCGCCTACGCCAAGGCCCACGAGGACGCGGCCGGCGCGGGCCAGCACGCCGGCTACGCCCAGGAGATGCTGGACCTGACCGCGGTGCTGACCGACCTGCTGCCCGACGAGCCCGAGTGCCTGGCCTTCGCCGCCCTGGTCCGCTACGCCGAGGCCCGCCGCCCGGCCCGGCTGGACGACACGGGGGCGATGACGCCGCTGTCCGAACAGGACCCGGCCCTGTGGCGGCGGCCGCTGATCGTCGACGCCGAGAAACTGCTGCGCCGCGCCGCCGGCCGACAGCGGCCAGGTCCGCGCCAACTGCAGGCGGCCATCCACGCGGCCTGGTGCGCGCGCGCCGACCTGGACGAGCCGCCGCCCTGGCCGACGGTGCTGGCGCTCTACGACGCCCTGCTGCGCTGGCGCGACGACGCGGTGGTGCGGCTGAACCGCGCCGTGGCGGTGGCCGAGGTCTCGGGCCCGGCCCTGGCCCTGGCCGAGGTCGACTGGCTGGACTCCACCGCCTTCCGCGACTTCGGCCCCTTCCACGCGGTGCGCGCCGACCTGCTGGCGCGGCTGGGGCGGAGCGGCGAGGCGCTGGAGGCCTACGACCGCGCCCTGGCCCTGGGCCCGGCCCCGGCCGAGCGGCTGTGGCTGGAGCGTAGAAGGGGAGATGCCTTGAATTTCCCTCTCTCATAGAGAGAGGGAGGGGCCCGCCGCGAAGCGGTGGGAGGGTGAGAGGTTACAGTCTCTCGGAACCAAGCTCTGAAGAAGACGCACTGCAGCGGTTGTGATGGTCTGTGCGGCCTTTTTGGGAGTGCTCAACGGCCTTGGATTTACCGGCCAGCGGTGAAACCTCTCACCCTCCCACCGCCTATCGGCGGCGGGCCCCTCCCTCTCTCTCAGAGAGAGGGATTCCGCAAGCTCATCGACTCAAAGGGTGGGATTGCCACCCGCTCCACCGTGGTTAACACTTCGATTCATGGATGGGACGTCAGAGACCCACGCACCGTTCCGCGACGCCCGCTACGCGCCCCCGGCGCTGGAGGTCGAGCGACGCGGCGACGTCCTGATCCTCAAGAACCCCACCCCCTATTCCCGCACCGTCCAGACCGTGACCGCGCCCCTGGCCCGCTGGGCTTCGCAGGCGCCGCACCGCGTCTGGCTGGCCGAGCGGCCAGAGCCGGGCGCGAACGGCTGGCGGACGGTGACCTACGCCGAGGCCGCCGACCAGGCCGCCCGGCTGGCGGGCGGTTTGTCACGGTTGGGCCTCTCGCGCGGCAAGCCGCTGCTGATCCTGGCCCGCAACGGCGTCGACCACGCCCTGATCGGCTACGCCGCCATGAGCCTGGGCGCGCCGATCGCTCCGGTCTCGCCGCAGTACGGGCTGAAGGGCGCGGACCTGACCCGCCTGGCCTTCGCGGTCGAGCGCCTGAAGCCGGCGGCGGTCTATGTCGACGACGCCGAGGCCTTCGCCGACGCCCTGGCTGCGCCCTTCCTGGAGGGGCTGCCGGTGGTGGCCAGCCGCAACGCGCGCGAGGGCGACACGACGTTCGACGCCCTGGCCGCCGGCGATCCTGTCTCGCCCGTCTGCCGGCCGGAAGACACCGCCAAGCTGCTGCTGACCTCCGGCTCGACGGGCCTGCCCAAGGCGGTGATCTGCACCCACGCCAACATCGCCCTGAACGCCGCCCAGATCGCCGCCTGCTACGAGGACCCCGACCCGCCGGTGCTGGTCAATTCCGCGCCCTGGAGCCACAGCCTGGGCGCCAACGCCATCCTGCACATGGTGCTGCACCGGGGCGGGACCCTGTACATCGACGCCGGCCAGCCGGTGACCGGCCGCTTCGACGAGACGGTCCGCAACCTGCGCGAGGTGGCGACGACCTATCACAACATGGTCCCGGCCGGCTGGGGCCTGCTGGTCGGCGAGCTGGAGCGCGACCACGCCCTGGCGACGAAGTTCTTCGAGAAGGTGCGGGTGCTGCAGTACGGCGGGGCGTCGATGGCCCAGTCGATCCTCGACCGGGTCCAGGCCGTGGCCCTGCGCACGATCGGCTGCCGGGTGACCTTCGCCGCCGGCTACGGCGCCACCGAGACCGGCCCGACGGCCTGCAACATCCACTGGCTGAACGCCCGCTCGGGCATGGTGGGCCTGCCCACGCCCGGCACGTCGGTGAAGCTGGTCCCGGTGGCCGACGGCCCGCCCGACAAGTTCGAGATCCGCGTGAAGGGCCCGCAGGTCTCGCCCGGCTACCTCGGCATGGCCGAGGCTTCGGCGGCGGCGTTCGACGAGGACGGCTTCTACCGCCTGGGCGACGCGGCCAAGCTGGCCGACCGGCTCAATCCCTCGGCGGGCCTGGTGTTCGACGGACGGCTGGTCGAGAACTTCAAGCTGGCCAACGGGACCTTCGTGGTGGCCGGGGCCCTGCGGGTGGCGGCGGTCTCGGCCATCGCCGGGGCGGTGTCGGACGCGGTGGTCTGCGGCGAGGGCCGGGCGGGCGTGGGGCTGATGCTGTTCCTCGACCCCAAGGCGGCCCTCCGGATCGGCGATCCGGCGGCGGTGAAGGCGGCGATCCGCACGGGCCTGGAGCGGCTGAACGGCCTGGCCAAGGGCGGCGGCAAGGTGACCCGCGCCTTGATCCTGGACGGCGCGCCCGACGCGGCGTCCGGCGAGCTGACCGACAAGGGCTACATCAACCAGGCCCTGGCGCGCGAACGGCGCCCGGCGGAGATGGAGCGGCTGTTCGCCGAGGAGCCGGACGACGGGGTGATGGTGTTCGGCTGAGGCCATGGACGACTTGGGGGACACACACTCACCCCACGATCGGTGCTCATCCTGGCTAGGCCTTGGCGTGAGTGTGTGTCCCCTCCTTCAGGCTCAGCACCTTCACCACCCCCACGCAGATCAGCAACTGCCCGAAATAATACAGCCCCCACACCGCCAGGCCGGTGGCGAAGTTGTCCGGCCAGGGGCCGTTGCGGCCGAAGATGATCAGGTCCGAGACCACGAACATCAGCGCCCCGATCCCGACCCGGAAGCGCGGGAAGCGGCTGAGCCAGGCCGTCGCCGCCATCAGGGCCAGGCCCAGGCTGTAGACCGCCACGCCCGGCGCGCCGGCGCGGTCGGCGGGCAGCAGGAAGGCGATGACCACCACGGCGGGGACCAGCGCCACGGCCAGGGCGACCTGGTTCCTCGACGGGCGCGGCCGGCGGTTGCGGATGTAGAGGCCGATGGCGACCAGGTGTCCGGCCAGGAAGGCCAGGGCCCCCACCGTCAGCCCGGCCGCGCCCAAGAGCACGTCGCCCAGGGCGCCGAAGGCCATGACCAGGGTCAGAAGCCAGCCGTCGAGGCTGCGCACGTTCAGGGCGGCGTAGACCGCCAGCAACCCGACGCCCAGGCCCTTCCAGGTCAGCTCGGCGGCGGGCGACAGGGGAAGGCTCCAGGCCGCCACGTAGCTGACCCCGGCCAGGACCGAGGCGGCCAGGACGGCCTTGGCCAGATTTGATCGAGACATTCAGTTTCCCCGTTGCCGGTCCGCTCTTCGGCGACGCTTCGGCGCGGGCCAGACTGCGACGGACAACACTGTCCCCGCAACCTTCCCCGAGGGTGAACCCGCAACCCCGTTGGCGGGTCTCCCGAAATGTCGGAAGCTTCGCGCGAACGGTACGGAGAAGACCATGAACGGCGCCGACGCCCTGATCACCACCCTGGCCGACAACGGCGTCACCGCCTGCTTCGCCAATCCCGGCACCAGCGAGATGCAGTTCGTCGCGGCCCTGGACCGCGAGCCGCGCATGCGCAGCGTGCTGTGCCTGTTCGAAGGGGTGGCGACCGGGGCGGCCGACGGCTGGGGGCGGATGACCGGGACGCCGGCCTGCACCCTGCTGCACCTGGGGCCGGGCTACGCCAACGGCGCGGCCAACCTGCACAACGCCCGGCGGGCCTACACCCCCATCGTCAACGTCATCGGCGACCACGCCACCGACCATCGCCAGTACGACGCCCCGCTGAACTCCGACATCGCCGCCCTGGCCGCGCCCAATTCGCTGTGGGTCAAGTCGGCCGACAGCGCCGACGCCGTGGGTCCCCTGGCCGCCGAGGCGGTGGCCGCCAGTTTCGGGACGCCGGGCGGCAACGCCTGCCTGATCCTGCCCGCCGACAGCGCCTGGAACGAGACCAACGTCGCCGGGCCGACGATCGAACGGCCGAGGTTCCGCGCGCCCGATCCGGCCGCCATCGCCGCCGTGGCACAGGCCCTGAAGGCGGCCGCCAAGCCCGTGCTGCTGCTCGGCTCTGGCGCGTGCGGCGAGGCCGCGGTGGCCGCCGCCGGGCGGATCGCGGCCGCGGGCGTACGGGTGCTGACCGACACCTTCACCGCCCGTCAGGCGCGCGGCGAGGGCCGCTTCCGCCCCGACAAGCTGCCCTATTTCGGCGAGCAGGCCCTGAAGGACCTGGAGGGCGTCGACCTGATGGTCCTGGTCGCCACGACCGCGCCGGTGGCCTTCTTCGCCTATCCCGACCGGCCCAGCGTGCTGGTCCCCGACGGGTGCGCGACCCTGACCCTGTGCGACCGGGCCACGGACGCCACCGCCGCCCTGGACGCCCTGGCCCAGGCGCTGGACGCGCCGGCGGCGGGTGCGGTCGAGCCCTACGCCCCGGCCGCCGCCCCTTCGGGCAAGCTGGACGCCTGGGCCATGGGCGCGTCCATCGCCCGCCATATGCCGGCCGGGGCGATCATCTCGGACGACGCGGTGACCGCCGGCCTGCCGATCTTCACCCAGACCCGCAACGCCCGGGCCCACGACTGGCTGTCCCTGACCGGCGGGGCCATCGGCCAGGGCGTGCCCCTGGCCATTGGCGCGGCCGTGGCCTGTGCCGACCGCAAGGTGCTGAGCCTGAACGGCGACGGGGCGGGGATGTACACAGTCCAGGGCCTGTGGACGATCGCCCGCGAGCGGCTGGACGTGACGGTGGTGGTGTTCGCCAACCACGCTTACCGCATCCTGGGCATCGAGATGGGCCGCACCGGCGGCGGCGAGCCGGGCCCGGCGGCGTCGCGGCTCCTGGACCTGGGCGATCCGAGGATCGACTGGGTGTCGGTGGCGCAGGGCCTGGGCGTGCCCGCCGAACGGGTCGAGACGGCCGAGGCGTTCGACGAGGCGATGGCCCGGGCGATGAAAGCGCCGGGGCCGCATTTCATTGAAGCGGCGATGCGGTAGGGGCGGCTGGGGACATACACATGTGCATGTCCCCAATTTGATCCGCTCATCCCGGAAGTCTGAGCACCGCCCTCAGCCCGCCCATCGGCGACTTCTGCAGCGTCAGTTCGCCGCCCAGCCCGCGCGCCATGTCCCGCGCGATGGCCAGGCCGAGCCCCACGCCCTTCTCGTTCTGGTTTCGCGACTCGTCCAGGCGGTTGAAGGGCCGGAAGGCCTCCTCGTGGCGGTCGTCGGGGATGCCGGGGCCGTCGTCGTCGACGAAGATCCACACGCCGCCCGAGGGGGCGGCGGTGGACGAGACCCGCACGGTCTCGCCGTGGGCGGCGGCGTTGTCGATCAGGTTGGCCAGCGCCCGCTTGAAGGCCTGGGGCCGCAGGATGGCCGACAGGTCGTCGCCGATCGACACCTCGACCTTGGCGCCGGCCCGCTGGGCGCCTTCGCAGACCCCCTCGATCAGCGGCCGCAGCATGACCTGGCGGGCCTCCTCGCCGCCCTCGCCCCGGGCGAAGGCCAGGTACTCGTCGATCATGTGCTCCATCTCGGCCAGGTCGCGCGACATGGCCTCCAGCTGCGGGCTGGGCTCGGCCAGGGCGATCTCCAGCTTCAGCCGGGTGAGCGGCGTGCGCAGGTCGTGGCTGACGCTGGCCAGCAGGGCCGTGCGCTGCTCGATATGGCGCTGGATGCGGGCCTTCATGGCCAGGAAGGCCGAGGCCGCCTGGCGCACCTCGCGCGCGCCGTGCGGCTTGAAGGCGGCCTGGTCGATGCCGCGCCCGAAGGCGTCGGCCGCGTCGGCCAGGCGCTCGATGGCCCGCACCTGGTTGCGGATGAACAGGATGGCCACCGCCGTCAGCAGCAGGGTGGCCACCACCATCCACAGGATGAAGATGTGGCCCTGGGTGGCGAAGGCGCGGTCGCGCGGGGCGATGATCCGCAGCACGCCTTCCTTGACCTGCACGCGGATGTCGACGTGGCCGGGATAGCGGGTGGTGTCGAACCAGAACGGGTCGTCCAGCCGGTCGTCCAGGGCCGTGCGCAGCGAGCGGTCCAGCGAGGCGAACAGCGAGGGCCGCTGGCCGGTCGGCAGCTTGCGGCCCTTCTGCAGGGCGATCGACAGCGACATCGACTCCTCGGCCCGCTCGGCCATCTTGTCGAGCGCCTCGGGCGAGGGATCGTCCTTGTAGGTCTGCACCGCCCAGGCCACGTCGCCGGCCAGGCCTTCGGACAGGCGGCTGGTGACGGTCTCCCAGTGGGCGTCGAAGAACGCCCAGGTGACGGCGATCTGCATCACCGCCACCGGCAGGACGATGATCAGCAGCGATCGCCCGAACAGCGAGGTCGGCAGCCACCGCTTGATCTGGCGGGGGATGTAGAGGCGGGTGCGGAAGCGGAACATCAGTCCGGCGCCAGCCGATAGCCGATCCCGCGCACGGTCTGCAGATATCTCGGGTTCTTCGGGTCCGGCTCGATCTTGCGGCGCAGGCGGGTGACCTGGACGTCGACGGCGCGGCCGGTGGCGTCGACGGTGTCGCGCGCCAGCTCCAGGCGGTCGACGGGCGCGTGGGCGGCCTTGGCCAGGCGGCGCAGCAGGGCGACCTCGGCCTCGGTCAGGCGGATCGGCTCGCCGTCGCGGGTCAGCTCGCCGCGCTCGGGCTCGAAGGCGCAGGCCCCCAGGCTCAGGGCGCGCGGCCCCGACGGCTTGGGCGTCGAGCGGCGCAGGATCGACTCGATGCGCAGCAGCAGTTCGCGCGGCTCGAACGGCTTGGCCAGGTAGTCGTCGGCCCCGTGGGTCAGGCCCTCGATCCGGTCGCTGGTCTGGTCGCGGGCGGTCAGCATCAGGATCGGCGTCCTGCCGGCCTCGCCGCCCCGGGCCCGCAGCCGCTGGGTGAACGAGAAGCCGTCCTCGCCGGGCATCATCACGTCCAGCACCAGCAGGTCGAAGTCCATCGCGCCCGTCAGCCGGTCGGCGTGGGCGGCGTCGGCGGCGGCGCTGACCCGGAAGCCGGCGCGGGCCAGGAATTCCTTGAGCAGGGTGCGGATGCGGTCGTCGTCGTCGACGACCAGCAGGTGGCGCTCGGCGCGTTCTTCTGGGGTCATAGCCCGTCCCGACGATTGAGGCCGACACCTTGGCGCGGTCCGGCCAGGGCCGCCAGGATGCGTCGCGTCCCGGCCACGCCGTCCAGGCCGCCGGTGCGGTAGGCGCGGCCCAGCAGGGTGCGCAGCCGCTCGGCCACCCGGTACTCGAAGGCGATCCCCTCGGGGGTCAGCTCGGCCGGCCGCCGGCGGGCGTCCAGGTCGCCGGACGCCTTGCGGGCCAGGCCCAGGCGCTGCAGGTCCGACAGGGTCTTGCTGGCCGCCTGCTTCGAAAGGCTGGTCAATTTCGACAGGTCCTGCACGCCGATGCCGGGCCGGCGGCGCAGCAGGAAGGCGGCGCGCCAGTGCGAGCGCCCCAGGCCCGGCCCCTCGCCCTCCAGGGCCGCGTCGACCGCCGCCCATAGGCCCGCCTCGGCCAGCAGCAGCAGCTCCAGCCCGCTGTCCAGCTGCTCCTCGCCCAGGATCAGGCGGGGGTCGGTCGATCCCCCGATCCCGCCGGGGGAAGGGCCGGGTGAAAGCGGCCCGGCCATCAGCTTGCGTCCATTTTATTTGACCTTCGCCGGCTCGGGGCGTCTAAGAGCCGGGTTCCAAATAAGGAGGTCTTGGACCGATGTCTCTCGTTCCCTTCGACGATCGCGATGGTTGGATCTGGCTGGACGGCCAGTTCGTCGCCTGGCGGGACGCGAAGGTGCACGTATTGACCCATGGCCTTCACTACGCCTCGTCGGTGTTCGAAGGCGAGCGGATGTACGGCGGCGAGATCTTCAAGCTGACCGAGCATACCGAGCGCCTGTTCAAATCGGCCGAAATCCTCGATTTCAAGATCCCCTACACGGTGGCCGAGATCGACGAGGCGTGCAAGGCGACCGCCGCCAAGAACGGCCTGACCGACTGCTATGTCCGCCCCATCGCCTGGCGCGGCAGCGAGATGATCGGCGTGTCGGCCCAGCAGACCAAGATCCACGTGGCCATCGCCGTGTGGGACTGGCCCAGCTATTTCGACCCGGCGACCAAGGCCAAGGGCATCCGCCTGACCTGGGCCAAGTACGACCGTCCGGCCCCGAACACGATCCCGACCGCAGCCAAGGCCGCCGGGCTCTACATGATCTGCACCATCTCCAAGCACGCCGCGGAGAAGGAAGGTTTCGCCGACGCGATGATGGTCGACTACCGCGGCTACATCGCCGAGGCGACCGGGGCCAACGTGTTCTTCGTCAAGGACGGCGCGCTGCACACCCCGATCCCGGACTGCATCCTGAACGGCATCACCCGCCAGACGGTGATCCAGATCGCCAAGGAACGCGGGATCCAGGTGATCGAGCGCCACATCGAGAAGGCCGAGCTGTCGACCTTCACCGAGTGCTTCATCGTCGGCACCGCCGCCGAGGTCACCCCGGTGTCGGAGATCGGCGAGTTCAAGTTCACCCCGGGCCAGCTGTCGCTGTCGCTGATGGACGCCTACGCCGCCCTGGTGCGGCGGGAGCTCGTGCCGGCCTAAGCTGGCGCTCTTACTGAAATGAAGATCCCGGAGGGCTCGGCTCTCCGGGATTTTTTATGGCCCGCCGCAGTTAACCATAAGATGGTGCGGTCGCGCCGCCTGGCAAAACCTACCCGGCAGAAGATCTCGAAACATAGTAAACGGCAATTATATTAACCATCTATACTACTCATTACCTGGAAATTTCGTGCCTCGCACATGACTTGCACCGCGTCCGGCCAACGATAACCGGATGGGGTTCCACACGTCATGAGCATCAACAGCGCCATGCTGGCCGGGGTTTCCGGCCTGCTCGCCAATTCCTCGAGCCTGGCGGCGATCTCGGACAACATCGCCAACGTCAACACCGTCGGCTACAAGCGCAGCTCGGCCAACTTCTCGTCGATGGTCACCTCGCAGAGCAAGAACGGCAGCTACAGCGCCGGCGGCGTCGGGGCCAAGACCCACCAGTTCATCAGCCAGCAGGGCCTGTCCCAGGCCACGACCTCGAACCTGGACCTGTCGATCTCGGGCGCCGGCTTCTTCGTGACCACCGAGAAGCCCGAGGGCCTGTCGCCCACCGACACCCGCTCGTTCACCCGCGCCGGCTCGTTCACCCTCGACAATCTGGGCTACCTGCAGAACGACGCCGGCCTCTATCTCCAGGGCTGGCTGGCCGACCCGGTGACCGGCATGATCACCACCGACCCCTCGGACCTGTCGCGGCTGTCGTCCATCAACGTCGCCACGGTCGGCGGGGCCGCCGAGAAGACCACCCGGGCCGGGATCAACGCTAACCTGCGCTCCGAGCAGACGGTGTCGGCGGCCGCCAACGCCAAGGTGACCAAGACCGCCGTGCCGGAAACCCCCGCGGCGACGCCCGCCGTGGACTACGCCGTCACCTACAGCCCGACCGGAACCGGCAACCAGTATTCGGTGTCGATCAGCCGGGCGGGAACCGTGGTGTCCACCGGCACGGCCACCTACGACCCCACCACCGGGGCCCTGACCGGCTACCTCCCCACCGGCGCGACCGTTCCGGTGACCACCCTGACCACCGCCGGCCAGACCGTGAACCTGTCCGACCTGGGCATGACCACCAAGGCCGACGCCGTCGCCGCCGGGGCCTACGACCCGGCCACCAACTCGATGTCGGACTACGCCCTGGACCCGACCAAGGGGGTCAAGCCGGACTTCGAGATTCAGCTGCCGGTCTCGGACTCCAAGGGCGGCCAGCGCACGATCACCCTGTCGCTGATCAAGGGGCCGGGTCCCAACGAGTGGTACGCCGAGCTGCGCGCCAAGCCCGGCGACCTGGACAACAACGCCAACGGCCTGATCAGCTCGGGCAAGATCACCTTCACCAACGACGGCAAGCTGGCCAGCACCGGCGGGCTGTTCGGGACCACCAACCCGACCTCGATCAGCATCGGCGCGTCCGATCCGCTGGCCACCGGCACGGGCCCGCGCTGGGCCGACGGCCTGGGCATCGACAGCCAGGACATCCAGATCGACCTGGCCAACGCCGCGGGCGGCCTGACCCAGTTCAACAGCCAGTCGGTGGTGCAGTCGGTCAACACCAACGGCACGGCGTTCGGCAACCTGACCAACATCGAGATCGACGATAAGGGCTATGTCTCGGCCATCTTCGACAACGGCGTCACCCGCCGCATCGCCCAGGTCGCCATCGCCACCTTCTCCAACCCGGACGGGCTGAAGGCGGTCAACGGCAACGCCTATCGGGTGACCAACGAGAGCGGCGGCTTCAGCCTCAAGACGCCCGGCGACGGCGGCGCGGGCTCGATCGCGCCCTCGACCCTGGAAGCCTCGACGGTGGACCTGTCGACCGAGTTCACCGGCCTGATCACCACCCAGCGGGCCTATTCGGCCTGTTCGAAGATCATCACCACGGCGGACCAGATGCTGGAGGAGCTGCTGAGCATCAAGCGGTAGGGCGAGCGGTGGGGCGAAGCTACCCCGCCACCTTCGCTTCCAGCTCCGCCAGCCGCGCCCGCGTGGACGCCAGGTCGGCCCCGAACCGCGCCGGGTCGGCCGCCGCCAGGCGGGCGGCCACGTCGTAGCTCTCGCGATAGAGGTCCAGGGCTCGCATGCGGTGCCCCCGGTCCTCGCGCAGGTCGGCCAGGCGCTCCAGCGACACCGACAGGGCGCGGCGGGCGTTGGGATCGGCGGCTTCGCGGCCGCCGTGCGAGCGGCGCAGGGCCAGGGCCTCCTCGAAGGCGGCCAGGGCCTCGTTCAGGCGGCCCTCCATCTCGGCCACGTCGCCGACCCCCGACAGGGCGCCGGCCAGCAGTTCGTCGGCGGCGAAGTCGCCCCGGGGCGCGGCGGCGCGGGCGGCGCGGGCGTAGCTGACCGCCTCCTCATAGGCCTCGGCGGCGTCGTCCAGCCGGCCCTGGCCGCGCGCGAAGTCGCCCAGGTCGCGGCGCGACACGGCCTTCTCGCGGTCGTCCTTGGCCATGCGCAGCAGGTGGTTCAGGGCCTGGGCCGCCTGGGACCAGGCTTCCTGGCGGCTCAGGCTGACCAACCGGGCGCGGAGGCCCTCGAAGGTCTCGGCCGGGGCGGGCGGCGGCAGCTCGGCCGCGACGATCGGGGTGGCGACAGGGGGCGGGGCAGGCGGCGCGACGGGCGCGGCGACGACCGGCGCCGGTTCGGGCGCGGCCTCGATGGCCAGGACCGGTTCGGCGACCGGCTCCAGGTCCACCGGCGCCGGCCTGCGCCGGGCCTTGGGCTTGGGACGCGGGGTCAGGGCGGCGACGAGGAGCACGACCCCCGTGATCGCCGCCGCCCAGCCCACGAACGGACGGTGCGGCTCGAAGGGACCGAGATCCAGGTTCTGCGCCCAATCCCCCAGGACGCCGAAACCCGCGATCACGTATCCCGATGTTGCCAGGATCGTCCCGAGGACGACCCCCACGAGCCGAGCCAGCATGTCGTCCCCTCCACGACCCGTTCGTAAGGAGGAGGAGGTCAGCGCAGGGCCGCTCCGGCGTCGAGCCGTCTCAACCGCCAGGGGAAGGGGCGGGGCCAAGCGCCGCCATATCGGGCGCCGGGCGACCCGGGCGCCTGGGAAACGCCCATGACCTAACGGAAGCCGGGGTCAGAGCAGCCAGGCGTTCGGCCGCGGATAGGCCTGGCCCTGCAGCAGATAGACCAGGCCGACGATGCAGCGCACCACGAAGAACACGCCGATCGCGCCCATGATCGTGCCGCCGGCGATCAGCATCGGGATGCCGATCAGCAGCACCGCCAGTGCCAATCCCACCAGGAACAGCGCCATGCCGATCAGGAACCACCAGATCGACAGCCAGAAGGTGCGGATGGCGAAGGTGTAGTGGCTGGCGTTGATCGGCCCGGCCGTCTCGCGGTTGAGATAGGCGACGATCAATCCGACCAGGATGGTCAGGCCGTTGAAGCAGCCCAGCAGGTACAGGGCGTAGACCACGATCGGCAGGAGCTTGTCCTCGTCGATACGGGCGGGGCTTTGGGCGGCGTCGCTCATTCAGATCATCCAGTTGCGGGGCGTGGGATAGGGCTGGACCTTCAACAGCCAGGAGAGGCCGAGGATGCAGCGCACGGCGGTCCAGACCCAGACGGCGGGCAGGATCACGAAGCCGATGCCGACCGGCGTCAGCACGCCGCCGATCACCGAGAACAGCAGGGCCAGCCAGAAGGTGCGGATCTGGAAGACGTAGTGGGTGCGCAGCCAGTCGGGCGCGGCGTCCTTGCTGACATAGGCCAGGATCACCCCCACCACCCCGGTCAGTCCGGCCGAGATCAGCCCGGCCAGATAGAGGGCGTAGACGACCAGCGGCATGGTCTTGTCGTCCTGCAGGGCGGGCGGGACGGCGGGGTCGGCGGTCGGGTCGGCGGTCGGGTCGGCGGCGGGATCGGTCTGGCTCATGGAACGATGGTCGCCAATATCGGCCGCGAACGCAAATGAAGGTCGCGTCATGCTCCCTTCCCTCGCAAGGGGAGAGGGAGGGCGCTAAGCGCTCGGCAGGAGGGCCTCGGGCAGGGCGTGGGGGTCCAGTCCCTGGCCGCGTCCCAGCCACGGCAGCACCGCCATCAGCAGGATCAGCAGGAAGGCCATGCGCGCGGCCAAGGCCAGGGCGACGCCGGCCATGCCGGGCGTGAAGGCCAGCAGCAGCAGCACCGCCGTGCCCAGGGCCAGCAGGCCCATCACCCAGGTCAGGCCCTCGCGCACGTTCAGGCCCCCGGCCAGCTCGAAACGGGGCCCGCGCCCGCCCGGCGGGGCGAGGTCGGCGGCCACCGCGGCGACGGCGCGGGCGAACAGCGAGAAGCCGGCCAGCCGGTCCTCGAAGCGTCCCGGGCCGGTCCAGCTCTGGGACGGCAGCAGCAGCTTGTGGCGGCGGCCGAACACCAGGGTCAGGGCCCGATGGCGGTCGCCCTCGCGCGGCCGCGACAGGCGGAAGGCGGTCAGGGCGGAGAGGGGGAAACGGCGTTCCTGCCGGCCGCGGCGCTCGACCAGGTCCGCGCCGTCCAGGGTCCAGACCGTCTCCGGCTGGAAGGGGACGAGGCGGGCGCTGTGCGACAGCGTGGCCATCACCCCCGGACGGCGGTGATTTCCACCCCGGCGGCGGCGGCGTGGGGCGCCAGGGCCAGGGGCTTTTCCACCCGCACGCGGGCGCGGGTCACGCGGCTGTCGGCGAAGCTGGCCTGGGCCAGGCGCTCGGCGAAGGTCTCGACCAGGTCGATATGGCCCTCGGCGGCGATGGCCTGGGCGGCCTGGAGGATGGTCTCGTAATTGACGGTGTCGCCCAGGTCCTCGCAGTGGCTGGCGGCGACGTCCAGCTCGACGTCGATGACCAGGGGCTGCTGGCGGCCGTGCTCGTGGTCGTAGACCCCGATCCAGGCATCGACCTTCAGGCCGCGCACGAACACCTTGGTGACGATGACCCGGGCCAGCGTGGGCTGGGTCGCTTCGTTCGGAAGGTTGGTCAGGGGTTGGGCGGCCAAGGCGAGACTCTCAGGAACCGATGACATCGGGGGTGCGCCAGCCCAGATGCTGGCCCGCGTCGACCGCGATCATCTGGCCCGTGACCGACGTTGCGTCAATGAGGTAGCGCAGGGCCGCGGCGATGTCGCCCGGCGAAACGGCCCGTTCCAGCGGGGTTCCGGCGGCCTCGCGCTCGAATTCGCCGGGGGCCTGGTGCACCGAGGCCAGGGTCGGGCCGGGGCCGATGGCGTTGACCCGCACGCGCGGCGCCAGGTCCTGGGCCAGGGTCTGGGTCACCCACCACAGGCCGGCCTTGGACAGGCTGTAGCTGAAGAACTGCGGATTGGGCCGCAGCACGCGCTGGTCGATGATGTTGACGATCTGGCCGCCATTTGAAGAGGGGGCGCCGGCGGGCAGGGCGGCGGCGAAGGCCTGGGCCAGCACGACCGGGGCGCGCAGGTTGGCGTCCAGATGGGCGTCCCAGCTTTGCCGGGTCGCCGTGGCCAGGCGGTCGTCCTCGAAGGTCGAGGCGCTGTTGACCAGCAGGGTGACGGGGCCCAGGGCCTGGGCGGCGCGGCCGATCAGGGCGGCGGTCTGGCCCTCGTCCGTCAGTTCGGCGTCGAGGACGACGGCGCGGCGGCCCAGGGCGGCGATCTCGTCGGCGACGGCCTGGGCTTCGTCCCGCGCCGTGCGGTAGTGGACGGCGACGTCGAAGCCGGCGCGCGCGGCTTCCAGCGCCAGGACGCGGCCGATCCGGCGGCCGGCGCCGGTGACCAGGGCCGCGCCGCGCGAGGTCATGGTCTTAGTCGAAACGGCCGAATTCGAACTTGTTGAGGCCGAGGATGACCACCAGGAAGATGGCGATGACGCCGATCGCGACCATGAGCTTGAATCCGTTTTCAGACTGAAAGGTGATGCGGGCTTTAGCCTCGCGCGACGCCGACCGCAAGGCTGGGCGTCGCGCGGCGCTTGACCCGGCGGGGCGACGGGGGCCTGCTGGGCGGAAAAGGGGGAGGGACATGCGCAGAAGCCTGATCGCGGCCGTGGCGACGGCGGCCTTGGCCGTGGCCGCCCTGGCGCCCGCGCCGGCCCTGGCCTGGAACGACCAGGGGCACATGGCGACCGGCGACATCGCCTATGACGTCCTGGCCGAGCGCGACCCCAAGGCCGTGGCCGCCATCGTCGCCCTCATGCGCGACCATCCCGACCACGCCGCCTTCGAGCGCCAGCTGGCCGGGCTGACGGGCCGGGCGCGCGAGCGGCGGCTGTTCGCCCTGATGGCCCGCTGGCCCGACGACACGCGCGGCAGCCCCCATGACCGTCCCGATTGGCACTACGCGGTCAAGGTGGTCTCGCCCTGGCGCTTCGTGATGCCGCTGTCGTTCGGCCATGGCGAGCGCGCCTTCCGCGACAACCTGGCGATCGCCCGCGACCCCAGGGCGCCGCGCGCCGACCGCGCGGTCGCGCTGTGCTGGATCATGCACGGGGTCGGCGACCTGCATCAGCCGCTGCACGCCGGCCATTGGATGTCGTGGACATTCCCCAAGACCGACCGGGCCGGCACGATCGCCTATGTGCGCTGGGCGCCGGGCGGTCCGTCGGTCGACCTGCACGAGTTCTGGGACGGGGTTCCCAACCGGCCGGGCGGACGGGACGTCGGCTCCGAGGCCCTGGCCGCGGCGGCCGAGGCGGCCCACCCTCGTCCGACCGGCGGCGGCCTGGGTCCGGACCCCTACCGCGCCTTCCTGATCTGGGAGCACGAGAGCTGGGTCCTGGCCAAGACCGTGGCCTACCGGGACGGCGCCCTGGCCACCGGCAGGACGCGGGCCGAGGCGCCCGTGCTCCCGAAGGGCTATTGGGCCACGGCCCGCGACCTGGCCGAGCTGCGGATCGCGACGGCCGGCTATCGGCTGGCGGACGTGCTGGCGCTGGTGCGCGCGGAGCCCTAGGTTTCCGCCATGCTCTGGCGCCGCCGTGTCGAACCGTTCACCCGTCCCTTCGTCTATGCCTGGTTCCGCGCCCGGCGGGGCCTGACCCTGGGCGTGCGCGGGGTGGTCACCGACGCCGAGGGGCGGGTGCTGCTGATCGAGCATACCTATGTCCACGGCTGGTACCTGCCCGGCGGCGGGGTCGAGCGCGGCGAGACGGCCGAGACGGCCCTGGCCCGCGAGATGCAGGAGGAGGCCGGGGTGCGGGTGCTGGGCCGGCCCAGCCTGGTCTCGGTGCACAGCAACGAGCCGCGCCATCCCGGCGACCACGTGCTGGTCTACCGAGTCCACGCCTGGGCGCCGTGCGCCGCCAACGCCCAGGGCGAGATCCACAAGGTCGGCTGGTTCGCCCCCGACGCCCTGCCGGACGGGACCACGCCCAGCACTCGCCGGCGCATCGTCGAGGCGTTGCATGGCGCCGAATGCGACCCGATGTGGTGAGGGGCGAACGATCGGCCCTTCCCCAGTGATCAATGATCATTAAAATGGATGTTTGAACGAGGGCCGCCGTCCTTCCGGACGTGAGCCGCCCCAGCCCGGAGGAGCACGGCATGCGCGACTACCTGAAGTTCTACATCGACGGTCAGTGGGTCGAGCCGAAAGGCTCCAAGACTGTGGACGTGATCAATCCGGCCACCGAGGCCGTCGCCGGCCGGGTGACCCTGGGTACGGCCGACGACGTGGACCTGGCCGTCCGCGCCGCCCGCAAGGCCTTCGCCACCTATTCCCAGACCAGCCGCGAGGAGCGCATCGACCTGCTCGAGCGGATCATCGCCGAGTACCAGAAGCGCTTCGAGGACATGGCGAAAGCCATCACCGAGGAGATGGGCGCCCCGTCGTGGCTGGCCCAGCGCGCCCAGGCGGCCATGGGCATCGCCCACGTCCAGACCTCGCTGCAGGTGCTCAAGGACTACAAGTTCGAGGAAGACCGCGGCACGACCCGGCTCGTGAAGGAGCCGATCGGCGTCTGCGCCTTCATCACCCCGTGGAACTGGCCGATCAACCAGATCGCCTGCAAGGTCGCGCCGGCCCTGGCCACCGGCTGCACCATGGTGCTCAAGCCCTCGGAAGTGGCCCCGTTCTCGGCCTGGATCTGGACCGAGATCCTGGCCGCCGCCGGCGTGCCGGCCGGCGTCTACAACCTGGTCAACGGCGACGGCCCCACGGTGGGCGCGGCGCTCAGCTCGCATCCGGAAGTCGACATGGTGTCGTTCACCGGTTCGACCCGGGCCGGCATCGAGGTGGCCAAGAACGCCGCCCCGACCGTCAAGCGCGTGCACCAGGAACTGGGCGGCAAGAGCCCCAACATCATCCTCGACGACGCCGACTACCAGAAGGCGGTCGGGGGCGGCGTGGCCTCGGTGATGATGAACTCGGGCCAGTCGTGCAACGCCCCGACCCGGATGCTGGTCCCGTCCAAGCGCATGGACGAGGTGATCGCCATCGCCAAGGCCGCCGCCGAGGCCCACACCGTGGGCGACCCGAACGGCAACTCCAAGCTGGGCCCCGTGGTCTCGGAAGTGCAGTGGAACAAGATCCAGGGCCTGATCCAGAAGGGCGTCGACGAGGGCGCGACCCTGGTCTCGGGCGGCCCCGGCAAGCCGGAAGGCCTGGAGACCGGCTACTATGTGAAGCCGACGGTGTTCGCCAACGTCACCTCGGACATGACCATCGCCAAGGAAGAGATCTTCGGCCCGGTGCTGGCGATCCTCGGCTATGACGGCGTCGACCAGGCGGTCGAGATCGGCAACAACACCGAATACGGCCTGGCGGCCTATGTCTCGGGCAACGACCAGTCGGAAGTCCGCTCGGTGGCGTCCAAGCTGCGCGCCGGCCAGGTGGTGCTGAACGGCGCCGGCCCCGACCTGATGGCCCCGTTCGGCGGCTACAAGATGAGCGGCAACGGCCGCGAATGGGGCGACCACGCCTTCGGCGAGTTCCTGGAGACCAAGGCCATCCTCGGCTACGGGACGAAGGCCGCGGCGGAGTAGCTCTTGGGTCCGTCCCTCCCCCTCGTGGGGAGGGAAAAACCTCTCTCGCTTCCCCAAACGGAAACCTTGTCGCGCCCGCGCCCAGGGCGCACGGTCAAGGGAACAACGATAACCCGAGGGAGTGAGACCATGACGCCGGCCGACGGCGCGTCGACCCCGCGCGACGCCAGCACCGCCCCGTTCAAGCCCCTGGCCATGAGGGGCCCCGACGTCAGCGTCGACCGCCGGCCTGACGGCAGCATCGTCATCACGTCCAACCATCCGCCCGGCGAGGGGCCGCGCACGATCAGCCACCTGCTGGCCGAACGCGCCGCCCAGCATCCCGACCGGCCCTATCTGAAGCAGCGCGAGCCGAACCACGGCCCGTGGCGCGGCGTCACCTACGGCGAGGCCCAGCGGGCGGTCGAGGGGATCAGCCAATGGCTGCTGGACCAGGGCGTCACGGCCGACGACAGCGTGATGATCCTGTCGGGCAACTCGATCGAGCACGCCCTGATGACCCTGGGAGCCTATGGCGCCGGCGCGCCCGCCGCCCCGGTCAGCCCGGCCTACAGCCTGATGTCCACCGACCACGGCAAGCTCAAGCACTGCTTCGACAAGGTCGCTCCCAAAGTTGTCTTCGCCCAGTCCGGCGCCCTGTTCGACAAGGCGATCGCCACGCTGAAGGCGATCAAGCCCGACCTGCTGCTGGTCACCGCCGACGGGACCGGAGAGGGGGCGATCCCGTTCGCGACCGTCGCCGCCACCCCGCCGCGCGACGTCGCCGCCAAGCGCGAGACGCTGAAGCCGGAGACGGTGGCCAAGTACCTGTTCACTTCCGGCTCGACCGGCATGCCCAAGGGCGTGCCCCAGACCCACGCCATGATGGCGGGCGTCATCGCCGGCCAGGAAGGCCTGCGCACCGACGAACCCACCGACGAGATTCCCAACAGCCTGGAATGGATGCCCTGGAGCCACATCTCGGCGGGCAACATCGGTTTCAACGGCGTGCTATGGGCCGGCGGCACGCTGTGGATCGACGAGGGCAAGCCGCTGCCGGGCATGTTCGAGACCACGATCAAGAACCTCTACGAGGTCTCGCCCGTGGTGTTCGGCTCGGCCCCGATCGCCTTCTCGATGCTGGCAGGGGCGATGGAGGGCGATCCCGTCCTCCGGAAGGCGTTCTTCAAGAACCTGAAGTACATGGGCTATGGCGGCGCCACGCTGTCGGACGACGTCTACACCCGCATGCAGGCCCTGGCCGTGGCCGAGACCGGCCACCGCGTGCCCCTGACCACCATGTACGGCGCCACCGAGACGCAAGGCGTGACCGTGGTCCACTGGCTGACCGAGCGGGTCGGGCTGGTCGGCCTGCCGCTGCCCGGCATCGCCCTGAAGCTGGCCCCGGCCGGCGCCAAGTACGAGGTGCGGGTCAAGGGCCCCACCGTGGCCGGCGGCTATCACAAGGACCCGGAGAAGACCGCCGCGGCCTTCGACGAGGAGGGCTTCTACAAGCTGGGCGACGCGGCGCGGTTCGTCGATCCGGACGACCCCTCGAAGGGCCTGGTGTTCGACGGCCGGGTGACCGAGGACTTCAAGCTGGACAGCGGCACCTGGGTCAGCGTCGGCGTGCTGCGCCCCGACCTGGTGGCGGCCTGCAGCCCCTACATCCACGACGCGGTGATCGCCGGCCAGGATAAGCCGTTCATCGCCGCCATGGTCTGGCCCTCGCCGGCCGGCCTGGCCGCCCTGGTCGCCGACCAGGGGCCGGGGACGCCGCTGGACAAGCTGACGGCGATCCTGCGCGAACGGATCGGGGCCTTCAACGCCGCTGCCGGCGGCAGCTCGCGCCGCGTGGCCCGCGTGACCATCCTGACCGAACCGCCGTCCATCGACGCCGGCGAGATCACCGACAAGGGCTATGTGAACCAGCGCGCGACGCTGGAGCGCCGGGCCAAGGTGGTGGAGGGGCTGTATGTGGCGGAGCCTGGTGAGGGCGTGATCGTGATCTGAGGCCGGGGACATGCGCTCGCGCGTGTCCCCAAGCGCTCATTCGCGCCTCTAAATTCGTCATCCTCGGGCTTGTCCCGAGGACCCCTCTGTCCGCCAGTTTGTCGGTCGGGGTCAAACCGCAGCATCACAGCGCAACGGATCTTCGTTCTTCTCGGCTGAAGCAGGGGTCCTCGGGACAAGCCCGAGGATGACGGGTCTATTTGGTGGGGTGGCGCTAGCTGGTGGGGGACACGCGCGAGCGCATGTCCCCGGCCGCTACTCGTCCCCCTCCACATAAGCCGGCCAGGCCAGCGTCCCGCGGTCCAGCACGATCGTCTTGTCCGAATAGCCGCTGGCCATAAGCCCCGCCGGCTTGGCGGGGATGGCCGAGACGCCGCGTGGCCAGCCGTCGCGGATCTCGATCACCGCCACCTCCACGTTGCCGGCCGCCCGGGCGGTGAAGCTGAGGGTGACGCCGTTCGGGTCCGGGGCGTGGTAGCTGAGGCTGCTCCACTGGCCGGCGGTGTTGGGCAGGGCGATCGGGCGGCCGTTCAGGCGCGGCTGGTCCAGAACGACGCTAGCCTTCAGGCGCAGGGTCAGGACCTCGGCGCCGAGGGTCGGCACGGCGCGGACCAGCAGGCGGTCGCCGGCCCGGTCGATGACCAGGGTCGGCCGCTCGACCGGCAGCACGGCCGTCGGGGCCATCCACACCGGCTCGCGGAACAGGGGCGGATAGGCCTGGCGCACGGGCTTGGCGTCGTTGTCCGACAGCACCACGGTCGACCACGGGTCCAGGCGCGGCTGGGGCGAGACCCGCCAGGCCGTGCCGGTCGACAGGTCGGCCAGGTGGCTGGCCTCGGCCAGTTTCGGGCGGGCCGGACCGGCGTCGCCGAGGCCGGCGTAGAGCAGCAGGCCGATCCCCGCCGCCGTCGCCACGCCGGCGAAGACCGGGGCCCAGCGATAGGCGGCGAAGTCGAAGGCCAGGGGCAGCAGGGCCGGGGCGGCCAGGATCGCGAACACCGCCAGCACGGCCGGCTCCATCAGGCCCACGCCCGCGAAGGTCCAGGCCCCCCAGGCGCCCAGCTGGGCGACCACGGCGACGGCGACCAGGGCGATGGCCAGGGTCAGCAGCCAGGCCACCCGGCGGTCGCGGGTCCCGCCCACGGCCATGACCAGGGCGGCGGCCAGGCTGGCGGCCAGCAGCGGCCAGGCGATCATCACCGAGGCGCCGGGCAGCATCGCCTGGGCCGTGACCGCCAGGGCCAGCACCACCAGCAGGGCGCCCAGCCAGGCGCCGAACACGCCCACGCCCCGGCCCAGGCTCAGCCAGGCCAGGACCACGACGGCCCCGCCCAGGCCCAGGCCCACGGGGTCGAACCCGCCGACCAGGCTGCACGCCCCGCCCACGGCCAGGGCCGCCAGGCTGATCCAGACGCGTCCCCAAATGCGCGCCAGGCCGCGCGCCTGCAGGACCAGCACGGTCAGGCACACTCCGATCAGCAGGATCCCCGCGCCGGGCAGCAGGGCGTTGAACTGGCCGAGGACGGCGTAATAGCGCTGCTGGTCGGTGATCCCGATCAGGCGTCCGGCCAGGTGCAGGGCCAGCACGGCGGCGGCGGACAGCAGCAGGAAGCCGGCGATCCCGCGCAGAATCTCGACGAAGGTCACGGCCTTGCCGCGCAGGGCGCGGAAGCCGGTGAAGAGGATCAGCAGGCCGGCCGCCGCCAGGATCCCCCAGCCCGCCTCGACCGGATAGGCCACCAGGACCCGGCCCAGGACGTCGGAATAGATCAGGTCGGGCGACTTGGCCGGCAGGCTCGCGCCCATCGCCAGGGCGCGGACGGCGGGCAGGGCCTGGTCGCCCAGGTTCTGCAGGCTGCCCTGGTTCAGGTGGTCGGGCGTGGCCAGGGGCGTGTGATAGGCCAACTGGTCGTCGATGAAGGCGAAGTTCAGCCCCGGGAGGCCTTTCCTCAGGGCGTGGGTGAAGTCGGTGTCGTTGGGCATGCGCCGGTAGACGGCGGCGGCCAGAGAGTTGGCGGTCGGCTGGTGGGCGTTGGCCGCATAGAGCCGGATCAGCTCGCCGCTGTCGGCGCCGGTCTGGAACATGGCCGCGCGGCCGGCGTCGCCCCGGGCCTCCATGTTGACCACCACGCCCACGCGGTCGCGCAGCGGGTCGCGGGCGAAGAAGGCCTCGGCGCCCAGCAGGCCCGGCTCCTCGCCGTCGGTGAACAGGAAGATCACGTCGCGGGCCGGGGGCGGGCCGGCCTTCAGGGCGCGGGCGATCTCCAGGGCGGCGGCGACCCCGGCCGAGTCGTCGGCCGCGCCGGGCGAGTTGGGCACGGTGTCGTAGTGGCTCATCACCAGCACGGCCGGCGCTTCGCGGTCGGCGCCGGGCAGGGTGGCGACGATGTTCTGCACCGCGCCGACGGCCACCGAGCGCGGCGACCACTTGGCCGCGTCCCGCACGCCTTCGCCGGGGCGCACCAGCACCTCCAGTCCCAGGCCGCTGACGCGCGAGAGCAGGTGGTCGCGGACCCGGACGATCTCGGCCGAGCCGATCGGGTGGGGCTTCTGGCCGATGGCGCGGACGTCGGCCATGGCGCGCGTGGCCGAGAACTGGTCGGCGGGGGCGTTCGCCGGCAGGGGCGGGGGCGTTCGCAGGGCCAGGTTGGCGATCGCCAGGCCCAGGAGCAGGCAGACCCAGACGCCGAGCAGCCGGACGGTCTTCATGCGATGCGCCTCCGCAGTCGAGCCCCGGCTCAAGGTGAGGTGCTTTGAGATTCGTTGAAAGCGCAGCCAAAACAAAAGGCCAAACGAAAAGGGCGACCCGGTCGCCCGGATCGCCCTCTGGCTTTTCGTCCCATCTCCGCTCGTCCCGGCTTTCGTCGGGAAGAGCGGATTTTCCGGGTCCTAGTACTTGGCCCGCAGGGTCAGGCCGTAGGTGCGCGGCGCGCCCAGGAACGCATCGTAGGTGATGGTGTCAGCGGCCGGGTTGTAGACCTTGTTGGTCGCCGACAGGCCCGACGAGCCCTGCAGGAAGCCGTTGAAGGCGACCTGTTCGTACTTCTCGTTGAACAGGTTGAGGCCCCACAGCTCCACGGTCCACTTGTCGTCCTGGGCGGCCAGGGCGACGCGGCCGTTGACCACGGTGTAGTCCTTCTGGACCTTCGGCGGGAACAGGTCCGAACCGGTGTTGTAGTCGGACGAGTACTTGGCGCCGAGGTTGAAGCGGGCCTTCATGTCGCCGCCGACCGGGGTCTCGTAGGTGACCGAGGCCGAGCCGGACCACTTGGGCGCCAGCGACATCCGGCTGCCCGGCAGCAGGGCCAGGGCGTTGGTCGGGTCGTTGGGGATCGCCTGGTCGCCGTACTTGGTGTCGGAGTAGCTGAGGCCGCTCTGCATCGACAGGCCGTGCACCGGGGTGAACCAGATGAAGTCCACGTCGGCGCCCTTGGAGGTCACTTCCGGGACCGACCGCACCGCGAACGAGGTGCCCAGGAAGGTGTTCAGCTGGAAGTCGGTGAACTTCTGGTAGAAGCCCGTGATGTTGAACAGCACCGTGCGATTGAACAGGGTGTTCTTCAGGCCGATTTCGTAGCTGTCGACGAATTCCGCGGGGAACGAGGTGTCGAGGATCGGGACGACGCCCGGACCGCCGCTGGGCAGGCCGTTCGCCGACTGGGTGCGGTCCAGGTTGAAGCCGCCGCCCTTGTAGCCGCGGGCGTACGAGGCGTACGAGAACACCTCGGGCGAGAAGCGGTACGAGGCCTTGATCGTGCCGCTCCACTCCTTGTCCTTGCGGTTCTGGGTGGTGCCGCGGCCGTTGAACAGCGGGTTGGCCCAGGGCAGGCAGAGGTTGCCGATCACGGTCGGGGCGTTGGCCGCGCCGACCAGGGTGGCGATGCGCAGCTGGCCGGCCGGCGACAGGGCCGTGGCGCAGGCGATCCCGCCGTCGCTGGTGGTCTGGTAGGTGTCCAGCTTCTTGTCGTCGATCGAGTAGCGCAGGCCGGCCGTGATGTCGAAGGCGTCGGTCACGTGCCAGGTGTTGTTGGTGAAGCCGGCGATGGTGGTGGCGCGCTGCTGGTAGCGGTCGTGCAGGCCTTGACCGCCGACGAAGCTGGTGTTGGGCGCGCGGTTCAGCAGGGTGGCCACGAAGTTGGGCAGGCCGCCGGTGGCGGGCGAGGCCGAGAGCGACAGCAGGCGGCCCAGGTACTGCTCGTAGTTGTTGCCGTAGAGGAAGTTGGCCCTGTTATCCAGGCGCTCGTCGGCCAGGAACGCGCCGACCAGCCAGTCGAACTTGTCGGTCTGGCCCGCCAGGCGGAGTTCCTGGCTGAAGGTGGTGAACTCGGCGTAGTTGGTGCCGTCCTTCACGCGATAGGCCAGGTCGGCCGTGCTGAAGTCGGAGTCCTGGCCGTTGTCGGTGCGCCAGTTGCGGATGGCCGAGATCGAGGTGATCTCGCCGAAGTCGGTGTCGATCTTGCCTTCCAGCGAGACGCCCTTGTCCTCGACCGACGACGGCGCGCCGCGGTTCGAATAGGCCACGCGGTCGTACGGGTTGGCCGGGTTGGCCAGGGCCGCGCCGCCGTTGACGATCGCCAGGATGTTGGCCGTCGGGCCGGTGCGAATCTGCACGGCGCCGCAGCAGTTCTCGTCGCGCTTGGTGTAGTCGCCGATCAGGCGGAACGAGGACTTGTCGTCCGGCACGAACAGCAGCTGGCCGCGCACGGTGTAGAAGCCCTGGTCGGCGTCCTGGTCGCGGTCGCTGGGACCCTTGCCGGTGACCACGTCGTTGTAGCCGTCGCGCTCGCGGGCGGCGACGTACAGGCGGCCGGCCAGGGTCTCGGTGCCGAACAGCGGACCGGTGACCGAAGCGGCCAGGCCGTGGGCGTTGAAGTTGCCGATCGTCGCCTCGGCCTCGGCGCCGAAGCCGAATTCCGGCTCCTTGGTGACGATGTTGATGACGCCGGCCGAGGTCGACTTGCCGAACAGGGTGCCTTGCGGACCCTTCAGGACCTCGATGCGCTCCATCTGGCCCAGGTCGCCGAACGACACGCCGTTGCGGGGGCGATAGACGCCGTCGATCACGACGCCGACCGAGCTTTCCAGGCCGGGGTTGTCGCCGACGGTGCCGACGCCGCGGATACGTGCGGTGGTCGAGGCTTCCGACGTGGTGGAGGTCACGGTCAGGCCGGGCGTCAGGATCGTCAGGTCCTTGATGTCCTTGACGCCGGTGTCCTGCAGCAGCTTGGCGCCGACGGCGGTGACCACCACCGGCACGTCCTGCAGGTTCTGCTCGCGTTTCTGGGCGGTGACGACGATGCTGTCGACGGTGGGGATGTCGTTGGCGGCGGTATCCTGGGCCTGAGCCGCCAGCGGGGTCAGACCGGCGAGCACGACGGCGGACGCCGTGCCGCAAAGCACCTGAGTAAAGCGCATTTCCTACCTCGGTTCGTTGTGGTGAGGCGCTTGCATCGCCCCGCCTTGTTGATTGGTCGTGACCCGAACGTTTGTTCGAATAGACACGCAAGGGTTATGGCCCCGCTGGGTGCTCGGCAAGGGAAAACCTTGTGAATTAAAGGTTGGCGGGCCTCCTGTTGCCCGGATGCGACAGCGTTACGCCACCATCCCCGATGTTCTGTTGGTTCGAAACGCGGTCCCGACGGCGGCGGGCGCTTGCGCCGGAGGGCGCGGCGGCTCATGTCGGGGCATGCCCGTCTCCGCCGCCTACCGCCCCGATCCGGTCTTCATGCGCCTCGGCCCGGAGTTCGCCGACCCGGTGGCGCCCGCCGACTTCCCCGAAACGCTGCTGCGCTTCCGCAACGACCGCGCCGCGGCGACCGTGGGGCTGGAGGGCCTGACCGACGCCGAATGGCTGGACCATTTCGCGAGGTTTTCACCCCTGCCGGGCAACCAACCCGGGCCCCTGGCCATGCGCTATCACGGCCATCAGTTCCGCAGCTACAACCCCGACCTGGGCGACGGGCGCGGCTTCCTGTTCGCCCAGCTCCGGGAACAGGGAACAAACCGGCTGCTGGACCTGGCCACCAAGGGCTCGGGCCAGACGCCGTGGTCGCGGGCCGGCGACGGGCGGCTGACCCTGAAGGGCGGGATGCGCGAAATTCTGGCCGCCGCGATGCTGGAGGCCCTGGGCGTGCCCACCTCGCGGGCCTTCTCCCTGGTCGAGACCGGCGAGGACCTGGTGCGTGGCGACGAGCCCAGCCCCACGCGCTCGGCCGTGCTGACCCGGCTGTCGCACAGCCACATCCGCTTCGGGACCTTCCAGCGCCAGGCCTACCTGGAGCGGCCCGACAACATCACGATCCTGGTCGACCACGCGGTCGAGACCTATTTCCCCGCCGTCGCCGACCAGCCCGACCGGCCCAGGGTCCTGCTGGAGCAGGTGGTCGCCGCCAGCGCCCGCCTGTTGGCCCGCTGGATGGCCGCCGGCTTCGTCCACGGGGTGCTCAACACCGACAACATGGTGGTGACCGGCGAGAGCTTCGACTACGGGCCCTGGCGGTTCCTGCCGAAGAACGACCCGAACTTCACGGCCGCCTATTTCGACCATTCGGGGCTCTACAGCTTCGGCCGCCAGCCCGAGGCGGTGTTCTGGAACCTGCAGCAGCTGGCCGCCTGCCTGGCCCAGGTCGGCGAGGACGCGGGGCTGATCGCGGCCCTCAACGGCTTTTCCGACCTCTATCGCGACGCCCTGCGCGCGGCGATGCTGAACCGCCTGGGCCTGAAGTCCCGCTCGGCGGAAGAGGATATCGCCCTGGTCCAGGCCGCGTTCACCGCCCTGGCGGTCGGCGGTCGCGAGGGCGGCGAATCACTGCGCTGGGAGCCGTTCTTCTTCGACTGGTTCGGCGGCGAGGCGTCGGCGGCCCGCGCCCTGGCCGGTCCGCGCGCCGGGCTCTACGCCCAGGAGCCGTTCCTGGATTTCCGCCGTGCGCTGGCGAAATTCGAGCCCGACCGCTCAGAACGGCTGGAAAGTCCCGTCTTCGGCCGTCCCGAGCCCGAGGAGATGCTGATCGACGAGGTCGAGGCCCTGTGGGCGCCGATCGCGGAGGCCGACGATTGGGAGCCTCTGCACGCCAAACTACGGCGAATTGAGGCCGCTCGTGTCGCCTATGCGTTGGGAGACTGACATACGGGTGAGACATATCTGCCGCACGCTGAGCTTTTCCGACGCACCCGCCCTCGGTGAGGGAACAAACGTCAAGCTTCGACCTTATCTGGGTTTAAGCACGCCCTGTGAACGAACTGGCTTGTGGAGAAATCGCATGCGTATCTTCCAACCCGTGATGCTGGTCTGCGCGGTGGCCATGTCGTTCATCGGCGCCCTGGGCCTGCCGGGCTGCGCCCGCGCCATCGGCGAGTGCCTCAGCGACAAGCACAAGATGGCCTGATCCTCTTTCGAGAGATCTGATCCGCCGCCTCTCTAAACTATCGTCATCCCGGGCCTTGTGCCCGGGACCCCTCCGTCCGCCGCAAGGGCAGGGGTGTGGCGCGTTCGCGCGCGAAAGCGCTTCACGTGGAAGCTGAACCAGGGGTCCCGGGCACGAGGCCCGGGATGACGGTTTGAAGGGTGGGGTGGAAACCCCTCACCCCGACCACGGCGCGTTGGCCATCCGCTTGGCCAGGAACGCGATCAGCACCTCCACCCGGGCCGGCCGGATCGGGCTGGGCGGGGTGACCAGGTGCAGGGCGATGGGCGGCGGCGCCCAGTCGGGCAGCACCTCCTCCAGCAGCCCCGCCTTCACGTCCTCCCAGGCCAGGAAGTCCGGCTGCATGGCCAGGCCCAGGCCCGCCAGCAGCGACGGCCGCAGGATGTCGGCGTTGTTGACTCGCAGGGGCGAGGGGACGCTGACCGCGTATTGTCCGTGTTCGGCGTGCTGGAACCGCCAGACGTCCTTGGACCGGCTGCCCGTGTAGAACAGGCCGCGATGGGCGGTCAGGTCCTTGGGGTGGGCGGGCCGGCCGTGCTTGTCGAAATAGGCCGGCGAGCCGACCAGCATCACCCGCACCGGGCACAGGCGCCGGGCCAGCAGGCTGGAGTCCTCCAGGGCGGAGATGCGCAGGGCCAGGTCGAAGCCCTCCTCGACGATGTCGACCAGCTGGTCCGACAGCGACAGCTCGATCGACACCTCGGGATAGAGGGCGAAGAACTCGGGCAGGGCCGGGCCCAGGTGGGCGATGCCGAACGACATCGGCGCGGCCACCCGCACCAGGCCGCGCGGCGTGGCCGACTGGGCCGAGGCCTCGGCCTCCAGCGCCTCGCCCTCGGCCAGGATGTGGCTGGCCCGGTGCAGCGAGGCCTTGCCCGCCTCGGTCAGCGACAGCCGGCGCGAGGTGCGGTGGAACAGCGTCGCCCCCAGCCGGGTCTCCAGCCGGGTGACGGCCTTGGAGACCGTGGCCTTGGACAGGTTCAGCTGCTCGGCCGCCCGGGCGAACGAGCCGGTCTCGGCCACCTTGGCGAACACCGCCCAGGCCTCGAAGTCGGGGAGTTTCATGTCTTCCTTTCCTCCGCTCGTCCCGGCGAATGCCGGGATCCAGATCCCAAAGCCGAGAGGCTGATTGGAGGAGCTCAGAGCGCCTGGCGTCAGCCGCATCGCCAATCCATCTGGGTCCCGGCGTTCGCCGGGATGAGCGGATTTGTATGGTGCATTTTTGGAAACAGTTTGTTTCGATCATTTCCATTTCAGATGTGAACGCAAGAGGCCATCTTCTCCTCAACAGAGACGGCCCACCGCTTCACCCGGGGCCCGGTCTCCAGGAGACAAGACGATGATCGACGTCAGAACCTTCGACAGCCTGGGCGGCGCCAACCACGGCTGGCTGAACGCCAAGCACCACTTCTCGTTCGCCGACTACCACGACCCCAAGCGCGTCCATCACGGCGCCCTGCGGGTGTGGAACGACGACACCATCGCGGCCGGCACGGGCTTCCCGCCCCACCCGCACGCCGACATGGAGATCATCACCTACGTCCGTGAAGGCGCGATCACCCACCAGGACAGCCTGGGCAACAAGGGCCGCACCGAGGCGGGCGACGTCCAGGTGATGAGCGCCGGCACCGGCATCCGCCACTCCGAGTACAACCTCGAGCCGGGCGTGACCAAGATCTTCCAGATCTGGATCATCCCCAACAAGCGCGGCGAAGGCCCGGCCTGGGGCGCCAAGCCGTTCCCCAAGGGTGACCGCAGCGGCAAGTTCGTGGCCCTGGCCAGCGGCTTCGCCGACGACGGCGACGCCCTGCCGATCCGCACCGACGCCCGCGTGCTGGGCGCGACGCTGAAGGCCGGCGAGACCGCCGAATACGCCATCGGCGCCGACCGCAAGGGCTACCTCGTCCCGTCGAGCGGCAAGGTCGAGGTCAACGGCGTGGCTTTGAACACCCGCGACGGCGCGGCCATCCAAGACGAGGCCGTCATCCGCGTGAAAGCGTTGGAAGACGCCGAGCTGGTGCTCGTCGACGCCGCCGAACTCTAATCCTTCCCGACTGGGACAAGCGCATGCGCCTGTCCCCAGCCATCTCCCAGTCCCTAGTTTCCCCATAAGGAGGCCCTCATGGCCAAGGTTCTCGTCCTCTACTATTCCGCCTACGGCCATATCGAGAAGATGGCCGAGGCCGTCGCCGAAGGCGCCCGCGCCGCCGGCGCCACCGTGGACATCAAGCGCGTGCCGGAACTGGTGCCGCAGGAGATCGCGGTGAAGTCGCACTACAAGCTGGACCAGGCCGCCCCGGTGGCCACGATCGCCGACCTCGAGAACTACGACGCCATCGTCGTGGGCGTGGGCACGCGCTTCGGCCGCATGGCCTCGCAGATGGCCAACTTCCTTGACCAGGCCGGCGGCCTGTGGGCCCGCGGCGCGCTGAACGGCAAGGTGGGCGCGGCCTTCACCTCGTCGGCCACCCAGCACGGCGGCAACGAGACCACCCTGTTCTCGATCATCACCAACCTGCTGCACTTCGGCATGACCATCGTCGGCCTGCCCTACAGCCACCAGGGCCAGATGACGCTGGAGGAGATCACCGGCGGCGCGCCCTACGGCGCCACCACGATCGCCGGCGCCGACGGTTCGCGCCAGCCCAGCGAACTGGAACTGGCCGGCGCCCGCCACCAGGGCGAGCTGGTCGCCAAGACCGCGGCCAAGCTGTTCGGCTAGGCCCGGCAGGATCGGATCGTCCAAGACGGACGGTCCGATCCCGCGCTTGAATTCCCACGCCTTCCGCGTCTCGCCCCCCGCACGTCGACGCTCGGAAGGCCCCGCGGCCGGTTCGTCCCTCCCCCAGGAACCGGTCGCCGAAGGACCGGTCGGCTCGCCCCCCGAGCCGGCCGGTTTTTCGTTTCCGCCCCCACCTTCCCGGCGTGGCGGGTAACCAAGCTCCACGCGAAAATACTACCTGAACCTGTCGTTTTCTGCCTTCATGAGCCGGGGGCTTTTTGATCGCCGCGCCGCCGAAACGGCGCGCTGGGCAGGAGGCGTGGACATGTCGTGGGTCGACTGGCTGCTCAATCCGACGGGACTGACGCCCCACGGCTTCTGTCTCAGTTGGGCCCCCGGCCTGGTGGCGCTGCACGCCGGCTCGGACGCCGTGATCGGCCTGGCCTACCTGTCGATCCCCCTGGCCATCGCCGCCTTCGTGAAGATGCGGCCCGACATCAAGTACAGCTGGGTGGCCTATCTGTTCGTGGCCTTCATCCTGGCCTGCGGGACCACCCACCTGATGGCCATCCTGACCCTGTGGGCGCCCGCCTACGGGATCGAGGGGCTGATCAAGCTGGTCACCGCGGGTCTGTCGATCGCCACGGCGGCCCTGTTGTGGCCGCTGCTGCCCAAGATCGCCGCCCTGCCGTCCGCCGCCGAGCTGGAGCGCCGGGTCGAGGAGCGCACGGCCGAGCTGGCCCGCGTGGTCGAGGAGCAGAAGGCCACCCTGGCCCAGCGCGACCTGCTGCTGCGCGAGGTCTATCACCGCGTGAAGAACAACCTGCAGATGGTCGACGGCCTGCTGGTCATGCAGACGCGCCAGATCACCGATCCGGACGCCCGCAAGGCCCTGCGCGGCCTGCGCGACCGGATCTTCGCCCTGGGCCTGGTGCACCAGCAGCTGATGAGCTCCAGCGACCTGAAGACCTTCGACATCGCCCCCTTCCTGAGCGAGCTGTCCAGCAACATCGTCGAGGGCGGGGCGGGCGACGCGGTGTCCCTGTCGGTCGAGGCCATCCCGCTGGATGTGGGCCTGGATTTCGCCATCCCGCTGGGCCTGCTGGTCAACGAGCTGGTCACCAATTCGCTCAAGCACGCCTTCCCCGACGGCGGCGGCGAGATCGAGGTCAATCTCAGCCGAACCGAGGCGGGCGAGCTGCTGCTCGTCGTGGCCGACAACGGCCGGGGCTACAGCCCCAAGGCGCCCAGGGGCGAGGGCCCCAAGGTCGCGCTGGGCTCGACGATCATCCAGGGACTTGTCGCGCAGATGGAAGGAACAATCATGGTCGAAAGCCAGCAGGGTCTGACCCGCAGCGAGATCCGCGTCGCCGCGCCCCTAGCCTCCGCCCCCCTAGCCGCCGCTCCCCTGGCGGGCGAGGTGGCCGCGTGAACGCCGTCGCCCTCCAGAAGTCCACGGTGCTGGTCGTCGACGACGAGTTCCTGGTGGCCGAGGGCCTGTGCATGCAGGTCGAGGACATGAACCTGTCGGTCTGCGGCACGGCCACCAACGCGGACGAAGCCCTGGCCCTGGCCATGATGTTCCGCCCCGAGGTGGTGCTGATGGACATGCGGCTGCGCGGCGAACAGGACGGCGTCGACGCTGCCCTGGCCATCCACGCCGAGGTCGGTTCGAAGGTGATCTTCATCACCGGCTCGCGCGAGCAGTCGACCATCGACCGCATCCACCAGGACCACCCGGCCGGCCTGCTGTTCAAGCCGGTCTCGGATCGCCAGCTGCGCATGGCGATCGCGACGGCGCTGGAGGAATAGGATCAAATCCGCTCATCCCGGCATTCGCCGGGATGAGCGGTTCTTGTGTCATCCCGCCTTGGTCATCTTGAAGATGCCCTGGGCGTTGCCGCTGTCGAACCGCAGGTCCAGGCGCTCGACGCCCGTCTCGTCGACGAACCGGTCGCGCGAGATGAACTCGTGGAACGAGCCCGGGACGGTCAGGGTCGTCTCGCCCGCATCGGTGAGGAACGCGCGCTCGACCGGCTGGGCCTTGAAGGCGGTCTGGCGCACGCGGCCCGAGCCCGAGACCTCGACGGTGTCCTTGACCGGACGGCCCAGGGCCTTCTGGGCGTCGGCCACGGCCTCGACGTCGGGGACCCGGTCGGTGGCGTGGTTGAAGGCCTGGCCCTCGGTGGCGATCCAGGCGGCCTCGGCCGACTCGGCCAGCAGGGCGCGGTAGTGCTCCAGGCGCAGCGGGCCGTGGGTGCGGGCGAAGGCGGCGACGACCTGGGGCAGGGCGGCGCGGGCCGTGTCCAGCCCGCACGAGCCCTCGGTGGCGAAGGCGGCCAGGGCCCGCTGGGCCTCCACGCCCAAGGCGTCGGCGGTGCTGTCGAACACCGCGTGGGCGATCACCCCGAAGGCCGGCGAGAAGCGCTCGACGTGGAGTTCGCTGATGAAGAACTGCGGGATGGCTTCGGGCAGGTCGGCGTGGGCGTAGGCCCGGCCGGTCATCTTCAGCCGGTCCAGCGGATAGAGGTCGGCCAGGACGTAGCCCAGCGGCTCCAGGATGCGCGCGAAGGCCAGGTGGCCGGCGGGCAAGGCTCCGGTCGGTACGCCGTCGCCGAAGTCGATGGTGCGCAGGGCGCCGTGGTCGAACACCAGCTTGTGGCCCTCGGCGCGCCGTTCCTGGACATAGGCCGCGCCCAGCGGGACGCGGCCCATGATGTCGTGGAACAGCACCGCGTTCAGCGCCATGGCGAACACGGCGCGCGACACCGGCCCTTCGGCCTGGGCGGTCAGGGCCGGGTCGATGTCCAGCACGTCGAGGATCGCGGCGGCGGCCTTCTGGCCGACGGCCGAGGCGACGAGGGTGGAGAGGTGGCTCATGGGGTGGTCCGGTGATGGGCGGAAGCGATTAAATCCGTTGTCATCCCGGAAGCCTCGCAGAGGCTGTCCGGGACCCAGGGGACTGGGCGAAGGCGGTGCGGTTCACCTGGGTCCCGGACAAGCGCTGCGCGCTTTCCGGGATGACAACGGTGGTGGGAGGCAAAGGGCTTACACCTCGAACGTGACCCCCTGCGCCAGCGGCAGGGTGGTCCCGTAGTTCACGGTGTTGGTGGCGCGGCGCATGTAGGTTTTCCAGCTGTCGGAGCCGGCTTCGCGGCCGCCGCCGGTCTCCTTCTCGCCGCCGAACGCCCCGCCGATCTCGGCGCCCGAGGGGCCGATATTGACGTTGGCGATGCCGCAGTCGCTGCCCTCGCCCGAGACGAACAGCTCGGCCTCGCGGACATTGAGGGTGAAGATCGAGGACGACAGGCCCTGGGCCACGTCGTTCTGCTCGGCGATGGCGTCGGCCAGCTCCGTGTAGCGCATCACGTAGAGGATCGGGGCGAAGGTCTCGTGTTTGACGATGTCGGCCTGGTGGTCGATCTCGACCAGGGCGGGAGCGACGTAGAAGGCGTCCGGTCCGGCCACATCGACGCGGACGCCGCCGATCACCCGGCCGCCGGCCGCGTGGGCGGCGTCCAGGGCGCGCTGCATGGCGTCGAACGCGGCCTTGTCGATCAGCGGGCCGACCAGCACCCCGGCCGCCCGCGGGTCGCCGACGGGCACGGAAGGGTATGCGGTCTTCAGCCGGCCGACGAAGGCGTCATAGACGCTGTCGTGCACGAACAGGCGGCGCAGGGTGGTGCAGCGCTGGCCGGCGGTGCCCATGGCCGCGAAGGCCACGCCGCGCAGGGTCAGGTCCAGGTCCGCCGACGGGGCGACGATGGCGGCGTTGTTGCCGCCCAGTTCCAGCAGGGCGCGGGCGAAGCGGGCGGCCAGTTTCGGCCCCACCGTGCGGCCCATGGCCGTCGAGCCGGTGGCCGAGACCAGCGGGACCTTCGGGTGGTCGACCAGGGCCTCGCCGACCTCGCGGCCGCCGATCAGCAGGGTCGACAGGCCGGCCGGCGCGTCGGGGCCGAACTTCGCCGCCGCCCGCTCGAACAGGGCCTGGGTCGCCAGGGCGACCAGCGGGGTCTTCTCCGACGGCTTCCACACCACGCTGTCGCCGCAGACGAAGGCCAGGGCCGCGTTCCACGACCAGACGGCGACGGGGAAGTTGAAGGCGCTGATCACGCCCGCCACGCCCAGCGGGTGCCAGGTCTCCATCATCCGGTGCGACGGACGCTCGGTGGCCAGGGTCAGGCCGAACAGCTGGCGCGACAGGCCCACCGCGTAGTCGCAGATGTCGATCATCTCCTGCACCTCGCCCAGCCCCTCGGAGACCACCTTGCCGGCCTCCAGGGTGACCAGGGCGGCCAGGTCGGCCTTGGCGGCGCGCAGCTCCTCGCCCAGCAGGCGCACCAGCTCGCCGCGGCGCGGGGCGGGGACCTTGCGCCAGGCCAGGAAGGCTTGGTGGGCGGCGTCGATGGCGGCCTTGGCCTGGGCCGGGGTGTGCTCGACAAGGCCGGCCAGCACCTCGCCGGTGACGGGCGAGCGGGCCGCCAGGGTCCCGCCGTCGAGGGCGGCGGTCACGCCCAGGCGCTGGAGAATGGCGCGGGCTTCGGCGACGGCGGAGGGCAGGGTGGTCATCGTGATCTCATTTCAAAATCCGCTCATCCCGGCGAAAGCCGGGACCCAAGCCGAGCCTGGGTATTGGGCGGAGCGGTTCGTTCGTCCGGGGCGGCCTGGACAGTCAGCTTGGATCCCGGCTTTCGCCGGGATGAGCGGTGGTAAGGGGAAAGCTCATGATTTCAAAGCCGGTCCCAGCCGCACCGCCGCCGAGCCCGTCCCGAACACCGCCGCCACGGCCGCGCTGTAGTCCTGCACCAGCCGGGGCGTGAAGCGGTCGTAGGCGTCCTGGAAGGCGCGACCCAGGCCGTGCTCGCCGCTGAAGCTGGCGCCGAAGCCGTCGACCGCCAGGCCCAGCACCGCCTCGCGCAGGGCCGTGCGGCGTTCAGGATCGGTGGAGCCGACCAGATTGAAATGCACCCCGCCGTCGGCCACGTGGCCGAAGTCGCACAGGGCGAAGTCGGGGAAGTCGGCCTCCAGCATCAGCACCGCCTCGCGGCGGAACCGGGCCAGGTCGCGGCGACGGAAGCTGAGGTCGAAGCCCACGACGGGCCCGCTGGCTCGCAGGCCTTCCGACAGCCCGTGGCGCAGGGCCCACATCTTCTCGGCCGGACCGAACAGGGCGTCGGCCAGAGGGCTGTCGTCGCGCTCCAGCACCTCGCCCGCGATCTGCTGCAGCACCTCGTCCAGGCTCGCCTCGCCCTCGCGCGGGGCCCAGGTCCGGGTCAGCTCGACCAGCACGGCGTAGTCGGGGACGCCGCCGGCGAAGGGGTTGCTGAGCGACGGCACGTGGTCGATGGCCCGGGTCATGGCGGCCTTCGACATGCCCTCGAAGGCGGTCAGGCTCGATCCGGCCTGGGCCTCGAAGGCCAGCAGCAGCGGCAGGACCGCGTCGGCGTCGCGCGGGACCAGCAGGGCGGCGGCGCTCTGGCGCGGGCGGTGGTGGACCTCGACGGTGACCTTGGTGATCACCCCGAACGCCCCGCAACCGCCGACGAACAGCTGGCGCAGGGCGACGGCGGCGTTGTCCTTGCGCAGGCCGTGCGACAGGGTCAGCACCGTGCCCGCCGCATCGGCCAGCACGACTTCCAGGCCCAGGACATGCCGGCGCATGTCGCCATAGCGCAGGAACCGCGCCCCGCCGGTGTTGGTGGCCGCCATGCCGCCCAGCGACGGGTCGGCGCCCAGGTCGATGGGCAGGAACAGGCCGTGCGGCTCCAGCGCCGCGTTCAGGGCCGACAGGCGCACGCCGGCGCCGACGGTGGCCGTGCGGTCGTCGGCGTCGATCTCCAGCGGCCCCGTCAGGCGGTCCAGCGACAGCACGACCTGGGCGCCGCCGGCGTCGGGCGTCGAGCCGCCGGCCAGGCCGGTATTGGCGCCCTGGGGCAGGAAGGGCAGAGCGTGGCGCACGCAGTAGCCGACCACGGCCGAGACCTGGGCGGTGGTCGCCGGACGCACCACGGCCGCCGCCGTCCCGCCGGCGTAGCGGGCCGGGGTCTCGTAGGCGGCGCGGTCGGCCGCCTCGACGATCACGGCGTCGGGTCCGACGAGGGCGGCGAGGGCCTCTTGATGGGCTTTGTCCAGCACGGGTGGTGAACCTCCAGGGGCGGACATCATCCCCGCCGTTTCGTCGAATCCTAGTGGCGGTTTCGTCGGTTCGCCGTCTAAGTTTCGGCGATATGTAGGAAAGCGTCGACGAAATGCCTATCGACCCTATCGACCAGAAACTGATCGCCGCGCTGAAGGACAACGGCCGGGCCTCGACCGCTGACCTGGCCCGGCGGGTGGGCCGCTCGCGCACCACGGTCCAGAGCCGGATCGAGCGGCTGGAGCGCGACGGGGTGATCCTGGGCTACGGCGCCCGCCTGGCGCCCGACCTGGAGCACGGGGCGGTGCGGGTGCACGTGATGATCAAGATCGGCCCCAAGGAGGCCCGCGCCGTCGAGGCCGCCCTGCGCGCCATTCCGGAGGTGCGGCTGCTGCACTCGGTCAGCGGCGACTACGACATGATCGCCTTCGCCGCCACGGCCACCGTCGCCGAGATGGACACGGTGCTGGACCGGATCGGGCACGTGGCGGGCGTGGAGCGCACGACGTCGTCGATCATCCTGTCGACCAAGTTCGACCGCTGATCCCGCTTGCCTGACGACCGGAGCGATGGAAGCATCGCCGCCCGTACCCTTGCGTGACTTCTCGCCTTCCTCGTCAGACCGAACGGAGACGACATGCCCAAGAAGTATACGGCCCAGTGCGCCTGCGGCGCCGTGAAGTTCCAGTTCGACACCGACCCCAGCTTCATCGCCAACTGCCATTGCAACGACTGCAAGCGGGCGTCGGGCGGCGAGATGGCCACCTTCTTCGGCGTGCCGGCCGACGACTTCGAGCTGCTCAGCGGCCAGCCCAAGGCGTTCCATTACATCGCCAATTCCGGCAAGGGCCTGGACCGCAACTTCTGCCCGGAGTGCGGCTCGCGGGTGTTCACCGACAATCTCGAGACGTTCCCGGGAACGGTCTTCGTCCAGCTGGGCAGCCTGGACCGGCCCGACCTGATCGCGCCGAAGCTGGAGATGTTCGACATGCGCCGGCTGCACTGGGTCAAGCCCCTGGACCTGCCGCAGTACGACGCCATGCCGGATTGAAAATCAGGTGTCATCCCGGCCGAAGCGAAGCGTAGAGCCGGGACCCAGGACAACCGCACCGCCCTCGCCCGGTCCCCTGGGTCCCGGACAGCCTCTGCGAGGCTTCCGGGATGACAACTATTTACTCCCCCTCCAGCCGCGCCCTGATGTCCCGGTACGCGGCCGCGATCAGCGCCTCCAGCGCCGGCTCGTCGACCGGCTTGCCCCAGCGGACCTTCACGTGCCGCATGCGCTTGCCCGCGCCTTCCAGCAGGCCCGCCGGATCGGGGAGGTCGGCGCCGTGGAAGAAGCCGAGGTTCACGTGGGCGCTGAAGGCGTCGACATAGGCGAAGGCCGCGCCGCCGACGCAGGCGGTGGGATGGCCGTCGTGCAGCAGTTCGCCGACGTCCGGCCCGGCCGCGCGCAGGCGCTCGAACCACGGCCGGGCCAGGCGGCGCAGGTCGTGGTCGGGCGCGGCGAACCAGGCCTCGACCTCGGGGTCGCGCCGCGTGGCGCCGGAAAGGCGGAAGAGCTCCGTCATGGGCGCAGGGCGCCAGCCCGGCCGCGAAATGTCAAACCACCGGCTGGACGGCTCAGCGCGCCTTGCCCGCCGCCGACGGCTTCGGCGGCCACAGGTCCTCGGGGCTGTAGCTGATCACGCGGCCGACCGCGTCGATGGCGGCGCGGACGTCGGGCCTGGCGCAAAGCTCGGCGATGCGCTGCCGAAGCGTCACGTCCAGCGGAAGCGGCGAGGGGCGCAGCGGCGCGACCTGTAGGCCGGCCAGCGCCAGGTTGCGCTGGACGGGACTTTGCAGCCGCTCGATCAGCATGGCCGCCGCGCCGTCCAGGTCGCCCCGGCACAGCAAGGCGTCCTCCAGTTGCCGCTTGGCCTCCAGCTTCACGCCGCGCAATTGCCGCAGCGCCTCGTCGGCGGTGGCGAGATCGCCGAGCTGGGTGGCGGAGCAGGCGGTGATCCGCAGGTCCACGGCCCTGCCGTAGGGGCTGAGGCGGTCGTCGCGCACCGAGGCCACCGTCGCCAGCGCGGCCTTGAAGCGGCCCATCCGCATCTGCTGGCCGGCGAGATTGAGGGTCTGGTTGATGTTCGCCTTGCCCTTCTCGGGCACCCGGGCCGCGGTTTCGAGGGCCTCGAGCGCCTCCTCGTCGCGGCCCAGCGACCCCAGGGCGACGTTCTTGAGGTTGATCGTCCAGCCCAGCCGGGTGTCGATGTCCTTGAAGGCGCGGGGATCCTTCTGGGCGCGGGTGATGGCCGTTTCGACGAAGGCCAGGGCCTCCTCGCCGCGATTCAGGTCCAGCAGGGCGCTGGTCCGCGCGTCGACGCCGGACAGCAGGTCGGTGTGGGCGGGGTAGAGCGCGTCGATCCTGGCCAGTTGCCGCAGGGCGGCGGGCTTAGGGTCCAGCAGGGCGGGATCGGCCGCCGAAAGCGCGTCGAAACGCTTGTCGGCGCGCATGGCGATCAGGACGTCGGGGTTGTCGATCTTCCGCGTGGCCGCGATCGCCTGGGCCGTCCGGCCCTGGCGCAGCAGGCCCTCGACCTGGACCTGCCGCATGCCGTTCAGCTCGACGAACGGGTCGACGAACGGGTCGTTGGGCGTCCAGTGGGTCAGCAGGGCGTCGACGAAGTCGAAGGCCAGGTCCTGGTCGGTCTCGAGCTTGGCGCGATCGAACCAGCGTCCGATGTCCTCGTCCGAAAGGGCGGTCAGGCCCTTCGGGAAGCGCCGGGCCATGACCGCGATGCTCCTGAGGCCGTCGGCCGTGTCGCCGCTGGAGCGGGCGATCTGGATGCGGACCTGCCAGTCCGTGGCGTCGGCTTCCGGAAAGGCGACGGCCTTCTCGATCGCCGCCCGGGCCTTGGGCCAGTCGCGGGCTTCCCCCGCGGTTCCGGCCATCAGGAACCAGGTCGCATGGCGCAGCGCGCTCGTGGCGGATTGGAAGGCCGGCTTGCCGGTCAGGGCTTCCAACGCCCCATAGGCCTGGAGGTATTCCCCGCGCTCGATGTGATCGTTGGCGTCCTGGTAGGCGAGGCGCAGGTCCTCGTCCACGGGCGAGGCCGCCGAGGCGGGCAACCGGGGTTGCGTGTCGCGGGCGAGGGCCGGACCGGCCAGCACCAGGATCGCGGCGAACGCCGCCGCGTGAAGAACAGTCCGCATGGTTCGCCCCCGATACGCCACGCGACCGTTCTGCCCGGCGCGGCCGCTGCGGGCAAGGGCGGCGAGGCCGCGAATGCGGAGTTTGGGCGGCGCTTATCAGGTCTGCGCTGGATGGCCTGGACGGTCCGCCCACGGTCAGACTTGCGGCGACGCGCGAAATCCGTCGCGCCGCCGATCCGCGGGAGCACGCCCATTCCGATCTTCGCCGAAGCCCTGATCCTGACGATCGGCGCGCTGTTCCCGATCATGAACCCGTTCAGCACGGCGCCGCTCTACGTGTCGCTGACCGCGGGGTTCGACGCTGGGAAGCGCAAGCAGCAGGCCATCCGCGCCTGTATCTACGCCTTCGCCATCCTGGCGACCTTCCTGCTGCTGGGCTCGGCCATCGTCGAGTTCTTCGGCATCTCGATCCCGGGCATCCGCGCGGCCGGCGGGCTGATCATCCTCAGCGTCGGGTTCGGGATGCTGTTCCCCAAGCCGTCGACCGCCGAGGCCGTGGCCAGCGAGAGCCAGACCCAGGAACTGGACGTGGCCTTCACGCCCCTGGCCATGCCCAGCCTGGCCGGGCCGGGTTCGATCTCGGTGGTGCTCAGCGCCGCGGCCGCGATCCGCGGCAACTATCCGGACAAGTGGGTGATCGTCTACGGCGGGGTGATCCTGGGCATGGCCGTGACCCTGGTCATCGCCTTCGTGATCCTGCGGGCCGCCGAGCTGATGGTCCGATTCCTGGGCAAGGGCGGCATGGACGCCATGACCCGCATCTTCGGCTTCCTGCTGATCTGCATCGGCATGCAGTTCCTGCTGACCGGGGTGGGTGACTTCTTCGGGTGGATCCCGCCGAAGGGCTAGAGCTTCTTCAAAGGGCCCAAAAAGGTTGTCATCCCGGACAAGCGCTGCGCGCTTTTCCGGGATGACAACGGTGGGGCGCTTCAGATCGCCGGGTCGAACGACCCGGAGTCCTCGGCCCGCTGCAACGCCACGGCCTCGACGATGTGGGCGCGGTAGAGCACGCCCAGCAGGTCGGTCTGGGTGATGATGCCCAGCAGCACGCGGTGCTCGTCCACGACCATGGCCTCGTGCGCCATGCCGCTGGACAGGATCGGCAGCAGGGCCTCGATGGCCGTGCCGGGGCGGACCTTGTGCACGAACGGGTCGACCACCGCCTCGACCGGGCCGTCGCGGCCGGTCTGCAGCTCGGCGCGGCGCACCATCCCCACCACCCTGCGCTCGTTGTCGACCACCGGGGCCGAGCGCAGGTCGTGGGCCCGCATGTAGGCCAGGGCGCTCTGCGCGCTCTGGTGCAGGTCCACGCTCAGCACGTCGCGGGACATGATGTCGCTGCACAGGATGTGGGCGTGGATGCGCCGGTGGGCCTGGAGCTCGACCTCGCGGAACAGGGCGTCCAGGTCCTTGGCGTCGACGTCCAGCAGGTCGCCGTAGTGGGCCAGGGCGTTGTCGATGTCCTGGGGCGTGAAGCCGACGCGGCGCAGCGGCGGGGCGTCCTGGGTGGCGTGGACGTTGGCGGGCGGCGGCACGCGGTGCGGGTACGAGCGTCCGACGGCCCTGGCGTAGGCCATGGCGCTCAGCACCAGCAGGGTCGAGCACAGGCCGACCGGCACGAAGACATAGGCGTAGGAGGCCGCGCCGACCGGACCGGCGGCCAGGGCCGCGCCCAGGGCCACGGCGCCGCCGGGCGGGTGCAGGCAGCCCAGCAGGCCCATGGCGACGATGGCGCAGGCCACGGCCATGGCGGCCGCCAGGGCGGGATGGCCGTGGAAGGCCAGGGCGCAGGTCACCCCGGCCAGCGCCGAAACCATGTTGCCGCCGATGATCGACCGGGGCTGGGCCAGGGGGCTGGCCGGCACGGCGAAAGCCAGCACGGCCGAGGCGCCGATCGGCGGGATCAGCAGGGGGAGGGCCGAGGCCTTGCCGCTGGCGATCAGGTGGGCCAGCAGGCCGGTGACGGGGATGCCCAGCAGCGCCCCCAGGCCGGACCGCAGGAGGTCCTGGGCGCGAAGGGGAGCGCGGCCGCGCAGGGCCTGGACGAGGGTTTGTCGCATGGTCTTTTCGATGTCAGGCGCGGTCGCGCGTCAGGCGGGACAGCGCGGCGTTCAGGGCGGGCTCCAGGGACTTCAGCTCCCGCAGGTGGGCGGCGCTCAGGTCGGCCAGCAGGGACTCGGCCTTGGGCGTCAGGGCCAGCCGGACCTTGCGGCGGTCCTCGGCCGACGGGACCTTGCTGATCAGGTCGGCCTCGACCATCCGCGAGGTCAGTTCGGTGGCCGTGTGCGGCGCGATCATCAGCCGCTCCGACAGGGTCCCCACGGTGGGGGCGCCCTCGCCGTCGAAGCCGGCGATCGCCAGCAGGGCCTGGTGCTGCTGGGCCGGCAGGCCCGCGCCGTGGGCCGCGGTCTCGCTGAACGCCATGAAGCGGCGCAGCTCGTAGCGGAAGGTCGCCAGCGCCACGTACTGGGCCCGCGTCAGGCTGGCCCCGTCGCCGCTTTTCTCGCCGATCTTCTCGCCCAACCGTTCGTTCTCCCCTTGGAAAATATCGTAATACGACATACTGGCCCTTCTACAAGGGGCCGACCTAGAGGAAAGCATGAAAGCCGCCAACGCCAAATCCGACGCCGCTCCCGGCGCCCCTCCCGGCGCTTCGCCCGCCCCGCGCCGGGCCCTGGGCGATTTCACCGCCGATCGCCGCCTGCTGATGCTGGCGGCCATGGCCCTGGTGGTGGGAAGCGGCGGGGCGGGCGCGGCGTGGGTGCTGATCCGCCTGATCACCCTGACCACCAACCTGGTCTGGTTCGGACGGCTGGACGTCGTCTCCCGCTCGCTGGACACGCTGACGCCTTCGGCCTGGATGGTGGCCGCCCCGGTGCTGGGCGGGCTGGTCATCGGGCTGATGGCGCGGTTCGGCTCGGAGAAGATCCGCGGCCACGGCATCCCCGAGGCTATCGAGGCGATCCTGATCGGCGGCAGCCGGATGTCGCCCAAGGTGGCGGTGCTCAAGCCGATCTCGTCGGCCATCTCGATCGGCACGGGCGGGCCGTTCGGGGCCGAGGGGCCGATCATCATGACCGGCGGGGCGATCGGCTCGCTGTTCGCCCAGTTCTTCCACCTCAGCGCGGCCGAGCGGAAAACCCTGCTGGTGGCCGGGGCGGCGGCGGGCATGACCGCGATCTTCGGCACGCCGGTGGCCGCCGTGCTGCTGGCGGTCGAGCTCCTGCTGTTCGAATGGCGGCCGCGCAGCTTCATCCCCGTCGCCGTCGCGGCGGTGGCGGCCACCGCCTGGCGGCCGCTGCTGTTCGGGACGGGGCCGCTGTTTCCGTTCGACGCCGATCCGCTGCTGCCCTGGTGGGGTCTTGGCCTGTGCGCCGGCCTGGGCGTGCTGGCCGGCCTGCAGTCGGGCCTGCTGACCAAGCTGCTCTACGGCCTGGAGGACGCCTTCGAGCGCCTGCCGATCCACTGGATGTGGTGGCCGGCCCTGGGCGGGCTGGGCGTGGGCCTGGGCGGGCTGATCGAGCCCCGCGCCCTGGGCGTGGGTTACGACGTCATCCGCGACCTGCTGACCGGACACCTGGTGGTCCAGGCCGTGCTGGTGCTGCTGGCGGTCAAGGCGGCGATCTGGCTGGTCGCCCTGTCGTCGGGGACCTCGGGCGGGGTGCTGGCGCCGCTGCTGATCCTGGGCGGGGCGATGGGCTGGCTGGTCGGCCAGGTGCTGCCGGGCGACCCCGGCTTCTGGGCCCTGCTGGGCATGGCGGCCATGTTGGGCGGGACCATGCGCTCGCCCCTGACGGCGGTGATCTTCGCGGTCGAGCTGACCGGCGACTGGCGGATGCTGGCCCCGCTGCTGGCGGCCTCGGCCGCCGCCTACGCCACCACGGTGCTGCTGCTCAAGCGCTCGATCCTGACCGAGAAGATCGCCCGCCGCGGTCGCCACATCACCCGCGAGTACGGCGTCGATCCCTACGAACTGGTCCGGGTGGCCGACGTGATGGTCCAGGCGGTCGACACCCTGCCCGCCAACCTGCCGATCCCGGCGGCCGTCGAGGTGCTGCAGGCCGGCCGCCACCAGCTCTATCCGGTGGTGGACGCCTCGGGCCGGCTGGTGGGCCTGGCCTCGCGGGCCGACGCCCTGGCCTGGCGGGTGGAGGGCGGCCTGGAAGCCCAGACCGTGGCCGAGCGGATCTCGGACGCGGCCCTGCCCGTCGCCCATCCCGACGACGTGGTCGCCCGGGCGGTGGACGTGATGCTGGCCACCGGCCAGGGCCGCATCCCCGTCACCGACCCGACTGACGGCCGGCTGGTGGGCCTGCTGGCCCGCAAGGACCTGCTGCGGATCCACGCCTCGGCCTCCCAGGCCGAGGGCGAGCGGAAAGCCTATTTCGCGCCCATGCGGAAGACCTAGGGGGCGACGCCAAAACGTCGCATCCGTCCGGCGATAAACCTTGAGGAAACTTTGCTGGGATTAATCCTACGGTGGAGTTTGAGTGCTTCCCTGTTCGGGGCGGGAAGCCCGGGGGAGCGTCGTGCAGGAACCAACGGATCTCGCGCCGGCGGCCGGCCAGGCCCGCAAGCCGTGGCTGGGCTACGCCAATCTGCGGCTGGAGGCGGCGGTCTTCCTGCTGGTGGCCGTGTCGTTCGCCGCGGTGCTGGGCAAGAGCGCCATCACCAACCAGACGCTGGTCCTGTCGCCGCAATCGGGCCGGTTCGCCGGCTACGGCTATTCCGACGCCGAGAGCGGCGGCGGGTCCACCGTCTCGGTCGATCCGGCCCGGCCGCTGTCGTGGTCGTGCGAGATCCGCCAGGGGACGGCCTATCCCTATTGCGGCTACGGCCTGGACCTGGCGCGCGTGGGCGGCGGGCTCGACTTCTCGCACCTGCAGACGGCCACCCTGCGCTTTTCCTACCAGGGCCCCGCCGACCGCCTGAGGCTGATCGTCAAGCCCGAGCCGGGCCGCGCCGTGCGCGACAAGCTCAAGGGCGAGCCGATGCACCTGGCGACCGAGATCCCGGTGGTCCAGGGCCATAACGTGGTCCGCGTGCCGCTCAGCCGGCTGGCGGCCGAGGACTGGTGGCTGGCCAGTCACGGCCTGACCGCGGCCCAGGCCGCGCCGGACTTCAAGCTGGTCCAGTCCGTGGCCATCGCCACCAGCGGCGCCAGGGCGGGCGACAAGCTGGCGGTGACGGTCGAGGACATCACCTTCCAGGGCGCCTACCTGTCGACCGAGCAGTTCTACCTGATCATCCTGGGCGTCTGGCTGGTGGGCTCGGCCGGGTTCCTGGTCTACCGCTTCCTGCACGTGCGCCACGACTACGAGGCGCGGCAGCGGCAGCATCTGCGGCGGACCCAACTGCTGGCCGACGCCCACGCCGAAGCCGAGGCGGCCAGCAACGCCAAGTCGCGCTTCCTGGGCAATATGAGCCACGAGCTGCGCACGCCGCTGAACGCCATCATCGGCTACACCTACTGGCTGGGCCGCACCGAGCTGAACGCCAAGCAGCGCGCGGCGGTCAAGACCGTCCAGGCCAGCGGCGAGCACCTGCTGGCGGTGATCAGCGACATCCTGGACGTGGCCAAGATCGAGGCCGGGACGTTCGACCTGCTGGCCGCGCCCTTCGACCTGCACGCCTGCGTGGAAGGGGTGGGCGAGATGTTCCGCCTGCCGGCCGAGGAGAAGGGCCTGGACTTCGCCGTCGAGATCGCGCCCGGCGTCCCCCGACTGGTCGACGCCGACGAGAAGCGGGTGCGCCAGGTGCTGATCAACCTGGTCGGCAACGCGGTCAAGTTCACGCCCGGCGGCCGGATCGACCTGCGAGTCCTGGCCCTGGGCGGCGACGCCGAAACCGCGCGCCTGGCTTTCGTCGTCGAAGACACCGGTGTCGGCATCCCGCATGACCAGTTGGAGAGCATCTTCCGCCCGTTCGAACAGGCGGGCGAGGCGGTCGACCGCAAGGACGGCACGGGCCTGGGCCTCAGCATCAGCCGGCAGATCGTGACCCTGATGGCGGGCGACATCCGGGTCGAGAGCGCTTTGGGAGAGGGCAGCCGCTTCACCGTCGAGATCACGGTCCCGGTGGCCGAGGGCGACCTGGACGCGCCCGCCGTTCCGAGGCTGCGGCGGCTGACGCCGTCGGCCTAGGCGGCGACGCGGCTCGTTTTGGGTAACGCGTTCTCTGGCCTTCCGCGAAATACGGTCTAGCTTTGCGCCACCCCTGGTGGAGCTTGTGATGATCCGGTCTGTCGCCCTCGCCGCCGTGCTGTTGCTGGCCACCGCGCCCACCACGGTCCTGGCCGCCAAGCCCGTGGGCGCGGTCACGCCGGTGGAGCGGTGTACGGCCGACGGCGGTGGCGACGCCAGCCGGATCGCCGCCTGTATCCGCGCCTTGGCCGCCCAGGAAGAGGCGCGTCTCGTCAGGGCTTACGACGCGACCATGACCAGCATGAACGACATGCAGCGCCTGGACCTGGAGCAGATGCAGACGGCCTGGGTCGCCTTCCGCGACGCCGACTGCGCCTCTTATATCGGCCAGGCCGGCATGGAGACGCAGGGCCCCGTGCGGGCGGCGACCTGCGCCTACGCACGAACGCGGCAGCGGGCCGACGAGCTGGACCACGATCGCCGTCCCCGCACCGAGGTGTTCACGCCCGTCGGCGCGGAGGGCGACGGCGAGGCCCGGACGCGCAAAGCGGCCAAGTGCGTCGATCGGATCGACGGGGACGACGTCAGCGGCGCGCGGGAATGCCTCAGCAACCTGGCGGACAAGGAGGACGACCGCCTGAACGCCGTCTACAAGGCCGCTCTCGGCCGGCTGGACACGCCGGTGCGGAAGCAGGCCTTGCGCAAGGCCCAGCGCGCCTGGATCGACTGGCGGGACCTCAACTGCGTCGACTATCTCGAACCTTCCGACGCCGCCAACTACGACAACCGCACCTACGTCCGGATGAACGCCTGCTACTACTACCGAACCGGGGAACGGGCGGACGAACTGGACCGCTACCCGGCGCACAAGCCCGCGCCGGTCACGGCCGTCCAGGAGGCCGCCCGCTGCGACGGGGACACCTATGAGGTCCTGGAGTGCATCAGCGAGCTGCTCGACGCGCAGGACGCCCGCCTCAACCGGGCCTACCAGGTCGCCCTCGTCCAACCCGAGCCTGGACGGACGGCCCTGCGCAACGCCCAGCGGTCCTGGATCAAGGCGCGCGACGCCGAGTGCAACGCCATCATCGACGTCGGTCCCGACGTCCGCGTCGGGCTGCAGGGCAATCTCGAGGTCACCCGGTGCCTGCTGAAGCAGACCGAGGCGCGCGCGGCCGTGCTGGAGCGGCAGGCCAAACCGTAGGAATTCCGCCCGGGCGTCGAGCGAACGCCGTTTCGCCGGCTTGACACGCCGCATACCTGTGTGACACACAGTGTACGTCACACACTAAGTGACGCACACCATGTGACGTACACCATGCCGCAAGACGCCGACATCTTCGAAACCCTGCGCCAGGAGTTGCGGCGCGGGACGCTGATCCTGGCCGTGCTGGCGCAGCTGAAGGTCGAGCGCTACGGCTACAGCCTGCGCCAGGCCCTGGCCGAGGTGGGTCTGGAGATCGACGAAGGCGCCCTCTATCCGATGCTGCGCCGGCTCGAGAGCCAGGGCCTGCTGACCAGCGAGTGGCGCGAGGAAGACAAGCGCAAGAAGCGCTTCTACCGCCTGTCGTCCGAGGGCGAGGCCGTGCTGGCCCGCCTGTCCGCCGAGTGGCGGGCGATGAACGACACCCTGCAAAACCTGATCTGACGAAGGAGGCCAGGACATGGACCTGCTCGATCGCTATCTGGCCGCCGTCGCGGCCCTGCTGCCCAAGGACCAGCGTGAGGACATCGTCGCCGAGCTGCGCGACACCCTGCTCAACCGGATGGAGGAGAAGGAGGCCGAGCAAGGGCGGCCGCTGACCGCCGCCGAGCGCGAAGCCGTGCTCAAGGCGTTCGGCCATCCGATCGCCGTGGCGGGGCGGTTCGGGACCACCCGCGCCCTGATCGGGCCCGAGATCTATCCGTTCTACATGTTCGGGGTGAAGGCGCTGCTGGTCGTGGCGGCGGTGGTCTCGGCGATCCCCGCGGTGATCACGGTGATCACCGCGCCCGGACAGGCGCCCGGCGTCTTCGCCCAGTTCCTGTCCAGCTTCATCTCGGCCGCCTTCACGATGATCGGCGTCGCCACGGTGCTGGGCTTCGCGATCGAGCGCGGCTGGATCCCGCTGGACGGCCTGACGAACTGGAAGGTCGCCGACCTGCCGCGCCTGGACGCCCTGGGGGCGACCGGGAAGGGCTTCGGGCGCAAGGGGCCGAACCGCCGGCGCTTCGAGGCCCTGCTGGAGGTGATCCTCACCACGCTGTTCGTGCTGTGGTGGACGGGCGTCGTCCCCGCGCCGTGGTCCAACCGCGTAACGGACAGCGACATGGTCCTGCAGCCGGCCTCGATCTGGGCGACGCTGTACTGGCCGCTGCTGGCCTGGGCGGGCGTGCAGCTGGTCTCCAGCCTGATCGGCCTGCTGCGTCCCGGCTGGGTGCGGATCCGGGCGGCGCTGGAGGTCGTGTGCGGCCTGGCCGGCCTGGCGTTGGCGGCCGTGCTGTGGCGGGTGGGACGCATCGTCGTGGTCGCGCCCCTGGACGGCGTCGAGCCGCACACCGACGCGATCGCGGGCCTGCAGACCGCGCTGGACCTCAGTCTGCACCTCACCGCCACGGTGATGATGGTGGTGCTTACGGTTAAGATCGCGGTCGAGCTGTGGCGTCTGTTCAGGGGTGATCGGCCCTCGGTCTCGGCCGTCGCCTAGGTGGTCGTCTAGGGGATTTCCCTACTTCGAGACCTTGTCGACCACGGCCCCGGCGCCGGCCCCCACGGCGGCGCCCACGGGCCCGGCGACGACCGCGCCGGCGATCGCCCCGGTGGCCGCCCTCTGCTCCATGTTGTGGCCGCAGGCCGTCAGGGTTAACGCCGCCGCAACCCACAGCGGAACCCAGCGTAGAGCAGACATTATGTCCTCCGAGACAATTACACCTTCCCGCTAGAGTAACGGCGTCGCGCCACTGGGGTTCCTTTGAGAGCGAGGGGGTGGAAGTCTGTCGCGACACGCGAATATTCGCCTCCGCGCCGATTCTCGGGACTGTCGCGTTTTTTCCTTGTAATCAAAGCATTAACCATTGTGTCTGACGCGCGGTCGCCCAAAATTCAAGCCGTGGCGCCGCGTGCGCTTGCGAGTCGGTCACGGATGCGTCATAAGGCGGTCCATAAGTAGGACTTCGGCCACCATCGTGAACCGGCCGAGCCTCCGCTTTCAGGACCGCCCGACAGTATTTTTCCGGGTTTTCCGAGGGCGTTTTTGTCGGGGGGCGGACCGCCCTCGCCGCGCAGGACACGAGTTTTGTTTATCAAGTCGCAGACGTGCGCAGACGCGCGCGCGCTGATCGGCGCCGTATTGGTTGGAGCCGCCACCGGTGTGGCGCTCGGCGGCGTTTACCTTGCGGGGGGCATGGCCCAGACCGCCAGTCAGCACGCTCGCGTATCTCGCCTGGCCGACGGCGCCGAGGGGAACTTCTCCGACGCAGCGCTGTACCAGGCCGCGTCTCGCATGGACGCCGGCGCTCTCGCGATCGCCCGCCGCCATGATCCCTACACCGTCGCCGGCGGCGCCCAGCGCGACCGGCAATCGGCCCTGCTGGTCGAGCGTCTCGAACAGCGCCAGCAATCGGACCAGGATCGCCAGCCGTTGATGCTGCGCGCCAGCTTCGGCGGCCCGTTCAATCCGGCCGTGGCCCCGTTCCGCCTGACCAACGCCCTGGAAAGCTCGCGTGAACTCGAGTGCCTTTCCGAAGCGGTCTATTACGAGGCCCGCGGCGAGACCCCGAACGGCCAGGCGGCCGTGGCTCAAGTCGTACTTAACCGCGTACGCCACCCTTCGTTCCCGAAATCGATCTGCGGCGTCGTGTTCCAGGGCGCCTACACCCACACCGGCTGCCAGTTCAGCTTCGCCTGCGACGGCTCGATGCGCGCCCCGCGCGATCGCGGCGCCTGGGCCCGCGCCCAGAAGGTCGCCACCCGCGCGCTGTCGGGCGCGGTGATGAGCGAAGTCGGCGCCGCCACCCACTTCCACACCACCGGCGTCGCGCCGGGCTGGGGCCCGCGCCTGTTGCGCGTCGCCCAGGTGGGCATGCACGTGTTCTACCGCTTCGGCGGTCGCTCGGGCGCGCCGGACGCCTTCAGCCGCACGCCGCGGCCGTCGACGGCCGACGACCTGCCGACCGTGACCCTGGCCAGCCTGCCGACCAACTCGGTCGCCGACGGCAAGGCCGCGCCGATCCAGCTGGCCAGCGCCGTGGTGATCTCCTCGCCCGACAAGCCGGCCGCCGCCGGCGGCATGGGCGGCCCGCTGGGCCCGGTCCCCGAGCCCGCCTCGGCCCCGGCCATGCACCCGACCAAGACCTCCGGCGAGACGATCAAGTCTGCTGGAGGATCGGCCGGGACCGGAGCTGCTTCCTAAGCGCTCCGGGCATGTGGTTGCTGGCGAAGCGCATCTGCTTGGCCCGCTTGCCCACGAAGTAATGCAGTTCCTTCCCGTGGACGGCGCGCCAGATCACCTCGGCGGCGTCCTCCACGGGATAGACCGGCAGGCCGCCGCTCTTGAGCACGTCCGACATGTTGGCGTTGCTGCCTGGCGCGCCGGCGTTGAGGATCGGCGTGTCGACGAACCACGGCATCACGCAGGCCACGCCGATGCCGTGGGGCTTCCATTCCACGTCCAGGGCTTCCGACAGCCCGCGCACCGCGAACTTGGTGGCCGAATAGACCGCCAGGCCGGGCGAGCCGTACAGGCCCGCGCAGGACGAGATGTTGATCAGGCGCGAGCCCGGCGTGGCCTTCAGCCAGGGCAGGGCCGACCGGGCGCCGGTGACCACCCCCTTGATGTTGATGTCCAGCTGCAGGTCGATGTCGGCGTCCGCGTGGCTGTCGAACGGCCCGAACTTGGCGACCCCGGCGTTGTTGAGCAGCACGTCCAGCCGCCCGTCGGTCAGCTTGGCGAAGTCGGCCAGCACCGAGGACCAGGCCGAGCGGTCGCGCACGTCCAGCCGGAAGGTCGCGCCGTTCTCCGGCCCGATGGCGACCAGGGCGGCCTTCAGCCCCGTCACGTCGATGTCGGACAGACCCACGAACCAGCCCTCGGCGGCGAAGCGCTTGGCGCTGGCCAGGCCGATGCCGCTGGCGGCTCCGGTGATGAAGACGGCCTTGCGGCCTTTCGCTGCTGCGCTCACGCGCCCCTCCCGTTCTGGTTTGTTATCGCTGATCAGACGCCCGGGAGGGCAGGGCGGTCAAGGGTTCGAGTGGGGACACGCGCTGGCGCATGTCCCCGTCGTCGATATCAGTCCGTCTGATCGTCCACCTCGGCGTCGGGGCCGTTCTTCTTGATCGACTCGATGGCGTTCTTGGCCGCCGCTTTCGAGCTGTAGCCTTCGGTCCAGAAGATTGTCTCGCTGTTGTGGACGAAGTAGGCGACGAACTCGCCCGCCTTGTTCTTCTTGATCTGGAACTTGTGGGCCATGGGGATTTCTCCTTGTGCTCTGGACTGTGTCGTCAAGCCGACCAGGGCACCCTCGCGCCGCGCGGACACGGACGTCAATCGCGGGAGCTTGCGCGCGATCGTTCAAGACGCATCTTCTAGAAACCTTCACATCAGGGACGCCCATGACCCCCGATCAACGCCTCGACCAGTTGTCCCGCGAGCTGCTGGCCACGCCCTATGCCGAGCTGACGGACGTCAAGCGCAGCGTCATCGACCTGATCGCGGCCGAGGCGCCGACGGGGCTGAACAAGGCGCTGGTCGTCGATGACCGCGGCTACTGGGACCGCCTGGCCGACACGGTGGCGGCGATCGGCGGCTCGTGGGCGTTCATCGGCGGCTTTTCGCTGTGCCTGGCGCTGTGGATCGGGCTGAACCTGGGCCTCAAGCCCCTGCACCTGGCGTTCGACCCCTATCCGTTCATCTTCCTCAACCTGATCCTGTCGACCCTGGCCGCGATCCAGGCGCCGGTGATCATGATGAGCCAGAACCGCCAGGCCACGAAGGACCGGCTGAACGCCGAGCACGACTATGTGGTCAATCTGCGGGCCGAGCTGGAGATCATGCGCCTGCACGACAAGCTGGATGATCTGCGCCAGCAGGAAATGGTCGAGATCCTGCGCTGCAACACCGAGGCGCTGGACATCCTGAAGGCCGAGGTGGCGAGGATGGCGGCCGAACGGGGCGCGTAGCGAGGTCGAGGTTGGGGACAGGCGCTGACGCCTGTCCCCGTTCTCTTAGAACGCGAAGCGCGCGCCGACCAAGGCGGCCGGGCCGGTCATGCTCAGGTGCGAATTCTGCTCGCCCGACGGGCTGGTGGTCTTGATCTTGATCGAGCCGGTGTACTGGTAGCGGCCCTCGGCGAACAGCGAGATCGTCGGCGAGACGGCGAAGCTGACGCCGGCGATGCCTTGCAGGGTCAGGGCGTCGCCCTTGTCGTCGATCAGGTCGTCGCTGAACTTGACCTGGGCCACGCCGATGCCCGCGCCCAGATAGGGCTTGGCCGGACCCGAGACCGGGAAGTCGTAGTAGCCGTTGATGTCGATGCTCAGGGCCTCGACCTTGCCGTCGGTGGCGCCGATCTTCGTGCCGTTCCAGGTGACGACGGTTTCACTGTCCTGGCTGCGGTAGCCCAGGGCGATCTCGGCGCGCCAGCCGTTGCCGATCGTGGAGCCCCAGGCCACGGCGCCTTGGGCGCCGGCGTCAACGTCGGCCTTGGCCTTGTAGCCGCCGGCGAAGCCGACGTCGTAGTCGGTCTTGCCGACCAGGCCGCCCGAGACCGAGATGTACTGGCCGGCGGCGGGCGCGGCGGGCTTCGGCGCGGGCGCCGGGCCGGCGGTCTGGGCCGAAGCGGCGCCGGCCATGGCCAGAGCGGCCACGGCGGTGGTGATGAACAGACGCATAGGTAGTCCCCCCAAAAATATAGGTACTGGTCCGTGATCGGACCTAGCCCCGGTAGAGGGGTTCACCGGTGTCGTAAATCTCAGGTTGCCTAGCTTGACTGTATTATTGCGAGCTATGGCGCCGCTGCAACATTCGGTTGCGAGGCGCGGGCGGCGCGCCTCAGGGCCTGGGGCGGCTGGCCGAACGCCCGCAGGAAGGCGCGGCGCATGCGCTCCTGGTCGCCGAAGCCGGTCTCCAGCGCCACGTCCTCGACCTGCAGGGGCTGGTTGTCGAGCAGGGCGCGGGCCGCCTCGACCCGCAGGCGCTCGACCGCCTTGGCCGGGGTGCTGCCGGTCTCGACGGCGAACTGGCGGGCGAAGTTGCGCGGACTCATCGCCGCCCGCTCGGCCAGCTGGTCGACGCTCAGGGGCAGGGCCAGGTTCTCGCGCGCCCAGGCCAGCAGGCCGTCGAACCGTCCGCCGCGCATTTCCAGGAGGGCCGAGAACTGCGACTGGCCGCCGGGGCGGCGGTGATAGACCACCAGCTGCTGGGCGGTGCGGCGGGCGACCTCCTCGCCCAGGTCGGCCCCGATCATCGCCAGGGCCATGTCGATGCCGGCGGTGATGCCGGCCGAGCTCCACAGCGCCCCGTCCTGGACGAAGATCTTGTCGGGCTCCAGCCGCACGGTCGGATAGCGGCGCTGGAAGTCCTTGGAGCGCTGCCAGTGGGTGGTGGCCCGCCGGCCGTCCAGCAGGCCCGCGGCGGCCAGGACATAGGTCCCCGAGCAGACGCTGGCGGTGCGCCGGGCGGAACGGAAGGTGGCGCGGGCGAAGGCCAGGGTCGCCTCGCAGATGGCGGGGCTGCGCGTGCCCTCGCCGCCCGAGACGATCAGGGTGTCCAGCGGCGGGGCCTCGGCGAAGGCCTTGGCGGTCATGGCCACGCCGGACGAGCTGGGCACGGCCCCCGCCTCGCGGGCCAGCAGGTGCAGGCGATAGGCGCCGGGGACCAGCCGTCCGGCGATCTCGAACGCCGCGATCGGCCCGGCCGCGTCCAGCAGTTGGAAGTCGGGGAAGATCAGGAAGCCGATGTCGCGGGTCATGCTCGCTCCTGCGGGCGCCTCTGGACGGTCGTGGCGGGTTTCGAGGGAACTATGTCATTTCGGTCAGACGCTAGGCGGGCGATGCTGCGGCGTCAACAGGAGGGCTCCCATGAGCAAACCCGCGCCGTTCCACATCGTGTTCGCCCTGTTCCCCGGTGTCACCCACCTGGACTTCACCGGTCCGCACCAGATCCTCGCCCGCCTGCCCGGCGCGCAGGTCACGGTCGCCAGCGAGGCGGGCGGCGAGATCGAGGCCGACGGCCTGGTGTTCGCCCGCCTGGCGCGCCTGGCCGAGGTCGAGCGCTGCGACCTGCTGTGCGTGCCCGGCGGCTTCGGCACGACCCAGGCCATGGCCGACCAAGCCTTCCTGGACCAGATCCGGCGGCTGGCGGCCGATGCGCGCTACGTGACCTCGGTCTGCACCGGCTCGCTGGTGCTGGGGGCGGCCGGACTGCTGCGGGGCAAGCGGGCGGCCTGCCACTGGGCCTGGCGCGACCAGCTGGCCCTGTTCGGCGCCACGCCCGACCCGGCCCGGGTGGCGCGCGACGGCAACGTCTTCACCGGCGGCGGGGTGACGGCCGGCATCGACTTCGCCCTGACCATCGTGGCCGACATCGCCGGGGAGGAGACGGCCCAGGCCATTCAACTGGCCGTCGAATACGCCCCCGACCCGCCCTTCCACGCCGGCCGTCCGGAGACCGCCCCGCCGGCCGTGCTGGAGCGGATCACCGCCCTCTACGGCCGGGGCATGGACGAGCGCTGGGCCGCGGCGCGCAAGGCGGGCGAGGCGCTGGCGGTGGGCGCGTGAGCGGAATGGAGAAGCCGCCCCGACTTGATCCGAACGCGAACCTGCATCACAACGATCTCAGGTGGAGACCTCGTGCATGCGTCGGATCAAGTCGTTCCTCGTCGGGCTGACCACGGCCGCCGGCCTCATGGCCGCCCTGACCTCGCCCGCCCTGGCCGAGGATTCGTTCAATTACGGCGTCTGGCGCAATCCCAAGAACAGCGTCCATGTCGAGATCAAGCCGTGCGGCGGCGGTCGCGCCTGCGGCGTGGTGGTCTGGGCCAATGACGAGGCCAAGGCCGACGCCAGGAAGGGCGGCACGCCCGAGCTGGTCGGCCTGCAGCTGCTGCGCGACTTCCAGCTCCAGAAGAACGGCAGCTGGAAGGGCAAGGTGTTCGTGCCCGACCTGAACATGAACTTCAACGGCACCGCCGACTTCCCCGACGCCACCACCATGAAGGCCAAGGGCTGCCTGATCGGCGGCTTCCTGTGCAAGTCGCAGACCTGGCGCCGCGTGGACGTGGTGGCGGGCGGAAGCCCGTCGAGCTAGGCGGGCGCTCCCGAGTCCGGCCAAGCTGGGTGTTTCAGCCCGGCCGCCGATCCAGCAGCTCAACCTGCGCGAACATGTCGATCTCTTTCGCTTGCGGACGCTCGGGCGGACGGTAAGCTTGACCGTAATCGAGCGGGATCCGACATGGCATTTCCAAACCCAGAGCGCGCCGACGCGAGGCGCAACGTCGCGGGTCGGCTCCTATGTCTGACGGTATTGGCCGCGACGGCGACGCCGCTGGCGGCCGCGGGGCAAACCGTGTCCTCCGCGACGCTCGTTTCCGACTTTCGGACGATGTGCATGGCCACCAACGCCAGCCGGGAGGGAGCGCTCGCCGAGGCGGAGAAGCGCCGTTGGGTCCAATTCCCCACGAAGGGCTTCGCCCAAGGCAATGAAACCTTCATCGAGGCCAGACGGTCGGGCGACAGGTTTCTGTTGGTGAGCGAAAATCCCGGCGACCTGTTGGGCGCCGACGGCAAGCAAAGGATCCGGGTCCGCTACAAGGTGTGCCGGGTCTTCGCGAGGGTCGACGACCCAAAGGCCGTGATCACTTTCGCGGAAGGCGTCGTCGGGCCGATAAAGCCCTACAGCGCCGACACCTTCGCGCGGGAGTGGTTCTATTCCCGTACGGACGCGGGTCCCAGGCCGCTGATCACCAACGGCGACGCCGTCGAAGCCGCGCGCGCCGGCCGTTTCCGTCAACTGATGGTCAGCGACGAACAGACGCCGGCCAGGGCGAAAAACACGGCATTGAGCTATACGGTGGTGGTCACGCCCTAGGCTGGATCCAGCTCCGGATAAGCTCGGAAGATCCCCTCCGTGCTGAACGCGATCCGCCGGTCCGACTTGAGATAGGCGGCGATGTTCGGCCGCTCGGCGACCGCGTCGCGCACGGCGACCACCCGCTTCAGCTTCGGCTCCAGCCGCTTCATCGCGTGCGGGAAGGCGTAGCGCAGGCCTTCCACCACCTGGAACAGCGACAGGTCGGCATAGGTCAGGTCCGCGCCCGTCAGCCAGCCGCCTTTCTGCGCCTTCTCCAGCACCGTCTCGTACCAGCCGAGGTACTTCTTCATCCGCTGGGTCCGGAACTCCTCCGCCCGTCGCGCCGCCTCGGCCTTCTGGTCCTCGTAGTAGAGGCCCATGCCCACTGGGTGGTGGACGTCGTGGGCCTCGGCCACCAGGTCGGTGATGGTCAGCTGCAGCTGGTTGACCCACAGCCGCCCGGCCTCGCCCTTCGGCGCCAGGCCGTGACGGGCGCCCAGGTGCAGCAGGATGTTGGCCGTCTGGCCGATCACCAGCTTGCCGTCGACCAGATAGGGCGGGGCGAAGGACGGATGGTCGTGGTCGCCGATGTCGGCCATCAGGGCCCGTTCGCCCCCGCCGTCATCCTTGCCGCCGCGCGCCACGTCGACATAGGCCGCGCCGGCCTCCTCCAGCGCCAGCCGCACGAATTCGCCGCGTCCCTGGATCGTGGGCCAGTAATGCAGGTGGTAGGTCATGCGGGGAAAACCCGGTGGGACGGGAAAGGATGCGCGGACGCTATCCCACCCGCACCGACGTCATCGAGATGGCCGCGAACACGTCGTCGGTGAAGAACGAGACCGGCTCGCCCTTCTCCTGCGCGCCCAGCACGTAGAGCAGGGGCAGGTAGTGTTCGGCGCTGTTGATCGAGGCCTCGGCGTCGGGGCCCAGGCCGCGCCAGTCGATCAGCGGGTCGTGGTCGCCGGCGGCGATCAGGGCCTTGGCCGTCTCGTTGAAGCGCGGGGCCCACTCCGGGGTCTCGCCGGTGCGGAAGTTCACGGCGCGCAGATTGTGGACGATGTCGCCGCTGCCGACGATCAGCACGCCTTCGTCGCGCAGGGCGGCCAGGCGCTTGCCGGCCTCGTAGTGCCAGCGGTCGGGCCGGCCGCGGTCCAGGCTCAGCTGCACCACCGGCACGTCGGCGTCCGGGTACATCGGCCTCAGCACGCCCCAGGCGCCGTGGTCGAGGCCCCGGGTCGGATGCTGGACCACCAGGTCGGGCGACAGCACCTGCGCCACCCGCTGGGCCAGGGCCGGATCGCCGGGCGCTGTGTAGCGCACCTCGAACAGGGCCTGGGGGAAGCCGCCGAAGTCGTGGATGGTCTCGGGGCGCTCGGCCGCGCTCACGGCGCTGGCCCCGCGCGTCTCCCAGTGGGCGCTGATCATCAGCACCGCCTTCGGACGCGGCAGCTCGGCGCCCAGCGCCGCCCAGGCGCGGCTCCAGGCGTTGTCCTCGATGGCGTTCATCGGCGAGCCGTGGCCGAGGAACAGGACGGGCAGGCGGGCGGTCATGGGCGGGGCGTCCGATTAGATACTGTTGGAGTTACAGATGGGGCGGTTCCCCCCAACTTCAATATCCCCGTCCGTCATCCCGGGCCTTGTGCCCGGGACCCCTGGTTCAGCTCGCACGTGAAGTGCAATGGCGCGCTGGTGCGCCACACATCCGCACCTGCGGCGGACGGAGGGGTCCCGGGCACAAGGCCCGGGATGACGGGGAGAAGGAAGGGGCGGGGCTATTCCGCCACAGTCCCAGGCTGTGTCGCCATGACGCGCGCACAGGGGCTGCGCGCGCTTTCCCGAGCCGCCCGGCTTTGTTAAGGCACGGACGTTGTGAACGTACCCGTCCAATCCCCCCTTCCGGAGTCCGAACCGGTCGCCGAGCCGGTCGCGGTCAGGCCCGTCCGCGCCTCGACGCGTGGCGGCGCCCTGGACCTGCTGCGGCTGCTCGCCTCGCTGCTGATCGTCATCTACCACTTCGGCGCCGAGGGCCCGATGCGGATCGAGCGCTTCGGCCAGGTGTTCTCGCGCGGGTTCCTGGCCACCGACTTCTTCCTGATGCTGTCGGGCTACGTGCTGGGCCGGGCCTACGGGGCCTCCACCCTGACCGGGCGGATCAGCCACGGCCGCTTCTGGGTGCGCCGGGTCGGCCGTGTCTGGCCGGGGCACCTGATCGTGCTGCTGATGATGGCCGCCCTGGTGCTGGTGCTGAACGCCCTGGGCACCGACGCCCACAAGCCCTCGCGCTTCGCCTGGGACCAGCTGCCGGTCCAGGCCCTGCTGGTCCACGCCTGGGGCTTCAACAGCGACGGTTGGAACCTGCCCAGCTGGTCGCTGTCGGCCCTGATCGTCTGCTACGCGGTGTTCCCCTGGGTGTGGCGAGCCGCCGACAAGGTGCGCCATCCGTGGGTGCTGCCGCTGGTCGGGGCCCTGGCCTTCGCCGCCTGCGAGGTGATCGCGCGGACCGTGTTCGACCACGCCCTGTCGGACCTGCAGTTCCGCTTCGGCGTCGTGCGCGCCCTGCCGCTGTTCATCCTCGGCGTCTGCCTGGCGCGGGCGGTCGAGATGGACTGGCCGTCGGAAAAGGCCGCCAAGGCCCTGCTGGTCGGCGGCGTCGTCGTGCTGGTGGCCATGCAGCCGCTGGACCGCTACGCCCTGCCCGACGAGCTGCTGTTCGACATCCCCTGCCTGACCGCCATCGCCGCCATCGTGCTGGGTGCGGGCCGCCTGCCGGTCAAGCACCCCCGGGCCTGGATCGAGGAGGGCGCCAAGCTGTCGTTCGCCCTGTTCATCACCCACATCTTCGTCGGCGTGATCTACTGGAGCGCGGTGCACAAGCTGATCGAGACCGTGCCGATCGGCATCGGCTGGCAGTGGCTGATGTGGCTGGCCTCGTTCCCGATCGCCATCGGCGCGGCCTGGCTGTTCCACACCTATATCGACCAGCCCCTGCAGGACCGCCTGGCGCCGTGGCTGCGGGGGAAGCGGTAATCACCGTTGTCATCCCGGAAACGCGAAGCGTTGTCCGGGACCCAGGTGAACCGCAAAGCCTTGGCCCAGTCCCCTGGGTCCCGGACAGCCTCTGCGAGGCTTCCGGGATGACAACCGTTTTGCGGGCGTTGAAAGCTAATCCCGCAACCCGCTGAACACGAAGTCCCGCGCCGCCGCGCGCTGGTGGCAGGCGTGGCAGGTCGTGTCCTGGCTGGCGGCGATCCCCGGCCGGGGCGCGCGCTCGCCGGCCGCGAACTCGGCGTAGCCCCAGCCGTCGGTGGCGGCGAAGCGGCGGCTGTCCTTGACCATCACGTCCACGTGCCGCCGCGCCCCCTGGGCGGTGACGTCCCCGCCGCGGTCGACCGCCTCGAACAGGTCGTAGACCAGCACCGCCCCGTCGGGGAACCGGCCCTCGCGATAGCCCTTCAGGGCCGCCGGGTTGGCGTAGATGTGGTGGAAACCGCCGTTGACCGCGTAGGCCGGGGCGTGCGGGCCGATCAGTCCGGTCGAGACGTGCCGCCAGTCGCGATAGCCGTCGGGGAAGTCCGGGCTGGGCGCGGGTGCGTCGGCCGCCGCCAGGGGCAGGGCCGCAAGGATGATGATCAGGCTGGCCGCTCTCATGCCGGGTCCCTCCGCGTCGGCGAAGGCGTGGCATGGCGCAGGCATCGCCGCGAGGGCGCGTCTGCGAAGCGTCGGCGGGATGCTGCCAGGGACCCCTGGGCGCAAGCCTAGTCGGCGGCGGGGCGGTTCTCGCCGCGATGCTTCTCCAGCACGGCGGCCAGGCCCTGCAGGATCGGCTGCTGCAGGTCGGGATTGTCGGGCGCGCGGTGCAGCAGCTTGATCGAGGCGATGTAGACCTTGATCCCGGCCACGATCGACGGGGTCAGGCCCGGGGCCTCGTCCAGCAGGTCGCACAGCGAGCGGGCGGCGATCTGGACCGCCTCGTTGCGCTCGGCGCCGCTGAGGCTGACGATGTCGCCGGCCCGGGCGTACAGGCCCTCGATCACCGCCGCCTCGTCCTGGCCCGAGACCAGCAGGGCGTCCAGGGCGGTGATGTAGTCGTCGATCCCGGTCAGGGACGGCTCGCGCAGGGTTTCCATGGTGGCGTCGGCGCGCTTGAGGGCCTCGGCCACGTACATGCCGCCCGACTGCTTCATCAGCTGGCCCAGGCGGGGCTTCATGCGGCTCTTTTTGACCTGGGTCATGCAATCGACTTCATAGGTTTAATCAGGGCGTCAAGCTCGTCCTGGCTCATGTTTGCGCCTTCGGGCTCGCCCAGTTCAATGGACTGATCGTCGCGGCGCCGGCCGTCCGGGAACTCCACGGGCGGGCCGAGGTTCCGCCAGCGGCGGTCGGGACCGATATAGGCGTCGCATTCGATGAACATCCGGTCGCCTCGCGCGACCCACAGAATGCGTTCCAGCATCACGGCCGGAGAGATCGGCTTGGTGACGATGAAATTGGCGCCGCAGTCCCGGGCCTTCTCGACCTGGCTGCGGCGGGTGTGGGAGGTGACGATGATCACCGGCGTCATGCGATTGGCCTCGTCGGCCTCGCGGCGCAGCCAGCGGGTCAGGTCGTAGCCGTCCATCTCGGGCAGGGGGCCGTTCAGCAGCACCAGGTCGTAGGCTGTGTACTTAAGCTCTTCCTGGGCTTCCTTGCCGTCGGCCTTGCGCGTGATGTTGCGCAGCCCGAAGCTGGTCAGGACGCCGATCAGGATGTCGAGCGACTGGGGATTGTCGTCGACGACCAGCGCCTTGGCCTTGTCCAGATTGATGTACTGACTTGGCTGCAAGACCCCGACGCGCTCCGGCCCCCGTCCCCCAGGCTTGGGACCGTTACCCTATGACTGAACAGGGTTAAGAAACCGCTGTCGCGGAGGCGGTGGGGCGGAATGTCGCGGTGTGACGCGCGACGCTGGTGACAGGCCCTGCTGGATGGCTGATAATTCAGCGGCGCAATCTAGTGTCTGATCGTCCGAATGGATCCTCTAAGCGACATCGTCGCGCTGCTTCGGCCGAGTTCGGTCCTCTCAAAGCCGATCACCGGGCGGGGGCGCTGGGGCGTCCGCTACGCCGACCACGATGCGCCCGGCTTCACGATCGTCCTGAAGGGAGAGTGCTGGATCGCCTTCGCGGACCAGCCCGCCTTCAGGATGACGGCGGGCGACTTCCTGCTGCTGCCGTCCACGCCGGCCTTCGCGTTGAGCAGCCATCCAGGCGTCGGCGGTGTCCTTCGCGAGCCGACGAACGCGCCGGTGCGGCACGGTGATCCGGAGGGCGAAGCCGATTTTGAATCACTGGGCGGCGCCTTCCGCATCGAGCGGATCAACGCGCAGCTGTTGCTCGCCCTGTTGCCGCGCATGATCCTGATCCCGGCCTCGGAGGGGCGGACGGACAGGTTGAGCGCGGTGATTGCGCTGATCCGGGACGAGTGCGCGCGCGAGGAGCCCGGTCGCGACATGATTTTGCAGCGCATGCTGGAGGTCCTGCTCGTCGAGGCTCTGCGCTGGCGCGGCGTGGCGCGGGACGACGATCGGGCTGGCCTGCTCAACGGGCTGCGCGATCCGGTCCTGGCCCGGGTTCTGCGCGCCATGCACGCGGACGTGCGGAGCCATTGGACGGTCGCGGGCCTGGCTAAGGTCGCGGGGCTGTCGCGCTCGGCGTTCGCCGCGCGGTTCGGCGAGGTCCTGGGCTGCGGCCCGATCGAATACCTGGCGCGCTGGCGCATGGCGCTGGCCAAGGACGCCCTGATGGGCGGCGCCAAGACCCTGGACCGGATCGCCGACGAGATCGGCTACGAGTCGGCGAGCGCCTTCAGCACGGCGTTCCGCAAGCGGCTGGGTTGTTCGCCCGGTCGGTTCGCTCGCAACGGCGGCGGGGAAACGGCCTAGGCTTCTCCGCAGGCGGATTTGGATGATTGGAAACTAATTTTGGACTTCTGATTATCGATCGTCCCGACAATGGGCCTTAGGAAGGCGGCGTCCAAGCAACTGGAGGCTACCATGCCCACCATCCTGATCACCGGCGCGTCCTCGGGCTACGGCCTCGAGACGGCCCGCCATTTCCTGGCCAAGGGCTGGAACGTCGTCGCCACCATGCGCAAGCCCGACACGGCCGTTTTGCCGCGTTCGGAGATGCTGAGGGTTCTGCCGCTCGACGTAACCCGCCCGGAAAGCATCGCCGCGGCCGTGGCGGCGGCCGGCCCGATAGACGCCTTGGTCAACAACGCCGGCGTCGGGGTCGTCGGAGCGTTCGAAGCGACCCCGATGGCCCACATCCGCAAGGTGTTCGACACCAACACCTTTGGCGTGATGGCCATGTGCCAGGCCGTCATCCCCCAGATGCGCGAGCGCCGATCCGGCGTGATCGTCAACGTGACCTCGTCCGTCACCCTGGCCGCCATGCCGCTGGCGGCCGCCTATACCGCCAGCAAGCAGGCCATCGAGGGCTTTTCGGGCTCGCTAGCCCTTGAGCTGGGCCATTTCGGCGTCCGGGTGAAGCTGGTGGAGCCGGGATACGGCCCGACGACCCGTTTCGCGCAGAACACCGACATCCGCGTCGAGGACCTGATCCCGGCCGCCTATGCCGACTTCGCCGGTCCGATCTTCGAAAGCTTCGCCAAGCCCGCCATGACCACGCGCGAGATCGACGTCGCCGAGGCGGTGTGGGCGGCCCTTCACGACCGCTCGGGCCGGCTCCACTTTCCGGCCGGGCAGGACGCGGTCGCGCTGTATCGGGCGCGCCTCGGCTAGGCCGCGTCCAGGCCGATGTCCAGGGTCAGGGCCGAGTGGGTCAGGGCGCCCACGCTGATCACGTCCACGCCGGTCTCGGCGATGGCGCGCACGGTGGTCAGGTTGACGCCGCCCGAGGCTTCCAGCACCGCGCGGCCGCGCGCCAGGGACACGGCGGTCTTCAGGTCGTCGAGGCTGAAATTGTCCAGCATGACCACGTCGGGGCCGTGCTTCAGCGCGTCCTCCAGCTGGTCCAGGCCGTCGACCTCGACCTCGACCTTCACCAGGTGGCCGGCGAAGGCGCGGGCCCGGCGGACGGCTTCGCCCACCCCGCCGCAGGCGGCGACGTGGTTGTCCTTGATCAGGATGGCGTCGTCGAGGCCGAAGCGGTGGTTGATCCCGCCGCCGCAGCGCACGGCGTACTTCTCCAGCGCCCGCAGGCCGGGCGTGGTCTTGCGGGTGTCGACGATGGTCGCCTTCGTGCCCTCGACCAGGCGGACATAGGCGCGGGTCAGGGTGGCGATGCCCGACAGCTTGCCCAGCAGGTTCAGCCCCGTGCGCTCGGCGGCCAGCACGGCGCGGGCGTTGCCTTCGGCCCGGGCGAGGATCGCGCCCGGCGCGGCGTCGGCGCCGTCGGGGGTGACCACCTCGAAGCGGGCGGTCGGGTCCAGGGCGGCCAGGGCCAGGCGGGCGCAAGACAGGCCCGCGATCCGGCCGTCCTGCCGCGCGGCCCACACCACCGACAGGCGGGCGTCAGGATCGATGCAGGCCTGGCCGGTGATGTCGCCGGCCCGGCCCAGGTCCTCGGCCAGGGCCATCTCGATGATCGGGCGGACGAGGAGGTCGTCGAGGGGCGTGGTCATTCGGCGGCGTACCGGACCGCGCGGCCCGTTTCCTGATCCTGGAGGGTGACGAAGGTCCGTTCCGGCAGGGCCGTGGTGGGGAAGTCGGCGCGGTAGTGGCCGCCCCGGCTTTCCTGGCGAGCCAGGGCGGCGCGGACGATCAGCTTGGCGGCGACCACCGTGGGGCAGGGACCGTAGGCGGGCTCCAGCGCCTCGATCTGGGTCGCCAGCCGCTCCAGGCCCTCGGCGTCGCGGATCACGCCGGCGTCGCGGCTCATGGCCTTGCGCAGGGTCTGCAGGGCCGCCTCGGGCAGGTCGGGAGCCGGCTCGGCCGGCAGGGGCTCGCCGCCGACGGCGCGCCCGGCGGCCGCCGCACGGCCGGCGCGGGCCCCGAACACGGCCGCTTCCAGCAGGCTGTTGGACGCCAGGCGGTTGGCGCCCTGCACCCCCGTCGAGGCGCATTCGCCGGCGGCGTAGAGGCCGGGCAGGCTGGCGCGGCCGTCCAGGTCGGTGGCGACCCCGCCCATGTGGTAGTGCACGGCCGGCGTCACCGGGATCGGCTGGACGCGCGGATCGATCCCGGCGTCCATGCAGGCGGCGAACACGGCCGGGAACTCGTGCGGGAAGTGCGCGCCGACCGCCGTCGTGGCGTCCAGGAACGCCCCGCGACTGGCCGCGCGCTCGGCATGGATGGCCCGGGCCACCACGTCGCGCGGGGCCAGCTCGCGCGCCGGATGGTAGTCGGCCATGAAGGCCCGGCCGTCGCGATCGCGCAGGATCGCGCCCTCGCCGCGCAGGGCCTCGGTGGCCAGGGGGGCGGGGTCCTTGCCGATGTCGATGGCCGTGGGGTGGAACTGGACGAACTCGGGGTCGGCGATCTCGGCCCCGGCCAGGGCGGCCAGGCCCAGGCCCTCGCCGCGCACCTGGGCGGGCGTGGTGGTGACCGCGTAGAGGCCGCCGACGCCGCCGGTGGCCAGGATCACCGCCGGCGCCAGGATCTCGACCAGGGCGCCGTCGATCTCGGCGATCAGCCCGACCACGCGACCCGTGGCGTCCTGAAGCAGGCGGCGGGCGCGGGCGTTCTCGCGGACCTCGACGGCGGGCGTGGCGCGGACCGTGGCGATCACGGCGGCCATGATCGCGGCGCCGGCCCCGTCGCCGCCGACCCGGGCGACCCGGGCCTTGGCGTGGGCGGCTTCCAGGCTGAGCACGAAGCCGCCGTCCGGCTGGCGGTCGAACGGCGCGCCCAGGGCGGCCAGGGCCCGCACGGCGGCGGGGCCTTCGGTGGTCAGGAGCTCGACGGCGGTCGGGTCGCACAGGCCCGCGCCGGCGGCGATGGTGTCGGCGGCGTGCAGGGCCGGGGCGTCCTCGTCCGACAGGGCCGCGGCCATGCCGCCCTGGGCCCAGGCGCTGGAGCAGCCGGTGGCCAGGGGCGTGGGCGACAGCACCAGGGCCTTGCCGCCCGTATCCACGGCGGCGAGGGCGGCGGTCAGGCCCGCCAGGCCCGCCCCGAGGATCACGGGGCCATCGAAGGTGACGCGGTCGGTCATTTCACACTCCACTCCCTTCCGGAACGGGGAAGGGCCGGGAACTTGGGACGCGAGCGAGGCGAGGCTTCTAGATCAGCTCCACGTCCACGTGGTGCTGGGCCTTGACCAGGTCGTAGCGGGCCGGAACGGTCGGCGGCGGCAGGTCGATCATCCGCTGGACGGCCAGCTTGGCGCGGATGGCGATCGACGGATCGATCGTCACCTCGAACTGGTCGTGGACCAGGGCGTCGTGGATGTTCTGCAGGCTGATCTTCTTCATGTGCGGGCACATGTTGCAGGGGCCGATGAACTGGGTGCCTGGGCTTTCGGCCTGGACGTTGGAGGCCATCGAGCACTCGGTGATCAGCACCACCTGCTTGGGCTTGCGCAGGGCGACATAGTCGTTCATCGCCGCCGTCGAGCCGGCGAAGTCGGCGGCCTCCAGGATCTCGGCCGGGCACTCGGGGTGGGCCAGGATCTCGGCTTCCGGCCAGGCGAAGCGCATGTCGGCGATGTCCTGGGCGGTGAAGCGCTCGTGCACCTCGCAGCGACCGGCCCAGGCGATGATCTTGACGTTGGTCTGGCGCGCGACGTTGCGGGCCAGGAACTCGTCGGGGATCAGGATCACCTTGTCGACGCCCCACTCCTTGGCGGCCCATTCGACCACCTGGACGGCGTTGGCGCTGGTGCAGCAAATGTCGGTCTCGGCCTTCACGTCGGCGGTGGTGTTGACGTAGGTCACCACCGGGATGCCCGGGTGGCGCTGCTTGATCAGTCGCACGTCGGCGCCGGTGATCGAGGAGGCGAGGGAGCAGCCGGCCCGCAGGTCGGGGATCAGCACCTTCTTCTCCGGGGCCAGCACCTTGCTGGTCTCGGCCATGAAGTGCACGCCGGCCTGGACGATCACCGCCGCGTCGCACTTGGCCGCCTCGCGGGCCAGGGCCAGGCTGTCGCCGACGAAGTCGCCCACGCCGTGGAAGATCTCGGGCGTCATGTAGTTGTGGGCCAGGATGACGGCGTTCTTCTCGCGCTTCAGCCGATTGATCTCGGCGATCAGCGGCGCGTGCAGCTGCCATTCGAGCGGGGTGACATGGTGCTTCACCTTGTCCCACATCTGGGCGGTCGCCGCTTCGACGTCGGGCGTGAAGGCGAGGGGCGCGAAGCCGTCGGCCATGTGATCCTCTCTTATGCTCAAACTGAGCATTTCCAGAACCTCAAAAAACGCCGGAAACGGAGGACAAATCGTTAAATCCCGCTCCGACGTCGCCCCTTATGCTGAAATTGAGCAAAAGGGATGGATCACATATAGACCTTCCGACGCGGATTGCAAAGCGTGAGCATGAAAATCCGACCACGGCGTAACCGGAGGGCCTCCGCGCACAGGCCCGCCGCAGGCCCCAACCGTGGTACATCCACCAACACAAGGTTAAGAGGCGGGGGCTAGGGTCCGCCGAAGCGTTCGTTTCCCAGGGGTCCGACATGGAAGCCACCTCAAAGCCCGCCGACGCCCAGGCCGCGCTGATGGCGCGCCTGCGGGGCGCGTCGGACGCCTTCGAGGCCGCCGCTCCCATCGTGCCCGGGATGGCCGCGCCGAGCCTGGGCGACGCGGCCTCGGCCCAGGCCCTGGACGAGCTCAAGACGGCGGTCGACCACCTTGGCGACCTCGACATGGTCGAGCTGCTGAACGGGGCGATCCGCGCGCTGCACGCGGGCGACTACGGCCGGGGCGAGGCCCTGGCCCTGGAGGCCCTGGGCCGCGACGAGCGCCAGGGCATCGCCTGGCACGTGCTGGGCGTCTCGCGCGAGAAGCTGGGCGACTTCGGCAGCTCGATGCGCTGCTACGAGGCGGCGCTGCAGCTGCTGCCGGACCACGGGCCCGTCGCCGGCGACCTGGGACGCCTGGCCTTCCGCCTGGGCCTGCCCGAGCTGGCGGTCCAGTTCTTCACCCACTTCCTGGCCAGCCGTCCGGGCGATCTGGAGGCGATCAACAACCTGGCCTGCGCGCTGCGCGACACCGACCGTTCCGACGAGGCGATCGAGCTGGTGCGGTCGGCGATTATGCAGAACCCGGGCGCCGAAGGCCTGTGGAACACCCTGGGCACGGTGCTGGTCAGCCGCGGCGACGGCGCGGCCTCGCTGACCTTCTTCGACGAGGCGCTGCGGCTGCTGCCGACCTACGGCAAGGCCTATCACAACCGGGCGTTCGCGCGGCAGGACCTGGGCGACGCCGCCGGGGCGCTGGAGGACTGCGAGGCGGCGCTGCGCAACGGGGAGGAGGCCGAGGCCAACGACCTGGCCACCATGCGGTTCGCCCGCGCGACGGCGCTGCTGGCCCTGGGCCGCCTGCGCGAAGGCTGGGAGGCCTACGAGGCGCGGCTGTCGCCCGACCTCCTGCAGGTGGCCACCTTCGTGGTCGCCAAGCCGCGCTGGACGCCGGGCGAGAGCCTGGCCGGCAAGCGGCTGCTGGTCTGCGGCGAGCAGGGGCTGGGCGACGAGGTGCTGTTCGCCAACGTCCTGCGCGACGCCATCGCCGCCGTCGGCGACGAGAGCCTGCTGAGCATCGTCGTGGAGTACCGCCTGGTCCCGCTGTTCAAACGCAGCTTCCCCAAGGCCTCGGTCACGCCCCATCGCACGGTGCGGCACGAGGGGCGGGTCTACTGGTCGGCGCCGTTCATCGAGGACTGGTCGGCCATCGACCTGTGGACGCCGATGGCGTCGCTGCTGACCGCCTTCCGGTCCACCGAGGACGCGTTCCCGCGCGAGACGGGCTACCTGGTTGCGGATCCCGAGCGGGTCGCCTACTGGCGCGACCAGCTGGCCGCCGCGCCGGGGCGCAAGGTGGGGCTGCTGTGGAAGAGCCTCAGCCTCCAGGCCGAGCGGGGCCGGCAGTTCTCGCCGTTCGAGCAGTGGCGGCCGATCCTGCAGACCCCGGGCGTCACCTTCGTCAACCTGCAGTACGGAGACTGCGAGCCCGAGATGGCCCTGGCCCGCGAGCGGTTCGGCGTCGAGATCTGGGAGCCGCGCGGGATCGACCTGAAGTACGACCTCGACGACGTCGCCGCCCTCTGCCGCGCCGTGGACCTGACGATCGGCTTCTCCAACGCCACCTTCAACCTGGCCGGGGCGTGCGGCGCGCCGGTCTGGCTGTTGACGGGCGCGGCGGCCTGGACCCGGCTGGGCTCGAAGGCCTACCCCTGGTACCCGCAGGCCCGGGTCTTCTCGCCGCCGGACTACAACGACTGGTCGGGCGTGATGGGGGAAGTGGCCGCGGCGCTGGCGGCGGAAGTTTCGTAGGTTTCCTCCAACACCCCCTCGGTTCGTCATCCCGGGCCTTGTGCCCGGGACCCCTCTGTCCGCCGCAAGTGCGGGAGGGGCGGTTCGCTGGCGAACCGCTTGCATCTCACGTGCGAGCTGAACCAGGGGTCCCGGGCACAAGGCCCGGGATGACGGATCAAATGGGAACGTAGGAAGACCTTCCCTACACCTTCGCCTTGCCGCTCTTCTTCGCCGTGGCCTGGACCGGCGCGTGGCGGTCCCAGGCGTCGGCCATGGCCTGGGCGAGGGCGTCCAGGGCGTAGGGCTTGCTCAGCAGCGGCCACGGGGTGTCGTGGGCGCGGACCAGCTCCTGGCCGGTGTAGCCCGAGCTGAGCAGCACCGGCAGTTCCGGCCGTTCCTGGGCCAGGGTCATGGCCAGGTCGACCCCGCTCTTGCCGCCCGGCATGATCACGTCGGTGATCACCAGGGCCAGGGTCGGGTCGGCGCGGGCGATGGTCAGGGCTTCGTCGGCGTTGGCCGCGCGGCTGACCATGTGGCCCAGCTCGTCGATCATCGCCGAGATCAGGTCGCCCACCTCGACGTCGTCCTCGACCAGCAGCACGTGCGAGCTGGCGCGGGTGGCCGGCGGCCGGACGGCCAGCACCTCGACCGGCGAGAAGGCCTCGCGCACCGGCAGCAGCATGGACACGGTGGTGCCCTTGCCGACCGCCGACTCGATGGTCACCTCGCCGCCGCTCTGGCGCACGAAGCCGTAGACCTGCGACAGGCCCAGGCCCGTGCCCTTGCCCACCGGCTTGGTGGTGTAGAACGGCTCGAAGGCGCGCTGCAGGGTCTCGGCGTCCATGCCCGCGCCGGTGTCGGCCACCGCGATGCTCAGATAGCGTCCGGCCGGCAGCTCGCCGCGCGGCTCGGCCAGGTCCAGGCCCTGGGACGAGACGGCGATCCGGCCGCCCTGCGGGGTGGCGTCGCGGGCGTTGACCACCAGGTTCAGCAGGGCCGCCTCGAACTGGCCGGAGTCGGTCAGGGTGGTGCGGCCGCCGGCCTTCAGGTCCAGGGTCAGCTCCACGCCCTCGCCGACCGCGCGGCGCAGCAGCCCCTCGCTCTCGCCGATCATGGCGTCGATCCGGCAGATCTCCGGGTTCAGCGGCTGGCGGCGGGCGAAGGCCAGCAGGTGGTGGGTCAGCTTCTCGCCGCGCCGGGCGGCGGCCTGGGCCGCCTGCAGCATGCGGCTGCGGCGCTGGTCGTCGGCGGGGTTGCGCTCCAGCACGTCCAGCGCCCCGATGATCACGGTCAGCAGGTTGTTGAAGTCGTGGGCGACCCCGCCGGTCAGCTGGCCGATGGCCTCCAGCTTCTGCGACTGGGTGAGGGCGGCCTGGACCTCGTCGCGCTCCGACAGCGCCTCCTGCACACGGTCGGCCAGCAGTTCGTTCAGCCCGGTCAGCTTGGCCTCGGCCTCCTTGGTGTCGGTGAAGTCGAAGGCGATGCCGATGAAGCCGATGAACTCGCCGCCGCAGCCCAGGCGCGGCTGCGAGAACGACTTGAGCCAGCGCATCTCGCCGTCGGCCCGGCGGTAGCGGCCCTCCAGGCTGAACGGCCTGCGCGAGGCCTCGCCGGCGATCTGGGCCTTGAGGATCCGGTTCAGGTCGTCGGCGTGCAGGCGCGAGCGCCAGTCCAGCACCAGGGCCTCGTCGTACGACACCCCCGCGAACTCGACATAGGCGGTGTTGACGAACACCCTCACGCCGTCCTCGCCGCTGATCCACATCAGGGCCGGGGCGCTGTCGGCCAGCGACCGGAAGCGGGCCTCGCTTTCACGCAGGCTGTCCTCGGCGCGGCGGCGCTGGGTGACGTCGAAATTGACGCCCATGACCCGCAGGGCGCGGCCGGCCTCGTCGCGGACCACCTGGCCCTGGCCGTGGATCCAGCGCTCGCCGTCGGGATGGTTGGCCAGCCGGTATTCGACCTCGTAGTGGGGGCCGTGCTTGATCGCCTCGCGGATCCGGCTCCGGACCAGGGGGCGATCGTCGGGGTGGACCAGCTCGGTCAGGGTGTCCATGTCCGTCGGCGCGTCCATGGCCAGGCCCAGGTTCCGGCGCGCGGTGGCCGACAGGGTCAGCACGTCGTCCTGGATGTCCCATTCCCAGGGGCCGACCCCGGCCGAGGCCTGGGTGACCTGCAGGCGGGCCTCGGCCTCGACCTGGCGTCGACGCGCGTCGGCCAGGCTGATCAGGCTGCTCCTCAGCACCTGGGTCACCGCGGTGGTGACGGCCGCCGAGAACAGGAACAGGACGAAGGCCCCGATCCGGGCGCCGTCCGGCGGATGGCCGCCGGCTCCCATCCGCAACCACCAGGCGAAGGCCATGCAGGCCAGGATGGGCACCAGCGCCCAGCGCCAGCCGGCGTAGAGCGTGACCACGATGACGGCGGGGAAGAACGGCTGGGTGGCGCCCAGGTCGTTCCCCGTGCCCATCACGGCAAGCCGGAATCCGATCGCGAAGACGATGGCCGCCAGCGTCACCAGGGCGGCGTGCGCCGGCGAGGGCGGGATCCTCGAGACAAGCCACGCGCTTATCGCGTCGGGCGAAACCGGCCCCCGAGCTTTTGCGTGCGGATCTTCAATCTTCATGGGACTCCATACGCTAACGGCTTGCCATGAGCATGGACACGCTTACCTAGAACACGCAACACGGGAGATCATCATGGCCGCCAGCCCGAACACCGGCTTCACGACGAAGCAGCGCGCCGACATCGTCGCGGGCCTGAACAAGGTCCTGGCCGACAGCTATGCGCTGTATCTCAAGACCCACGGCTACCACTGGAACGTGCGGGGGCCGAACTTCCAGGCGCTGCACGTGCTGCTGGAAGGCCAGTACACCGAGGAGTGGACGGCGCTCGATTCCATCGCCGAGCGGATTCGCGCGCTGGGCGAACTGGCCCCGATGGGCTACGGCGCGTTCGGCAACCTCTCCAGCATCAAGGACGGCGACGCCGAGAAGGAGTGGGAGGGCATGTTCAAGGAACTGCTGGCCGACAACGAGACCGTGATCGCCACCCTGCGCGACGCCTTCGGCGCGGCCGACGAGGCCGGCGACGAGGCCACGGCCGACCTCTACACCCAGCGCCTGGCGGCCCACGAGAAGCACGCCTGGATGATCCGTTCCACGCTCGGCGGGAAGTGATCGTTTGGGAGCACGCGTGCTCGACCTAGGCCGATACAGGCTGGTGAAGGCCGTCGGGGGCGCGTTGATCGCCGTCGGCGGCCTTTCCGCGTGCGCGACCTACTACCTGCCGGCCGGCGCCGGACGGGCGGCGGGCGTGGCCAGGCTGGCCGGCAGCCTGTCCGACGCGGGCCTGGCCCGCTACACCGCCGACATGGACCCGGCCATGCTGGCCCTGGCCCGTCGCCACGATCCCCGCCCACACAAGGACTATTGGGGCCGGGTGCGCGGCTGGGAGAAGCTGGACCTGCACCTGATCCCCCGCCTGGGCGACCGCGAGCCGGACTTCGACGAGGCCCGGGTGATCAACGGCTTCAAGGCCGCCTCGCCCCTGCCGCTGGAGGCGTCGCGGCCCTTCATGCTGACCGGCGCCAAGGCCGAGCGCGACAAGGCCCTGCACTGCCTGACCCAGGCGGTCTATTTCGAGGCCGGCTTCGAGCCTGTCGCCGGCCAGCAGGCCGTGGCCCAGACGGTGATCAACCGGGTGCGCCACCCGGGCTATCCCAAGTCGATCTGCGGCGTGATCTACGAGGGCGCGGCGCGGGGCACGGGCTGCCAGTTCAGCTTCACCTGCGACGGCTCTCTGCAGCGCGAGATCAGCCCCGTCGTCTGGACCAACGCCGAGATCGTCGCCAGGCGGGCCCTGGCCGGCTTCGTGATGAAGGACGTCGGCGCGGCCACCCACTACCACGCGTCCTACGTCTATCCGTACTGGGCGCCCACCCTGGTCAAGCTGCGCACCCTGGGGACCCACGTCTTCTATCGTTGGACCGGGCCGTCGGGGACCCAGGCGGCGTTCCGGGGCCGCTATTCGGGCGACGAGACGGTGTCAGCCGACATCCTGATGGGCGCCGACCCGCGCACGCTGGAAGCCGCGCCGCCTGGCTCGATGGCCGCCGTGGCCGCCTCGGGCGGGGTCCTGCCGGTGGCGACCGGCGAGCCGGCCAAGATCGTCAGCCCCGAGGGCGTGGTCGAGATCCTGCCGCCGATGACCGGCGATCCCGCCGCCGCCATGCGCGGCGGCCGCCGCCTGCCCACGCCCGAGGAGATCGACAAGATCAACAAGGCCCTGGGCGCGCTGGAGACGCCGGTGGTCGACACCACGGTCAAGACCGTGGAGGCCGCCCCGCCGCCGGCGCCGCCCCCGCCGCCGCCCAAGCCGCGTCCGCCCAGCCTGGTCAATCCGCTGAACTAGGCCGCTGAACTAGGCCGCGCTGCCCGCCGCCGCCATGTCCATCCACACCGCTTCCCAGACGTGGCCGTCGGGGTCGGTGAAGGTGCGGTTGAGCATGAAGCCGTAGTCCTGGGCCGGATTGACGTCGGCCGTCCCGCCGTGCGCGGCGGCGGCGTCGACCATGGCGGCCACCGCCTCGCGGCTGTCGCACGACACGGCCAGCATGACCTCGCTGGAGGTGGCCGGCGGGATGGGGCGGTCGGTGAAGGTGCGCCACTTGTCGTGGGTCAGCAGCATGATGAAGATCGCCTCGGACAGCACCATGCAGGCGGCGGTCTCGTCGCTGAACTGCGGGTTCCGGCTCAGGCCCAGGGCCTCGTAGAAGGTCGTCGATCGGGCCAGGTCCACGACCGGCAGATTCACGAAAAGCATCTTCGACATGGTCGTCTCCCCAAGCGGCCGGCGCTCTTTCCGGGGCCGGCGTGCGGCCCTATTGTCGCGCGGTCGAGTTTGTAGATCCAAAGTATCTTGATATCAAGATACTTTGGATCAAGGGATCATGCGCCTTGGACCGAGCCGAAACTGCCGCCAACCAGTGGGCCCGCGAGCGCCCCGACCTGCCCATGCTGCCGGTGGAGACCATCGGGCGGCTGCTGGACGCGGCCGCGCGCGTGACCCGCGACCACATGAACCCGCTGCTGGCGCAGGCCGACCTGAACGTGGGCGAGTTCGACGTGCTCACCCCGCTGCGACGCTCGGGCGAGCCCTACATGCTCTCGCCCACCCAGCTCTACGAGGCGGCCCTGATCTCGTCGGGCGGCATGACCAACCGGCTGGACCGGCTGGAGCGCGCCGGCCTGGTGGAGCGCCGGCCCGATCCCAAGGACCGCCGCGGCCGCCAGATCGCCCTGACGGCGGAGGGCAAGCGGGTGATCGACGAGATGATCGGCCGCATGGTGGCGATGGAGACCCAGATGATCTCGGTGCTCACCGAAGCCGAGCAGCAGCAGCTGAACGCGCTGCTCAAGAAACTGTTGACCGGGCTCTAGAGCCCGAAGGCCGGCGCGTAGCCGATGGTCGTCGGCGCGTCCAGCGCGCCCGGCGTCAGGGCCAGGGCCATGAACGACGGGCCCGAGAACGGCGCGGTCACGGTCGTGGCCGCCGCCGCCGAATAGCCGGCGCGCGGATAGTAGTCGGGATGGCCCAGCACGATCACGGCCTCGACCCCGGCCTTGCGGCACAGTTCGTGACCGACCTGCATCAGCGCCAGGCCGATCCCGTCCCTCTGGCGCGCGGGCAGCACCGACAGCGGAGCCAGGGCGGCGAAGCGCGCGCCGGTGTCGGTGTCCCCTGTCCGCGTCTCGAGGCGGCTGAACAGCAGGTGGCCGACGATGAAGCCGTCTTCCTCCGCCACCAGCTCGACCAGGGCGTCGCCGTCGGCGCGCAGGGCGTCGACCAGGTCGGCCTCGCCCTGGTGGCCTTCGGGGGTCCGGTCAAAGGCGGCGGCGACCACGGCGTGGATTTCGGCGTGGTCCTCCGAAGCCGCCTCCCGGATCAGCATGGGGGGATCAGCATCACCAGACGCCGATCTTCTCGGCCTCGTGGTGGCTGATCGGGTGGTGGGCCTTCTTGTGGTCTTCCTCGGCCAGGAAGCGCACCGCTTCCAGGGCGGCCATGCAGCCCATGCCGGCGGCGGTGACCGCCTGGCGGTAGACGTCGTCGGTGACGTCGCCGGCCGCGTAGACGCCCTGCACGGCCGTCGAGGTCGTGCCCGGCTTGACCTTCAGATAGCCGCCCGGACCGGTTTCCAGCTGGCCCTTGAACAGCTCCGACGACGGGGCGTGGCCGATGGCGATGAACACGCCGTCGCACTTCACCTCTTGGGTCTCGCCGGTCTTGACGTTCTTCAGCCGCACGCCGGTGACGCCCATCGGGTCGCTGTCGCCCAGGACCTCGTCGATGGCGCTGTCCCAGATCACCTCGATCTTGGGGTGGGCCAGCAGGCGCTCCTGCAGGATCATCTCGGCCCGCAGCTCGTCCTTGCGGTGGACGAGCGTCACCTTGCTGGCGAAGCTGGTCAGGAACAGGGCCTCCTCGACGGCCGTGTTGCCGCCGCCGACCACCACGACTTCCTTGTTGCGGTAGAAGAAGCCGTCGCAGGTGGCGCAGGCGCTGACGCCGAAGCCCTGGAACTTGCTCTCGCTCTCCAGGCCCAGCCATTTGGCCTGGGCGCCGGTGGCGATGATCAGGGTCTCGGCGAACCATTCCTGGCCGCTGTCGGTCTTGATGTGGAACGGGCGCTTGGACAGGTCGGCGCTCAGCACGATGTCGCTGACGAACTCGGTGCCCACGTGCTCGGCCTGGGCCTTCATCTGGTCCATCAGCCAGGGGCCCTGGATGACGTCGGCGAAGCCCGGATAGTTCTCGACGTCGGTCGTGATCGTCAGCTGGCCGCCCGGCTGGATGCCGGCGATCAGCACGGGCTTGAGCAGCGCGCGGGCGGCGTAGATGGCGGCGGTGTAGCCGGCGGGACCCGATCCAATGATCAGGCAGCGGGTGTGGCGGGGTTCGGGAGTCGACATGGCCGCAGATATAGGGCCGATTCCGGCTGGGCGCGACTCCGGGCGAGGCCCAAGTCCCTCCCCCTGTGGGGGAGGTGGCCCGAAGGGCCGGAGGGGGGAGTGGTCGATATCAACCGCTCTATAATTCCCCCCCCCGATCGCTGCGCGATCGCCTCCCCCACAGGGGGAGGGCCCGGGAGTTGACGCCTCGTCCACGATTTCAGGGTTAATATGGGCCAAAGCCCCGCGTGAGCCTCCGCCCATGACCGCCCCCTACATCGAGATCGCCGGCCGCAGGATCGGCGCCGACTATCCGCCCTACGTGATCTGCGAGCTGTCGGGGAACCACAACGGCAGCCTGGAGCGCGCCCTGGAGATGGTCGACGCCGCCGCCGACACCGGCTGCGACGCCATCAAGCTGCAGACCTACACCGCCGACACCATCACGCTGGACGTCGACCGCCCCGAGTTCAAGATCCACGGCGGCCTGTGGGACGGGCGCAGCCTGCACGAGCTCTACCAGGAGGCCCAGACCCCCTACGAATGGCACGCCCCGATCTTCGAGCGCGCCGCCAAGCGGGGCGTGACGATCTTCTCCAGCCCGTTCGACGAGACCGCCGTCGACCTGCTGGCCGGGCTCGACGCCCCCGCCTACAAGATCGCCTCGTTCGAGGCCGTCGACCTGCCGCTGATCCGCTACGCCGCCCGCCAGGGCAAGCCGTTGATCATCTCGACCGGCATGGCCAACCTGGCCGAGATGCAGACCGCCCTCGACACCGCCCTGCAGGCCGGGGCGGGCGGGGTGCTGCTGCTGCACTGCGTCTCCAGCTATCCGGCCAGCTTCGAGGACGCCAATGTCCGCACCGTGGTCGACATGGCCGCGCGGTTCGGTTGCCCGATCGGCCTGTCGGACCACACGCCCGGCACGGCCGCCTCGGTGGCGGCGGTGTCGCTGGGCGCCTGCGCGGTCGAGAAGCACTTCACCCTGGCCCGCAGCGACGGCGGCCCGGACGCGGCCTTCTCCCTCGAACCGGCCGAGTTCCGCGCCCTGTGCGACGACACCCGCAACGCCTGGAAGGCGCTGGGCGGCGTCAACTACGACCTGCTGGGCAGCGAGCGCGGCAACCGCCAGTTCCGCCGCTCGCTCTACGTCACCGCCGACGTCGCCGCCGGCGAGGCCCTGACCAAGGCCAATGTCCGCTCGGTCCGCCCCGGCAACGGCCTGCCGCCCGCCGACTACGAAGCCGTGCTGGGCCGCCCGGCCGCACGCGCGCTGAAGCGGGGAGAACCGCTGGCCTGGGACATGGTGGGCTAGGCAAGACCGCTCACTTCTTCATGGGTTTCGTCGATGCCTCCGACGAAGCGGCCGACCGCTTCGTCGCCGGCCTTTTCGCGGACGGCGCCGCGGTCTTCGCCGACGACGAAGCCGGCGCGGAGGTCGGCCCCGAGGCTGATCCGGAGCGCGGGCGCGACGTCACCAGTCTGCGCAACTCCTGCGCCGCGCGGATCCGGCCGGGATCGGCGCTGATCGCCAGCCAGTGCGACGTGAGGCTGGCGGCGACCCGAGCACGCTGATCCTGGCTCATCAGGTCCGTGTGGAGGATGAGCGTCTGGATGCACCAGAAGTGCTCGAACGGGCTCACGAAGTTTCCGTTGTAGTCGAGAAGCCAGGGGAGATTGGCCGGCGTCCGGTGAGCCGAGGCGATCAGGATCCGCATCAGGCGTCGGCCGGACCGGGCGCCGACCGCGAGGCGGGCCAGCACCGCGGTCGCCGATGACGGCGACAATCGACCGGCCTGGCTGATCGCTTCTTCGGCGACGTTGGTCATCTTCGCCGTGCGCGCGTTGCTGCTCGGTTCGGACCTGCGGATATCGTCGTACCGGCGCGCCAACTCATCGAAGATGGAGAGCTCGGTGCTCGAGGCGTCCAGCGGCCCCGCCACGCGGGGCAGGACGGAAAACAGCCGATTGATGTCGAACGCGGCCAGCGAGTACTGGTCGGAAGACCGGCCCGGCTCGCATCCGAACTTGAGCAGTTGAACGGCCCCCGGCTTGTCCAGCCAATGATAGGCGAGGTTCCGCTGCTCCGGCCAGGTGAACGCGGCTTCCTGGAGCTTGCGGAGCAGGCTCCGGTCCTCGTCCAGGACGAAGCGAAGGTCGGGAAAGCGCAGCAGCAGGGCGACGAACTTGCCGATCTGCTCGGGCGTGGCGTCGGGGCCGCGCGCGCCTTCCTTGTCGAACAGGCCCAGGTCGCTGGCGATGTAGAGCGCCAGGCGGAAGGTGTTGATGAACTGCTTTATGCGCCTGGGATTGTATTCGAACAGGCCGCTGACCGCCTTGACGATGTCGCGGACCCGTTCGGAGTCCCGATCCACTTCGAGCCGGATATATTCCCTTTCCGCCGCCGCCTCCGGCGATATCGGCGCCGATCCGGGTGGCGGCGTCGGGTCAGCCGCTTCCGCCGCCTCCGGCGGCGCGGATCCTGGAAGCCGGGGAAGCCTCGGCTTCCAATAGGCCCAGAGCCGTGCGCCCCAACCGGGCGGAGGGGGCGGGTCGTCCCTGAAGAAGCTTTCCAGCGCCGCCTCGTCGGCCGCGATGGGCAGTGAAAAGCTGATCTGGATGAACTTCTCCAGATAGCCGTAGCCGAAATACAGCGGCGTATAGTTGTCCTTCTCGTCGTTCGGCTTCCAGTGGGCGCTGTCGCGGAGGAACGGCAGGATGTCCTTGTATTTCTGGGCGATCCCGGCGGCGACCTTCTCGCGGTCCATGCCGATGATGAAGACCAGGTTCCGGGTGTCGCCGATCATCAGGTTGATCGCCTGCATCAGGTCGGCGGCGCGCGGCACGTCGCAGCGGTCCAGATCGTCGATGAAGATGAAGACCCGCCGGTCGCCGGCATAGGCTTCGACCAGCCGGTTCAGGTCCAGGTGGAACTCCTCGATGAACGAGGTGTGACCCTCGTAGTCGGGCTTGGAGATGTACTTTTCCAGCTGCAGGGTCAGGGGTAATTTGAGGAACGTCCGGTACTTGTAGAGCCCGGCCAGGCCAATGGCCGCGATCGCGCCGAAGCCCCCGGTGGACAGGGCTTGGCGCAGCGCCGGTGCGAAGTCCTGCTCGGTCGACGTTGTCGACTTGTCCGGCTTGACCGCCACCAGCCAATCCAGGAGCAATCCCGCTTGGTTTGGGTGGGTCTTCACCAGATGCCAGGCTTCAAAGGCGCCGAGCAGCATCGCCAGCAGCGACAGCAGGAAGACTGCGAACGCCCAGCCGTTCAACCGCTTGAAGAACAGCAGCACATCGCCCCGCCAGGCCCGGATCAGGCCCACCTCGGTGCGCAGCGACTTGACGAAGGCCAGGGCGAAGGCCGCCCAGAGCGCGTCCTGCTTGTCGTGTCGCCAGGCGTTGAAGCGCACGCTCAGCGCGGTGTGCTTGCGCGTTACCGCCGCGGACCCCAGCCCGCCGGCCCATCTCGGCAGCCGCCGGGACAGGGGCGTCCGGATCCGCACGCCGCCGATGGCGCGCTCCAACTGCAGCAGGAACGAGGACTTGCCGCTGCCCCATTCGCCTTCGATGGAGATGGTGAGCGGCGGCTTGGTGGCCTTGGAGGTCAGGAAGCGCGCTATCGCCTCCACATAGGGCGTGAAGCCCAGGCGATCGTCCGCCGTCGCCTGGTCGCCCACGGCGTTGCCCGCGATGCTCCCGGTGTCGGCGCCGGCGCTTCGCGCCTGTGATGTTTGGTCCGCCATTCCCGTCCGCCCCCGGCCAAGTCCCTGACTTTTCTCTTTATGATGGAAAGAGGCCGCTTTGCGCTATGGGGTTGAGGTGCGGGGCCTGCTTGTCCGCACATGGTTCCCGGCCGAGGGCGCCGGAGGCCTTCGCCCTGTGGTCTCGCCAGGATGTGCGCTGAGGCTGCAGGCTCGTGTCGGTGCGAAGCGGCGCCGTAAACACGAAAACGTGTGAAGCATATATCTTGCCATCGGCAGGTTTGGGCGCAAGTTCTCCGCCGAGTTTCTGAGCGAGTACGCGGCGTAGGCGCGCGGATACATCGCCTGCATGACTACAATTGCATAAAAATCAATCTGAACGTTCGTGTGGACTTTCCGCGAAGCGTCGATGACTGGCTGACTGCCGTCTTCGACGACGCCTTTCCACGCCGGACATCCATTTCGACAGGGGGCAATCCATGTCGGCGAAATCTGACGGGCCGGATCGTCGCGCCCTGATCGCCACCACGCTTGCAGGAGCCGCGATCGCCATGACCAACGCCACCACCACCCTGGCCGCCGCCCCGGCGGCCGACGCCGCCGTGCGGCCGTTCCAGTTCCACGCCCCGGACGACGCCCTGTCCGACCTGCGCCGCCGGATCCTCGCCACCAGGTGGCCCGAGCGCGAGACGGTCGGCGACGCGACCCAGGGCGTGCAGCTGGCCACCATGCAGAAGCTGGCCCGCTATTGGGCGGCCGACTACGATTGGCGGAAGGTCGAGGCCCGGCTGAACGGCCTGCCGATGTTCGTGACGCAGATCGACGGGCTGGACATCCACTTCATCCACGTCCGCTCCAGGCACGCCGACGCCGCGCCCCTGATCCTCACCCATGGCTGGCCGGGCTCGATCATCGAGGAGCTGAAGATCATCGATCCGCTGTCCGACCCGACGGCGCACGGCGGCAAGCCGTCCGACGCCTTCCACGTGGTGATCCCGTCCCTGCCGGGCCACGGCTTTTCGGCCAAGCCGACGGCGACCGGATGGGACCCCGTCCGCATCGCCAAGGCGTGGACCGTGCTGATGGGCCGCCTGGGCTACGACAAGTTCTACGCCTCGGGCGGCGACTGGGGCGATCCGGTGACCGAACAGATGGCGGTGCTGGCCCCGACCAAGGTGCTGGGCGTCCACCTGAACATGCCCTCGGCCGTGCCCCCCGAGATCGCCGCCGCGCTGAATTCCGGCGCGCCGCCGCCGGCCGGCCTCTCGGTCGACGAGAAGCGGGCCTGGGACCAGCTGGACTTCTTCTTCAAGCACGGGCTGGGCTACGCCCAGGAGATGACGGGCCGGCCGCAGACGCTCTACGCCCTGGCGGACTCGCCGATCGGCCTGGCCGCCTGGATGCTCGATCACGACGCCCTCAGCTACGCCCTGATCGCCCGGGTCTTCGACGGCGTGCCCGAGGGCCTGACGCGGGACGACATCCTCGACAACGTCAGCCTGTACTGGCTGACCAACACGGCGGTGTCCTCGGCCCGGCTCTACTGGGAGAACAAGCTGCCGTTCTTCGCGCCCCAGGGGGTGACCGTGCCGGTCGCGGTCAGCGCCTTCCCCGACGAGCTCTACCAGGCCCCGCGCAGCTGGGCCGAGAAAGCGTTCCCCAAGCTGGTCTTCTACAACCGCCATCCCAAGGGCGGCCACTTCGCGGCCTGGGAACAGCCCGAGTTCTTCACCAGCGACCTGCGCGCGGCGTTCCGATCCAAGCCGTCGTGAGAGAGCGCCGAGGGAGCCGGTCTTCAACCTGACGCGTCACGGGAGGGTACGTCCCGAACTGTCGGAAGGAGGCCGCACCTTGGCTCTTGTCAGAACAAAACAAGAACATTCTGACGCCGGCGCGGACCTCCGCGTCGGCTCACCAGCCATTTTTGGAAATCATATTATGACCATCATGACTTCATCCCATCCGATCGCCGCCGACACGACCGTACACGGAGCGATCCAGTTGCTGCCCGGCGCGGTCTTCGACATCGCCTCGGGCGCGACCCTGACCTTCACCGGTCCGTTCGATGCGCCGCGCGAGCGGGTCTTCACCGGCGCCGGGAAGGTGATCTTCGCCGACGGCGCCGTCGAGGCCGTGCGTCCCGAATGGTGGGGCTTCGGCGCCGACGCCTCGGCCGCCGTCAACGACGCGGCTCGTCGCGCGGCCCGCGAAAGCATCACCCTGCGCGGGACCGTCCGCTTCCCCGCCGGCGCGTTCCTGGTGTCGGACTACGTCCCGATCAACCGCAGCTACATCCGGTTCGTCGGTGAAAGCCGCTTCGGCACGGTGTTCGTGACGGCGTCGCCGACGGGGGATGTCACGGGGATCGACGGCACGCTGCAGCCGGGCTTCAACGCCTCCACCTCGTCTCCGATCGACGAATGCCAGCACGTGGGCATCGGCGTCCTTCGCGACGCGGTAAGCACCGCGACCTTCGTCGATCCCATTCCGACCGGCGGCCGGGGCTTCGTCCATCGCTTCGCCACGAACGCCTTGATCCAAGGCGAGTTCGCCGACAATCCCATCGACTACTACGAAGCCCAGACCTCCGGCGCGCGGGTCGACATCCTGACCACGCGCAGCGCCCAGACGGGCGCCGCGAACCGCCGGTTCGGCGTCGTGTCGGACTGCACGATCGCCGGCTTCGCCAACGCCTCGGCCAACGGGTCCAGCTACAAGCGGGTCGTGGACGTGGTCAACGGCGGCTATCAGGGCGAGGCCTGGGGCGTCTACGTCTACGGCGCCGACCTGCGTGACGGCTTCTGGCAAAGCGTCGAGACCGCGGGCGGGTCCCACGCCTTCGACATCGCCGCCCCGGTCGCCACGGGCGTCCAGGCCTTCGACATCCACGTCTCGTTCTGCGTGCTGGACGGCTGGAAGAAGACCGGCTTGCGGATCATCAACCTGCCGGCGGGTTCCAAGCTGGCGGTGGTGGACGGCTATTCGGCTCCCGGCCTGGCCGATCCGGCGCTCGGTCCCAGCGTGCAGATCATCGCCTCCTCGGGGGTGACGATCGGCCGATCGTTCGAGGCCAAGGGCGGCGCCAACTACGCCGACCATACGGCGGTGTCGGTCGAAGGCGGCTCGGCGCGCTTCATCGTCGAATGCAACATCACCGGCGCCAAGACCGGGATCGCCGTCGATGCGTCCTCGCTGGGGATCGTCTCGGTGTCGTGCGAACCACATGCCGACCAGCCGATGACCACGGGCGTCTCCCTGACGAACGGGGCCAGCCGCGTGAAGATCAACAACGGCATCCTGGACGGTCCCGGCGGGATCGCCTGCGGCATCCGGCTGGACGGCTCTTCGACCTACAACACGATCGGCGACTACAACATCAATCCCGGCACGGTCGCGACGCCGATCATCATCAACGGGACGTCCGTCACCACCCTGTCGGGCGGCGCCTATCGTGACGTGAACCACAATCGCGTCTTGGCCGGCGCGCTCGACGACGGGCTGTAGGACCAGGCGGTCGCCGGAGGGGAAACCCGCCCCTTCGGCGATCAGCCTAGTCCGGCAGCAAGCCCAGCCGCTTGCCGACGATCCGGTCCAGGGTCCGCTTGGGCAGGACGTCGGCCATCAGCATCTGCATCGGCTGGGGCGTGATCGTGTAGCGGACCTTGGGCTTGGGCGTCGTCAGGGCGGTGTGGACCGCCTCGCCGATCCGTTCGGGCGGCAGGCCGTTCTTGCCGATCGACAGCATGTAGGCCCGCAGCCGGTCCAGGGCGGGGGCGTAGACGGTGTCGGCGTAGGCGCTGGTGTCGGTCTCGTCGGCCTTGTCCCAGATCGGCGTCGCCACCGCCCCGGGGGCGACCACGATCACGTCGACGCCGAACGGCAGCAGCTCGCGGCGCAGGGATTCCGACAGGCCCTCCAACCCGAACTTGGTCGCGCAGTAGGGGGCCATGAACGGGTTGGCGTTGCGGCCGCCGACCGAGCCGATGTTGACGATCCGACCCGGCCGGCCAGCGGCCGGCAAACGCGCCCCGACAAGCGGCGCGAAGGCCTGGGTGGTGATCACCACCCCGGTCAGGTTGATTTCCAGCTGCTTGCGCCACTCGTCGACCGGCAGGTGCAGCAGCGGCCCGGCCACGGCGATGCCGGCGTTGTTGACCAGGCCCGCCAGGGGGCGACCGTCCAGCGTGGCCTCGACGGTCCGCGCGGCGGCGCGCACGGCGGCTTCGTCGGTGACGTCGAACACCAGGGGCGTCACCGCCGCTCCGAACGCCGCCGTCAGCCGCTCGGCGTCGGCGGCCTTCCGCACGCTGCCGAACACGTGGAAGCCGCGCTGGGTCAACACCTGGGTCACCGCCCAGCCGATGCCCGTGGAGGCGCCGGTGACGACGACCGAGCCCTTGCCTTGTCCGCTCATGATGTCCGCTCCCCTTGGGTACAGCCAAGATGGGATAGGTGAACGGCGTTATCCAGGGTGTTTCCGGCCGATTGTGTCCAGGAACCGCTGCGCGACCCGCGCCGCGCCGCGGCCGTCGCAGACCGCCGCCGAGGCGGCCGACAGGCGGTCGCGCAGGTCGGGCTCGGCCAGCAGGCGGGCGAAGGCCTCGGCGAAGGCGGCCTCGAAGTCCGCATCGGCGACGTCCAGGGCCAGGACCGCGTCGGCTCCCGCCAGGGCGGCGCTGGCCTCGCGCTGGTTGGCGGCCAGCACCAGCAGCAGGGTCGGCAGGGCCAGGACGCAGCGCTCCCAGCTGGTGGAGCCGCCGGCCCCGACGGCCAGGTCGGCCGCCAGGGTGAGGCGCGGCATGTCCTGGGTGTCGACGTGGAGGGCCAGGCGCGGCTCGCGGGCGGCCAGGTCGCGCAGGCCCGGCAGGCTGGGGGCGCCGGCGCCCAGCACGACGTCCAGCGCGACGGCCCCGCCCAGGCGCGGCAGCATCAGGTCCACGGCCCGGCCGGTGATCCCGCCCACATCGGTCAGGCCCAGCGAGACCAGCATGCGCCGCACCGGCCCGGCTTCGGCCCGGCGGGCCAGGGCCTCCTTGCGCAGGGCGGCGAAGGCCGGGCGGACGGGGGCGTGGTTGGGTCCCAGCAGCAGCTCGGCGCGGGCCGGGACCAGGCCGTCATAGTCGGCCGCCTTGCGGGCGGGGCCGGAGTCCAGGACCAGGTCGGCGTCGAGCGGCCGGTCGGCCAGGTCGTCGATGACCAGGACCGGCTTGCCGGCGGCGATCGCACGGTGGTCGGGGGCGGAGAGGCCGTAGTGGTCGACGACCACGGCGTCGAAGCCGCGGGCCGCCAGGGCGGCGGCGGAGGCCAGTTCGGCCGGCGCGGCCGCGTCGGTCGCGATCCGGGCGACGTCGGCCCCGAACGCGTCCAGCACCGCCGCCACGGCGGGCGGGGCCAGGAAGGCGCAGGCCGCGCCCTCGCCCTGGAGGGCCCGCGCCAGGGTCAGGCTGCGCATGACGTGCCCCCCGCCCACGGCGGGCCCGGCGTCGGCGACGAAGAGGATGCGGGGGGCCCTCACAGCCGCCGCACCCCGCCGAAGGTCGCCAGGTCCGGCCGCGTCTCCAGCAGGCGCCGCACGTCGTCCGAGGTGAAGGCCCGGTTGGCCGGGTACAGCGCGTCATAGACCGCCGCCACGAAGGCGTAGTCGGCCGGGCTCTCGACGGCCCAGCGCACTTCGCCCTGATCGGGCTGGGCCAGCAGGGCCAGGGACGACCAGCGGTCGGGCGCCGGCGGGGCGGGATCGGCGTCGCCGTCCCGCAGCCGCAGGGCCGCGCTCTCGGCGGCCAGGCGGCGCAGGCCGTCGGCGGTGATCACGTCCACCCCCTGGCCAGCCGGCCAGGCCGCGCCGGGCGAGCGGTTGGTGGTGTGGTCGGCGTTTTCGGCCAGGTGCAGGTCCAGGGTGGCGTCGATCAGCTCGGGATCGATCAGCGGGCTGTCGTCGCCCACCCGCGCCACGTGGTCGGCCGGATAGGCCTCCAGGGCGCCGGCCAGGCGGGCCAGTTCGTCCTGCGGCGGACCGCGATGGACGGCGATCGCCTCGCGCCGGACCACGGCCTCCAGCACGTCGTCGGCGGGGTCGGTGGTGGTCGAGACCACCAGCCGGTCCACCCGCCGCGACCGCGCCATCCGCTCGATCTGGCGCACGATCAGCGGCGCCCGGGCCAGCGGCATCGATGGCCGTCCCGGCAAGCGTTCGGAACCCATGCGGGCCTGGAGGACAGCGAGGATCAGCGGCGGTCGAACTTGCTGAAGGCCCAGTAGACGCCATAGGCCAAGGCGCCGGCCAGCAGGAACGTCAGCGGTATGGAGATCGGATCCATGCTCAGTCCTCCATCTTGCGCAAAACATAATGGGCGGCGACCTGCAAGGCAATGAAGGCGGCGACCGCAGAGACGCCGGCGAGCCCCACGGCGCGACCGGACGACACGGGCTGCAGGAAGACCGTCACCAGCATGGCGATCGACAGGGCGTTGCCCGTGGTCGCCAAGGCCTTCCTCATTTCGTTGCGAGCGGCCTTGCCTGGCCGTGGCGCTGCAATGGCGGGTTCCGTCATGTCGTGAACATAAAGAGAACAATCCTGACGCGCAAGCCGCGCTTCAGCTCGCCCTAGGCGCTTGTCGCGCCGTCGTCCCGAGCGTCCATCCGCGCCACGACCTCCGCCGCCGCGCGGCCGGTCTCGTCGACGGGTTCGTAGGCCCAGCCGTGGAAGGCCCCGCCGTAGGGGCGGGCCGCGCCCATGCTCTCCAGCTCCTGGTGGAACAGGCGGAATTTCAGGCTGGTCCCGTCCATCTTCAGGATGAACACCGGCTTGCCCGTCGACGCGGCCTCGGTGGCCATGTTGGTGGAGTCCTCGGTGACCAGGATGTAGTCGGCCGCCGCCAGGAAGGCGAAATAGGGGTTGGGCCCCGTGCCGTCCCAGATCATGCCGGGCAGGTGCCGCAGGCGGGCCGTCAGCAGGGCCTTGGCCTGGTCGGGCGTGCGCCGCGAGAAGGTCATCAGCAGGCTGCCGCCCTCCTGCTCCAGCGGTAGCTGGATCTGGTGGGCCATCTCGGCGGCGCGCAGGGCCGACAGGTCGAAGGCCTTGGACTTGCCGCCCAGCAGCACGGCCACGCGCGGATGGGGCAGGGCGTCGATGCGGTCCTTGAACTTCTCGTATTCGCTGTCCAACCGCTGGCTGGTGACCCGATGCGGCGAGCCGGTGATCGGCAGCACGTTGTCGCCGGTCAGGCGGTCGTGCTTGGGCGGGATCACCAGGTCGAACATGTTGGCCGGGACGCGCGGGTCCTGGATCTGGACGACATAGGTCTTGCCGCCCGACCAGCGCTTGGCGCGGATCGACAGGGGCAGGGTGGCGCGGCCGGCGGCGATCCACAGGTCGGGCCAGGGCGGCGCGATCTCGCTCTCGGGGGTGAGCCAGCGGCGCGGCAGCCAGTTGGCCCACCAGGGCAGGCGGCCGGTCCGGCCGCTCCAGCCCACGCGCTTGACCACGATGTCGGCGGGGACCTGGCGGGCCACGGCCTCGGCCAGGCCCACGGCCTGGGCCTCGATGCCGGCGCGGCCGTCCGAGATGGCCCAGATGGTGATCGGCTCCCTGACGGGCGCTTGGGGGGCAGGCGTCTCGGGAACGGGCGGGGCGGCGGTTTCGGGCGTCGGTGTCTCGGCGACGACCTTCGGCGCGGCCTTGCGGCGCGGCGCGGGCTTCGGCGCGGCATGGGGCGCGACCGGCGCGGGCGTTTCGACCTTGGGGGCCTTCGCGGCCTTGGGGGCGGCCTTCGACGCCGCCGTCCTGGCGGCGGCCTTGGGAGCGGCCTTGGGCGCATCGGCCTTCGCGGCGGCCGGCTTGGACGCGGCGGGAGCCGCCCCGGCCGGAGCCTTGCGCGGCTTGCTCGTCTTCGGGGCGGCCTTCGGCGTCGCCCCCGCGTTCTTCTTGGTTTCAACCACGTCGGTGATCCCGGCCATAGCAAAGCGACGCGTCGACCAAGCTAAGCCGCTCGACGCGTCGCACGCAAATGTCCCTGGAATGGGGCTTAAGCTAGACCCACTCGACCTTGAGGATCTCGTAGGCCTTCACGCCGCCGGGCGTATTGACCTCGACCACCTCGCCGACTTCCTTGCCGATCATGGCGCGCGACAGCGGCGAGCTCAGCGAGATGCGGCCCGACTTCACGTCGGCCTCGTGCTCGCCGACGATCTGGTAGCGGGCCTCTTCCTCGGTGTCCTCGTCGACGACGCTGACCGTCGCGCCGAACTTCACCTGCTTGCCCGACAGTTTCGAGACGTCGATGACCTGGGCGCGCGCGATCTTGTCCTCGATCTCGGCGATGCGGCCTTCGATCCAGCCTTGGCGTTCCTTGGCCGCGTGGTACTCGGCGTTCTCCGACAGATCGCCATGCGACCGCGCCTCGGAGATCGCGGCGATCACCGCCGGCCGTTCGATCGTCTTCAAACGCTTCAGTTCTTCGTCGAGGGTCTGGTAACCCCCGGCGGTCATCGGCACTTTTTCCATTGCGGATTTTAGCTCGGTTCGCCCAAAGGGAGGAAGACTCCCGGACGTTGGCGCGCACGACCGGGGGCTGAGAGGATAGGCGCCGCGTTAGCGATAAGCAAGTACCCGGCCTGAAAGCGAAGCTTGACCCCGTTACGGGCAGGGATCAAGCGCGTCGGCGCGCCGCTTGTTCCGAATGACCGTTCCGGGGCAGCTGGAACTGTCCGACCAGGCCCGCCAGGTCGCTGGCGTCGCCGTTCAGGGTCTGGGTGGCGGCGGCCGTCTGCTCGACCATGGCCGCGTTCTGCTGCAGCACCTGGTCCATCTGGTTGACCGCGGTGTTGATCTGCGACAGCCCCTCGGCCTGGCTCTGGGCGCTGGCGGCGATCTCGCTGACCAGGCCGTCGATCTCGGCGATCTGGGCGACGATGCCCTCCAAGGCCTGGCCCGTGCGGCCCACCAGATCGACCCCGGTCCCGACCTGGCTGGTCGAGGTGGTGATCAGGGCCTTGATCTCCTTGGCCGCCTCGGCCGAGCGCTGGGCGAGGCCGCGCACTTCCTGGGCCACGACGGCGAAGCCGCGCCCCGCGTCGCCCGCCCGGGCCGCCTCGACCCCGGCGTTCAGGGCCAGAAGGTTGGTCTGGAAGGCGATCTCGTCGATCACCCCGATGATCCGCGAGATCTGGGTGGCCGAGGTCTCGATCGCGCCCATGGCCCCGACCGCCTCGTCGACCACCTCGCCCGAGCGGCGGGCGTCCTCGCGGGCCTGGGCCACCACCTTGGCGGCGCGGCGCGCCCCGTCGGCGGTGTGGCCGACCGTGGTGGTGATCTCGTCCATGGCGCTGGCGGTTTCCTGCAGGCTGGCGGCCTGCTGCTCGGTGCGGCGCGACAGGTGCGAGGCGGCGTCGGCGATCTGGTCCGAGCCCCGGCGCACGCCGGCCACGCGGTCGTCGATCACCACCAGGGCGTCCGACAGCTTGCCGGCCGCCTGGTTGAAGTCGGCGCGCAGCTGCTCGTAGGACTCGGCGAAGCGCTCGACCAGCCGCACCGACAGGTCGCCCTTGGCCAGGCGCGACAGGCTCTCGGCGAGGGCGTCGACCATGTCGGCCCGCTGGCGCTCGGCCTCGGCCTGGACGGCGGCGTGGGCGACGCGGCCGGTCTCCTCCGAGCGGCGGGCGTGTTCGGCGGCCTGGTCGGCCTCGCGCGCCTCGGCCATGGCGGCCTCGGCCTTGGCCCGGGCCCGCTCGGCCACGCCGAACATGTGGTTGACGCTGGCGCTGATGCCGATCAGGGCGCCGGCCTCGACGATCAGGATCACGGCGTGGAGGATCACGCGGCCCAGGCTGGCCGAGCCGGGGAACACCGCGGCGGGCAGGATGTAGCTGAGGCCCAGGTGGTGCACGGCCACGGTGGCGGCCGCGGCGGCGATCACCGTCCAGTCGCAATAGACCACCAGCAGGGCCAGGGCCGCGAAATAGGCCATGTGCATGTCGATCTGCCAGGCGTGGCCGTTCACGGCGGCGACCAGCAGCGAGACCTGGGCCATCAGGGCCACGCCCGACAGCGCCCGGCCCAGCGAGCCGTTGGCGCTGAGCTTCAGGGCCAGTCCGCCCAGGGCGGCGGCGCCGACGCTGGCGATCGCCAGGCCCACGAACGGTCCGCCCAGGATCAGCTTGGCGGCGATCACCACGGGGATCATCAGCGCCGTCAGCAGGGCGATCATCCGGGCGCCGGCCTGGCGCTGGGCGTCGAGGTTGGAGAAGGTCAGGCGCATCAGCGGGTCTCCGAGGCGAGCGGCGAGCTCACAGGCGAGTCCTGGGGCGAGCAGCGCCCGGCGGCGTCGGGGTCGAGCAGCAGCCAGGCCCCCGCCGCGCGCAGACGCGGGCCCAGGGCGTCGGGCTCGCCGCGCAGGATCAGGATGAAGGGGACGCCGCCGGCCCCGGCGATCTGGCCGGCCGAGGCGGCTGCCGAGGCGGTCTGGGCCGGGGTCCACCAGGGCGGGAACACGGCCGCGACCCGGGCGGGATCGCGCGGGGCGGCGCCGGCGGCGACCGTGGCGAACAGGGTGGTCAGGATGGTGGCGCAGACGGCCAGGACCAGGCCGGCGGTCGAGGTCGCGCCCCGCATGCTCTCTGCCTTGCCCCGGTCCAAAACGCTCTCCGCGCGATTCAAGCGGGGAGCATGGCGACCGGGGTGTGAGGGAACCCTTAACCAAGCTTAACGGCGACGCCGTGTCGCAGGGGGGCGGCCTAAGCAACCCCTCTCTCTTAGAGAGAGGGAGGGGCCCGCCGCGAAGCGGTGGGAGGGTGAGTGGTTTCACCGCTGGCCGGAGAAGGCTCCATGCGGTCCGCCGAGACCAAGACGACCGCCAGTAAGGATCTTGGGGCTTCTCGCAAACCCAATGAAAAGCCGCGCTTCATTCGGTGAGGGTGTAACCACTCACCCTCCCATGGCTTCGCCATGGGCCCCTCCCTCTCTCAAAGAGAGAGGGTTTTCAGATTACGCGTAGTCGTACGGCCCGCCACGCTCCAGCGCCGCCTTGTACGCCGGGCGCGCGTGAATGCGGTCCAGGAACGCCTTGACGCGCGGGCGCGAGGCGGCCCCGGCCCGGGCGGCGCCGGCTTCCAACGGGAAGCTCATCATGATGTCGGCGGCGGTGAAGTCCGGGCCGGCGAACCAGGCGGTCTTGGCCAGCTCGGCGTCCCAGTAGTCGATGTGGCTCTTCAGCTGCGGGTCGACGAAGCCGCTCTGCGCCTTGGAGGCGATGCTCTTGACCAGCCCCTTCAGCAGGCCCGGCGCGCGGTTGGGCAGGGCGGTGAACACCAGCTTCAGAAGCAGCGGCGTCATGGCCGAGCCCTCGGCGTAGTGCAGCCAGTAGGTCCAGCGCAGGCGCTCGGGCGTCCCGGCGGCCGGGACCAGCCGCCCCTGGCTGTAGGTCTGGACGATGTATTCGACGATGGCGCCGGTCTCGGCGATGGTCTTGTCGCCGTCGGTGATCACCGGCGACTTGCCCAGCGGGTGCACGGCCAGCAGCTCGGGCGGGGCGAGCATGGTCTTGGCGTCGCGCTGGTAGCGCTTGACCTCGTAGGGCAGCCCCAGCTCCTCCAGCAGCCACAGCACGCGCTGGCTGCGCGAATTGTTCAGGTGATGGACGACGATCATGGCGCGGGCTCCCCGAGGCGTTGCGCGCAGGGTGGCAGGGTGACGTGGAGGTCCGTCAAGGGCGGAGCGGCCCCCCCGGGCTCGACCCGCTACTTGGCCGCCGGATGCAGGAACGCGTCGGCCACCGCCTTGGCGACGGGCAGGCTCAGGCTCTTGGCGACGGGGTAGTCCTTGGTCCCGCAGACGATGGACAGGGCTTCCCGGCCCAGGGTGCCGGGCTTTTCCGGCTCAAACGCCGAGGCGGCGGTGTTGTCGTTGCTGATCACCGCGTCGGCTTCATCGAAGACGACGATGCGGTCGACCTTCGAGGTCAGGGCCGAGCAATCGAACTGATAGGCCAGGATCGTATAGGCCTCCTTCGGGTCGAAGCGCCGGTCCCGGCTGAAGATCAGGGCGCGCGCCGAGCGGATGTGGCCGTCTTCCTTCACGGTCGAGCGGTCGATCAGCATGACGGCCTGGTCGGTCTTGCCGACGAGCCCATAGTCGGCGGCGGCCGGGCCGGCCATGGCCAGCAGGCCGGTCGCGAGCAGGCCCGTTATCATCGTCTTCCGCCCCAACGATCTTCCCCCGGTTGCGCCTCGACTGCTGTCGTGGCGGCTCGGCGCGGGGGCGTCAAGCGCCGGTCAGGCTCCTGCGCCACACCACCAGCCCGATCACGACCGCCACCACCTGCACGAACACGATCAGGGTCAGCCAGGCGCTGAACGGCTGCTTGCGGGTCTTGTGGCGGAACACCGGGCGGGCCGCCAACGCGCCGGGGCTGCCGCCCAGGGCGGCCAGGGTCAGCAGGGCGCGCTCGGGCACACGCGAACGCTTTTCGGCCGCGGCCGCCTTGTCGAAGCCGAAGATCGCGAAGGTCAGCAGGTTCAGCACGCCCAGATAGACGGCGACGAACAGGATCATGCGGGGGTCCCGACAGGCGCCTCCAGCGGGCGCAGGTCCGGCTCGACCCAGCCCCGGCGGGCCGCCACGCTGAACAGCCGCTCGCGCGACCAGAAGGTCAGGGGCCAGGCCTTGTCGCCCATCGGGGTGGCCAGCAGCCGGGCCGAGGCCTCGCCGTCGCCGATCCCGGGAGGCAGGGCGGCCACGAAGGCGCGGATGGCCGCCAGATAGGCCTGGGTGATGGTCTCGTGATAGCCGCTGTGGTCGTCGTTCACCCCGCCGACCGCGACGTTGTAGGTCTGGATGATGCGCGGCATGTCGCGCTCCAGGCCCTCGTTCCGTGTACGGACCAGGCGCAGGGTGGCGGTCAGGTGCGCGGCGTGGGTCCACTGGTCCTTGGGCAGGCTGTGGTCCAGCAGGCGGCGGGCCAGGTCGGCGACAGCTTCGTCGGTATAGGTCGTCATGGTCAGAAACTCGTCGCTCCCTCGGGGCCCGGACGCCCGTCTCCTCAGCCGGAGATCGGAACCACATCCGGCGGCAGCAAGGCCGAATGCAGAATCACCGTCAGGGAAAACAAGACCACCGCGCCGCCAAGCGTCAGCAGAGCGGAAATGAGGTCTCGCTTCACCAGATACGCCACCACGACCGCTCCGCAACACACGGCGAAACACTTGATGAAAGCCTGCAAGGGGTCGTGTCGCGACAGAATGAAGAGAAAGCCCGAAAGAACGGCGCAGGCCAACCAATTGACGGCCAGGATCACCATGATCTTCCGGCCTTCTTCTTTTGTGAAACCCACGAACTTGCCCCTCGAAACCATACACGCCGGCGGCTGGGCTGACGTCAGCCCTGTTGCCGGTGCGGTCGCTGCGTGTTGTTCCCGGCAACCCGTCGGCGCGCAAGCCCTACGCGCCGGCTTCACAACCGTCCGCGCCGCCCGCCCTTGAGCTTGTCGATCGCCCTCGGCGCCGGATTGGGCGCCCGGACCATCGCGCCCACCTCGGCCACCGCCTGGGCGGCGTGCAGATGGGCCGCGGCGGCGTCGAGCATCGAGGGAGGCGAGACCCGGGATCGGGCGGCGGGCACGATCAGGGCGACCTTGCGGGCCATGGCGGCCAGGTCGCCGACGGCTTTGGCCTTGTCGCGGGCCGCGCGGATCTCGGCGGGGTCGTCGCTGCGCTCCAGGATCGCCCAGGCCGCGTCGAGGGCGTCCATCAGCTTCTGCTGGAAGGTGAAGCACCAGGTGGGGATGTCGGTTTGGGTCATTCCGACAGTGTGCGGCCGTCCCGGAGGGTGGGGATCGGAAACTTGTATTTTCGTGTAGGGCGTTGATTTCGTTGAGGGCGGGTTTGGAAATCGCGGGGATAGAGGTCGGGGACATGCCCTTGCGGCGTGTCCCCAAGACAGGTGCGGCGGTTCTCGTCCTGGCGCGTCGATGATGCGTTGGGGACACGCACGAGTGCATGTCCCCGGCCCGCCCCTGTGGATAACTCTACGCCCCGCCTGTCCCGCAGGCTTCGTGGGCGATCTCGCGTTCCAGGTCCTGCAGGTCCGTGAGGGCCTGGATCTTGGCGTCGCGCAGGTTCCTGGCCTTGGCCGCGGCGATCTCGCGGGTGAACAGCGCCTTGCCTTCGGCGACCAGGGCGCGGGCCTTCACGCAATTGCCCGGCTCGCCGGTGTGGGCCAGGAAATGGACGTCGCGCAGGATCGCCAGGCTCGATCCCGTGCCGGCCGCCAGGCCCAGCCAGCGGCGACGCTCGGCCGGCTCGGCGTGGTCGTCCATGGCGTAGTGGATGGCCAGCCTGGTGGCGTCCTCACGATAGCCGCGCAGCACGCCCTGCTTGGCCTCTTCCAGTTCGGCGGGCGACAGGCGGCCGCCGACGGCCTCCGACGGGACGCTGTTCGCCGCCTCAGCCGCCTGGACGGCGGTCCGGGCCGCGTCCTCCGGCGTGGTCGGCGAACAGGCGGACGCCGCAAGGACCAGGGCGGTCAGGACGGCGGCTCCGTGGGCGCGGCTAGGCTTCGGCAAGGAGTTCTCCGGCTTTGCGCCAGAACTTGACCATGGTGGACCGAAGGCCGCAACGGCGCGGTCATCCCTCTCCCCTCGCGGGAGGGGGCGGCGGTCCGGAAGACCGTCGGGCGAGGGGTCTCGCAAACGAAAACCGCCGCGACGGGCCCTTCGGCTTGTCGCGGCGGTTCTGTCTTTCGGCCTTCGCGCCGGGGACATGCACTTGTGCGTGTCCCCAATACGGGCGCGGAGGCATCACGCCTTTGAAGTCGGTTCAACGGTTGGGGACACGCACAAGTGCATGTCCCCAGTCGTGGAAGGAGGCTTAAGCGTAGCTCTGCAGCGGCCGGACCTCGAGCGCCTTGGCCGGGGCGCTGGAGATGGCCTGGGCGGCGGCCAGGGCGCCGGCGCTGGTGGTGTAGTAGGGCACCTTCATCATCAGCGCCGTGCGGCGGATCTCGAAGCTGTCCTCCAGGGCCTGCCTGCCCTCGGTGGTGTTGAACACCAGCTGCACGCCGCCGTTCTTCATCACGTCGACGATGTGCGGGCGGCCTTCCAGCACCTTCTTGACCAGCTCGACCTCGACGCCCTGCTCGGCCAGGTAACCGCGCGTGCCGACGGTGGACAGCACCTTGAAGCCCGCCGCCTGCAGCAGCTTCACCGGCTCGACGATCCACGGACGGTCGCTTTCCTTGACCGAGACGAAGGCCGTGCCGGCGGTGGGCAGGGTGACGCCGCCGCCCAGCTGGCTCTTGGCGAAGGCGCGGGCGAAGGCCGGGCCCAGGCCCTGTTCGCCCTCGCGGATCCAGTCCAGGCCCATGACCTCGCCGGTCGAGCGCATTTCCGGGCCCAGCACCGTGTCGACGCCGGCGAAGCGGGCGAACGGGAAGACCGCTTCCTTGACCGCGATGTGGTCGTAGGGGACGTCCTTGAGGCCGAAGCTGGCCAGGGTCTCGCCGGCCATCACCTTGGCGGCGATCGCCGCGACGGGCCGGCCGATGGTCTTGGCCACGAACGGCACCGTGCGCGAGGCGCGGGGGTTCACTTCCAGCACGTAGATGCGCGGATTGGCGCTGTGCGGCTCCTCGATGGCGAACTGCACGTTCATCAGGCCGCGGACGTTCAGGGCCAGGGCCATCTTCACGGTCTGGCGCTTCAGCTCTTCCACGGTCTGCGCGCTGAGCGAGAAGGGCGGCATCGAGCAGGCGCTGTCGCCCGAGTGGACGCCGGCTTCCTCGATGTGCTCCAGCACGCCGGCCACGAACACGTCCTTGCCGTCGCACAGGGCGTCGACGTCCACCTCGGTGGCGCGGCTCAGATAGTGGTCCAGCAGGATCGGGTGCTCGAGCGAGATCTCGCCGGCCCCGGCGATGTAGCGCTCCATGGCCTCGTGGTCGCGGATGATCTCCATGCCGCGGCCGCCCAGCACGTAGGACGGGCGCATCACGAACGGGAAGCCGATCTTGTCGCCTTCGGCCCGGGCCTCGTCCCAGGTGCGGGCGATGGCGTTCTCGGGCTGGGCGATGTCCAGGCCGTTCAGCAGCTGCTGGAAGCGCTCGCGGTCCTCGGCCAGGTCGATGGCGTCGGGAGTGGTGCCCAGGATCGGCACGCCGGCCTCTTCCAGCGCGTGGGCCAGCTTCAGCGGGGTCTGGCCGCCGAACTGGACGATGACGCCGGCCATCTCGCCGCTGCCCATCTCGACGTGCAGCAGCTCCAGCACGTCCTCGGCCGTCAGGGGCTCGAAGTACAGGCGGTCGGAGGTGTCGTAATCGGTCGAGACGGTCTCGGGGTTGCAGTTGACCATGATCGACTCGATGCCGATCTGGTCCAGCGCGAAGGCCGCGTGGCAGCAGCAGTAGTCGAACTCGATGCCCTGACCGATCCGGTTGGGACCGCCGCCCAGGATCACGGCCTTCTTGCGGTTGGTCGGCAGGCTCTCGCACTCGGGGACCTGGCCCAGGGCGCCGGTCTCGTAGGTGGAGTACATGTAGGGCGTGGTGGCCGCGAACTCGCCGGCGCAGCTGTCGATGCGCTTGAACACCGGGCGGACGTTCAGGTCATGGCGGGCCTTGCGCACGGCCTTCTCGGTCGAGCCGGTCAGCTTGGCCAGGCGGGCGTCGGAGAAGCCCTGGGCCTTGAGGGCGCGGAAGCCTTGGGCGTCGGTCGGCAGGCCGCCGGCCCGGACCCAGCCCTCCTGGCGGATCAGCTCGGCGATCTGGCGCAGGAACCACGGCTCGTACGAACAGGCGGCGTTGACCTCCTCGACCGTCAGGCCGTGGCGGAAGGCCTGGGCGATCACGCGCAGGCGGTCCGGCGTCGGGGTGCCCAGGGCGCGGATCACGGCCGCGCGGCCGGTGTCCGGATCATCGGCGCCGGCGATCTCGACCTCGTCGAAGCCGGCCAGGCCGGTCTCCAGGCCGCGCAGGGCCTTCTGGACGCTTTCCTTGAAGGTGCGGCCGATGGCCATCACCTCGCCGACCGACTTCATGGCGGTGGTCAGCAGGGGCTCGCTGCCCGGATACTTCTCGAAGGCGAAGCGCGGGATCTTGGTGACGACGTAGTCGATGCTGGGTTCGAACGAGGCCGGGGTCGCGCCGCCGGTGATGTCGTTCTTCAGCTCGTCCAGGGTGTAGCCGACGGCCAGGCGGGCGGCGACCTTGGCGATCGGGAAGCCGGTGGCCTTCGAGGCCAGGGCGGACGAGCGCGACACGCGCGGGTTCATCTCGATGACGACCATGCGGCCGTCGGCCGGGTTGACGGCGAACTGGACGTTCGAGCCGCCGGTCTCGACGCCGATCTCGCGCAGCACGGCGATCGAGGCCGCGCGCATCCACTGGTATTCCTTGTCCGTCAGGGTCAGGGCCGGGGCGACGGTGATCGAGTCGCCGGTGTGCACGCCCATCGGGTCGATGTTCTCGATCGAGCAGACGATGATGCAGTTGTCCGCCGTGTCGCGGACCACTTCCATCTCGTACTCTTTCCAGCCCAGGACGCTTTCCTCGATCAGGACTTCGGTCGTGGGCGAGAGGTCCAGACCGCGCGCGACGATCTCCTCGAACTCCTCGACATTGTAGGCGATGCCGCCGCCGGTGCCGGCCAGGGTGAAGGAGGGGCGGATAATCGCCGGCAGGCCGACGAACTCCAGGCCTTCCTTGGCCTCGTCCATGGTGTGGGCGGCCTTGGAGCGGGGCGATTCCAGGCCCAGCTTGTCCATGGCGTCGCGGAACTTCTGGCGGTCCTCGGCCTTGTCGATGACCTCGGCCTTGGCGCCGATCATCTCGACGCCGAACTTCTTCAGCACGCCGGCCTCTTCCAGGGCCAGGGCGGTGTTCAGCGCGGTCTGGCCGCCCATGGTGGGCAGCAGGGCGTCGGGCCGCTCCTTCTCGATGATCTTGGCGACCATGTCGGGGGTGATCGGCTCGATATAGGTCGCGTCGGCCACGTCCGGATCGGTCATGATCGTGGCCGGGTTCGAGTTGACCAGGATGATCCGGTAGCCCTCGGCGCGCAGCGCCTTGCAGGCCTGAACGCCCGAATAGTCGAACTCGCACGCCTGGCCGATGACGATCGGACCGGCGCCGATGATCAGGATCGAGGAGATGTCTGTTCTTTTGGGCATATCAGGAGACTCGCGCGCAGAGACACGGTCGCGCACATCCGCGCGCCCGCTGCCGACCATCTTGCAGGTTAAGCCGCCCGTTTAGAGAGGGAGTCGGTCCGGCGCAACCCTAGAGTCGGGGAGCGGGGTTCGGCGAGGCGACGCGCCGGACCCCGCCGCCGGGCCGCCGGTCCCGGTCTGGTGAAATAGACCTCCTGGGCGTGGCATTCGCCACAGGCGGACCGGGCCCGGCGCGGCATCTTGAGCGGGAAGCGGCGCCGTGATCGGGCCTCCCGCCTCGGTCGATCGCCCCCGCCTGGAAACCGCTCATGACAGGTCCTTCGCCCCCCGCCGACGACGCCGTCCCGCCCGTCCACGTCGTCGTGACGCTGACGCGGGAAGCCGCGCCCGAAAAGCCCCAGCCCGGCGCCCTGTCCGCGATCGACGGCTTCTTCAAGTCCAGCCTGGGGGTCGCCCTGCTCACCCTGCTGACGACCGGCGTGGTCGGCGGCCTGGTCAGCAACCACTTCACCGACGAACAGAGGCGGGCGGCCGAGGAGGCCCGACGCATCGCCGACCTGGAGATCCGGCGCAGTGACCTGATCGAGGCGTTCAGCAAGACCTACGAGGCGCGGCGCACCGCGGTGGCCCTGGTGCGGTCGACGATCGAGGACGGCGGCAAGGCCGCGGAGCGCGAAGCGCGCTGGAAGGCCTATCAGGAGGCCTACCTCGCCTACAATCTCAACGGCTTCGCCTTCCGCGCCAGCATGATCGACTATCTGGGCTACGGGACCAGCCAGCTGTTCCGGCCGTCCCTCGACCTGATGACTTCTTCCTTCAGCCGGCTGGACGCATGCCTCACCAAGGCCTACCGGCTCGACGTGGCCGGCAAGCGGCGCGACGCCAAGGCGCTGCTGCGGCATTGCCGGGGGGATGGTCCTGGCGCGCTGGAATGGACCGCCCTGCAGGAGACGAAGAAACTCAACGATTGTTTGAGCACGGTCGAGATCGAGCTCACCAGTTCGCTCTATCTCGAGAACAAGTTCGCGCGGCTGGAAAAGGCCGCCCAAGAGGTGAAGAGCGTTCGCCTTGTCGATGATCCGGCCAAGCCACGCGTCCAGGCGCCCCGAGCGGCGGGAAACAGACCGGCGGGCAGGCCCCCAGTCCTGACGCCGTCGGTCAAGGTCTTCAAGATCGCGGATTTGACGGCGAAGGATTGGTCGCGCCGCAAGTGCGCGAAGCTCACCGATTGGGTTTGCCAGCGGCTGTACAATCGCCACGCCGTCAAGGCGAAGTTGGCGGTGGAAGCTTGCGCTTCGCTGGCGGACAAGCGCTATGGCGCGGCGTCGTCCACCGTCGCCCTCGCCGGTCCGTCGCCCGCGCGAGGTGCGGCGAGGAAGAGTTGACGGCCCGCGCCGCCGGCTACCGGCCGCTGATCACCGGCGGCGCTGGCACGGTCGGCGCGCCGGGCGGGACCTCGGCGGGCTCGTCGGTCAGGCTCCAGGCCCAGCCGGCCTGCGCCCGCTCGTAGCCCATGCGGAACAGGGCCTCGCGGTTGTCGCTGGCGAAGTCCAGGCCCGAGGTGTCGACGTCGGCGCTGTCGGGGATGGCGGCGTACAGCAGCTGGCCGCCGTTGCGGCGGGCGAAGGCGCTGCTGGCCGCCAGGTGGGTGCGCATCAGGGCCTTGCTCATGGCGTCCCACGAGCGGCCGACGATGGCCCCGGCGTTGCCCTTGGTGAAGCCGAACGCGCCGCCGACCTTGCCGTTGACGATCACGTAGAGCCGCCCGGGCCGGACCTGGCCCTTGGCGGCGGTCCACAGCAGCAGCGACTCGGGGGCCACGAAGAACGGGATGGTGACGCCGCCGTCCACGTGCATCTCCGACAGCCGCCGGCCTCCCTTTTCGGCATTGGGGCTCGGGATCTCGATCAGGGTGGGCGGCAGGACGCCGGGGATGCTGGCGCTGGCCACCAGCACGTCCTTGAACAGCTGGCGCGAGGCCGGGTCGCCCCGGCTGGCTATGGCGCCCATGTCCCAGATCACAGTCTCCTCGGTGTCGAGGTTGGTGGTGGCGATCAGCAGGCGGCGGCCGCGCCTGTGCTCGGCGACGATGGCCTGCAGCAGGTCATCGGTGACGTTGGCGTCGACCAGGGCCCGCAGGCCCGAGGCGCTGTAGACGCTGGTGTGGAACAGCAGGCCCAGGCCGCGGGGCTTGAGCACCTTGCCGGCGGCCTTGCCGGTGTAGGCCTCGGCCAGGCGGTCGTCCCAACTGGGGCCCAGGAAGGCGAAGGGCGCGGTCAGGGCGCCGGTCGAGACGCCGGTCACGATGTCGAATTCCGGCCGCTCGCCGCGCTTGGTCCAGCCGGCCAGCACCCCGGCCCCGTAGGCCCCGTTCGAGCCGCCGCCCGACAGGGCCAGGACGTCGAAGGTGCGCTGGGCCGAGGCGCGCTTGCGGGCGGGTTCGGCGAAGCGGATGGCCGCGTCGCTGTCGCTGGCGTTGAAGCGCAGCTCGGCCAGGCCCTGGGGCGGCGGCCCGGCCAGGTCGCTGGCGGTGTAGGCGTCGCGCGACAACGACCCGCAGGCGGTCACGCTCAGGGCGGCCAGGACGACGACGAGAAGGCGGGCTGGGCGCATGGGGCTCATGGGGGAGGGCTGAACGCTCGCTGCGGAGAACCCTGTCGCGCCCCGGGGGAGCGCGCAAGAAAAATGGGCCGGCGCCAGGCGCCGACCCATCTGTCTTTCGAACCTTCGAGGCGATTAAGCCTGCAGGTTGCCCGCGGCCATCTTGCCGCTGCGGCGGTCCTGTTCCAGGTCGTAGGTGATCTTCTGGCCTTCGTCGAGGCCGCGCAGACCGGCGCGTTCAACGGCCGAGATGTGGACGAAGACGTCAGCGCCGCCGTCGTCGGGTTGGATGAAGCCGAAGCCCTTGGTGCCGTTGAACCATTTCACGGTGCCGGTAGCCATAGTGGTAGTCCTTGCAGTCAATATTCGTCGGCGGAGGAGTTCCGCGCGTCGATCAAATTTCGTTGGGGGTCGGTAGGCGCGTCCGGCGCTCTCGCGAAGAGAGCATGGAAAAGCAGGCCGAACGGCAGCGAATTCGATAATGCACCATGGGCCTCCAAACCGTGGGGAGCAAGTGAATTCGTGAATCGTCTTGAATCGCGATTAGTTTTGGACCCTAAGCAGCGCCTTGAACGTTAAGCAAATTCTCTCGCGCTATTGCGGGAATTGCTGAGTTTCGAGGACTGCACCATGACCCTGATCGAGCGGATTCCTCTGCTGAACGACCGGGAGCTGCTCACGCTCCTGGGCAACGCCCGCCGGCTGGACGTCGTGGGCACCCCGGCCCAGCGGCTGGCCGCGGCGGAAGTCCTGCCCGTGCTCGAACTCGAGGCGTCCAAGCGCCGCCAGGTCAGCCTGGAAGCGGCCACCCTCAAGCGCGGCGCCGCCGCGGCCGCCCGCCGCAAGGCCGCCGCCGCCCAGGCGGCTTGAGGTCTCGCCGAAATAAGCCAAGCCGCGCCGTAAAGACGCCTTGCCTCCGTCGCTGTTGATAGTCATTCTCAACAACGACGGAGCGCTTCGGAGGCGATCATGGTGTTTCTGACGGCGGGGGCCGGCTGGCTGGCCCTGATGATGCGGGCGGAACGGACCCGGGCGGGTCACGACGCGCCCGAGACCGACTGGCTGCTGCACGGCCCCACCGATCCCGACGCAGTCGAGGACGAGGACGCGCCGCTGCTGGCGGCCGAGTAGAGGCGAACACTTGCCCCCACCTGGCGGCTTCGCCGCCTGTCCGCCCCCATAGGGGGCGGAGGATCACGCCGCCGCGTGCGCCGGCCGGTACCGCGCCGCGTCCGTCACGTATTCCGCGTGCCCGTACCGCGCCAGCAGGCGGCGGACCCGGCGCACCAGCACCGCCTCGCTCAGCTCGCGCAGGCCGGGCGCATGGCGCGCGGCGCGGAAGGCGGCCATCTCGGTCACCACGCCCAGGGCCACGGCCCCGAACACCAGCCGGTCGGCCGGGGTGACCTCGACCCCCATCCGCGCGGCCGCCGCCCGGTCGCCCTTCATGAAGTGCTTGAGGAAGAACACCTTGGCGAAGCGGCGCTCGATCCGGTCGTGCAGCCGGTTGGCGGGCGAGCGGTCGGGCGGCAGGTAGGCGGCCATGGTGGCGCGGATCAGCGCCCCGCAGGTGGCGTCGTCGAAGCCCTGGCGCAGGGTCGAATTGCGCGCGGTCATGGCCCGCACGACCCCCTCGGGCGTGTCGGCCAGCAGGTCCTCGGGCAGGCCCAGCAGAAAGCAGCGGTAGCGCGCCAGCTCCACCCGGGCCCGCTCCTCGCGGGTGAATCGGCGGCGGCCCTTGCCGATGATGTCGAACGACATCAGGAAGATCGGGATCAGCCCGGCCGGCATCTGGTCGACCTGCGGGATCGGCACGCCGTAAACCCCGACGTCCCAACGGCCCGAGCGCAGGGCGTTGAACCGCACCATCGAGTGCATCAGCCGCACCATGGCCGCGGCCTTGAACCCGGCCCCATGCCGCTCCAGCGCCCCGGGCAGGACGGTGGTGGCGAAGAAGGTGGCCGTCTCGTTGACCCGCCGGGCGGCGCTGTCGTTGCTGAGCGTGCCGGTCAGGGCCATCGGCAGGGCCGAGTACTTGTTCAGGAAGGTGGCGATGAACGCCCCGCGCACCGCGAACGGGGCCAGGTGGGCCGTGGCGTTGAGGTCCAGCCGCGCCCCCTCGCGCACCAGGTCCATGTCGACCCAGTCGGGCGTGGCCTCCATGGCGGCGATGAAGGCGACCAGTTCGGGCGGGGCGTCGGGCACGGCCGCGATCCCCTGGTCGCAGGCGCGGGTCAGCAGGTCGATCAGCCGGCGGAAGCCGAACTGGGGGATCAAGCTCGCGTAGGCGTCGGCCACCACGTCGCCCAGCATGGTGTAGGCGTGGACGCGGTCCAGGTCCTCCTGGGTGACCTCCACGCCCATCGGCTGGCGGTCGCGGACCACGGCCAGGGCCGGGTCCCAGGTGAAGCGTTCGGGCGTGGTGTCGAAGTCGACGTTCCCGTACAGCGCCGGCAGCAGCGTCTTCTGCGACGCCACCTTTGCGCGGACCTGGTCGATGGAGAGGCTCATCGGTGTTCCTGGTGCGACGGACCCGCTCGGGATCCTGGTGTCGCCGATCAGGTTATGTAAGCATTGCTCACATTCCTACTCGCCTTCCGGCCGGCGGGATTGGGCGCGGTCGAGGACCCGGCAAGTGGCTGAAAGACAACGCAGAACGCCGCGCCAGGCGCGGGCGGAGGCCAAGATCGAGGCGATCCTGGACGCGGCCTTTCAACTTCTCGAGGCCGACGGGGTCGAGCGGCTGACCACCAATCACGTCGCCGAGCGGGCGGGGGTCAGCATCGGCACGCTGTACCAGTACTTCGGCGGCAAGCAGGACGTGCTGGCGGCCCTGGCCCAGCGCCGGGCGGCCGCGGTGCGCGACGCCATCGCGCGGACGGTCATCGAGCGTCCCGACCTGGGCAGCGTGCGGACCATCGTCCGGGCGCTTATGAACGGCGTCGAGGGCTCGCCCGCCACGCGCCAGGTGCTGCTGGACGCCCTGTTCCGCCAGAGCCGGGACGGCATGCTGCTGCACCACCACCAGGCGTTCCTGGCCGCCATCGCCGGCAAGGCGCGGCTGGAGGTCGAGCTGACGCCCGAGACGGCCTTCGTCCTGACCCACGCGGTGATCGGCCTGCTGCGCGCCGCCGCCGCCGAGCCGGAGCTGAACCTTGACCCCGAAGCGCTGGAGGACGAGCTGGTGCGGCTGATGGAGGCCTATGTCGCGGCCTTGGCGGCGGGAAAGGGCGGCCAGCGAAGAAGCTAGGTTCCGGAGTCGGCTGGAGCCGTGAATTTCAGGTTGTCATCCCGGACAGCCCCTATGGGGCTTCCGGGATGACAACGGATCGAAGCTTCGATCGATCTGGAAACGACCGCTAGACCAGCGCCTTGCGCGCCGCTTCCCAATACTGGGCGCCGGTGATCAGGGTGACCACGGCGGCCAGCCACAGCAGGGCGTGGGCGCCGTAGGTAGCGGGGGTCACCACCGACGCGTCGGTCGGCAGGTGGAAGGCGGCCCACGAGGCCAGGATCATCTCGGCGCCGATGGCCACCAGCTGCAGGGTGGTCTTCCACTTGGCCAGCAGGGTGACGGGCAGCTTCACGCCCTTGCCGGCCCCGACCTCGCGCAGGGCGCTGACGGCGAATTCGCGGAACAGGATCAGGCCGGCGGGCAGGATCACGAGCGGATTGGGGCCCAGGGCCATCAGGCCCAGCAGGGCGCCGCAGACCAGGATCTTGTCGCCGATCGGGTCGAGGATCGCGCCCCAGATGCTGACCGCGTCCAGCTTGCGGGCCAGCCAGCCGTCGAAGAAGTCGGTGACCGCCGCGACCACGAAGGCCACGAAAGCCCAGCGCTCCAGCGACATGCACTGCTCGACGCTGAGCTGGTCGCTCAGCCACGGCACGCCGCCGGCCGCCGCGGCCAGGGCCACGAACATGAACAGGGCGATGACCAGGCGCGCGGAGGTCAGGATGTTGGGCAGGGCTTTCATGGCGGAGGTTCTAACGCATGAAGGCCAGGAAGGGCTATGGGGCGGCGGGGCTTACGTCGGCCCGGGCAGGATCACCGGCGACCGGAGCCAGCCAGAAGTCGCCTGCCAAGGTCTTCAGCAACGCTCGCCCATCGGGTTGTCGCCGCAACGGGCGCAGCATCACCCGGCTTCCGCCCGCGAGTTCCTCGATCTCCGCATAGTCGGAGGTCCAGCTGTCGAACCGATACTCCAGACGGAGGTCGCCAGGAATTGCGACAGGCTTTTCCTCGAAGCGAGGTTTGGTCCCGTGGAGAACGGCGTCGCGCTTTTGAACCTTGCCAACGAGCACGTATGGATTGCCAGGGATGTAGGTCGACTCCTCGCCTGCGGTCATTAGGCAGGCGATCTTGCTCGGATCACTGTCGGGCTTGTTCAGGAAGCACCAGACTTCCCCGATCGCGCCGGTCCCGTCCTGACGCAGAAGCCCCGCGAAGAAGCCCGGACTGCCCGCCTGGGCCAACACGCCTTTGACGTACCGATTGCGAATGGCGACGTCTTCGCTGAGCACGGCGGTGCGATTGAAGGCGAAGGGAAAGCCGACAATGGTCTCGCCGCGCGCGACGCTCGCGGGCGGATGGGGACGTTCGCCAACGAGGCGCTGGGCTGGCAAGGCGCGCAACTCGCCGCCGTGGAGCGCCGATGGCGCGTCGATGGGCGGGGCCTCCTGCGCCCAAGTCGCACCCGCCGCCAGCAAGGCCAGCGCGAACCCAAACATTGGACGCATGTCGAGCATGGATGAATTCCCCCACACAATCGCTAGCAGACCGGAGCGACCGTCGGAAGGTGTCGTCTTCGGCGCGGGGCGCGGTCGTCGCCCGTGCAAACACTTGTCTCCGTCGGTCCAAATCAAGGTCGGATTTCTGCGTGACGGAGGCGGAACGGGCCTTCTGAAGGGCGAATCTTGCAGGCTCGCGGTTGACGGCGCGACTTTCAAACGCCAAGCCATGCCGGAGTTTCGGGGACATGACGAACATGCGCACGACTGAGGCGAAGCAAGCGACCGCGACCAACTCCACACGCCGCGTGCTGACCGCCAGCCTCGTCGGCACGGCGGTGGAGTTCTACGACTTCTACATCTACGCCACGGCCGCCTCGCTGGTGTTCGGCCAGCTGTTCTTCCCGTCCAAGTCGCCCAGCCTGCAGCAGATGGCCGCCTTCGCCAGCCTGGGCGTGGCGTTCCTGGCCCGGCCGCTGGGCGCGGCGGTGTTCGGCCATTTCGGCGACCGGATCGGGCGCAAGTCGACCCTGGTGGCCTCGCTGGTCCTGATGGGCGGTTCGACCCTGGCCATCGCCTTCCTGCCCACCTACGCCATGGCAGGCTGGCTGGCCCCGACGCTCCTGTGCCTGCTGCGGTTCGGGCAGGGCTTCGGCCTGGGCGGCGAGTGGGGCGGGGCGGCCCTCCTGGCCGTCGAGAACGCGCCGCCCGGCTGGCGGGCCCGGTTCGGCATGTTCCCGCAGCTGGGCGCGCCGGTCGGCTTCATCGCCGCCAACGGCCTGTTCCTGATCCTGGGCCTGGTCCTGACGCCCGAGCAGTTCCTGGCCTGGGGCTGGCGCCTGCCGTTCCTGGGCAGCGTGGTGCTGGTCGGGGTGGGGCTGTGGATCCGCCTGAAGCTGACCGAGACGCCCGCCTTCGCCGCCGCCATCGCCCACGAGGCGCCGCCGGCCGTGCCGCTGGGCGAGCTGCTGCGCGACCACTGGAAGGCCACCCTCTGCGGGACCCTTGCGGCCATCTGCTGCTTCGCTGTCTACTATCTGATGACCGCCTTCGCCCTGGGCTACGGCGCCAAGGACCTGGCCTACGGCCGCACGGCCATGCTCAGCGCCCAGCTGATCGCCATCCTGTTCATGGCCGGTGGCATCGTCGTCGCCGGCTACTGGGCCGACGCCACCAGCCCGCGCCGCGTGCTGATGGCCGGCTGCGCCATGACCGTCGGCGTCGGCGCCCTGCTGCCGCTGATGATGGTCGCCGGTTCGCTGCCGACCATCGGCGCCTTCCTGGCCATCGGCCTGCTGGTCATGGGCTTCGTCTACGGACCGCTGGGCGCCTTCCTGCCCGACCTGTTCCCGGCCCGGGTGCGCTACACCGGCGCCTCGGCCGCCTTCAATCTCGGCGGCATCCTGGGCGGCGGCCTGGCCCCGATGATCGCCCAGGCCCTGGCCGACAAGGGCGGCCTGGCGCCGGTGGGGGTCTATCTGGCCGCGGCGGCGGGGCTGAGCTTCCTGGGGCTGCTGGGGCTGAAGCCGAAGGCCGCCGCCTAACCCTTCGATCCGATAGGGCTGTCATCCCGGAAGGCGCGCAGAGCTTGTCCGGGACCCAGGTGAACCGCACCGCACCCGCCCAGTCCCCTGGGTCCCGGACAGGCTCTGCGAGGCTTCCGGGATGACAACGGTTTGGAAGCTCAAACGGTCGTTTGCGCTCTCCCCCCATCCGCGCCACTGTGCCTCCAACCATAAGAAACATCGGGAGGCGCACCCCATGAACCCCAACGCGGAATTCGACGTCGTCGTCCACGGCGCGACCGGCTTCACCGGTCGGCTGGTGGCCGAGCACCTCGCCAGGCACCATCCGGACGTCCGCTGGGCGATGTCGGGCCGCAGCGCCGACAAGCTGGTCGCCGTCCGCGACGAGATCGGGGCTCCGGTCGACACGCCGCTGATCGTGGCCGACGCCGACAGCCCGACCTCGCTGCGCCGCATGGTCGGGCGGACCAAGGCGGTTCTGACGACCGTCGGCCCCTACCAGCTCTACGGCTCCGACCTGGTGGCCGCCTGCGCCGAGGCCGGGACCGACTATCTGGACCTGTGCGGCGAGCCGGCCTGGATGCGCCAGATGATCGACGCCCACGAGAAGGCGGCCCAGGCCAGCGGGGCGCGGATCGTCTTCTCCTGCGGCTTCGACTCCATCCCGTTCGAGCTGGGCGTCTGGTTCGTCCAGCAGGCGGCGGCCAAGACGTTCGGCGCCCCGGCCGCGCGGGTGAAGGGCCGAGTGCGGGCCATGCGCGGCACATTCTCGGGCGGCACGGCGGCCAGCCTGAAGGCCACCCTGGCCGCGGCGGCCCGCGATCCCCAGGTCCTGGAATACCTGAAGGACCCCTTCGCCCTGACCCCCGACTTCGCCGGGCCGAAACAGCCGCACGGGGCGGCCGTGGCCCATGACGACGACCTGGACGCCTGGACCGCCCCGTTCGTGATGGCGGCGATCAACACCCGCAACGTCCACCGCTCCAACTGGTTGATGGACCAGCCGTACGGCGCCGACTTCGTCTATGACGAGATGGTGCTGACCGGCCCCGGCGAGGGGGGCGAGGCCGCCGCCAAGGCCGTGGCCGCCGCAAACGCCAGCATGGGCGCCGAGGGCGGTCCCAAGCCGGGCGAGGGGCCCAGCAAGGCCGAGCGCGAGGCCGGCTTCTACGACCTGCTGTTCGCGGCCATCGCCGACGACGGCCGCCAGGTCCGGGCCGGCGTCAAGGGCGACAAGGATCCCGGCTACGGCTCGACCAGCAAGATGATCGCCGAGACGGCCCTGTGCCTGATCGCTTCGCCCGAAGTGGCCGGCGGCGTCTGGACCCCCGGCGCGGCGCTGCGGGGCAAGCTGGTGGAGCGGCTACAGGCCAAGGCGGGGCTGGCGTTCAGCGTCGAATAGCGGCGCTCGCCGTTCAGCGTTCTGCAAGGTTTACCCTCTTTCCTCCGCCGTTCGAGTTGAGTCGGGGGACGGACGGATGACCGGAGCGTTTGGGCGGTTGTCGTTGGCGGGCAAGCTGATGGCCGCGGGCGGGGCGGCCTTGGGCGCGCTGCTGCTGCTGGGGTCGCTGCTGATCTCGTGGCAGAGCGGCCATGCGGTCCAGGCCCTGGCCCAGCGCTACGCCGCCAGCATGACCCAGGAGACCGCCCAGGGCGTCAAGAACGACCTGGACGACGCCGACGCCGTGGTGCGTTCCGCCGCCGGCATGTTCGCCGCCTCCTACGCCTCGGGCCAGCGCGACCGCGCCGTCTACATGGCCCAGCTCAAGCCGGTCTCGACGGCCTCGAAGGCCATGCTGGGCGGCTGGCTGATGTTCCAGCCCGACGCCCTGGGCGACGACGCCGCCGTCGCCGGCCGCGCCGACCTGGGTTCGACCCCGCTGGGCCGGTTCGTCGGCTACTGGGTGCGCGACGGCCAGAGCCTGACCGCCGAACAGGGCGAGGACGCCGAGTTCGGCGAGGACTTCTACACCACCAGCTTCGCCAGCGGCCGCCCGGCGATCCTGGAGCCCTATTCCGACAACGTGGCCGACGGCGGCGCGCAGAAGATGGTCCTGATGACCTCGATCACCTATCCGGTGGTGGTCGACGGCAGGACCGTGGGCGTCATGGGCGCCGACCTGGCCCTGGACGACATCGCCGCCCGCCTGAACGCGCTGAAGCCCTTCGACGACGGCCGGGCCATGCTGGTCTCGCCCAAGGGGCTGTGGGTCTCGCACCCCGACGCGGCGCTGCGCATGAAGGCCTATGCCGATCCCGGCCTGGACGTGGTCCGCAAGGCCATGGCCGACGGCCGCCCGGCGGTGGTCCAGGGCGTGAAGATCAAGGGCCGCCCGGCCCAGCGCCTGGTGGCCCCGATCCGCCTGGCCTCGGGCGCGACCTGGGCCATGGTCGTCGACGTCACCGAAGACGCCCTGATGGCCCCGGCCCGCAAGCTGGCCGTGGGTATGGCGATCGGCGGCCTCCTGATGCTGCTGGCCGCCCTGGGCGTGCTGGCCGTGGCCTCGCGTCGGCTGATCGCCCGGCCGCTGCTGGGCCTGCGTGAGACCGTGCGCGGCCTGGCCGAGCACCGCTACGACCAGCCGGTGGCCGAGACCGCCCGCGCCGACGAGATCGGCGCCATCGCCCGGGCGCTGGAGACCCTGCGGGCCGAGCTGGAGCGGGCCCAGGCCCTGCGCGACGAGCAGGACGCCCTGCGCCGCGCCGCGGACGCCGACCGCGACCGCGCCGCCGCCCTCAGCCTGTCGATCGACGAGCAGACCGCCGTGGTCCGTGAGGTGGGCGCGGCGCTGGCCGCCGTGGCCGAGGGCGACCTGGGCCGCCGCATCCAGGGGCCGTTCGCCGAGGTCTACGAGCCCCTACGCCGCGACTTCAACACCGCCGTCGAGAGCCTGGAGACGGCGATCGGCGAGATCGCCGAGGCCAGCGACGCCATCGGCGAGGCGGCCCGCACGCTCAGCGACGCCTCGGGCGCCCTGGCCGACCGCACCGCGCGCCAGGCCGCCGGGGTCGAGCGCACGGCCGGGTCGCTGAACGCCATCACCGGCGCCATGGGCGAGACCTCGTCCGGCGCCGACGAGACCCGCCGCCTGGTCGCCACGGCCCGCACCCAGGCCGAACAGGGCGGGACCGTGGTGGGCGAGGCCGCCTCGACCATGGGCGACATCGACGCCTCGGCCCGCCGCATCGGCGACATCGTCGGCCTGATCGACGAGATCGCGTTCCAGACCAATCTGCTGGCCCTGAACGCCGGGGTGGAAGCCGCCCGGGCGGGCGACGCCGGCCGCGGCTTCGCGGTGGTGGCCCAGGAAGTGCGGGCCCTGGCCCAGCGCTCGGCGACCTCGGCCCAGGAGATCAAGGGCCTGATCAGCGAGTCCGGGACCCGGGTCGCGGCCGGCGTCGGCCTGGTGGGCCGCACGGGCGAGGCCCTGACCGGCGTGGCCGGCCGCATGGCCGACATCGACGCGGCCGCCACCCGCATCGCCGCCTCGGTGCGCGAACAGGCCCAGAGCCTGACGGCGGTCAACGCCGACGTCGCCGAGCTGGAACGCTTCACCCAGGAGAACCTGGCCATGGTCGCCCAGGCCCGCACCGCCGACCAGGCCCTGGCGGGCCAGGGCGAGCGGCTGTCGGCCCTGGTGGGGCGGTTCCGGTTGGGGCGGGCCGGGGCGCGCTGGGCGGCGTAGGGCTCAGCGGGCGCGGCCACTTGCCCCCACCTGGCGGCTTCGCCGCCTGTCCCACGTAGGGGGCGGAGGCTCGCGCTCTTCCCCCTGCGGGGGAAGACGACCGCGAAGCGGTCCGTAGGGGGCAAGTGTTCGTCGCCCTAACCTCAGCCAATTGCCAATTCGCCCCGCAGCGGCGACGCTACGCCCATGCTGGTCTTCGAATGGATCCTGGCCCTGCTGCTGGGGGCGGTGCTGTTGTCGGCGCTGGCCCGGTGGATCGGCGCGCCCTATCCGGCCCTGCTGGCCCTGGGCGGAGCGGCCGTGGCCCTGATGCCGGGCGCGCCGAGGCTGGAGCTGGAGCCGGAGCTGATTCTGGCCCTGTTCATCGCCCCGGTGCTGCTGGACGCGGCCTACGACTCCTCGCTGCGCGACCTGAGGGACAACTGGCGGCCGGTGTCGGCCCTGGTGCTGATCGCCGTGAGCCTGACCACGATCGGCGTCGCCGTGGTCGCCCGGCTGCTGTTCCCCGCCATGCCCTGGCCCGCCGCCATCGCCCTGGGCGCGGTGGTCGCCCCGCCCGACGCCGTGGCGGCCCTGACCGTGCTGCGCCAGGTGCGCCCGCCGCACCGCATCCTCAAGATCCTGGAGGGCGAGAGCCTGCTCAACGACGCCTCGGCCCTGCTGATCTACCGCCTGGCGGTGGGGGCGGCGGCCGGCGGCTTCAGCCTGGTCCACGCCGCCCCGATGTTCGCCCTGGTGGCGGTGGGCAGCGTCGCCGTCGGCTGGCTGCTGGCCAAGGCGGCCACCCCGCTGCTGGGCCGGCTCAGCGACGTACCCAGCTCGGTGATCATCCAGTTCGTCTCGACCTTCGGGGTCTGGATCCTGGCCGAGCGGCTGGGGCTGTCGGGGGTGATCACCATCGTCGTCTATGGCGTGGCCCTGGCCCGGCGCACCAGCCGCCCGATGGCCGCCCGCCTGCGGGTGCCGTCCTTCGCGGTCTGGGAGTCGGTGACGGTGGTGCTGAACGTCCTGGCCTTCACCCTGATCGGCCTGCAGATCGGCCCGATCCTGGAGGGGCTGTCGCCGCACGAGCGGGCGGCCTATCTGCGCGGGGCCGGGGTGGTGCTGGCGGCGGTGATCGTCATCCGCATCGCCTGGGTGATGAGCTACAACACCGGGGTGCGGCTGAAGAACCACTGGTTCGGCGTGCGCCTGGCCCGGTCCAGCATGGCCGCGCCCACGGCGTCCGGCGGACTGGTGGTGGCCTGGTGCGGCATGCGGGGCATGGTCACCCTGGCCGCCGCCCTGGCCCTGCCCGAGGGCTTCCCCTATCGCGACTTCATCCAGCTGGCGGCCTTCGCCGTGGTGTTGGGCACGCTGGTGATCCAGGGCCTGACCCTGAAGCCGCTGCTGGCCGTGCTGCCGCTGCCCGACGACGATCCGGTGCGCAAGGAGCTGAAGATCGCCCGCGCCGCCACCCTGAAGGCCATGCTGCTCGAGCTGGACGGCGACGACAGCCCGGCCGCCGAGGCCCTGCGCCGCGAATACGGCGACGCCCTCAGCCAGACCCGGCAGGGCGGCAACGCCCGAGAGTCGGCCGACAACGCCCTGCGCCGGCGGGTGGTCGAGGTCTCGCGCCGGACCCTCACCGACCTGCGCCACCGCGGCGAGATCGGCGACGACGCCTATCGGGCGCTGGAGGAGGAGTTCGACTGGCTGGAGCTTTCGGCGCGGGAGTAGGTGCGGCCAGCACTTGCCCCCTACGGATCGCTTCGCGATCGTCTTCCCCCAGAGGGGGAAGACGATCGCGCACTAGGCTCCGCCCCCTACGGGGGCGGACAGACCGTGAAGCGGTCAGGTGGGGGCAAGTGCTGGCCCCGCTACCCCTTCCGGAAGAACGCGTGGATCCGTTCGGCCAGCGGCTGGCTGACGCCCTCCACCTTGATCAGGTCCTCGACCCCCGCCCGGGCCACGCCCTTGGCCGAGCCGAAGGCGTGCAGCAGGGCCTTCTTGCGGCCGGGACCCACGCCCTCGATCTCGTCGAGCGGGTTCTTCTTCAGGTCCATCGAGCGCCGTGTGCGGTGGGCGCCGATCGCGAAGCGGTGGGCCTCGTCGCGCAGGCGCTGCAGGTAGTAGAGCACCGGCGACTTGGGCTCGAGCATGAACGGGACCTTGTCCGGCAGGAAGAACCGCTCCAGCCCCGCGTCGCGGTCCGGGCCCTTGGCCACGCCGACGATGGCGATGTCGTCGACGCCCAGGTCGGCCATCACCTCCAGCGCGGCGTCCAGCTGGCCCTTGCCGCCGTCGACCAGCACCAGGTCGGGGCGGTTGTCGCTGTCGCCCTCTTCCTCTTCCTTGACCAGGCGCGAGAAGCGGCGGCGCAGCACCTCCTTCATCATCCCGTAGTCGTCGCCGGGCGTCAGCTCGGTCGAGCGGATGTTGAACTTGCGGTACTGGCCCTTCATGAAGCCTTCCGGCCCGGCCACGATCATCCCGCCGACGGCGTTGGTGCCCTGGATGTGGCTGTTGTCGTAGACCTCGATCCGCTCGGGCGGGGCCTCCAGGCCGAAGGCTTCGCAGACGCCCGCCAGCAGCTTGGTCTGGGCGCTGCCCTCGGCCATCTTCCGGCCCAGGGCCTCGCGGGCGTTGGTCAGGGCGTGGCCGACCAGGTCGGCCTTCTCGCCGCGCTTGGGCGTCGAGATCTCCACCTTGCGGCCGCTCTTCAGGCAGAAGGCCTCGGCCAGCAGGTCGCGGTCGGCCGGGTCGAGGTTGGTCAGGATCAGGCGCGGGATCGGCTTGTCGTCGTAGAACTGGCCGAGGAACGCGGTCAGGATCCGCTGCTCCTCTGTGCTGGTCTCGCCCTCGCCTTCGCCTTCCTCGGCGTTGCCGGTCACGCGCGGGAAATAGGCGCGGTTGCCCCAGTTCTGGCCGGCGCGGAAGAAGAACACCTGGACGCAGGCCTGGCCGCCCTCGACGTGCAGGGCCACGACATCGGCCTCGTCCACGGTCTCGGGATTGATCTGGCTCTCCTGGGCCACCGAGGCCAGGGCGCGGATGCGGTCGCGCAGGCGGGCGGCGCGCTCGAACTCCAGGTCCTCAGCCGCCGCCTCCATCTGCTGGGCGATGCTGGCCATCACCGCGCGGGACTTGCCCCGCAGGAACGCCTCGGCCTGGTCGACCAGGGCCTGGTAGTCGTCCTTGCCGATCAGGCCGGTGCACGGGGCGGCGCAGCGCTTGATCTGGTGCAGCATGCAGGGCCGCGAGCGGGTCTCGTAGACGCTGTCGCTGCACGAGCGTAGCAGGAACGCCTTCTGCAGGGTGTTCAGCGTGCGGTTCACCGCCCCGGCGCTGGCGAACGGCCCGAAATAGTCGCCCTTGATCGTGTGGGCGCCGCGATGCTTGCGCAGCTGGGGCGCGTCGTGATCGCGGCGGATCATGATCTCGGGGAAGCTCTTGTCGTCGCGCAGCAGCACGTTGAAGCGCGGCTTCAGCGACTTGATCAGGTTGATCTCGAGCAGCAGGGCGTCGGCTTCGGTGCGGGTGGTGACGAACTCCATGGCCCGCGTCGCATCGACCATGTGGGCGATGCGGTTGGTGTGGAACCGGCCCTGGGCGTACTGGACGACGCGCTTCTTCAGGCTCTTGGCCTTGCCGACGTAGAGGACCTCGTCGTTCTCGCCGATCATCCGGTAGACGCCGGGCCCGTCGGGCAGGCGCGTGACCTCGTCCTTGATCAGGGCGGCGCCCTTCAGGGCGTTGGCGGCGGGGGTGTCGGTGGTCGCGTCGTTCACGAGGGGAGATATAGGCGAGTCTGGACGGTTCAGCGATCTTCGAAGCCGTGATGGATGCGCGCGATGATCACGCTGCTGACACTCACGGAATAGGTGACGACGTAACCCCAGGTGCGAAACGGCACGATCAACTCGCGCAATTCGCCGAAGCCGGAATGACGACCCCGTTCGGGAAATTCCCGTAGACTGTCAATGGCGTCGGCCAACACGTCGCCCAGATCAGAAGCGTATGGCGCGCCGTTGGCTACAAGCCATGCTTCCAGGCGATCGAGATCGATACCCGCGAGCCTGGAAAGCTCGATCCGACGCACGGATCAGCGCTTCTGGCCGAAGTTTCGCAGCCTGGCTTCGACCTGCTCCCAAGGAATACCGCCATCGCGGTCTGTCTCGTCGCAAATGCGTTGAATGTCTTCCCAGTAAGCGGCGTCGCGTTTGGGGAGGCGAGCATTCGGCGCTCCGCTCCACGAGGTCTCGCTTTCTCCGAATCCCGGTTCTTCGACAGCGTGCTTCAGGATGCCGAGTACGTAGTCCTCTACGGCTTGTCCCGCAGCCCGCGCACGGGCGCTCAGCCGTTCAGCGAGATCCGGATCGATCTTCAGGATTACGTCGTCGCGAGCCATGTTCTCATGATGTTCCAATGATGGTTTGTCGTCAATCGTGCGGAGAGCTATGACCCAGCCCATGACCACGCGCCCGCTCTTCGTCACGCCGCTCTATGAAGCCAGCCTCGCCGGCGTGAAGGGCTTCGAGGTCTTCATCGACGACCTTCACGACGCCTGCATCGCCGTGGCCGAGGACGACGAGGCCGGCCAGGCCTGGGCCGAGAAGAAGGGCTATCTGGGCTATACCTCCTACGCCTCGCTGGACGACCTGGCCCAGCGCGACAGCCTGTTCGCCGACCTCAAGAAGAAGCTCGACAAACACGCGGCGACCTTCGCCAAGGCGCTCCATTTCGACCTGGCCGGCGGCAAGCTGGTCATGGACAGCTTCTGGATCAACATCCTGGAGCCGGGCGGCCAGCACACCGGCCACATCCACCCGCACAGCGTCATCTCCGGCACCGTCTATGTGACCATCCCGCCCGGCGCCTCGGCCCTGAAGTTCGAGGACCCGCGCCTGCCGATGATGATGGCCGCCCCGACGCGGGAGGCCGACGCGCCCGAGACGCTTCAGCCGTTCGTCTACGTCCAGCCCGAGCCGGGCTCGATCCTGATGTGGGAAAGCTGGTTGCGCCACGAGGTGACGCCCAACCAGGCCGAGGAGCAGCGGATCAGCCTCAGCTTCAACTACGCCTGGCGGTAGGCTTCTCCCCTTCGGGTTGCCTTCCACGCCGGCTGCCCCGACGATGGCGTCATCCGACCGGGAAGGGGCCGCTCGATGACGCCGACCGCATCGACCACGATTGCAGAAGAGCGCGTGGCGGCGCCTGAGAAGATGCAGTCGCACAAGCTGACGCCGGTCGATCCGTGCGGCTTCAACGCCTATTGTCCGAGCGCCAGCCTGCTTCTCCTTCCGGCCACCATCCTGGCGATCGTCCTGACGGTGGCCGTCACCGCCGCCTGGATCGGCGTGCGCCGACTGATCCGCCTTCGTCGCAAGGCGCCGTCCAGCCTCGGTTGAAACCCGCCCGGCGTCCGGCGGGTTCTCCTGTGAGCCCAGGAGGACGGCCATGCCCCACGCCCAGAGCCCCGATCATTCCGGCGAAGCCATCGCCATCCAGAAGGTCCAGCCCTATGGCGAGGACAGCTTGGTGCTGACCACGACGGCCGCCGACCTGGACGGCCGCTTGGCCGACCGGCACAGCGCCTATCACGACAACGTCTCGCCGCCGCTGGTCTGGACGGCGGTGGAGGGCGCGGCGGGCTACGCCATCATCGTCGAGGACCCCGACGCCCCGCGCGAGAAGCCGTTCGTGCACTGGCTGATCTGGAACATCCCCGGCGAGGCCACCAGCCTGCCGGAAGGCCTGCCCAACGAGGCCAGCCTGGGCCTGGTCGGCGGCGCGACCCAGGGGATCAACGACAACGGGAGCGTGGGCTGGTTCGGTCCGCGCCCGCCGGTCGGCCACGGCGTCCATCACTATCACATCCAGATCTTCGCCCTGGCCGAGCGCCTGCCGTTCGACGAGAAGACGGTCGCGACCGACCTGGTCAACGCGCTGAAGGGCGACGCCTTGGCGTCGGACGACCTGATCGTCACCTACGAGGCGGCGGGGGCGTAGTCGGGCTCGGCTTCGGTTTCGGCCTCGATCTGGCCGTCGGCGACCGGCAGGGGCGGGATCAGGTCGCGCGCCCGCCAGTGGCGGTCCAGGCAGAAGGCGGCGATCGCCAGCCACAGCAGACCCAGGAAGGCGTGGCCGCGCTGCCAGAAGCCGACGTCGCTGCCGGTCCGCACGTTCCAGACCCCGGTCAGCAGGGCCAGCACCAGCAGCAGGAAGAAGAACCAGCCCAGCGAGAACCGCGCCAGCCGGCGATGCGCCGGCTTGCCCCACAGGGCCCAGGCGGTGAACAGCGGGGCGAACTGGATGGCCAGGCCCACGCCGCAGGCGCGGTGCATGGGGTCGGGCCAGTGGAACAGGCCGGCGAACAGCGCGCCCAGGCCGGTCATCGCCACCCACAGGCCCGCGAAGGCCGAGACCCGGCGACGGCCGCCGGCGTGCTCCAGGGCGTGGGCGAAGCCGGACCCGGCCGCGACGCCGGCCAGGCCGGCCAGGATCATGCCGATGTTGAAGATCTGCGGATTGGGGGCCTTGGGGCCGCCCAGCTCGCTGATGAACTGAGCGCCGGCGTCGAAGCCCGGGAACAGGTGCTGGGCCACCAGGACGTCGGCCACCATGATCGCGGGCACGATCAGGCCGATCCTCAGCAGGACGCCCACGCTCTTCACTTGTCCGGCCTCCGGCTTGTCAGAGCGATCTAGATCGCGCCGGGCGGGGTCGGGGTCAAGCGCTGCGAGACCCCCTCCGGCCCTTCGGGCCACCTCCCCCAGAGGGGGAGGATCTCGTCCGAGCAGATGCTCCCCCTCTGGGGGAGCTGTCGCGAAGCGACTGAGGGGGTCTTCGCGGCGGGCTACTTCTTCCCGAACAGGTTGCCGAAGAAGTCGCCCTTGTTCCAGCTGGGGCGCGCCGGGGCGTCGGCCAGTTCGCGGGCGATCTCGTAGTTGACCAGGGCGAAGCGGGCCCCGGCCTGGTAGTTGATCGGCTGGTTCAGGTCGTCGTTGGGCTTGTGGTAGTGGGTGGCCAGGAAATCCTTGAAGCCCTTCTCGCCGCCGTTCTTGAAGCCGGTCATCAGGAACACCGACGGCACGCCTTGCTCGACGAAGCGGTAGTGGTCCGAGCGGGTGAACAGGCCTTCTTCCGGCAGCGGGTCGGCCGACAGGCCGATGCCGACGCGGCCGGCCGCGCGGGCCACGGCGGGACCGATCGACGAGCGGTCGGCGCCGAAGGCGATGACGTCCTGGAAGTCGTACAGCAGGATCGGCATGTCCAGGTTGACGTCGGCGGCCATGCCGGCGCGCGGCACGGTCGGGTTGTTGGCGAAGTAGTCCGAGCCGATCAGGCCCTTCTCCTCGGCCGTCACCGCCAGCAGCACGATCGAGCGCTTGGGCTTGGTCCTGGCTTCCTTGAAGCCGCGCGCCACCTCCAGCAGGGTGGCCACGCCCGAGGCGTTGTCCAGCGCGCCGTTGTTGATCTTGTCGGCGTCCTTGCCGTGGATGCCCAGGTGGTCGAGGTGGGCGGACAGGATGATCGTCTGGGCCTTCAGCGTCGGGTCCGAGCCCTCGATCAGGCCGACCACGTTGCTGCTCTGGCGCTTCTCGATCTCGGTCTTCAGCTGGATGGTGACGTTGGTCGGCAGGTCGAAGCCCTTGACCAGGCCTTCCGGCGTCTCGGCCGCGGCCAGCACGGCGTCCAGAGAGGTCGGGGCGCCGGCGAACAGCTTGGCGCCGCCCTTCAGGCTCAGGGTGGCCAGGCCCGGCGCCGAGGCGCCGCGCACGTTGGCCACGCCCTGGGCGTCGTTCCAGGTCATGCGCCATTCCTGGTAGTTGCCGATCCCGCGCGCGAACGGGCGGTTCTTTTCCGAGGCGGTGGTCGGCAGGGTCAGCACGCCGATCGCGCCGTGCTTAGCCGCCTCGACGCGCTTGGTGTTGACGTTGCTGTAGTGGGCGCGGATCTCGGTCTGCAGGCCGGTGGGGGCGCCGTTCAAGATGACGACGATCTTGCCCTTCACGTCCAGGCCCGCGTAGTCGTCGCGGCCGCGTTCGGGGGCGACGATGCCGTAGCCGACGAACACCAGCGGGGCGGTGATCTTGGTCTCTTCCTGGCGGGCCTGGGCCGAGGGCAGGTAGTCCTCGCCGAAGGTCAGGGCGCCCGACTTGCCGTCGGCGCCGGTGTAGGAGACGCCGCCCTCATTGGCGACGCGGAAGGCCGTCAGCGGCACCTGCTGCAGGTAGGTCCCGTTGTCGCCGGCCGGTTTCACATGCATCAGCGCGTACTGGGCGGCCACGTAGTTGGCGGCGATGTCGTAACCGCGCGTGCCGGCCTCGCGGCCTTCCAGCAGGTCGTCGGCCAGGAAGCTCATATGGGCCTTGATGGCGTCGGCCGAGGGCGTGAAGCCCACGGGCTTGGTCGCGGCGGGCTTTGCTTTCGCGGCGGGGGCGGCGAGGGCGGGCTGGACGATCAGCGCCAGGGCGACGCCGGCGAGCGCGGCGCGACGGGAGAACGGCATCAAGGCAGGCTCCAAATACGGGCGTGGCCCGCGAAAGGGGCGAACCTTGGCCAGAGGAAGGCGGCTTGTCGAGGTTTTCGAACCTGAACCTTTTGTAATTTTCCCGGAAAAGTCCCGCCGAAAGAACGCGTTATCCCGCCGGCGCGCGGCGTTTACCCTGTTTGGTCAGCCGGGTTTAACGGTTGGCGACGAGGTTGGCGGTGACCTCCAGGGGAAGAGCCGTGCAGATCGCCGCCGACCGCTTCAACGCCGCCATCCAGCGTCCGGCCGCCCCCCAGGCCCCGCCGCCGGTCGATCTGACCCAGCTGGCCGTCGCCCAGACCAACGTCAAGATGACGGCCGCGGCCGGCGCGGCGCTGGGCCAGGCCACCGGCGAACTGGCCGGGGTCCTCGTCGACATCAGCGTCTAGGTTCGGCGATCGCGGAAGTGGGCTCCCGCCGGCGCGCGGGATTCCGCGATTAACCGTGTAACTTCACCTCGTTTGGTGAACAGCGCTTAACCGAAGCGCCACACATTGACCCGGCAACCCCCAATCAGATGGGTCAGGGAGAGGGTCGTGCAGGTTCTCAACACCGCCGCCGCGGGCATGTTCGCCGCCGCCGACCGCTTCACCGCCAGCGCCCAGCGCACCGTCGCCTGGGGCGCGGAGCAGACCGAAAACCCGCAGAAGATCGACCTGGCCGACGAGGCCGTCGAACAGGTTTCGGCCAAGACCGATTTCAAGGCCAACGCCGCCGTCATCCGGACGGCCGACGAGATGACGGGCGCCCTCCTGGACATGATCGCCTAGGACGCCGCGCCCGGCGCCAGCCGGTTCGAGCCCATCCCGCATTCCCCCCTGCGCGGGCTCGGACCCGCCGCCCTCCGGCTCCGCCGGGGGGCGGCCCCCCTTTATCGCGCCGGCTTCCAGCCGCTCGTTCGCGCCTTGGCCTCGGCGGCGGCGTCCAGCGGCGGTCCGGCGGACATCGCGTCGACGAGGGTCAGGACGGCGGCCGGCAGCGGCGAGCCGGCCTTGTCCGGAACGACCGCCCGCACGCGCCACGCGTCCTGCTCCCGGCAGGCGACGCCGGCCACGGGCGCGCGGCCGGCGGCCTGGAAGGCGCGGCAATAGACGCCCGAGGCGGTCTTGAACGTCAGGGCGACGCGCACCGGCCCCTCGGCGACGCCCGAGGCGCCGGTGTTCAGGATCTTGGCCAGCGGTCCGGCGGCGATCGGGGGCGGATCGTCGGCCCCGCTCAGGGTGACCGGCGGCGGCGCGGCCAGCCGTCCCATCGCCAGGCCGACCAGCAGGCAGGCGGCCAAGCCGATCCAGGTGGGGAAACCCCGACCCGACTCGTCGCGGGGCTTGGGCGCCCTGGCGTCGCGCGGCCGGATCGTTTCCTTCGTCCTGGCCTTGTCCTTTTTGACCTTGTCCTTCTTGGCCTGGGCGCCCGGGAAGGCGATCACCTCGGCCTCCTTGGCCTCGGGAGGCGATGGGGCCGTTCCCGCGCCGCGGACCTCGGGCGGGCGCGCGCCTCCCCCATGGGCGCCCGACAGCAGCCGGCGCAGCGAGCGCTGGGTCTCGACCCTCAGCGCCAGCTGCGGATCGGTCGCCATGGCCGCTTCGATCCGGGCCATGGCCTCGGGCGGCAGCTCGCCATCGACAAAGGCGAAGAGCTCTTCGTCGGGAACGGTCATGGCTGGCCTCCTTGGTCTCTGCACGCACTTTAGCCGCGTGGCGGGCGGGTCGCCAGTTCGTCGGTCCCTGAAAATCCCTAGGGTTGAAAACGGAGGCGGATAACCTTTCCGGCAGCGAAAATAATCTTCGCCGCGCGGAAGGAAATGGGCGCAACCGCGTTCTGACCGTTCGAGAGGCGACCGTCGGAGTCGTCGATCGATAGGAGAACAAGATGCGCAAGATTTCCTTCCTGACGGGCGCCGCCACCGCGGTCGTCCTGCTCTCCGCCCCCATGGCGCAAGCCCAGATCCTCGGCGGATCCGGCGGCGCGTCGGGCGGTCTCACCGGAGGATTGGGCGGCACGGTCGGCGGGCTGACGGGCCAGGCGGGCGGTTCGCTGAGCGGCGCCGGCCAGGTCAATCCCGACACCAGCGGCCTGACCTCCCATCTGCAGAGCACCACCGAACGTACGCGCCAGCGCGCCGGCGACGCGGTGCAGACCACGCGCGACACCGCCGGCCGGACGGCCCGGAAGGGCCGCTCGGCCGCCGACGCGGTCGTGGGCTCGGCCACCGACACGGCCGGCTCGGCGACCGCCAACGCCTCGGGCGCGGCCAATGCGGCCGGCGACCTGTCGACCAACGGCGTGTCCGGTTCGCTGAACGGCGGGGCCGCGACCGGCGCCGGGAGCAACCTGGGCGGGGCCAACGGCGCCGGCTCGGTCGGCCTCTCCGGCTCGGCCTCGCGCGACGGGGCCTCGGCCTCGGTCGGCGGCAGCGCCTCGACCGACGCGAAGGTCAAGAACTAGGGGCTGACGGCCCCCTCAGTCGCTTCGCGACAGCTCCCCCAAGGGGGGCACCAACGAAAACGCCCGCCTCGGCTGACCGGGGCGGGCGTTGACGTCTCTGCGATCCGGAACCCTTACGAGTCCAGGAAGCTCCGCAGCTTCCGCGACCGCGACGGGTGCTTCAGCTTGCGCAGGGCCTTGGCCTCGATCTGGCGGATGCGTTCGCGGGTGACCGAGAACTGCTGGCCGACTTCTTCCAGGGTGTGGTCGGTGTTCATGCCGATGCCGAAGCGCATGCGCAGCACGCGTTCTTCGCGCGGGGTCAGCGAGGCCAGCACGCGGGTGGTGGTTTCCCGCAGGTTGGACTGGATGGCCGCGTCGATCGGCAGGATGGCGTTCTTGTCCTCGATGAAGTCGCCCAGGTGGCTGTCCTCTTCGTCCCCGATCGGGGTTTCGAGGCTGATCGGCTCCTTGGCGATCTTCAGGACCTTGCGCACCTTCTCCAGCGGCATGGCCAGCTTTTCGGCCAGCTCTTCCGGGGTCGGCTCGCGGCCGATCTCGTGCAGCATCTGGCGACTGGTGCGGACGATCTTGTTGATCGTCTCGATCATGTGCACCGGGATGCGGATGGTCCGGGCCTGGTCGGCGATCGAGCGGGTGATCGCCTGACGAATCCACCAGGTGGCGTAGGTCGAGAACTTGTAGCCGCGGCGGTACTCGAACTTATCGACGGCCTTCATCAGGCCGATGTTGCCTTCCTGGATCAGGTCCAGGAACTGCAGGCCGCGGTTGGTGTACTTCTTGGCGATCGAGATCACGAGACGGAGGTTGGCTTCCACCATCTCCTTCTTGGCCTGACGAGCCTCGCGCTCGCCCTTCTGAACGGTCTGGACGATGCGGCGATAGTCGTCGATCGGCACGCCGGTCTCGGTGGCGAGAGCGGCGATCTCCTGGCGGATGTCGCTGACCGAGTTCAGGTCGTTCTCGACGAACTTGGTCCAGCGCACGCCCATGGCCTTCACCTGGTCGACCCAGTTCGGGTTCAGCTCGGAACCGAAATAAGCCTTCAGGAACTCGCCGCGGCTGATGCCATAGCTGTCGGCCAGGCGCAGCAGGCGGCCTTCCAGGCCGATCAGGCGCTTGTTGATCGCATACAGCTGCTCGACCAGCGCCTCGATGCGGTTGTTGTTCAGCTTCAGCGTCTTCAGGTGCTGGATGATCGTCGCCGACAGGGCCTCGTAGGCCTTGCGGTCGTTGTCCGACAGGTCCTCGCCCTTCAGGCGGCTGCCGACCAGCTTGTCCTGCAGCTTGCGGAAGGTCTCGAACTCGCCGGCGATCGCGTCGAGGATGGCCATCACGCCTTCGCGCAGCTCGCCTTCCATGGCGCTGACCGTCGGGCCGGCGCCGTCGTCGAAGTCGTCGTCGTCCTCGCCTTCGCCCTCGGCCTTGGCTTCGCCGCCGGCTTCCTCGTCGACCGGCTCGGCCGGCTCGTCCTCGGCGGCCGGGGCGGCGGCCACGCCGTTGATCGCGGCGTAGGTGCCTTCCAGGTCGATCACTTCGCGCAGCAGGATGCGGCCCGTGCCCAGTTCCTCGCGCCACACCATGATGGCTTCGAAGGTCAGGGCCGACTCGCACAGCCCGCGGATCATGGTGTCGCGACCGGCCTCGATGCGCTTGGCGATGGCGATTTCGCCCTCGCGCGACAGCAGTTCGACCGAGCCCATCTCGCGCAGGTACATGCGCACGGGATCGTCCGTACGGTCGTAGGCCGCCGGCTTGTCGCTGGTGATGACCGCCTGGTTGTCCTCGCGGGCGACGACTTCGCCGCCTTCCGAGGTCTCGGCGTCCTCTTCGGCCTCGACCACGTTGACGCCCATCTCGCTCAGCATGGCGAGGGTGTCTTCGATGGCTTCGGAGGTCACTTCTTCCGACGGCAGGACCTTGTTCAGCTCGTCCATCGTGACGTAGCCGCGCGCCTTGGCCTGCTTGATGAACTTCTTTACGCCGGCGTCGGTCAGGTCGAGCAGGGGACCATCGCCGCCGGTGGCTTCGGGCGCTTCCGTCTCGGCCGAGGAATTGTTGCTCATTCAGGTCTCCGAAACGACGCGGCGCCGAAACGTGGCGCGCGTCGAGAAATGTGTCCGTGATGGGTCGCCCGCGCTTTGCGCCCCGTCGTCCGTGCAAGCTGTCCAGCCAACCGCTGAAAATATTCTCAAGAAACGCCTGAGACGCGCGAAAGAACCATGACCTAACGCTCCGCGAGCTGGGCTCTTTGCGGAGGGGCTGTCTTCACGCGCGGTCAGCGTCGGCCCTTGAGGGGTTTTCGGCAGCCACTGGGACTTGGGGGCGGCGAGGGTGACATCCTGTTTCAAGGAGGGCGCGCGCGACGGCGGCCCGGGCGATGTCAATCAGCTGCGTGGCAAATCCTTGAGTCGCCAGATGGCGTTGCATGACGCAGGAGTCAAGATGGGTAGTGATCAGTATCGTTCTATTTCAACGGGTGCGGAGGTTGGGCGGGCGCGCCCTACGAAGCAGCCTGCCAGAACTCCAGCCCGCTGATCTGGCGCTCCAGCGCGCCGATCCGGGTGCGCAGGTCGCGGGTCGCGGCCAGCGTTCCGGCGGTGACGGCCTCGCGGCGCAGGGCCTCCAGCGCCCGTTCGCTGTCGCCGATCTCGACCAGTGCTTCGTAGCAGGCCGACCACAGGGCCTTGGCTCCGTGGGGCTCCATCTTCGGGTTTAGGAACGGGGCGTCGATCGCGGAGGCCACGCGCTCGACCTCGGCGACGTGGTCGCCCAGGCCCTTGCGTTCCAGGATGGCGCGGAACGGGGCGTCGTCGCCGATGTCGTCGGCCAGGGCCTCGAACAGCTCGTGGGCCAGGGTCGACAGGCGCGGATCGCCGAAGCCGACCCGCTCGATCGCCTCGTCATAGGGCCGCGCCCAGGCCGGATGGCGCAGGGCGGCGATCGCCACGGCGGCGTGGAAGGGCTTGAGCCGGGTGGTGATCTCGGCCCGGGCCACGCCCCGGATGCCCGGATCGGGCGGCCCCCGGTCGCGGCCGCCCCGCCACTGGCCGCGCGGGACGAACGGCCGGCCGCCGCCGTCGCCCCAGGACCCGCCGCCGCCTTGCCCGCCGCCCGCGTTGGGCTTGGGGAACAGCGCGTCCAGCTTGGCGTAGAGGTCGTCGCGATAGGCCGCCGACAGGTCCTTGTCGGCGATGGTCCCGGCGGCGGCGCGCAGGCGCTGCTTGAAGCCCGCCTTGCGCTCGGGCGTGTCCAGCGGCTCCAGGTCGCGCTCGCGGTTGAACAGCGCTTCCACGAAGGGCGTGGTCTGGGTCAGCTGGCTCTTCAGCGCCGCCGGCCCCTGCTCGCGCAGGACATCGTCGGGGTCCTTGCCGCCGACCACGATCGAGAACTTGAACGAGCGGCCGGGCTTGAGCAGCGGCAGGGCGCGGTCGATGGCCCGGCTGGCGGCGCGCTGGCCGGCCTTGTCGCCGTCGAAGCTGAGGGTGGGTTCGGGATGCAGGCGCCACAGCACCTCCATCTGCTCCTCGGTCATGGCCGTGCCCATCGGCGCCACGGCCGGCAGGCCCGCCCGCTGGCAGGCGATGACGTCCATATAGCCCTCGACCACCAGCATCGGGGTCTGTTCGGTGGGGGCGGCGGCCTGGGCGGCGTGCAGGAGCTTCCGGGCCTCGTACAGACCGTACAGCAGCCGGCCCTTGTGGAAGAGCGTGGTCTCCGGCCCGTTCAGGTACTTGGCGCGGGCGGCGGGATCCATGGCCCGGCCGCCGAACGAGACGACCTTGCCCCGGGTGTCGGTGATCGGGAAGATGATCCGGTCGCGGAACCGGTCATAGGGCTGGCCGCCGTCCTCGGGCGCGATGAGCAGGCCGGCGTCGACCAGCTCGGCCGGCTTGGCGCCCTTGGCGATCAGATAGTCCTTCAGCGCCGTGCGGCCGTTGGGCGAGAAGCCGATGCGGAAGCGGCTCCACTGGTCCTCGGGCAGGGCCCGGCGCTTGAGGTAGTCGCGGGCGGCCTGGCCGACGGGGCGGCGCAGCTCGCCCTCGAACCAGGCGGCGGCCAGCTCCATCCAGTCCGACAGGCCGGCGCGCTTCTTGTCCTCCTGGGCGGCGCGGGCGTCGGGCTCGGGCAGGGCCATGCCGGCCTCGGCCGCCAGCCGCTCGACCGCCTCGGTGAAGGTCAGCCGCTCGGTCTCCTGCAGGTAGGAGATGATGTCGCCGTGCTTGCCGCTGGAAAAGCAGTGGTAGAAGCCCTTGTCGTCGTTGACGAAGAACGACGGGCTCTTCTCCTTGGTGAACGGCGACAGCCCCGCATACTCGCGCCCCTGCCGCCGCAGCTTCACCGTCTTCCCGATCACGTCGGAAGGGCGAAGGCGTTGCTTCAGTTCGTCGAGGAAGTGGTCGTCGAAACGCATGGCGGCTTGGCGTCAGCATATGCGGAATGTGCGATTTTCGCACGTCGCATGAACGGTTCGTCCAGAACTGGTTTGGGGCTGTGGATAACCCTCCAACTCCGCTCATCCCGGCGAACGCCGGGACCCAGATCCCATAGCGGTGTGTCGGGTTGGACAGGCTCAGAGCGCTTGGCGTCAGCCTCAAAGCCATTCCATCTGGGTCCCGGCATTCGCCGGGATGAGCGGTTTTTGGAGGGCCTCAGGCCGGCGCCAGGAACCGCATCCGCAGCTTGGGCCACAGCATGTTCACCGCCAGCCCCGCCAGCACCAGCACGGCGGCCAGCAGCTTCCAGCCCGGAAGGCTCTCGTGCAGCAGGATCGCCGAGGCGCCCATGCCGAACACCGGGACCAGCAGGGCCATGGGCGTGACCGTCGCCGCCGGGTGGCGGGCCAGCAGCCAGCCCCAGGCGGCGTAGCCGAACATGGTGTTGCCCACGGCCTGCCAGGCCACCGCGCCCCAGGTCAGGGCGTCGGCGTGGGCCACGCCCGCCACGATGGCCGGCCAGCCCTCCAGCCACAGCGACATCAGGAACAACGGCGGGATCGAGAACAGGCTGGCCCAGACCACATAGGCCAGCATGTTCACCGTCCCGGCCTGGCGGGCGACGATGTTGCCGCCGGCCCAGCTGGCGGCCGCGCCCAGCACCAGGATCACGCCCAGCGGGGTGGCCGCCCCGCCGCCATGGGCGGCGATCAGCACGATGCCCGAGGCGGCCAGCAGCAGGGCCGCGATCTGGAAGCCCTTCACCCGCTCGCCGCTGATCTTCATGGCCATGGCGATGGTGAAGAACACCTGGGTCTGCACCACCAGCGAGGCCAGGCCCGGCGAGATGTGGCCCTTCATGGCCACGAACAGCAGGCCGAACTGCCCGGCCCCGATCAGCACGCCGTAGGCCGCCAGGTTGGTCCACGGGACCTTGGGCCGCTTGACGAAGAACACCATGGGCAACAGCACCAGGGTGAAGCGCAGGGCGGCGAACAGCAGCGGCGGCAGGTGGTCCAGCGCCACGCGGATGACCACGAAGTTGGTGCCCCAGACCGCCACCACGGCCAGCGCCAACAGGAAATGGCGAAGGGGCAGGGGCGTGTCGGTCATGGGCGCGGTCCGATCGCGAGCTGGACAGATGGGTCGGACTTGGGGCTTCGCGCCCGGCGTCGCAACGAAAACATTGTCTCCCGTGACAATGAAGCGGCGGTCCGCCGGACCGATTCAAACAAATGTTTGACGTTTTGTCGCGAGACGCGCCTACCATGGTCGCCAGCAGAGGAGCGACGACGATGGAAGCCTGGGATTTCGTGGTGTCGAAGGGCGATCTGCGGCGGGCCGAGGTCGTGGAGGCCCCGCCGTCCGAACTGGGCGAGGGCCAGGCGCGGCTGGCGATCGAACGCTTCGCCTTGACCTCCAACAACATCACCTACGCCCTGTTCGGCGAGGCCATGCGCTACTGGGACTTCTTCCCCGCGGCCGAGGGCTGGGGCCGGATCCCGGTCTGGGGCTTCGCGCGGGTCGAGGCGTCCAGCCATCCGGAGCTCGCGATCGGCCAGCGGTTCTACGGCTATTGGCCGATGTCGACCCACCTGACCGTGACGCCGCGCAAGACCCGGACCGGCTTCGCCGACATCGCGCCGCATCGCCAGGGCCTGCCGCCGGTCTACAACCAGTACCAGGCGGTCGGGGCGGCCGATCCGTCCGAGGACCAACAGGCCCTGCTGCGGCCGCTGTTCATCACCGGCTTCCTGATCGAGGACTTCCTGGACGAGAACGCGCTGTTCGGGGCGCGGTCGGTGGTGCTGACCAGCGCCTCGTCCAAGACCGCGATCAGCCTGGCCTTCCAGCTCAAGCAACGCGGCAAGGCCAAGGTCGTCGGCCTGACCTCGGCCCGCAACCGCGCCTTCGTCGAGGGGCTGGGCTTCTACGACCAGGTGGTGGTCTACGAGGACCTGGCGACCGCACCGATCGAGGAACCGGTCGTGCTGGTCGACTTCGCCGGCGACGCGGCTCTTCTGAGGGCGGCGCACGAGCGGTTCGGCGAGGCCCTGGCCTATTCCTGCCTGGTGGGCGGCACGCACTGGGAGGGCGAGCGCGGGGCGGGCGTCATGCCCGGCCCCAAGCCGGCGTTCTTCTTCGCGCCGGACCGCATCCGCAAGCGCGCGACCGACTGGGGGCCGGGCGGGCTGGACGAGCGCCACGACGCCGCCTGGGCCCCGTTCGTCGCCGATGCGCCGCGCTGGCTGAGGGTCGTCGAGGGCGCCGGGCCGGAGGCGGTCGCCGAGGCCTACGCGGCTGCGGTGGACGGTACGTCGAGCGCCGACGAGGGACGGGTGCTAAGCCCTCTTCCGTAGGGGGGTGAAGGTGGGGACACACACTCGCGGCGAGGCCTTGCTGATCCGGCTAGGTCCCTGGAGCGAGTGTGTGTCCCCCTCGTCGTCTATTTCGCCAAATCCGCCGGCGTGGTCGGCTGCGAGATCACCGCCTCCATCCGCGTCCAGCGGGCGTCCTGCGACGGGCCGGCGCGCTCGACGTGGGCGCGGACCATGTCCTGGCCGAGGTTGTAGTTGATCACGTAGCTCCGGTAGGCCTCGATGAAGCTCAGCGACTTCTCGGCCTTGGCGCGCGAGCTGAGGGCGTACTTGGCCAGGGCGGCGACGGCGGCCTCCTTGTCGAGCTTCCCGGACAGGTAGAGGTCGGCGATGGTGTTCTGGACGCTGGCCAAGTCGGCCATGGCGCCGGTCACCGCGTCGTAGGTCTGGGCCGTGGCCGGGTCCAGGCCGGCCAGCGGGTAGAGCGTCTTGCGCTCGAAATTCAGCTTCTCCTCGCCCGGGAAGGCCAGCTTGATCCCGTAATTGGCGCTGCCCTCGGCGATCAGCGACTGCGGCGAGAACAGCGGGTAGACGCTGAACTCCACCCAGCCCTTGCCCTTGGTCAGCTTCTCTTCCAGCAGGGCGTTCAGCACGTGGTGGCCGGGATAGCCCTCGTGGCAGCCCAGGTCGACGGCGCGGCTGATCGGGGTGGGCAGGTCGGTGTTGACCTCGATCAGGCTGTGGGCGTCGCCCTTGTACCAGTTGTAGCCGCTCCACGGCTTCTTGGTGACGAACGAGAGGTCGAAGCGCTCGCCCTTGGGCAGGGCGATGTGGGCCTCCGTGCGCGCCTTGCACTCGGCGATGGCGGCCTTCATCACCGGCTCCAGCCGGTCGGTCGGGATGGTGTAGCGGGCCTGGAAGGCGCTGACGCGCGTGGCCAGGTCGCCTTCGCCGGGCACCAGCTTGTCGATCTTGGCCAGGATCGGGTCGTAGGCGCTGAGCGGCTTGAGCGGCGGGCGCACGCCGAACAGGCCCTCGGCCTCGTCCTGGAAGCTGAACTTCTGGCCGGCCAGCATGGCCAGGCGGGTCTGGGCGGCCTTGACCTGGCCGGCCAGGAAGGCCTTGCGGCGGACTTCGTCGGGGCTCAGCGCCTTGCCGTCGACGGCCTTCAGGGCCGCGGCCAGGCGGTCGGCCTCGGCGCGCAGGGCGGGCACCTCGCGCGGCTTGGCCTTGGCGGCGGTCGCCCACTCGGCGGGGCCGTAATAGGCGTCGACATAGCCCGGCTCGCGCTCGCCGGCCTCCAGGGTCAGGCGCACGAAGTCCTGGGCGATGACGTCCAGCTTGGCGCCCTCGTTTGGCGCGGCCAGGGCGGGGGCGGCCAGCAGGGCCAGGGCGGCGGTCGCGGCGGCGAGGCGGAGGATCATCGAAGGCGTTCCGGAACGAAGAAGGCGGGCAAGCTGCCTCGCCCCTTCGCTCGGCGCAAGCGGGCTAGCTCTGGGCCAGGGGCAGCTTCGACAGGTCGCCGCCCATCCAGCCCTTGCGGGCCTGGGCCAGATGCTGGTCGGCGGCCTGCGCCTGGCCCAGTTCGCGCTCGGCCTGGGAGAGGACGCTGAGGCTGACGGGGTCGCCGGTGCGGCGGACCAGGGCGGCGAGCGCCTCGGTCGCCGCGCCCTGGGCGTCGCCCGAGGCCAGCAGGGCGGCCGCCAGGCTGCGGCGCACCGGATACCAGATCGGCGGATCGGTCATGTCGGAGAAATGCTTCTCCTCCAGCTCGGCCGCCTTGCGCAGGAAGCCGGCGGCGACCTTGGGCTGGCCGTCCAGCATGGCCGCGCGGCCTTCCAGCACCAGGTGCGCCAGCCGGGTGACCTCGGCCATCTGGCCGGCGTAGCGGCCGAAGGCCTTCAGCTGGCCCTTGTCGATCTCGACCAGGGCGGCCTCGCGGCGCAGGCCGGCGATGTCCCCGTCGCGGCCCAGGGCCTCGGCGCGGGCGTGGCGCCACATCGCCCGCAGATAGGGCTGGCCCGGGTCGGCCAGGGCCAGCACCTCGTCCGTCGGGGCGTAGCGGCCCATCAGGTCGTAGGCCGCGCCGGCCACCATCTGGTTCCAGGCGTCGTCGGGCTTCAGCTTGGGACCGTTGGCGACGGCCGGACGGGCGAGGGCCAGGCCGCCGGCCGCGTCGCCGGACATCAGGGCGCCGGCGATGCCGAACTGCACGTTGTGCCCGTGATAGAACAGGTTGAAGGCCGCGCCGTCGCCCGTGAAGCCCTGGGCCTTGGCGTTGGCCTCGTCCAGCTTGGACGCCTGGGCGTTGGACCGCAGGGCGTCCTCGTACCGGCCCACCCAGTAGTAGGTGTGCGAGGGCATGTGGACCAGGTGGCTGGCCGACGGGGCCAGGCCTTCCAGCTTGTCGGCATAGGGCTCGGCCCGGGCCGTGAAGCCGCTCATCTCGGTCGCGTGGATATAGAAGTGGATGGCCGGGGCGTTGTCGGGATCGCGCTTCAGCGCGCCCTCCAGCAGTTCGACGGCGCGGGGCAGGTTGCCCTTGGCGTTGCGCAGCGAAGCCGGGACCATCAGGGCGTCGGCCGCCAGAACGGCCAGCTCGTTGTCGTCCGGATGGGCGCGGGCCAGGGCGTCCATGGCCTTGGCGTAGGCGTCGTCGCCGGGACCCTTGCCGCCGCCGTTCCTGTAGCGGAGCGTCATGGCCGCGATCAGCTCGCGCTCGCGGGGCGGGCCATTCGCGGCCAGGGTCGTGGCCCGGGCCATCAGGGCGGCCATCTTGGCTTGCGTCTTGGCGTCGACGGTGAAGTTGATCGTGGCCCCGCCGGCCCAGGCCTGGCCCCACAGGCACATGGCGCAGTCCGGATCGCGGCGCGAGGCCTCCTCGAAGGCGGCCAGGGCCGACTTGTGGGCGAAGGCGTGGCCCAGCTCCAGGCCGTTGTCGAAGAAGGCCTGGGCCTCGGGCGAAGCGGTGGCGATCTCCCAGTGGACCTTGCCGTAGCCGTTCATCAGCTCGGTCCGGCGCGGCGGCGAGGCCGCGGCGGCGACGTCGCCCGCGCCCGAGGCGCACAGGCCCATGGCCAGGATCGGCGGGGCGGCCATGTCGGCCTGGGTCAGGCCCGGGACGAGGACCGTCATCAGGCCGGCGGCCAGGATCTTCGCACGCATGGACGTCCCCCCTTTGATCGCGCCAGCATCCGCTCGCGACCCTCGCGGGGTCAAGCGCGGGTCTAGCCCCGCGCCGCGACCGCCAGACCCGGGAAGTCGCTGAACAGGCCGTCGACGCCGGCGGCGTACAGGGCCTTGAACACCGCCGAGACCTCGCCCGGCTGGGCCAGGTAGTCGGCCGCGGCCGCGTCGCCTCGGCGCAGGGACGACGGCAGGAAGTAGTTCTCGGCCCGCACCGTCCAGGGGTGGACCACCAGGCCGGCGGCGTGGGCGTCCTTCACCAGTGCGGTGGCCGGCAGCAGGTTGGTGGCGTCCTGCGGCACGATCTGGGTCTTCTCCGGGCCCAGGCCGTCGGCGTAGAGCGCGACCTCCTTCAGGCCCGAGGGGCTGACCAGCTGGGAATAGGTCACGTTCGGCAGGTCGGCCGGGCCGCCCTCGCCGGCGGTCAGCAGCACCAGCCGCGCCTTGGTCTTGGCGCGGATGGTCTTCAGCGGCGTGACCTCGAAGCACTGGACGAAGACCGGAGCGGAGGCCGAATCCAGCTCGTTCTTCTTCAGCAGCGCCGCCAGGCGATCCTCGACCGGCAGGCCGATGCCGGCGAAGTAGCTGGGGTGCTTCATCTCCGGGTAAACCCCGATCGTCCGGCCCGTGCGCTGGCTGCCCGCCTTGGCGATGGCCACGACCTCGTCGAAGGTCAGCAGCTGGGCCTGGCCGTCGTATTTCGTGTTGCCGGGCCGCAGCTGCGGCAGCCGCTCGCGGGCCCTCAGGGTCTTGATCTCGGCCAGGGTGAAGTCCTCGGTGAACCAGCCGGTGACCGACTGACCGTCGATGGTCTTGGTCGCCTTGCGGTCGGCGAACTCGGCGCGCGAGCCGACGTCGGTGGTGCCGCCGATCTCGTTCTCGTGCCGGGCGATCAGGTGGCCGTCCTTGGTCGGCACCAGGTCCGGCTCGATGAAGTCGCAGCCCTGGTCGATGGCCAGGTCGTACGAGAGCTGGGTGTGCTCCGGCCGCAGGCCCGAGGCGCCCCGGTGGGCGATGACGATCGGCGTCTTCGGGGCGCGAGCGAAGCTCAGGCCCGGAGCCAGGGTTCCCGCCAGGGCGGCGGTGGTGAGGGCGCGTCGGGTCAGCAGGGTCATGTCGGCCATCTAGCGCGCCGATGTGACGGTTTGACCAGCCCGCCGCGTCCTTCCGCCCGGGATTTCGCCGACGCCTAGTCCTTGCCCGAACGGTTCAGGATGGCGCGCAGCCCCTGGGCCTTCTGCGGCAGGTCGGCGGCCAGGCGCGAGGCCATTTCCCGCACGCCCACGGCGTAGGCGTCGCCGCCCTCGGCGATCTCGTGGGCCCGGGCGGCCAGGTCGTCCAGATCGCGGCCCATGGCCTCGATCTGCTCGCGGGCCAGCAGGCGGGCCTCCTGCTGCAAACGCCGGACGCGCTGGGTCGTGGTCTCGGGACCGCGGCTCAGATTGTAGACTTCGACGGGCTCGACTTGGTCGGGGACCACGGTCAAAAGCGGGCCGTTCATGGACGTCTTCGCTCCTCGGGCGGCGTCCAAACGCGGCGCCGGCCCTCGAGAGTACAAGGTGCGTCGGAGCGCGGCCGTTCCCCTGGTTTCGCCTGATCCGTGCGATCGGGCGGGTTAAGTGTCCTGCCTGCCACAGCTTCGCGCCCAGGGGGATTCCGGCGCCTGTTTCGGAGGCTATCGGGCGCCCGTCTTGCCCGGTTCCTGGCCCGGTTCCTGGCCCGGTTCCTGGCCCGCCGCCTTGCCCGCCACTTGGGCGCCCGGCTCGCACGGGCCCTGGTAGGTGCTGGTCGCCTGGGCGTGCAGGGTCTGGCGGCGTCCGAAGGCCGAGACGACCAGCTGCAGGTCGGTCTGCGCCGTCGTGACGAAGTCGCCGCGCGCCGTGCCGGTCAGCACGTAGTCGATGTGGTTCTTCTGGCAGGCCAGGTCGATGCGGAAGCCGTCGACGGTGCGGGTCATCCGGGGACTGCCGCAGGGCGAGACCTTGCGGGCCGCCTCGGCGCCGGGGTCGAAGCCCTCGGCCACGCACTGGGTCGATTCCTGGGGCCCGCCGGGGGACTGGGTCACGGTCTTCCAGAGGCCGGGCTTGAGCGTGGTCGGCCCGCCCGCGGCGGGGGCCGCGTCCTGGGCCGTCGCCGGGACCGGGCCGGAGCCCGCCGCGCCCGGCGCGCCGGCGCGGTCGTCGGTCCGCGAGCAGCCGGCGACCCCGGAAACGACCAGGCCGAACAGGATCGGAACCAGGAAACGCGGGTTCTGGACCAGGGAACGCATGGCAAATCCTAGCGCGGTCGGCGGCCGACGGCAAAGACCCCATGCCCTCGCCGCGCCGCCCGAGACCTCAACGCGCGATCAGCCCGGATAGACGGCCATGGCCGGCGACTGGACGCCGGGCGCCGGCGCCTGGGGCGCGGCGGGGGCCGGAGCAGCGCCCGTCGGGGCCGGGGCCTGGCGCTGGAACTTCAGGCTGCGGCCCTGGAACTGGGCGCCGCTCTCCATGGCCAGCTGCTCGTGGGTGATGTCGCCGTCCACGACGGCCGTCCCATAAAGGCGCACCTGCTTGGCCGAGACCTGGCCGGTCACGCGGCCGTGGATCTCGATGACCTGGGCGTGGAGCGAGCCCTCGACCCGGGCGTTGGGGCCCAGGACCAGCTTGCCCACGCGGATGTCGCCCTGGACCACGCAGTCCAGGTGCACCTCGCCGTCGCCCATCACGTCGCCCTTGATGGCCACGCCCTGGGCCAGCATCGAGGCCGGCTTGGGACGGGGCGGCGGGACGGGGGCCTGGACCGGCGAGACCAGCTGGACCGGCTCGTTCTGGGCCAGCGGCGTGAAGGCCGGGGCGGGGGCGGTGTCTTTCTTCTTGGCGAACATGGCGGCGGCCTTGTCTCGAAATGGGTCGTTGTGGGTTGAGAGGAGCAAGAGCTGGGCCGTGGCGCGGCGAACACTTGCCCCCTCCGGGCCTTCGGCCCTCCTCCCCCGGAGGGGGAAGGGCGCGAGGCTCCGCCCCCTGCGGGGGGCGGACAGGCGGCGAAGCCGCCAGGTGGGGGCAAGCGGCGACTCGCTCCATGGTCTCCGGCAAGCGGAGTCCCCCATGCCCGACCAATCCCTCGACCAGCTCATCGACCGCCTCCGCGCCGTGGAGGCCGAGATCGAGGCGGCGTTCGCCGCGCGGGACGCCGCCCGGGCGGCCGAGGCGGGGTTCACGATCGAGAACGGCAAGCCCTGCTTCAAGGCCGACGCCCTCCGCCGCCAGCGCGCCCACCGCAAGGGCCTGAACGTGGCCCGCACGCCCTGGCCCACCCTGCTGACCATGCCGCTGATCTACGGCATGGCCCTGCCGCTCGCCATCCTCGACCTCAGCGTCAGCCTCTACCAGCTGGGCTGCTTCACGGCCTGGGGCATCGCCCGGGTGAAGCGCTCGGACTACGTGGTCATCGACCGCCACCGGCTGGGCTACCTGAACCCGGTGCAGAAGCTCAACTGCGTGTTCTGCGGCTACGGCAACGGCGTCATCGCCTACGCCCGCGAGATCACCGCCCGCACCGAGCAGTACTGGTGCCCGATCAAGCACGCCCTGAAGGTCAAGGGCAGCCACGAGCGCTACCGGACCTACCAGGCCTATGGCGACGCCGAGGGCTATGTGGCGAGCTCGGGAGCGTATCGCGAGCGGCTGAAGCGGGGAGAATAGTCGGGTCGCCCCGGTTCTTCTGGCCCCGGCCCCGCCAGTAGAAGGACCACATGTCGGGCTCGGGCGGCTGGGTCCCGTCCAGGGCCATCTGTTGCACCCAGTGGGGCAGGAAGCTCGCCGCGTCCCGTTCCTGCCCGGGGTGGTCGCGTCGGATCTCGGCGATCTTGGCGATCGCCGCCCGGACGAAGGCGGCCCGACGCGCGGCCTTGATATAGCGCTGCATGGCGCGTTTGAGCCGGGGCCGGCGGAGGCGCTTGGGGCGGGGCTGGACCATCGGGACTCTCCTCCGCCCCCCTCGCCGCGACAGACCGCGAAGCGGTCGGGTGGGGGGCAAGGGGGTGTGATCCCACGCCAAATGGCTGTGAGCTGATGGAAAGGGACGCGGAGCGCCGGACGACGTCCGGAGTGCAAAAGTGTGTACCGTTTCGACGAAGCCAGTCGCTCCGCGCGATGCGTTATCCGCCAGCGTCCGGTGGGCAGCCC